>MAAC01011308.1_pt1 | contig 384993 bp, 339 predicted proteins | sample 1115981 | NCBI WGS metagenome assembly MAAC01 (sample SAMN04961126, study PRJNA320927) | seawater metagenome | isolation source: sample BD02T64 sea water enriched with oil for 64 days | place: USA:Gulf of Mexico | collected 2013-07-27 | reverse complement strand
GTAGCAAGTAGCAAGTAGCAAGTAGCAAGTAGCAAGTAGCAAGTAGCAAGTAGCAAGTAGCAAGTAGCAAGTAGCAAGTAGCAAGTAGCAAGTAGCAAGTAGCAAAAAACCACTTTATACTTTTCACTTGACACTTTGTACTACTTTTTTATACTTTTCACTTGATACTTTATACTACTCTCCATACCAGTTATTCATCAGAAATAGCCAACTATATGTTATACCTGGCAAAATATACATTGATAACGTGATGACTTGCTCAGTCATGGCTTAAAATTTATATTTACAAATGCAAAATGACCTCGAAGTATTTCTTGTAGATGATGAGCCAAGAGCCCTTGAAAGTTTATCTCAGGTACTTTCCACCTTTTTTAACAATGTTAAAATATTAGGGACGGCGACTGATGTAGATGATGCCTATAGCCAGATTATCGAAAAAAAACCTCAGCTTATATTTCTGGATATTGAGATGGGATCCAAAAGTGGATTTCAATTGTTGGAGAAGTTTGATGAAATCGATTTTCATGTTGCCTTTGTTACCGCTCATGAGGAATTTGCCTTGCAGGCCATCAAATTTTCTGCCCTCGATTATATCATCAAGCCGGCTGGCATCAGCGACCTAAAGATGCTACTGGATAAGGTCCGAAAAAAGAGCCTTCCTATTTCAGATGAAATGAAGGTGAAACACATGTTCGGAAACTTTCTTACCGAAGACAAACGCGAACATAAAATCACCCTACCCGTTTCAGATGGTTTTGAATTTGTGAAGGTGGATGATATTCTATACCTACGTGCAGATGGTGGTTATACCCAGTTTCAACTTAAAGATGGAACGAAAATTACCTCTTCCAAAAATCTTAAGTTTTTTGAAGGTATTCTGACAACTTATGGATTTTATAGAATCCATAATTCTACCCTTGTCAGTCTAAAACATATCAAAAAGGTTTCCAAGGCATTGGGTGGACACGTTATTATGGAAGACAATTCCGAATGGGGAATATCAAGGAGCAGAAAGGAAGAATTTCTAAAATTAATAGCTATCGGATAAATCCCTATCAACTGTCCTAATTAATATACACAGACCATTTGTTTGAATTAAACACCTATTGAACCATGCGTTTCATCCCATTTGTATCCCTTCTATTTTTATCACTTAACCTGTTTGCTCAATATGATATGAAGCAAAACGAAGTGTTTATGGATACTCCAGAGCAAAGGTTGAAGGTGGATTCTTCTATGACAGTGATCAAACAACTATCTGCTGTTTCTATAGATTCTGCTTTGATTAACCTGGATGCAATTATCGCCAACTATAAATTGGAAGGTTTTGACTACGGCTATGCCCGTGCGATTTCCCTAAAAAGCTGGTATCTAAACTTCGAAATGAAATACGAAGAAGGCCTTGCCTTAGGTCATGAAGCACTGGAAATTCAGCGTGAATTGAATGATTCCCTAGGCTTAGGAAATACTTATAATAGATTGGGTTTATCCAATTTGTACTTTGAACGATCCGAAGAGTCCAAAAAATACTTGCTAAAAGCCTTCGACTATTTTACCATCTTGAATGATACCACACAAATTGAGGTGGTATTGAATAATTTAGGGGTATTGTCCTCCGAAATAGAGCACTATGAAGAAGCCATCGATTATTATAAACAATCCTTGAAATTAAGGCAACTAAAGAAAAAGTTCTTTTGGGTAGCTTATTCCTATTATAATATTGCTGAATCCTATTCCTCGCTGAATAAAATGGATAGTGTTACAAAGTATTTTGAGCTCTCCCTTTACACTTTTAAAAATAAATCTAAAGGAGGTAAGGTTCCTGCCATGGTTTATGACGGTTTGGCTAAATGGAACCTGGAAACCGAAGATTATCGACAAGCTATTCATTATGGACTCATCGCTCTGGAAAAGGCCCATGCAAAAAAGAATAAAGAAATGACATTTGCCGCCACCAGAACGCTGGTAGAGGCTTACAGTGGTATAAGAGATTTTGAAAAGGCATTTAACTACCAGACCAGCAGTTTTGAACAGCAGCAAAGGTTTGATAGTCTTAACAATGTAGTGAAGGTAGCTGAAATAGAAGAAAAATTCAACAATTCGGAAAAGCAGCGACAAATTACAGAGCTAAAGAATAAGAATTTAGCTAATAAGAAAAAGATCTTTGATTTGTATTGGCTTGCTGGTTACAGCATATTAATCATACTTACAGGAGCCCCTGTTTTATATTTTCTCAACCAACGAAAAAAGCAAAAACGAGCACTTCAAAAAGAGACTGTAGACAAACAACTGGCTGAAATAAAACTGATGGCCCTTCAAGCTCAAATGAATCCTCATTTTGTTTTCAATTGCATCAATACAGCCCAGAGCTTTGTATTAAACGATAAAAAGCAGGAAGCCTATGTCTACCTCACTAATTTCGCAAAGCTTTTGAGATCCGTACTTATCCATTCCAGCAAGGCTTATATTCCATTGGAAGATGAAATCGATCAATTGAAACTATATATAGAACTGGAAGCCATCCGTTTTGACGAACATTTCGATTATGACATACAAGTGGACCCTGCTTTGGAGCAAGGTATATTTGAAGTTCCCGGAATGATTATTCAATCCTTTGTTGAAAATGCCATACTGCATGGTTTAAATAATCTGAAAACCAAAACCGGTCATCTTACGGTATCCTTCCATCTTCAGGAGGACTTGTTGAAATGTGAAATTATCGACAATGGAATTGGTAGAAAGGCGGCCCAGGTTATCAAAGAACAGAAAAAGGCCCACTACCCTTCTGCCGCCTTGCCAAATATCAGCGAGCGTATTCAGCTGATGCGCGATATTACTGGAAGAAAGGTGGATATTAGCATCATTGATTTGGAGAAAAATGGAAGCCCTGCCGGAACCAAAGTGCAATTGTTCCTTCCTATTCAATAATTCCATTTGCCAAAAACACAATCATCCTTACCAAGTATCGGAGGAAAGTAACCATTCACAAAGTCCTCCATTTTTAAGAATTTCTAATCTGTATATTTGAAGCATAAATTTAAAAAACCTCAAAATGGATAAAATTAAAATACTTTTTCTGTTTGTTATGACCCAGCTGGCTGTTTGGGCTCAAACAACTGGTAACTTTGAAGCAACCATCAATTTCAATGGGGAAACCCGCGTACTTTCCGGATATGTTCCGACTTCGTACGATTCTACTTTACAATATCAGGTAATCATCGGATTACATGGTATGAGCGATGGGTCTAATAATTACAGAAATGCTTTAATCAATAGTAATTGGATGGATGTTTTTAGTCAGACCATTTTAATTTGTCCTGATGGGGGAAACGATCCCTATAGTGATTTTAATGTTCCTGTAGGTGATGAAGCTATCATTGAAGAGTGTATCAACTACGTCAATCAAAACTTCAATATAGATACCAATGCCATTATCTTACAAGGATTTTCTCTTGGAGGTAGAGCAGCCTTGAAATACGGACTAAACCATCCCACAAAATTCAAAGGATTACTACTTAATACACCAGCTGTTCAAGGTGTAAATGATGCGCTAAACACGATGAGTGATACAGCAAATATTCATTTTGAATATGCCAATGCTTCACAAGTACCCATTTTTATGACCGTTGGGGCCGATGATGTTTTGTACGAATACACTTTGCAAGCTATGTATCCAATTCTTAAAAAGAACAATGCACAGTTAAAATATGAGGTCATTCCATCCCTTGGACATACCATCCCATCGAATGCAGTGATAACTGATGGTTTGAACTTTTTCAACCAACCTATCCAAACAGCCTACAATCTGGATCTTTTTGAAATTTCCAATGCTAAAAGAACCTGCGAATCGAATTTTACACCGCAATGTTATGTTAGAAACCTTGGTGATTCGACAGTGAATACCATTGAATTAGAATATGAACTGGATGGTACAGACTACACGTATACCTGGACTGGTAATCTTGCTTCCTTTGAACATGTTTTAATCGACTTACCAAGTCATTCGCTAAATGATGGTTCACATAATTTATCCATTAGTATCGGTGAAATAAACGTTGGACAAACGGACATATTAACAAATGATAATACTTTGACCTTCTCATTTGAATCTGGAGAAAGCACCTATACTTTACCCTTTACTGCAGGATTTGAAGACAGTCCGGATGCATGGATATTTGAAGAAAACTTTAATGTTTTTGAATGGGGCTACGATGAGGAAGTATATAAAACTGGTAGCTATTCTTTAAGCAATTTCAACTGTCCGTTATTGTTTGATACAAAAGGAAGAGTGGAAAGCATTGTAAGCCCTGTAATTGACTTAAGCTCTTCTGGCTTAAGTCATAGAACATTGTCCTTTGAATTGGCTTATAACTACCTAAGATATGAGCCTCCAATGGTGATTACTCCGTCTGAATTTGCGGATACTTTAGAGATTCTTATCTCCACAGACTGTGGAGCAAGTTTTCAATCTATTTTCAGAAAAGGGGGGTATAACCTAAGAACAACCAATAACCCTATTTTAAACCCTTTATCTATAGAAGCCTGTATTTTTTACCCAACAGAAGATGAATGGGAAAGGATTGAAATAGACCTTAATGAATTTATAGCAGCCGAAGAGGTTCAAATTAAATTTAGCTATCTCTCTGGTATGGGAGGCACAATTTATATAGATGATATGAAAATTGGGTCGGAACCTATTGGATTGACTGAAGAAATAGAAAATGGGGTATCTATTTCACCAAACCCTGCCAGCAATTATCTGTTGATAGATGGTAAGGAATCTTCCGAATACCAAGTTTCCATTTACACTATTCAAGGTAAAAAGGTATTCGAGCAAAGTCAACTAAGTGCACATTCTACCATTGATATAAGTCAATTGACTGCCGGATATTATGAAGTTGAAATACTATATGCCAATCAAAGAACTATTGAGAAATTGATTATTTCAAAATAAATAGATTATTCCATCTATAATTAAAATCCCTCTGTACCAATGGAGGGATTTTTTTTGATGTATTATTTTCATGAAAAAAATTGTAAATTGATAGTATAAAATAAGTCCCCCAATAGTACATGTACGAAACTCATATCTGTTACAGAATTGTAAAAAGTCCTATAGGCCCACTCCTAATTGGGGCAAGTCCTGTTGGCCTATGCCTTATTCGCTTTGACTTTGATGCGAGTACCGTCCCTACTTCAGACTTAATAGACAAGCCATCTCATTATGCTATTGAAATACTGGACAATACAGAGAGTCAATTAAATGAATACTTCAATAAAGAAAGAACGGTATTCGATATCAAATTAGATGTTCAGGGAACACATTTTCAGGAAAAGGTCTGGGATGCATTGGTAGCTATCCCCTTTGGAAATACACGTTCCTATTTGGAACAATCCAGGATACTAGGTGACGAAAAAGCCATTCGAGCAGTGGCAACCGCCAATGGTAAAAATCACATTCCCATTGTTATTCCTTGTCATAGGATAATAGGTTCTGATGGTAGTTTAACAGGTTATTCAGGCGGTTTGTGGCGTAAACAATTCCTGCTGGAACTAGAATCAGATCAACTTAATTTATTTTAATTAGGACTAGGGGCTAGCCCAAATCTATAATTGGTTCTCCTTTCATATTTGAAATGATAGCCTCTAGTGTCAACGAGTTAAATCTATTATTGGAAATTCCTAACCACTTCAGGGCTCCAGAAACTGTGCTAAATGCTTCATAGCGTAAAAACTTGCTTTTCAAATTCAATTGAAAAACCATAGTTGAGGCTACATGTTCAGGAGTTTTAGATAATACAGCAAGTTTAATAGGGCATTGGGGATTTAACTTATCAATAACAAATTCACCATATTCAATTAACTCTTCACGAGACATAGCTACAGTGGCATCTCTAATATCTATGATAAAATTAAAATTAGGCCTGTAATCCTTATTATCACAAATACTACATTTTAAATTCTTGATATTTTCATATTCAATATTCCCTTTATGGATTTGAAGTATCAACTCCATTTCAGGTAATATTGCATATTCTGAAACACTTTCCTTTTTCATATATTTTGATCTTATTCATATCCCTATAACCAGTAGGAAGAATAAGTTACAAAAATTTATCTATATACAATAAAAGTATAAAATAACAACAAATATCAATAAATACAATAAAAATTTAAACAGAGAATGTTATTAAAACATCTATTCTTTCAACACTTTAACGATATTAACCTGTGCATCATCTTGTGTAATTTCCAACAAATAAAACCCAGCAGCACCGCTTAATTCAATCTCCACATTTTGTTTGGATTCAAAATTATATTGTGAGATCAGCTGAATTTGTTTTGAAATTTAGGAACCAATGAACTATTAAATACCATTGCAAAAAATTGTCTTTAATCTATTGTCTTAACATATTTTTAATAATAAAATAATCCTATGGCCCTTGTAAAAATTAAGAAATTTTAGCATTCCCTAACTACTAACATGCTATAGATCATAAATTAAAACACTATTTTCAAGAAAAATTTATAAGAATGGCAAATTTAAGAATCGAAAACCTTAGTAAAACCTACTCCAATGGAGTGAAAGCTCTGAATAATATTAACCTTGAAATTGACAAAGGAATGTTTGGTTTACTCGGTCCTAATGGAGCTGGGAAATCATCACTCATGCGGACTCTGGCAACCCTTCAGGAAGTTGACTCAGGAACTGCTTTCCTCGGTGATATAGACATATTAAAACAACCTGAAGAACTCAGAAAAGTATTGGGATATCTGCCTCAAGAATTTGGTGTTTACCCCAGAATTACGGCTGAACAATTACTCGATCATATTGCGGTATTAAAAGGAATTGTTCAAAAGAAGGAACGAAAAGAATTGGTCGGCTACCTATTGAATAAAGTAAACCTATACGATAAAAGAAACAAGGCGGTAAAATCCTTTTCCGGAGGAATGAAGCAACGTATCGGTATTGCCCAGGCATTGATCGGTAATCCTCAATTGATAATTGTAGATGAACCGACAGCGGGATTGGATCCCGGCGAAAGAAATCGCTTTCACAATTTATTGGCCGATGTTGCTGAGGAAGTAGTTATCATACTCTCCACGCATATTGTTGATGATGTACGTGAATTATGTTCTAAAATGGCCATAATGAACCATGGGAATATTGTCTACCAGGGATCTCCCCTCACCGTAATAGAAGAATTGAATGGTAAGGTATGGCAGAAAATGATTCAACGACAAGCAATTGACGATTATAAAGCCAATTTCAATGTAATTTCCGATAAAATGGTTGCAGGAAAACCGCTCATCCATGTACTCAGTGACAGTCACCCGGGTGAAGGATTTGAAACGGTAAAAGCCAATCTAGAAGATGTATTCTTTACCAAGATACATTCCGATGCTACTATAATAACTGAATAAGAACCCTGAAAAAATACGATTATGTTTAAAGAATTTTTTAGCAGGGAACTAGGTTATGCCTTTCGAAGACCGATGGTATACATCTTTATTTTCGTTTACATGATGATGGGTTTCCTAAGCATGTGCAACGATGATTTTGTAAATATTGCGGTTGGAAATGTACATAAGAACTCCCCCTATACAATTGGCTTTTTGGTGGCTGGTCTCAGTCTGTTTGGTGTTCTGTTTGGAACGGCCTTTTTTAACAATGCTGCCCTTAAGGATGTCCAAAACAATTTTCATGAAATACTTTTTAGTAAGCCAATAAAGAAATCCAGCTTCTTTTTTGGTCGATTCTTCAGTGCCTTATTACTCGCTACCCTACCCTTCATCGGTCTGTATATAGGTATATATATGGGAGCAAAAATCGGCCCTATGATGGAATGGATTGATCCGGACAGAATGGGTGACTTTTATCTAAAAACTTTTGTGAATAGCTACTTGCTTTTTGTATTACCAAATATGCTATTTTCAGGTGCCATTGTATTTGCATTGGCCAGTAAATGGAAGAGTACCGTTATATCCTTCCTGGGTGCCCTACTGATCATTATTGCCTATGAAATGACAGGTACACTATTGTCGGATATAGATAATGAAAATACCGCTGCTCTATTGGATATATTTGGTATACGAACCTATTCCATCGACACTAAATATTATACTCCAATAGAGAAAAATACACTCAGTATTGGATTTCAAGGTTTAATACTTCAAAACAGACTGATCTGGATGACCGTGAGTGCTTTAATATTGGCGCTTGCCTATCGTTTATTTTCTGTAAAATTGAATACCGGGAAAGTCAATAAAGCCAAAAAGGATAATAAATCTAAAGAAGTAAATAAGGTTTGGAACCTACCAACCCTACATGCCAAATTTACTGGTACTATTCACTGGGCTCAATTCAAAAGTTTCTTCAAAATCAATTTCTTGAGTATCATCAAAAGTGTAACCTTTAAGATTTTATTCATATTTGGGGCAATCATTTTGATTGTCAATCTGGTTGGAGGATTTGAATACTATGGTTTACAATCGTACCCAGTAACCTATAAAATGATGGAGCAAATACAGAATGTATCCTCCCTATTTATTTTGATCATCTTGATATTTTTCTCCGGAGAACTGGTATGGAGAGAAAGGGACAACAATGTACATGAAGTAATAGATTCCAGCCCACATATCTCGTTTACATCGCTGGTATCGAAAGCGTTTACTTTAATTGCTGTAACCGTAGTTTTCTATTTATTCTTCCTGTTGGCTTCTATATTTTACCAGGTTGGAAATGGTTATACTAATATAGAATTGGGAATTTATTTAAAATACTATTTGGTGGATTCTTTACCCAATTATGTACTGACCAGCTTCTTTCTAATCTTTGTTCAGGTAGTAGTCAATAACAAGTACATTGGGTATTTTACCTCTATCTTGTTTCTGATGTTTTCCGAACTGATACTTTCAGCAATGGATATCTCTACCAAGATGCTGTACTTTGGCTCTTCACCATCCATTCGTTATTCGGATATGAATGGTTTTGGACCGGGATTACAAAGTACACAGTGGTTTAATACCTATTGGATCTTATTCTCCATCTTATTATTGTTCTTAGCAGGTATGTTATGGAACCGTGGAAGTGCTGTATCCTTTATCCAACGAATTAAAGCGGTGAAAACAACTACTACAAAAGCCTATTTAACTGTTTTTGTACTCTTCTTGTTTACCTGGGTAACTGTAGCATCTTATACCTATTATAATACACAAGTATTGAATGAGTATGAAACAGGTGATACTCGGGAACAAATGACCGCTGATTACGAAAAGAAATACAAGCAGTATGAATTCATGGCTATTCCATCTATTACAGATATAAAGTATAAAGTAGATATCTTCCCTCATCAACGTGATGTTCATGTGGTGGCTGACATGTTATTGGTGAATAAAACTCAGGAGATCATAGATAGTATACATTACAATATCAATCAAGATTGGAATCCTCAAATTACAATTCCAAATGCCCGACTTACACAAAATGATACGGTGCTTGGATATTTGATATACGCTTTGGATAAACCACTCTTGCCAAATGATTCTATAGCTATCCAAATAAAAACCAAATACATCACCGAAGGTTTTGAAAATAATCGTGGAAATACCAATATCATTGATAACGGTACTTTCTTAAACAATTTCCAAATATTGCCCCAAATAGGTTATAGTTCGAATTTTGAGATCAGTGATAAATCCACTCGAAAAAAATACGATTTAAAACCCAAAGAACGTATGCCAAAACTAGAGGCCAACTGTTCCGACAAGTGTCGTGTTAACTATTTGACTGAAGGTCGTTCCGATTGGGTAAATGTGGAGACCTACATTTCTACGGCAACTGATCAGGTTGCGATTGCGCCAGGATCTTTAAAAAAGAAATGGACAGTAGATGGCAGAAATCATTACCATTATAAGGTAGATCACCCCAGTCAAAATTTCTACTCCTTCATTTCTGCTGACTATAAAGTTGCAACCCGTAAATGGAATGATATTGATCTGGAAGTATATTATTCTGAAAAACATAGCTACAATGTAGATATGATGTTGGATGCCATTCAAAGCTCATTGGAATATTATACTGAGAACTTTGGTCCTTATTACCATAAACAATCTCGAATCATTGAATTTCCAAGATACAGTTCTTTTGCGCAAGCTTTCCCGGGAACCATGCCCTATTCAGAAGGCCTTGGGTTTATAACCAATCTTGAAGATGAGGACAACAATATCATCAACGCAGTCATTGCACATGAAATGGCACATCAATGGTGGGCCCATCAGGAAGTATCTGCCAATATGCAAGGTGCTACCATGTTGACAGAAAGCTTCTCCGAATATTCATCTTTAATGGTGATGAAACAAACATCGGATGATATGAAAATGAAGGAATTCCTGAAGTATAATTTCAATCGATACTTACGCGGACGAAGCTCTGAAAGAAAAAAGGAACTTCCCTTATACAAAGTAGAAAACCAGGGATATATCCATTACGGTAAAGGAAGTTTAATCTTATATGCTCTTCAGGATTATATTGGAGAGGAAAGGGTAAATGGTGTATTACGCCAATTCCTGGAGCAATATGCCTATCATGATGGAGCTTACCCTACCAGTTTGGACTTCCTTGCTCTTTTAGAACCGGCAGTACCGGATAGTCTTCAATATTTAGTTCAGGATTGGTTTAAGGACATTACCTTATATGATTTCCGTTTAAAGGAAACTCAGTATGAATTGCTGGAAGATAGTACCTATCGTGTTCAAATGGATATAGAATCGTATAAAATCAAATCCGATTCAATAGGAAAAGAAAGCTTTGTAGCAATCGATGACTGGGTAGATGTTGGAGTCTATTCAGATGACGACGAAGAAAACTTAATGTTCCACAAACGAATTAAGATCAATCAGGAAAAGATGCAAATTAGCTTTGAGGTAGATAGTCTTCCGGTACGAGCGGCAATCGATCCTAGACGGATCCTAATGGAACGAAGATATGATGATAATAGTAAGGCTCTGAAGGAAAAAGAAGTCCTATAGCTAAACATAGAAAAAGCTTGTAGTGATCACTACAAGCTTTTTTTATCTTAATATAAACCTCCCAGGAATATCTGAAACATATTCATTTTAGGTAAAGACTTTTTATTTTTTAACTTAACAGCCTTACTAGAAATCAAGATTAATGACTGGAATTCAGTATTCTCCTTAATCTTCATAGGATTACTAAGAACTGAATCAAAGTATTTCTGACCTGCCGCTAAAACGGCACAACGGGTGTTAAAATATACTTCTTTAGAGTTCAATAGCCCTTTGATATCTTTATCCAAATGGTCTATGTCTTCATATTTTAGACAATTCTCTAAAACTTGTAATTTATCCCTCAACTTTTGCTCAAAAAGTAAGATAGAATCTTCCGATTTTTTGGACAAATATTCTACCGCCTTCTTAATTACCTTGTTCTCGTCACCTACAAATTGCCAATCAAACAATTCGATGATATACCAGAATTCCTTTTCACAAAAGAATTTTGTTTTAACAGCTTCCAACATAATACTAATTTTATAATAAATAATAGGGTATCATCAAAGCCACAGAAACTTTGATTTTTAATTTTATACTTTGTTTTGTGAAAAGGTAATGAATTTCCCTATTAATAACCAGTAAATAACAATTTTTTTATATGAAAACACTTGATAAAAACAGTAAACTCTAGTTACTAGACACTTGTATAATAAGTAAAAGAATGTTATCCTCATAAATAGAGGATTTATATTAATGCTTTCTCGATAAAATTGTGAAACTCAATCAATGTTTAATTAATCCTTTTAGTAATTAAATAAAAAAGTAGCTATTAAAATCTCCTTAACAAAGACCCTAATAGCTACTAAATATACATCCTATTTAAAAGGGGATTTAGAATTCTAAATCTGCTACTAAATCAAACTCATCATAAATTGCCTTGTCCTTAAGACCATCAAAGAAACTGGTTGAACCATACCTAACATCGAATTTTGTTCTATCAATTTTTAAGGTAGCAGTTGCCTTGTTTCCATAAACAGAAAGATCGAATACAACAGAATTTGTTTTACCTTTAATAGTTAGATCTCCAGTGACTTTATACGAATTTTTACCTGTAGCTTTAACTTTCTTAAATACTAAAGTAGCTGTTGGATTTTTTTCAACTCCAAAGAAATCATCCGATTTTAAATGTCCCTCTAGCTTACCTTTGTATTCACCTTCCATATCTGTATTGGTGATAGTAGTCATATTGATGATAAAGGTTCCACCTGTTAATTTGTCTTCGTTAAATACTAAAGACCCGGATTTTATTGCTATAGTTCCCTCGTGAGAACCTGTAACCTTGTAACCTTTCCAAACTACCGAACTGTTTTCTGTCTTGATTTCTTTCTTCTCAGATTTTATGGTCGTGAAAGAAAATGTAAAAAATGCAACTAATGTTGCCAGTGCTAAGTTTTTAATTCTGTTCTTCATCTTGTTTTTGTTTTTAAATTATGATCCGTAAAAAAATCTTTCGTTTATAATCTTACCATCCTGCCATTGCTGGATAGCTACCTGAGTAACATTTTTCACACCCCAATCTTTATGGGTATAATCCATATGCCATTCTACCATGGTGACATTGTTTTCTCCAATAGCAACTTTTAGTACTTTGGCTCCTCTAAACTCGGTAATCGCTCCAAAGAATTCTTCTTCCCTTTTTCGATTGGCCGTTTTTCCAACAACAACAGGGTTGTTATTCTTTTGCATTACTACATCTTCATGATAGTACAGTTCGAAGGCTTCCAAGGATTTTCCTTGAAGAATCATATCGTTTACATTAGAAATGTTTTCTAAAAGCCTACTCATAACTTTTTGTTTTAAAATGTTATGATGCAAATATCCAAAAGAATACCTGGATAGAAAATAAGGTAGATTATAAAATGATGTTAATCTAGATTAACATTTTATTGTTCTAGGATTAACTGACTTTTGATTTTGCTTAAAAACTCTTTAGTAATACCAAGAAATGAGGCAATCATATACTGTGGAATTCGCTGATCTATGGTAGGGTATTGTTCCTTGAATATGAGATACCTTTCTTTTGCAGTAAGACTAAAATTTCTGACAATTCGTTTTTGAGATGACACTAAAGCCTTCTCCAACATTTTTCTAAATAAACGCTCTAACTTCGGTATTTCTTGAAATAGTTCTTCCTGATTATCATAGGAGAATTGAATAACTTCGGTAGGCTCTAAACACTGTATATTATAATCGGCAGCCGTTTGTGTAATAAAACTTCCAATGTCGGAGGTCCACCAATCTTTAATAGAAAACATAATAATATGTTCCTGTCCTTCAGCATCCACATAAAACGTTTTAGTACATCCCGAAATCAAAAAACTACTGCATTTACACACATCCCCTTGTTGCAATATATATTGTCCCTTTAAATATTTCCTATACTTTATTTTGGACAATAATATAGACACTTCCTCTTCTGTTAGGTCGATGTATTTACTTATATAATTTAAAAGAGGTGCTGTATTCATTTGCTTTATAGTTGGATCTAATCTATGCTAATTTAGGCATTTTTACCTGTGCTACGAACTAACTAAGCATTAGTTCAAGATGAAAATATTAGAAAAATATAAAATTGGTTAAATATAATTTTCATATTTACTTAGGTAAGTAATTGTTTCTGAAAATATTAAATGAATCAACTCATATCTTTTTAGATACAGTTGGAAACAAAAAAGTCAGTCTAAGTTATTCTTAGACTGACTTTACAAATTATTTTTCCTAACTAATTAATTACAAATCACGAACTTCTGTGACTTATGACTTAATTTACTTTTCAGGTAATAAACACCGGGCTTGTACCCCTCCAAAGCAATGTTTATCCCATTATTCGAAATAAGATAAGTAGCTAATAGCTCACCCATTCCCGAGTATAGAAATATTTCCTCAGAATCAACTCCAACAGCATTGCGAACAAACAAATAATTTTTTGCAGGATTTGGGTACACCTCTATCCCATTAGCTTGAGCTTCAATGAGACTTAAATTATTAGTAGTTTGATTAATGCTAATCCCGTCAATAAGTAACCCTAAATTATCCGTAGTTGGACCATTTGGATTTAATGGATTAGTGGAATAAAATGCAATAACTATGGAATCAGCCTCTGTATTGTCTCCTGTATAGTTCAGTAGTATTTCAAAAGAAGTATAATTAGAAGTTTCCCCTAATAAAATATCTCCAATTGCAACTGTGTCAATTTTATCAAGAGTAGTATTGTACTTCTTAAGAATTACAACCGCATAAGCCGAATCTGTAGATATATTGTTATCAAATATATAATGACCCGAAACAGTAATAATAGAATCTTCATAAGTATCTACTGGCTGTCCACCAGTAATGATATCAATTGAATAAGATGATGAGTCATCTAGTAACTTAGCGGATCCGTTACATAGCATACTTGGTATCCCATTATTGATAGCAATGGATTTCAATTGAACAGCATAATCACCATCATAGCTGTTAGTATTTTTATATATACCAGCTGAGGTTTCCTGTGTCATCACACTGGTACTTGTCCAACCATATGGCTTTTCCCAATCAAAAGGTGCAGGATTTCCTGAAACCTCCCAGCTCTCAAATCCAGAGTTTAAAATTAACATCGGAACCGATGTTCCATCTAAAGAAAAAGTAAAATCCTGATTGCAATATAAAGTTTGATCAAGGGTATTCTTTAAAGAAAGATTGATTGAAATACTAGTGATAGAAGTATCAGTCAACTCAAATACATATGAAATAATACGGGAATCCCCTGGAGGGATTGGTGTCACACATTGATCATCAGATTGAAAAAGAATACCTGATGGGTTTAACAGAGTGGTAAAATGACAATATCCTAAATCGTCTGGTGCACTAAAAGCAACTGAATCACTCGTGTTTGTAATTGTTAGATAAAACTCATAAGTATTAGCACTTGAACTGGAATTGAGATTTATTTCATAAGAAATATTATCACATAAATCCCAAGTATTGGCAGACGCTAATAAACAAGCCATGCTGGCAAAAAAGAAGATTATTTTTTTCATAGGTGCAAATTTATTAAATCCTTAAAAGCTATTCAAAATTTTGCAATGAATTTTTATTGTCTCCTGTTAATCTATTAAAATACCTTCCAGATAGTCGTTGCTTCAAATAAGGAAAAGAAATTTTTGTACCAAAATAACAGTATGTATTTGCTTTAATAAAATGTGCTATGTACTTTTACCGCCTCAATATTTACATCCCCGGAAACTTATGGTTTTAGGTCCAAAAAAAGTCCATTTTATTTATGGCATTGTAATACTACTTTGCCTCATGCCATTTGTTACTCCCGCAATGGCATTGATTTTTGGTCTCCTATTGTCTATAGGAGGAATAAAAAATTCTACTATTACAAAGTACACTTCTCTTTCATTAAAAGTATCGATTGTATTAATGGGTTTTGGTATGAATTTAACCCAGGTTATTATGACGTCAAAAACTGGACTTGTTGATACCGCTATATCAGTAGTATTTGTAATGACAGTTGGGCTGTTACTAGGGAAATTTCTTAAAGTAGATTCAAAAATAAGTGTTCTTATTTCAGCTGGGACTGCTATATGTGGAGGAAGTGCAATAGCCGCTATTGCACCGGTCATTAATGCAAAGAATTTTCAAATTTCTTTCTCATTAGTGGTCGTATTTATTCTAAATGCTATTGGCTTATTTATATTCCCTATTATTGGCCATTATTTTAACCTTAGCCAGGAAACATTTGGTTACTGGGCAGCAATAGCTATTCACGATACCAGTTCTGTTGTTGGTGCCGGAGCAGTATACGGAGCAGAAGCTCTTGAGATAGCAACTGTAGTAAAATTAATACGCGCATTATGGATTATTCCGGTATCCATAGCTATTGCATTATTACAAAAAAATAAAGAAAGTGGTAAAATAAAAATCCCTTGGTTTATAGGGCTTTTTGTATTAAGCATTATAGTTACCCATTTATTACCAAATTTTGAAGGTGAATTTACTCATTTGTATTGGTTAGGTAAGCGAGGAATGGTGATCGCTCTTTTCTTAATTGGTTCCAGTATTTCGATTTCAGAAGTTAAGCAAGCCGGAACAAAAAGTTTTATTTTAGGTGTAACACTTTGGCTATTGATTGGTGTAGTATCATTTCTAACACTTACTTCTTTCTCCTAGAAGATATTGTTCTGTAATTACACTACACGTTTCTTCAACTCCAATACAGTAATCTCTGGCCACATACCTACTCTACCGGGAAAGGCATGAAAACCAAATCCACGGTTGACGTACAGGTATTTACCAAACTCCTGATACAATCCTCCCCAATACTTATAAATGTATTGTACGGGACTCCATTTAATAAATCCTGGAATTTCTATTCCAAACTGTGAGCCGTGAGTATGCCCACTTAAGGTTAATTGATAGTTAGTATCGTGTTCTTTAACCTCGTGTTCCCAATGTGATGGATCGTGTGAAAGTAAAATTTTAAAGGATTCCTTATCAATTGATCCTGTAGCCATTTTAAGGTCTCCTAATTTTTTAAATTTATGCCCCCAATTTTCAACACCTACTAAGGCTATTTGGTCGGTTCCATTGTCCAATTTCACATGGTCATTACACAGTAACTTGAAATCTATTTTACCGTGCATATCCTTCACAGCATTCAAATTGGCTACTTTATCCGAATTAGAATCCCACTGAATATAATCACCATAATCATGATTACCCAGTATGGAGTATTTCCCATATTTAGGTGTCTTCAGTTTCTTAAAAGTAGTTATCCAAGGCTCCATTTCTTCGGCCCTATTATTCACCAGGTCCCCCGTAAACACCAATAAGTCTGATGCTTGTTCATTGATTAAATCAATTGCATAAGCAATCTTTTCAGTCTGGTCGAAACTACCTGAATGAATATCTGAAATTTGAGTCAGGGTAAAGCCATCAAAAGAATCCGGTAAATCATCAAAATAAAGGGTGTGTCGTAATACCCTAAAATTGTATTTCCCCTTAATAATACCGTGAATCATTCCCGCTAAAGGTATTGCAGCAATTCCCAAAGCCAACTTGCTTATAAAAGCACGCCTTTCCGGAAAGTAAGTAGTATCACCTTCCGTATTGATAATGGAGGCCTTTACAAAATTATAAGCAGCGATGGCCAATCTGGAGATATCTTCTGATAACATAAAAACGATCAGAATCAATTGAGGTACAATAAGTAGAAATATTGCCCCCATTGCCTGAAGATTTTCTTTCGTTACTCCAATCTTCCTGTCAAATTGAGACAATCCGTAAAAGAAATAAATAAGGGTACCCAGACAAATAAGTATATACAACCCTAATAACCATGGGTTTTTGGTAAGCGTCTTTATTGCTTGGTACGCATATAATTCAATGGCAAATAAAAGGACGGAGATGATAATCCATTTAAGCATATTCCTATTTTGTTTTAGCTAGCCAATATTAAGGAATATTCAATACATAAGTATACGTCTTCCTCTTTTTACACCTTTTTTAACAGAGGGATTTATGTTACCACTGGACAAAAAAAAAATCATGATTGAGAATTAATATCTCTTTAGTCTATAAGAATAATAGTCACTATTATACGCTTCATCGAAATACATAAAACTACCGCTTATATCAACATCTACACCATTGATATTAAAATGTTCTCCACTAAAAGAATCGTGCAACCTCAGTTCAAGATGATAATCTGAATGTTCCCCGTATCCATCAAAATAAAACAACTCCCAAGTACCCGTAAATGTTTGCCCCGTATGTCTATCTCTCAATTTTGCATATTCGTCGCCGTATAATTCCAACACAAAATCATCATAATCTGCAGTAATATTTACAGTATTTGAACCATAATCTAATAGTACCTGATCAAAAGTCCATGATCCTACAATACTATCTTCGTAATGATCACCATGATCTTCAATATGAATTTCGCAGCTAGTTAGTAGTATCGCAAGTAAACTGAAAAGGAAATGGGATTTTTTTAGGAATACACGTTTTTTCATAATCCATCAATTTATAGATACCCAGCATTTTTCAAATACCATTCCAAAAAAGATAATTAGCTGGTTACGAATAACTAACAATAAGACAAAAACAGTAAATAAAAAAGAAGGAGAGTTCATCTCAGACAGGAGAATAAAAAAAAATTACAAGATCATTTCTCGCAATTTATCTAAACTTATATCGTACTCCAAAGCCCCGTCATGACAAAGAGAAATAGTTCCTTTTTCTTCAGAAACGATGATCACCATGGCATCGCTACTTTCGGTAAGTCCTAATCCTGCACGGTGCCGCATTCCATATCCCAAAGGTAAATCTCGTCGTTCACTTACTGGTAGGATGCAACTTGCAGATAACAGTCTATTATTAGCGATGACAACTGCCCCATCGTGCAGCGGACTATTTTTAAAAAATATACTTTCTATTAATGCAGGCGAAATACTGGCATCGATTTTTTTCCCACTACCTCTAATAAAACTTAAGTCAGATTCACCTTGTAATACAATAAGAGAACCTGTTTTAGTTTTAGAAAGTTTTTCTACCGCCTCCAGGATCAATTCAATGTAAAACCTTTTTCTGGAAGCTTTTTTTTGAGAAATTCCCATTAAAAAATCTTTTCTACTTCTAAAAGAAGTATTCCCAATCATTAATAGGAACTTTCTAATTTCTTGCTGGAATACAACAATTAAAGCTATAACTCCAACACCGATAAACTGCCCCAAAATTTCACTTAAGAGCTGCATTTCCAAGACTTCAACCAATTTCCAAATAAGGTAAACAGCTCCTACACCAAATAAAATTTTAATGGCTGCAGTTCCTTTAACCAATTTATAAATTTGGTATATCAGAAAACTTACTAGGACAATATCAATAAAGTCCAATATTTTGAAATCGAAAAAATTCAATCCTATATTATCTTGTTAATTGGTCTATTTCTACACATTGAACCGCTTCCTTTACATCGTGAACACGTAAAATCTTGGCTCCATTCCTCAATGCTACCATATGGGCAGCACTTGTTGCATTAAGAGATTCCTCAGCTGTTATGTCAAAATGTTTATGAAACATTGACTTTCTAGATAAGCCTACTAATAATGCCTTATTGAATAAATCAAAAATAGCTAGCTTTTTTAAGATTTCATAATTGTCGATAAGATCTTTTCCAAATCCAAAGCCAGGATCCAAGATAATATCATTTATACCAAGTAAGTGCAATTGATTTAACTTATTTGAAAAATAACTTACAATTTCATCTATTAAATGGTTGTATTTCGTGTTGTTCTGCATGGTCTCAGGAGTCCCACGCATATGCATAATAATGTATGGAACTTGCAATTCTGCGATAGTTGAAAACATTTTTTCATCTAGACTACCTGCTGAGATATCATTAATAATCGCTGCTCCTCTATCTACCACTCCCCTAGCAATATCAGAGCGAAAGGTATCTATAGAAATCAAAGCTTCGGGAAAATTGCTAATTATTTTCTCTAAACTGGGATACAATCTTTTCTTTTCCTCATCGAAATTTAACATATGAGCTCCCGGACGGGAAGAAATCGCACCAATATCGATAAAATCTGCACCTTCCTTAAGGTGTTTTTCTACTAGTTTCAAAAACAAATCATTGGTATTGTATACACTACCATCATAAAATGAATCTGGTGTAAGGTTTACAATCCCCATTACTTTTGGACGATCGAAATTCACCAATTTACCATTACAGTTTATTGAAATGTTTTTTTGAAACATTATTCAGGTTTTATAATTTAAACGGACTTTTAAAATCTTTAAATTTGGGGGCTATGGAATCCTTCCCTGATAATATAGGGGCTTCGGATAATTCCCAGTCAATGCCCAAATCCGGATCATCCCAGCGCAGAGAACCTTCCGATTCCTTATCGTAAAAATTACTGCATTTATAACTAAAAATAGTATTATCCTCTAATGTTAGGAATCCGTGTGCAAATCCTTCTGGTATATACATTAAGGTTTTATTTTGCTCACTTAACACCGCTTTGAAATTTCCCCCATACGTTGGAGAACCTACTCGTAAATCTACAACTACGTCTAAAACAGCACCAGTAACAACTCTTACCAACTTCGCCTGACCAAAAGGAGCCGCTTGAAAATGCATTCCTCTCAATACATTTTTAACCGATTTTGACTGATTATCCTGCTTAAATTCATTTGGAATATCCAGCTTATTAAAAAGCTGCTCATTCCAAGATTCATAAAAATAACCCCGATCGTCTTCAAAAACACTTGGTTGTAAGAGGTATAAGCCTTCAAAGCCTGTTTCAATTTTTTTCATTAGACTATATTTCTGTCAATTTGACAACAAATGTAATTAAAGAAATGGTATATTTGGGTAGCACAAAATTAGTTTTTTATGAAGGCCGACAGAATTACTCCTTTCCATTTAATCAATTTCCTTTATATAGGGTTTGCCCACCTTACAAATGGAGAAATTACAGATGCGGAATATGCAGAAATACAAAAAAGCTCTGCTAAATGGTTCAAGGTGGATTATAGCAATATTGCCTTATTTAATAAGATACTGGAAGAAACTACCCAATGGTACAACAGTATAGAATCGGATAATGAAAAATACCAAAGTTTATTGGAAATTGCTACACAATTGGGTAACCTAGAAGAAATGACAGCGGACAACCGTAAAGAATTACTTTCTAACATAAGAGACATTGCCGTTGCCGATGGCCGTTTTGGAGAAAATGAAAAACGAATGCACGATGTCATCGGAAAAAAGCTAGGTATCAATATTATGACTTCAGATGACCAGGATATAGGAAGTAAAATTGGGTTCTAGTTCTTTCCTTATTCATTATATTATTTTATTACAGTTATTTAAATTATGACTAGGTTAGACAAGAGTTAAATAAAGATTAATTCTTAAATTTGCCAAAACAAAGAAAAAAATATGCAAAGTCAATTAAACACAATAGACGAGGCGTTAGAAGATATAAAAGCAGGTAAGGTTGTCATTGTAGTAGATGATGAGGACCGTGAAAATGAAGGTGACTTTGTTTGTGCTGCTGAATTAATTACTCCGGAAACGGTTAACTTCATGGCAACTCATGGTCGTGGACTGATTTGTACTCCACTTTCTGAAGAGCGCTGTAAAGAGCTTGGATTAGACCTTATGGTAGGTAAAAATACAGATCCTAATCAAACTCAATTTACTGTTTCTGTTGATAAAATTGGTGATGGAGTAACTACCGGTATTTCTGCATCTGATAGAGCAAAAACCATTTTAGCATTGGCAGATAAAAATACTCAAGTTGATGATTTATCAAGACCTGGACATATCTTTCCTTTAAAGGCGAGAAATGGTGGTGTTCTTAGAAGATCTGGACATACAGAAGCTGCGATTGACCTGGCAAGATTGGCTGGTATGGATCCGTCAGGAGTTATTGTTGAAATAATGAACGAAGACGGTACTATGGCTCGACTTCCACAATTATTGAAAATTGCTAAAAAATATGATCTTAAAATCATTAGTATAGAAGATCTAATTAGCTACCGCATGCAAAAAGAAAGTTTAATAGAACGAATAGAAACTGTTAAACTACCTACAGACCACGGTGATTTTTTACTTACGGCCTATACGCAAATGAATACGGGAAGAAATCACTTAGCTATTCACAAAGGTGAATGGGATCCTAACGATGAGATTCTGGTACGTGTACATTCTTCCTGTATGACTGGTGATATTTTCGGTTCTTGTAGATGTGATTGTGGACCACAATTACACACTGCTATGCAAATGGTAGAAGAAGAAGGAAGAGGAGTAATTGTATACATGAACCAGGAAGGTAGAGGTATTGGACTGGTCAATAAACTTAAAGCATATAAACTTCAGGAAGAAGGTTACGACACAGTAGAAGCAAACCTAAAACTTGGTTTTAAGGAAGATGAACGTGAATATGGAGTTGGAGCTCAAATTTTACATGATCTCGGTGTTCATAAAATGAAACTAATGACCAATAATCCTAAAAAACGTACTGGTTTAATGGGCTACGGTTTAGAAATTGTTTCTAATGTGGGAATAGAAATAACAAGCAACAAATACAACTGGGATTACTTACATGCCAAAAAACATAAACTGGGGCATGATTTAAAACAGTTTGATTAATACAAAAAAAGGCAAGTTCGATTTGAACTTGCCTTTTTTATTTTATCTATAATTTAATTACTTTTTACATTTAGCAGTCACTACTAGCCGAAATCATCAAAAAATCCTTATTTTTAGAAGACATTGAAAAAGATAGTATAATTAATGAAATCAACAATGACACCAATTCCTAACTAAATTGTTATGAGTATTCCGATTTTTGTAACATTTTCATTAATACTTGTTGGTGCCTTCATTTTATTAATGGCTATTCTTGGTACAAAAAAAATATTGGAATTAATTGTTGAATTAAACTACCACCGTAAATGGCGGATTCTGTTTATTCTAATGTTGATTTTCTTTTTCGGTTACTTACTATCAGCCTTTCTAGTATGGCAACAAGAATCCAATTCATTACTTATTCTCGCTGGAATACTTTTCCTTTTATTCTCAATATTTGTCTATATCGTTGTAAAATCAGGTTGGCATACCATTTTAGATTTAAAAAAGCGAACCACCTATGCTACCAACCATGCTAAAATGCTACAGGCATCGCAGAAGGAACTGCGTTTCATAAATAAAAAATTGCTTGCCCAAAACAAGGGCTTAGAAAGATTTACCTATATCGCCTCTCACGACTTGCAAGAACCTCTAAGAACAATCAATAGCTTTATAGGCTTAATTGAAGAGGAGTATTTGGATAAGTTAGATGATCATGGCAAACTGTATCTATCCTATATTTCTAATAGTTCTTCGCGAATGAGTGAATTGATCAAATCATTACTAGATCATACTAGGATAGGTAGAGAGAAGAAAATAGAGGCTATTAATTGCAATCAATTGGTGCAAGAGGTACTTGACGACTTAAAAGTCCTAATAGATGAGACCAAGGCCCATATAGAATTGGATGAATTACCAGAATTAAACGCCTACAAAGTAGAATTAAAGCAGTTATTCCAGAATTTGATAAACAATGCCATAAAGTTCAGAAAGCCTGGGGTAGAACCACAATTAAAAATCGGTGCTAAATTCAAGCAAAACAGATGGATTTTTAGTGTAAATGACAATGGAATTGGTATTGAAAAACAGTTTGTTGACAGGATTTTTGAAATCTTTCAAAGATTACACAACCGACAAGAATATGAAGGAACTGGCATTGGCCTAGCTCATTGTAAGCGAATTGCAGAATTACACAACGGCTCTATATGGGTAGAGTCTGAACCAAATAAAGGAAGTACTTTTTATTTTTCCATACAAAATTAGTACATTTGAGTTAGCCCCACTAAATGCATTTAAAATGAATCCTAAACTAAAAGGTGTTTTACTCGTAGATGATGATGAGCCAACAAATTTCCTGCATAAACATGTTCTAAAGAGATCAGAATGTGCGGAGAATATTTTTGTGGTAAATGACGGTAGAGAGGCTCTTGACTTTTTAACTTGTAGTGGAAAATATGACCATTTGGAATCCTTTCCAGAAATCGATCTAATTTTATTAGATATTAACATGCCACGAATGACAGGTTGGGACTTTTTAGATGAATACAAAAAGTTGCCGGAATCACACAAAGGACAAATTATCATTATCATGCTTACTACTACTCTAAATATTCAAGAAAGAGAAAAGGCAGATGAGATGAAAGAAATTTCCGGATTCAAAAATAAGTCCTTAACCACCGATATGATTCAAGAAATTCTTGATGATTATTTCAAAAACGAATCAGCTTAATTATTTAATTGTGGGAAAACATCAGTAATTCCCATCCTTAAAAAGGTAAATTAAACTATTTATTCTAGCTATTTTTGTGATCCTGAACCCCCTATAATTACGGTTAAAAAAAAATCAGTTAGCGCTTGCAAACTTGGAATAGTTTGACCTATATTTGCACCGCATTCAAGGCGAGGTAGCTCAGTTGGTTAGAGCGCATGATTCATACTCATGAGGTCGACAGTTCGAATCTGTCTCTCGCTACAAAAGTAGTATTACTTAATAATTTTACCAGAACCAACTATCGGTGATAGCGATATCACCACTCGGCGAGGTAGCTCAGTTGGTTAGAGCGCATGATTCATACTCATGAGGTCGACAGTTCGAATCTGTCTCTCGCTACATAAAAAAGCTCTTCTAGAAATTCTAGAAGAGCTTTTTTCATTAAAACAAGAATAATTTTACAATTCCCTAATCAAACGAATCATTTCTACATTATGCGAATGATCTGCACTGTAAGACATAACTAAAGTACCCTTTAAACCATCAATTGCTGCAATTGCAAATAGCTCAGTTTCATCACCGGGATTAGTCAAACAATCAAATCGATAATTTTTTATTATCCTCAACTCATCTGGCTGGTACTTCTTTTTTGAATATAAAGCAAGTACACCATCCTCTTCAGCTCTAAAATCTTCAGTAAAGCCCTCCTTAGTCAAACTATCAACTGCTTCTGTCAATGTCTCAAATACATTTTTGTCCATAACACAAAATTCATCAATTAATATATCGTGTGTTAGATACAAAATCTATTTTGTACCCATATACCTATATAGGGAATACAATAAAATTAGCCTAAATTTTATAGAATCACAAGAAGTAAACATCTTATTATCAAAGCTTTTCAAAATTAAATCAAATAGATTTTCTGGATTAATTAGTGAGCCCCTATCGTCCTTGAGTTTACCTTAAATTATTTATTAAAAAATCATTGTCTAACTAATCTAACATCGTAAATCTAAATTCTAATTTAAAGAAAGTTTATTTTTTGAATAAAAAACTCCGATTTAAATTTATGCATTAAGTAGTTAATAATTAGCCAGTTAAACACAAATTGATTAATTTTATAAATGGCTAAATACCAGTCGTTTAAGATAGTTAACAACCCGAATTTCGCGCCGTTCAGCAATGAATAAATTGGAATTTGATAAAAGATTTTAGCCTTATGAAAACTACGATACACCCCAAATGGTTTTTCCTACCCATATTGTTAATACTGCTTTCCTGTAGTGATGACTTTGATGTTACTCCCGAAAGAAATGAATTTGGCAAACTAGAATTGCAAATTTCTGGTCTTGCCGACCTAGGTAATGATTTTATCTATGAAGGATGGATTATTGTAAATAATTCAGCTATTTCAACTGGAGTATTTAAGGTTGATGAAGATGGAATACTGTCAAAGAAATCATTTCTAGTTGAGAAAGAGCCATTGACCACAGCTACTACCTTTGTATTAACTATTGAACCATTACCAGACAATGATCCAGCACCGAGCTCAACACATATCATAGGAGGCTCCTTTTCGGCTAATTCTGCTACTTTATCCATAGGACATTCCAGTTCATTTAATAACGATTTTATTTCAGCTACTGGCTCCTTTATTCTGGCAACCCCTACAAATGAAAGTACAGCAGATGAAAAGAGCGGTATTTGGTGGCTTGATCCTAATACAGGACCAGGTCCAGGATTAGTACTTCCAGCACTTACTTCAGGTTGGAAATATGAAGGCTGGGCGGTGGTGAATGGAATTCCATTAAGTACAGGTACATTCACACAGGTAGATAAGGCAGATGATGAGGTGATCTATGGAACAAATATGCCAGGACCACCCTTTCCAGGAGAAGACTTTCTATTTAGTCCCCCGGAAGGCTTAAGTTTTCCTTTGGATCTATCTGGTGCAACTGCTGTCATATCAATAGAACCAGATCCAGATAATGATCCAGGACCTTTTAGTTTAAAACCATTAATTGGAGCTATACCTAACCCTGCACAAGATCATACCTTATACCCCATGGAAAATACTATTTTGGATAATATCCCTACTGGAGTAGCTTCCAGATAAAGCTACTATCATTCAAATGCCGGTTTTTGTAAATTTGGTTCATATCTCCATGGATATGGCCCCATATACATATCTAACATAATACGCCAGACATTGTAACTTAGCCATTTATCATACATACCCCAATGTTCATATTTTGGCACCTTAACAACATAAGGTATTTCCATGAAATTGGTTCCTTTTGCGAACTCAGCTTTAACGGCCGCTTGTACATCCTGAATATATTCTCTGGCCATGGTAACATCTTTGCGAGTTCCTATATATCTACCATGCGAAAATATAGCTGTTTCAAAATTCAATGCCTCGATAGCCTCTATAGCCCTTACGGTACCATTTATATTAAAATCAGGTACAATACTAAATATCACACGGTCAGGCGTAATTAAATCTGCTATATACACTAACTTTTCTTTTGGTAAGAAAAAGACAGTCATTCCCAGACCATGACTATTCCGGAGATAATGTAGTTCTAATTTTTTATCCCCATAAGTAATCTTTTTAATGTTTCCGGCCCAACTTCTATCCGGTACCCGCATATCCTTATGTGGGTTCTCTTTCATCCACTCCATGGCTTCATAATGCACAAGGCTCTTCACTCCTAGTTCTTCAAAAACTTCACCTCCTCCGGCATGATCCCAATGATTATGACTATAATGTAAATACTTAACAGGCTGGGAGGTTACTCCCTTAATTGCCTTTAAAAGTTCCTTTGCATGCGCAGTATTTACAGGTTCTATTACAATGACTCCTTTCGTGGATACAATAAAAACAGAGTTGTAACCATGAGCTCCTACAAAACAGTATACATCTTTAGTAATCTCCATTACTTTCGATTCTTGAGCAAGTAAATGACCTGAAAAGGCAAAAAGAAAAGCTATTAATAACGTTCGTGTGAACAGTTTCAGTAGATTTTTCATAACGACGGATTTAAATTATTTATTACCCGATCAAATAGTAATAGAAAACAAAAACAATGGAAACTACACTATAAAATAAAGATTAAACACTTGATTTTCGGGCAATTATAAAGGTAGTCAATCCTGATAAATATTCCATTTTAAAACACTATAAATTCATTACAAAACGCTAAATAACAAATACTTAAATCAATACAAACTCTCAATTAGGACCTACTATTAAATAAGTACATTAAAATATCCATTTTCACATCTACTACAATCAATTAAATTGACATTCAATTTGATACCATATTTTGGATGCTATTTTCGGTTTGAATATCCAAACATTAGGAATTTTATCATATTTTAGCAAGATTGATTAAAAAAGTTCCCTTTATTAAAATAGTAAAAGATGTTAAAGAAACTTATTTTCATTTCGCTTTGCCTGGTTCAAACCTTGACCATAGCACAGGAAGAAAAAATAACATTAGAAGACATTTGGAAAAATGGTGAATACCGTCAAGACAACATCTGGGGTGTAAACTCTATGAATGATGGCAATCATTTTTCAATGATCAATTACACTAATGCTACTTCAAGAAGTATAGACAAATATAGCTATGATAACTTCGAAAAGGTTTCTACTATTTTATCATCGGAGGATATCAACAATTTGGCATTTACTAGTTATTCATTCAGTTCAAATGAAGATAAGGTTTTACTTCCTGTAAATACGGAAGCTATTTACCGTCATTCATCAAAATCTGAATATTATATTTATACTAGGGAGAATAAAGAGGTTAATAAATTATCAGAGGGAAAACAAAGATTGGCTACCTTCTCTCCTAATGCAAACAAAGTTGCCTTCGTTCGTGAAAACAATTTATTTGTAAAGGACTTAAGTACGAATCAAGAAACTCAAATTACAGTAGATGGTGAATACAATACTATCATCAATGGTGCTACTGACTGGGTATATGAAGAGGAATTTTCTTTTGATAAAGGTTTTGAATGGAATAGTAACGGGACAAAAATTGCTTATTATAAATTTGATGAATCGGAAGTTCCTGTCTACTCTATGGACATGTACCAAAATAAATTGTACCCAAATCAATATACTTTCAAATACCCAAAATGTGGGGAAAAAAACGCAAAGGTTTCCATTTGGATTTACGATCTGGCGGAACAAAAAAGTACAGAAGCCAATATTGCTAGTCAAGATGAATTCTATATTCCAAGAATTCACTGGACAAAAAACCCAAACACTTTAAGTGTACAACGCCTGAATCGTCACCAAAACAATTTGGACTTCATGCTTGTTAATGCACAGGACGGTTCATCTAAAACTATCTTTACAGAAAAGGACGCTGCTTATGTAGATGTTCATGACAACTTACGATTCCTTAATGATGGTAAATACTTTATTTGGACCAGTGAAAAATCCGGGTTCAACCATATTTACCTATACAACCTACAAGGAAAAGAAATAAGACAGATTACAAAAGGTAACTGGGATGTAACCAACTTCTATGGCTACAATGAAAAAAACAAAACGGTTTATTACCAATCTGCTGAAGAATCTCCATTAAAAAGAGCAGTATATCGTATAAATATAAAAGGTAGAAGTAAGACTAAGATCAGTGTAAATTCGGGTACGAATAATGCTAAATTCAGTGATAACTATTCTTATTTCATCAATACCTATTCCAATGCAAATACACCGAACCTAATCACTTTGAGATTGGCAAATGGTAGGTTGGTAAAGGAGTTGAAAAACAGTAGTAACCTGGTAAATAAACTGGATAAACTAAAACTTACTCAGAAAGAATTTATCAGCTTCACTACAGAAGAGGATGTACAATTGAATGGTTGGATGATTAAACCAGCAGACTTTGATCCGAATAAAAAATACCCTGTTTTGATGTATCTATATGGTGGACCGGGATCACAGCAAGTAACAGATGCCTGGGGAGGTTCTAACCTTATGTGGTACCATTATCTTGCTCAAAGAGGATATATAGTTGCTTGTTTTGATAACAGAGGTACAGGAGCTCGTGGTCGTGACTTTAAAAAATGCACCTATATGAATTTAGGAGATTTAGAAACAAAAGATCAGATGTCTGCAAATAGACACCTTGCTTCTCTTCCTTATATTGATGGTACCAGAATTGGAATCCAGGGATGGTCTTATGGTGGATTTATGTCTTCCAACTGTCTATTCAAAGGAAACGACATCTTTAAGTTAGCGATTGCTGTAGCCCCGGTTACCAACTGGAAATACTACGACTCTATCTACACCGAAAGGTACATGCGCACACCACAAGAAAATAATGATGGGTATGAGGACAACTCTCCTATCAATCATGTGGATAAATTAAAAGGTAAATACTTACTAGTACACGGTAGTGCTGATGACAATGTACACTATCAAAATACGATGGAACTTATAAATGCATTGGTTGCTGCCAACAAAGATTTCGATTTAGCAATTTACCCGGACAAAAACCACGGTATTTATGGGGGTAATAACGGGAATACCCGTTTGCACCTATTTACAAAAATGACTTCATTTATAATGGAAAACCTGTAAATGGTTTTCTTTCACCTATTCATATAAAAATTAACTAACTAACAAACATGGAAAACAACGATACGTTTATGGGACATCCTAAGGGACTGTTCGTATTATTTTTCACTGAGATGTGGGAACGTTTCTCTTATTATGGTATGAGAGCCATCTTAGTATTATATATTGTATCTCAATCTACAGGAGACAATCCAGGATTAGGATGGGAAACAAAAGATGCGCTTGCCTTATATGGATGGTATACCATGTTAGTTTATGTAATGTCTATTCCAGGTGGTATAATTGCAGATAAATTAATTGGCCAGAAAAAAGCCGTATTATTTGGTGGTTTATTACTGGTTCTTGGACATGGTATTCTTGCAGTTGAAGAAATGTGGGCGTTCTACTCCGGATTAGGATTAATCATTTTTGGAGTTGGTATGCTTAAACCAAATATATCTACCATGGTAGGTGGATTGTATAAAAAAGGTGATATCCGAAGGGATAAAGGATTTACCATTTTTTATATTGGTATCAACATAGGTGCCTTTCTATCGAGTTTAATTGTTGGTGTTGTAGGTGAAACCTACGGATGGCATTATGGATTTGGATTAGCTGGTATCGGTATGGCTTTGGGTCAATTGGTTTTTATGATGGGACAAAAACACCTTACAACGGTAGGGAATTTCCTTGCTAAATCTCCAGACCCTGAAGAACAAGCTGCTGCTAACAAACCTTTAACGAAAATTGAAAAAGACCGTGTAAGTGTTCTTTTACTTTCTTTCCTAATTGTAATTGTATTCTGGGGTGCTTTTGAACAAGCTGGTGGTTTGATGAACATCTATACGATGGAGAAAACGAATAGAGTACTAGGTTTCACACTTCCAATAATTGGAAATGAAATACCTGCTTCTGTATTCCAAGCATTGAATGCATTGTTTATTATTATTTTCGGTACTGCAATTGCAGGTTACTGGGCTAAAAGAAAACTTAAAACCAAAGAATCTTCATCCTTATTTAAAATGGCAATTGGTACCATGATTATGGGAATGGGATTCTTGTTTATGACCGCTGCTTCAGCACAATTTGAAGCGGATGGTTCATCTGCAATGTATTGGTTAGTATTCGCATACCTCTTCCATACAATTGGTGAATTATGTGCATCTCCTGTTGCTCTTTCATTTATTACAAAACTTGCACCGGTAAAATACGCATCTATCATGATGGGGTTATATTTTGCTATGACCGGATTCGGAAATAAATTAGCTGGACTTTTAGGTGAATCGGCTTCCGACCTTGGAGAATACGTTATATTCACTGGAATTGCTGTTTTCTGTGTTGCTTTTGGATTCTTGATACTGGCCTTCTTGAAAAAATTGAAGACCTTAACACATGGAGCAGAAGATCTAGTAATAGAACCTGCTCATGGATCTGAGGACTTAGAAATTGAAACAGCTCACTAATTTTAAGGATAGCAATGATTCAAGAAGAAAAATTACATGCTGATGTATTAGGGCACCCTGCAGGTTTGTTCGTTCTTTTCTTTACAGAAATGTGGGAACGATTCTCTTACTACGGTATGCGTGCCTTATTGGTATTATTCCTTACATCGTCCATCATGGATGAAGGTTGGGGATGGCCTCGTGAAAATGCACTTGCACTTTATGGGACCTATACTGCCATGGTATACCTTACCCCTATTTTAGGAGGTTATATTGCCGATCAAATCATCGGTTACAAAAAGGCCATTTTAATTGGCGCCCTTCTAATGACTCTGGGACATGCATCCATGGCCATTGAAACACCATTATTTTTATATGTTGGTCTAGCCTTTCTAATTATTGGAAATGGATTCTTTAAACCGAATATGACCTCCATTATATCACATATGTATAAGGATAAACCTGAAAAGCAAGATGGAGCATTTACGATCTATTATATGGGGGTAAATGCCGGTGCCTTTTTAGGTATTATGTTATGTGGATATTTAGGTGAACAAGTAGGCTGGAGTTATGGTTTTGGTTTAGCGGGTATATTTATGTTTTTTGGAATGCTTCAATTTAACTTTATCCAAGGAATTTTTGGGAAGATTGGAGACAAACCATTAAAAACTAAATCAGGAGAGATCACCTTAGAAAAAGGTGAAAAATTGAATCCTTTTACTCAATTGGATAAAATTCTTGTTGGTATTATTACTGTGGCCGGATTGGTTTGGATACTCAACGATCCCTATTCTAAAATATCTGGTAATACCATCCTTGATTTCAATGTTGGACCAATAACCGGAGATAACTTTGTTATCATTTCAGCAATTATCTTATTGGTATTTTTAATTGTTACTAGAATATTACGATATACCACAGTTACAAGAGATCGTATGATTGCAGTTTCCATATTTGCATTCTTTACCATCTTCTTTTGGGCTTCGTTCGAGCAAGCAGGTGGTTCTATGACGATATTCGCAGCTGATTATACCAACCGTCTTCTTACCGGAAATACAGCCCTTACATTTAAGATATTCAATACCCTTTTGACCATTGTTCCTTTGGTTATTATAACGCGTGTTTTGATCAAGTTATTCAAGAAAACTTTTGAAAACTACGCCCTTTCTAATATTATATTAGGAACCAGTTTTGTAATCATTTGGGGAATTGTTCTTTGGATTCTTAACAATGAATTCCAAAGTCCTCAAACGGAAGTTGCTGCTTCCTGGTTTGGAATCTTAAATTCATTCTTTATTATTGCCTTTGCACCTATGTTCTCGAAATTCTGGGAAAGTAAGTACAACCCAAGTGCAGCGGCTAAATATGGATTAGGATTGATGTTATTGGGTGTCGGATTTGGAGCACTGGCATACGGTGCATGGGATATACCACAAGGAGCTACAGTTGCCAAAGTTAGTATGGCTTGGTTAATATTGGCTTACTTATTCCATACACTTGGCGAGCTTTGTCTATCTCCTGTTGGACTTTCTTATGTCAGTAAATTAGTTCCAGGAAGAATGATCGCGTTCATGTTCGGTGTTTGGTACCTTGCAATTGCAATAGGTAACAAAACAGCCGGATCTATGGGGGGTATGATTGATCAAATTACAGAAGAATATTCACTATCTACCTTCTTCTTGATTTTTACCATAGTTCCAATTGGAGCTGGTTTATTGATCACCTTTATGAATCCATTGATGAAAAAATTAATGCACGGCGTAAGATAACCGTATATCAATTTATACCAAAGGCAGTTTGAGAAATCAAGCTGCCTTTTTTTATTCCATAGAAATCTATTGTATATTGAAGAACCTAAATAAATAGGCTAAGCATAATTTAATAATTGCCCCATGGATACTAAAGATAAATTCGACCACGATTTAGAACATAATCGGGTTAGCTCCTATATAGATTATCACAATACCTATCAAAAAAGTATTGATCATCCGGAGGAATTTTGGGCTGGTATAGCCAATTCTTTTTATTGGCATAAAAAATGGGATACCGTATTGGAACACGATTTCTATAAACCTCATTTTACCTGGTTTAAAGGCGCTAAATTAAATATCACAGAAAACTGCTTAGACAGGCATCTGGAAACCAGAGGCGATCAAACAGCAATCATCTGGGAATCAAATGAACCAGGTGAACCTAACCGTTGTTTCACCTATACAGAATTACATGCTGAAGTTTGTCGTTTTGCGAATGCACTCAAGAAAAGAGGTATCCAAAAAGGTGATCGTGTTTGTATTTATATGCCCATGGTTCCGGAATTGGCCTTTGCAGTATTAGCTTGTGCCAGAATTGGTGCTATTCACTCAGTAGTGTTTGCTGGTTTTTCTTCTATGGCCCTAGCTACCAGAATACAAGACGCTTCTTGTAAAATGTTGATTTGCTCGGACGGAGTAAAACGCGGTACAAAGGCTGTTGACTTTAAATCTGTATGCGACGAAGCTATGGAACAATGTCCTACCATTGAAACATGTATTGTATTGAAACGTTTGGGACAAAACATACAAATGGAACCTGGCAGAGATATCTGGTGGCACGATACTGTTAAAAATGAAAATAGCCATTGTCCGGCAGAAATAATGGATGCAGAGGATACCCTCTTTATATTGTACACTTCAGGATCTACTGGAAAACCGAAAGGGATGGTTCATACCTGTGGTGGATATATGGTATATACCGCCTACAGTTTCCAAAATGCAATGCAATACAAACCTGGTGATATCTATTTCTGTACGGCCGACATTGGATGGATTACCGGTCATTCCTATATCCTTTATGGTCCTTTAGCTGTTGGTGCTACAACCGTTATGTTTGAAGGTATTCCCTCCTACCCGGATTATGGTAGATTTTGGGAAATTGTGGACAAATTGAAGGTTACTCATTTCTATACTGCTCCTACAGCCATACGTTCGTTAGCTTCTCAAGATGTGTCCTATGTTGAGAGACATAGATTAGATAGCTTAAAAGTATTGGGTACTGTTGGAGAACCAATCAATGAAGAAGCCTGGCATTGGTACGATGAAAAAGTTGGTAAACGAAAATGTCCTATTGTGGATACCTGGTGGCAAACGGAAACAGGTGGTTTTATGATTTCACCAATAGCAGGAATAACTCCTACCAAACCTACCTATGCAACAAAACCATTACCAGGGATTCAACCTATTTTATTAGACGATAATGGACAGGTTTTAGGAGGAAACCCGGCAGAGGGTAAACTAGCCATCAAGTTTCCATGGCCTTCTATGGCACGAACTATTTATGGTAACCACCAAAGATATAAGGACACCTATTTTACAGATTACCCGGGATATTACTTTACAGGCGATGGTGCCTTTAGAGATTTAGAAGGAAATTATAGAATCACAGGTCGTGTAGATGATGTAATTATTGTTTCCGGACATAATATGGGTACTGCTCCAATTGAAAATGTAATCAATGAACATAGTAATGTTGTTGAATCTGCGATTGTTGGTGTACCACATGATATAAAAGGAAATAGCCTATATGCCTTCGTTATTCTTTACGAAAAAATGGAACATGAAGATCAACTAAAGAAAGAGATTCTTCAATTAATAGCCAGGACTATTGGACCAATTGCTAAGCCAGAACATATTCAATTTGTATCCGGATTGCCAAAAACAAGGTCTGGGAAAATAATGAGACGAATACTTCGGAAAATCGCTTGTGGTGACAGTAGTGATTTGGGAGATATCAGTACTTTACTAAATCCAGAGGTAGTGGAAGAAATTATAAACGGTAGTCAAGACTAAATAGAATCAAAAGGTTCGGGCCTTATTACTCGAACCTTTTGTTTACCAAAAAAATAAGCAATTAAATTCAAAGACTACAGTCAATACTATGGCACAACCATAACTCACACTTTATATAGTCCTTATCTCCTATATCTTTCGGAAGGTCAATTGAACTGAGTAATTCCTTCACCTTTTTTCTTGAATCTTTCATTGGAGGTAAATCTTTTTCTGAAACTTTTGACTTCCCAATAGTCAAATACGGATTGTTATTCTCCCTGCCATTATCGGAAATAAATACTATACGCACCTCATTATCACTCATTAAATGTTTAAAATTTCCCATTTCAATTGTTTCCTTACCGCAATAAGCCAACATTGTTTTATCCAAAATACATAAATACAGGTGTTTAAAACAAGCTTGTCCCTTAGTATAAATTTCCACTGTAACCTTTCCAGCACAGCCGGTAATCTTTTTCGACAAACGCTGTACTATAGCACTGTCGATAAATACAAATAAATTTGACTGTTGTTCTCCCATACTCATTTCAATACAATTTTAACTGTCAACTTTTCACAACAAACAGAAAATCTCTTTTCATTAGAAGCAATTTCTCAGTGAAAATATGGAATACTGTCTGAATCGCCTGTATTTAAAGGGAAACTGGTGTCTTGAATTTCGAAATCAAGACATTTATTCGGAAATCAAGACAGCATATAGCATAAAAATGGTGATTTTAAAAGATAAATAGAATAAAGAAATAATGACTAATCAATAAATAACAGTAAGCTGAAACAGATGGAAGAATGAAGTATTTTTAATTTTGCTGAAATGGATAATTGAAGGCTTATTTTTAATTTAAATTTACACCAATTAGGGGATAGTTATCTATTTTTCATAAAATCACCGGGCGTACATCCCTCCATTTTTTTGAAAGCAGTGTACAAGGTACTTCGTGACTTAAATCCTACCTCTTGTCCCAAACCTTCCACACTAAATCCTTTAGCGTTATCAGGATCAAGCATTATGGCCTTAATCTCCTCAATACGGTAAGAGTTAATGAATGTGTTAAAATTATCATTGGTTTTATACTTAATTACCCTTGATAACTTCTGAGGTGGTATATCTAACATCTTAGCAAGATCACCGACGGTAAAATCTTCTGCTTTAAAACATTTTGATTGTTTAATTAAGACATCGACTGAATCAAATATTCCATTTTCTTCCTTTTTATCACTACTTTCAAGTGTGCCTTCAGATACTTTAAGAGCATTTGAATGATCCAATCCCATGACATACTGTTTTATTCCTAAAATGGCAGTCATATTAATCCAAAGTAAGTTTAACAAAGTCAGAAATACATAAATAGTGAGGACATATTTTGATTGAATATTGGAAACATATTTAGAAAAAAGCATAACAACCATAAAAGTAAAATGGCATATCGTAAGCCCTAAAAATCCATAGAGTAAATTCTCTATCAGCCGCACTATTTTACCTTGTGAAGTAGTGGTATGTGCAGTCCCAACCTTAACATTGTATTTTACTAAAAAAGTTATTGTTTTGATAATATAATAAAGGGTAAAGACATTAGCGATCAGAACATATCCATCAGAAAAACTTATAAATTCCTTATTACTTCTTAATGTAACAACCACTTCAGCAGGAATTATCAAAAACAAAGCAAACCAAACAAAAAACTCTGTTACCCCAGGGTATAAGTGCTTTCTATCACCCATAAAATCAACTGTATCTATCAGGCTTTTCACATACAAAAACAATAATGGAAAAGTCAAATAATAAAATCGAAATGGTAAAAAATAGGAACGAGGAGAATCATTCATTACACCAATTTCTTCCAAAGAATTTTGAAGGTAAGAGAGGCCAAAGCAAAGTAGGAAAAAGCCAAGCCACAATGGTTTTTTTTGTCTCCAAGCAAAAAATAGGATCAAACCTCCAGATACTATTCCCAATCCACAACTTAGCATATTCAGCAAACTTGAGATTTGTAATAAACCGTTATTATGCATCCTTTCTTATCATCTTAGTGTCCAACTTAAACCAATTTAAGTATAGCATGTTTTGACTAAAGCAAGCTATACTTAACTTAGGAATACCTCCTATTCAGCTAAATATGATAAAAAAAACATTTTAAAACAAACAAAAAATCAATCAAACAATTTTTATAACAACATTAAGGTTATCACGTATATTTTAAACAAAAATATGCTCCAAAACTTGAATTATTAATACCATTTTATGAAAAACACCATTACAATTAGAAATCGAAGCCCAAATAGTCATACAGGGGTAAAAAGGCTTCAAATCATGTATTATTAATGGTATAATGTCTTATTTCCCTACACAATTTCGTAAATTGAATAGAACATTAAACACATAACAAACAAGTAAATAAATCGAAACATTTGTTCCGTTTAATAGCCATAATGTACAATAAAGCAAAAAGATCGAGTATGATCAAATTCATAATTAATTTAAAAATACATGCTTAATTTCAACAAAGATTTTAAGCCAAGGCCAACTAAATTTAATGAACTAATAATTGGCTCTTTATAAATAGAACCAGTAATATTCCAAAGAGAACATGATCACAAAAGAGATTAAAAAAGTAAATCCACCCAGCCATACAAAGTATTATTCCTTCGATGAAGTACTAAAAGCTTGTAAGGATTATTTTAGTGGAGACGAGTTAGCAGCTACCACCTGGATGAATAAATATGCCTTAAAAAATTCTGAAGGTCTATTTGTTGAATTGACACCGGATGATATGCACTGGCGTATGGCTTGTGAATTTGCTCGAATTGAGAAAATCTTTGCCAAAAAGGGAAAATTGAATGGGACCAAATCTTCACTTTCTACTTATGGTCAAAAAAGGGAATTACTTACCGAAAAAATAATTTACGGCTTATTTAAAGATTTTAAATATGTGATTCCTCAGGGAAGCATCATGTCTGGATTAGGAAACCCATATAAATTGTCTTCCTTATCCAATTGTGTTGTAATGCCCGCTATCCAGGATTCATATGGAGGGATTTTTAAGGCAGATCAGGAACTAGCACAATTATTTAAACGTAGATGTGGTGTTGGAATAGATTTGTCCGGATTACGTCCTGCAGGTGCTTCAGTATCCAATTCAGCGGGTACTACCACGGGGGCTGTTTCATTTATGAGTCGCTTTTCAAATACCACACGTGAAGTGGCCCAAAATGGTAGACGCGGTGCACTTATGCTAACCATTGACATAGCTCATCCGGATGTTGAAGATTTTGTAACCATTAAACAAGATTTGAATAAAATTACCGGAGCAAATATTTCCGTTCGATTATCGGATGAATTTATGCGTGCGGTAGAAAATGATGATGAATATACACATCAATGGCCTATAGATTCCAAAGAACCGAAATTCACTAAAACCATTCGCGCAAAAGATCTTTGGGATACCATTATAAAATGTGCACATAATACTGCGGAACCAGGATTAATATTTTGGGACAGACAACACCACTACTCTACTTCATCCATATATCCAGGGTTTAAAAATGAAAGTACCAATCCTTGTTCAGAAATTGCAATGCAAGGAGGTGATAGCTGTAGATTAATAGCAATTAATCTATTTAATTTTGTAGATCATCCGTTTACAGAAAAAGCCAAATTCAAGTATGAATCATTTTATGAAGTTTGCTATGAATCTCAACGATTGATGGACGACCTGGTAGAATTGGAACTGGAAGCCATTGAAAGAATATTAGCTAAAATTGATAGTGATCCCGAACCAGAAAATATTAAACGAGCAGAACGAGAAACATGGGAATTACTTTATAAAACAGGAAAAATTGGACGAAGAACAGGTTTAGGTTTTACAGCCCTGGCTGATACGCTAGCAGCCCTGGGTTTAGCCTACGATTCTGACGAAGCACTCCAAATGACAGATACCATTTTGCGAAAGAAAACATTGGCAGAATTCGATAGTTCAATAGATATGGCCATTAGCAGATCTCCATTCGAAGTATTTGACCCGTCTGTAGAAAAAACATCCGAATTTGTGCAGATGCTAGCAGTGGATTTCCCTGATCTATACAAACGAATGATGAAACACGGTAGAAGAAATATTTCTATCAGTACAGTTGCTCCAACAGGATCTGTAAGTATGTTGGCACAGACATCCAGTGGAATCGAACCTGTATTTTTATTATCTTATAAAAGAAGAAGGAAAATAAACCCAGATGATAAAAATGCTAAAGTGAATTTTATTGATGATCAAGGCGATAAATGGGAAGAATTTACGGTCTATCACGCTAAATTAAAAACCTGGATGAAATCCAGCGGTGAAGAAGACATTACAAAAAGTCCTTATTTTGGTTCAACATCTCCTGAAATAAATTGGAAACAAAGAGTAAAATTACAGGCAGTAATACAAAAATATACTACTCATTCTATAAGTTCAACCATCAATTTGCCAAACGATGTAAGTACAGATGAGGTATCCCAAATTTACCTTTCTTCCTGGAAAGAAGGTTTAAAGGGAATCACTGTTTATAGGGACGGTTCCAGAACGGGAGTACTGGTATCAGTTGACACTAAAGAAGATAGTGCTTCGGTAACCGAAACAAAAGCTCCAAAAAGACCTAAAAGTCTGGAAGCCGAAATTGTACGATTCCAAAATAACAATGAAAAATGGATAGCAGTAATTGGCGTCTTAGAAAATCGTCCTTATGAAATTTTCACTGGTAAGTCTGAAGACTCATTTTATCTTCCAACATCTTTAACAAAGGGATGGATCATTAAAAATAAAATCGAGGACAATGGCAATCGTTATGACTTCCAATACTTGGACAAGGAAGGTTACAAGGTCACCATTGAAGGCCTATCTCGATCCTTTGATAAAGAGTTTTGGAATTATGCTAAACTGATTTCAGGTGTCCTTAGACATGGAATGCCCTTACCTTATGTGGTAAACCTAATTTCGAACCTTAATTTATACGATGAAACTATCAATACCTGGAAAAATGGTGTTTTAAGAGCACTGAAGAAATTTATACCGGATGGTACACAAGCTGCAGATCATATTTGCCCCCAATGCAAGGACCCAGATGGATTAATTTATGAAGAAGGATGCCTAAAATGTAAAAGTTGTGGTCATTCAAAATGTGGTTAAAGAAGGACAACACCCCTTCAAAGATATATGATAAGCAAAAAAAAAGGCCCGACAAAAATGTCGGGCCTTTTTAAATATATAGATCTATTACTTAATCAGTAATAGTATACGTCATGTTGATTGTCATAAAAGCATCTTCAACATTTAAATCTGCGAAATCTCCGTCAAAATCTAAATGGTATGTCAAGTTATGACCATTCGAGTTTCCGTTTCCTGTAAATGCACTTCCAATACCAGTAATAAGATCTGTTGGAACAGCTGAAGGTTGAACCATTGCAGTTGGAGTACCAACAGATCCACCACCTGTTCCAGCGTGTGCAGATGCAACAACCTTAAGTGTTAATCCTGTAATTGAAGGAACATCATCTGAATGAACAGTAATCGTTCTAGTATTCGCAACAGCAGGAACTATAGATGTATAGTTGATCCACAGATCAGAATTCTCTTCATCGATAATGAATTCCGCCCCAGCTTCTAGTCCACTTGCATTCAAATCGAATGCTACATTTGCACCAGCAGTAGATTCGATATCTAAAATCGCGATCACTGGGATACTAATGGAAACATTGTGACTTAGAGTGCTCACGTCTTGTGCATATAGCCCTGTAATTCCAAGAGCAGCAACTAAACCGAACAATAATGTAGTCTTTTTCATAACAATAATAAGTTAATAAGTAATAATGGTTATAATTTTTACATGACAAGAATAATTGAATTGTTACTTTTATCCCTCGTTTTATCGACGAATGACAAATATTAAGGGTTAAATGAAAGGTTAAATACAAAATACCACCTTAACAAGTCGTTATAACCTAATATTACAATTAGTACATACTATATAAAAAGTGAAAGCCAAACTACGCTTCCAGATATAGTTTGGCTTTCCAGATCAAATTAATTAAAACTTAACCCAATAATTTTTTGTATTTAATTACAGTCAGTTTAAGAAACCTAACCAATGGATGCAATAGATTAATTATATCGAAATAAAAAAACCAGATTTTGAAAAATCAAAATCTGGTTTTTTAAACGGTCTTACCAAAAAGTTAATTCACTATATAACTAGTTACAGTCTATAGCAATTAATCAACAATGGTATAGGTCATTGCTATTACAGATGGAGCTGCACTAGCGTTCAAATCTGAAAAATCACCTGAAAAATCCAAGTAATATGTCAAATTATGACCATTTGAATTACCATTTCCAGTAAATGAACTCCCAATTCCTGTAATGATATCCGTTGGCACTACTGATGGAGTAACCACAGTAGTTGGTATTCCAACAGCACCACCACCTGTACCAGAATGGGTAGAAGCAATTACTTTTAATGTTAATCCGGCAATAGAAGGAATTGATGAAGATTCTACAGTGATGGATCTTTGATTTCCAGTAGCTCCCAAAATGGATGTATAATTGATCCAAAGATCAGAGTTCTCTTCATCAATAATAAATTCCTCACCGGCATCTAAGCCAATTGCGTCTAAAGCAAACGTTACATCTTCAGCATTCGTTGTTTCTATATCTAATATTGCAATGTTGGGAATACTGATAGATACGTTGTGTGTATGTGAATCAGAATCACCTTGAGCATACAATGAAGAGATACCAGAAACTGTTGCGAAAGCAATTAGTAATGACGTCCTTTTCATAACAATAATGAATTGTTGGTTATAATTATTCCGTGCAAGAATAGGACGACCTACTTAATATTTAATTAATAATCGTTGAATGGCGTAAATGAAGGGGTAAATGGAAAAAATTATACAAAAGTATTTGAATTTGTTAGAATTAACACAAAAAATAAATTCATAAATTATTAACAATCAATTATTTAGTACTCAAGTTGCAATTTGTCAACATTATCATTAGTTGTTGAAATTCAACTACAGTTATTGTATATAAATAGTGTTTTTATTTTTAATCATAGTAATACGCCTTGTTTCACACTGTATACCAAGATATTAACACAATGCTTTATGAGAGAAATCGAGAAAAGTAAATTAATTTAATTTAAAATTGAAAAACCGAATCCCAACTAGATGAAACCCGGTTAATTATTAACTATTTAAACTATAATCTATTCTAATCTGTAATAGTATAGGTTAAAGAAATTGTAGTACTACTTCCATTCTGAACATTTAAATCTTCAAAATTTCCATTAAAATCTAAATAATAAATCAATTGATGACCATTTGCACTTCCATCACCTGTAAATGCACTTCCTATACCTGTAATAATATTAGTTGGTGAAGATGATGGAATTATAACCGGTGTTGGTGCTCCAAGATCTCCCCCTCCAGTCCCTGAATGACTCATCGCTATCAAGCTAATAACGAGCCCAGGTATGTCTGGTAACGGACTAGATTCTACTGTAATTGATCGCTGTGTACCATTTGATGCTACTAATGAGGTATAATTCAACCATAATTCACTTTGCTCTTCATGAATTATCAATTCCTCTCCTGCTTCTAATCCGGAAGAATTTATTGCAAAATTAACTTCAGTCCCATTTTCCGACTCAATATCTAAAAGAGCAACTTGCGGAAAGGAAATTGTCAAATTATGAGATTCACTGTCAGCATCTTGTCCATAGATACTCTGAATACTCATGGTAATCACAACGGTAAATATAAATAATGCCTTTCGCATACTATTATACCGTTAATTAATAGATTAATAACTTTATAAAATAAGGTTGTGCAAATAATATTGCTATTCACAAATACTTATATAAATAATAATAAGGGTATTCAATTTAGTGAATATTTTCCAGATAGACAATTATTTACAACTATTTTCTAATTTACCCTTTGTTGTACTAATATTTATATAATATTTAACCTTCTCTATTACAGCATACTTATGAATGAAATATATATTCAAAAAAAATACAACAAAAAATTACTTCAATAATACAATGCTAATACTTTATAATATGAAAAAACTCCTCAATAATTACTTTTATAACTTTCAAAAATTGATAAATTTACCTCTTAAAGATTTTAATAAAGCAATGCATGAAAAATCATATTACTCTAGTAATTGGATTATTTCTTTTTATTTCTTGTACTTCTAATAAGAACAAACAGAATCTTCCATCTATACACATTCATCATCCTGAAGAATTTAGTTGGACAGAGAAGAAGGCATGTAAGATTAGCTATACAACTACTTCTGATAACCTGGTATTTTCGGCAAAAATAAAACGTAGAGGGGGGATTTCTTCAAAATATCACAAAGGATCCTTCACGTTTAAAATGGAAAAGAATTGGCCATTAGCTGGATTACCAAGTGAGAATGATTGGGTATTAAATGCTGCTTATGTAGATAAAACCTTCATGAGACATAAATTAGCTTATGACCTTTATCGTGAAATGAGTCCAAACAATATTGCATCAAAAGTGGCTTTTGTTGAGCTCTATATAAATAATAAGTACACGGGTTTATATCAATTAACGGAGCGAATAGATAGTAAACGTCTTCATCTAGATAAAACGGACAAAACAGCAGCTTACTACAAGGGGCCTCCTTTATTTCGCAAAGATCAATTATCTTATGTTCAAGATTCCTTGAACTATTATCATCAAAAATTCCCAAAAATAGAGCGACTTGATAAAACGAGTGAATTAGATAGTTTACGATCTTTTCTCTTTAATTCGTCTGATTCCAATTTTGTTAATGAAATCAACCAGCATTTTGACCTTGACAATATCATAGATTGGCATCTGATTTTGCTATTAAGTAATAACTCGGATGGTATATTAAAAAACTTTTACCTCTATAAACAGAATAAGACGACCCCACATAAAATCGCCATTTGGGATTACGATCATTCTTTTGGACGAGATGGGGATTATGAGTACAATATGATGCAACGAAATATCCGAATGGAAATAAATATTCTATTCTGTAGATTGATGTTATTAGACGTCGAAAATTATAGAGCTAGATTAAAGCAGAGATGGTCTTACCTTCGTGAAAATGATATTTTCAGTAAAAAGAACATTCAGAACCATATCGACAGTATTGATCAGCAAATTTCAGGATATATTGCAAAAAATCAAGCCATCTGGCCAATTGATTCTAAATGGTATAGTGATGCCAACAATTACAAAGAAGAGGTAGAAATCATTGAGCAATTTATCAAAATTAGACTAGACTATTTGGATAGCTATTTCAAGGAGTTTTTACAATTAGAATTTAGTTGTGATAAACCATGACCTAAGGCTTAACCTAATAGAAATCCACTTGAGTTGCACCTTGACCAAAATTGACATAGGAAGCCTCATGGTACTGGACATTTTTCATACCATTCAATAATTGATGAACTTCCTTACGGAGGGTTCCTTCTCCAACGCCATGAATAATAATCACTTTTTTAATGTGCCGGCTTTTCACCTTTTGTAATTGCGCCTTTAAATAACCCAATTGCCTACTTAATATATCCCATTTGTCGAGCTGACGATAATTGGGATAAATCTTTTCAATATGCAGATCAATGATAGTACAATCCGATTGCTTAGGTTTTGATTTTACTTTACCAGTTGTTGGTTTGAATTTAATCTTAGCAGGCTTCTTTTTTTTCGATACCCCTGACATCTCCTCATCCAAATCTTCATTTACTATGAGGACATCCGAGGGGTTTACCACATAGTCAAACCCCTCTTCATCTTCTATTAATAAACAACCATTGGACTTGATACTCTTTAGTACACCACCTCCAACATCATTGATATATCGCAGTTTCTGCCCTATCTTAAATTTTGTCATTTAGTAATTATCGTCCCATTCTTTAACATGAGGCTCACCTAACTTACCTACAGATTTAGCAACTATCATAGAAACCGCAGCATCTCCTGTAACATTTACAGTTGTTCTACACATATCTAAAGGTCTATCGACAGCAAAGATCAATGCCAAACCAGCTTCAGGAATTCCTGCTTGAGCCAATACTATAACAAGCATTACCATTCCAGCACCAGGTACAGCTGCAGAACCAATACTGGCTAATGTTGCTGTAACCACAATACCCAACTGTGTTCCTAAACTTAGATCCATACCAAAGGCCTGAGCAATAAATACTGCGGCAACAGCCTGATACAGACTAGTACCATCCATATTGATAGTTGCACCTATAGGCAATACAAAACTTGCAACCTCTTCTTCAACACCCAAATGTTCCTCAACTCTTTCCATAGTTACGGGTAGAGTCGCTGCACTTGAACTTGTAGAAAATGCTAACAACTGAGCTGGTGAAATACCATTTATAAAAAAGGAAGGCGATTTCTTTGTAAAGACGGATACCAATAAAATATATAAGCCAATCATAATCGCAAGACCTAAAACAACACTAATAGCGTACCAAATTAGTGCCTCAAAGAGATCGGCATTTGGTGATTCAACTACTAAAGCGGAAAGTAGTGCAAATACCCCGTAAGGAGCAGCTAGCATAATGAGGTCAATCATTTTGAGTATCACTTCATTAAACCCATCAAAGAACGCTTTTACAGGTTTTGACTTATCATCTGGAATTAAAATCATACCAACTCCAAAAAAGATAGCAAAGAAAATTACCTGAAGCATCTTTCTATTGTCTGTAGCAGCACTAAATATATTGCTTGGCACTATATCCACCAAAGCCTGTAATGGTCCAGCTTCTCTCTGCTTAGCAGCAGCAGCTTGCTTTTTATTGGCCTCTCCTTGATAACTATTTATTAGTTCGGTTCTGGTCTTTTCTGATATAGTTTTACCCGGCTGTATTATATTTACAACCATCAAACCTATAGATACCGCGAAAACAGTCGTTAGAATATAAATACCAATGGTCCTACCTCCCATCAATGACAACTTTGAAATATCCTTTAAATCAGATACTCCTTTTATCAGGGAAGCTAAAATCAGAGGTACTGCGATTAATTTTAAACTACTTATGAAGATGGTTCCAAATGGCTTAATCCAATCCTGAACAAAATCCTTCCCCCAGGAAAAATTCGTCATTAATATTCCCATTGATACACCCGCGATCATTCCGATCACTATTTTCCAGTGTAAAGCCAATTTTTTCTTTTTCTTCGACATAATCTATATACAGGTTTTAGCTATTTATGCTTTTGCTAATTAAATAAAAGTCTAATAATGTAATGGCTGCCATTGCCTCAACTATTGGCACGGCTCTTGGAACAACACAGGGATCGTGTCTTCCCTTGCCTTTAAAAACTACTTTATTCCCATCTTCATCTACTGTTTCCTGATCTAACATCAAGGTTGCAACTGGTTTAAAAGCTACTTTACAATAAATATCTGCTCCATTGGAGATCCCTCCCTGTATTCCACCGGAATAATTGCTTTTAGTCTTAATTTTCCCGTCCTCAGTTTCAAAAACATCGTTATGTCCTGAACCTTTCATGGTAGACCCCTGGAACCCAGATCCATATTCAAAACCTTTCACAGCGTTGATCCCCATCATGGCATAAGCCAAACGAGCATGCAACTTATCAAATACAGGTTCACCCAAACCTATTGGGACATTGCTAATTTTACAGGCAACTGTTCCACCAATTGTATCGCCTTCTTTTTTAGTTTTTAATATCAGTTCCTCCATTTCCCTGGCAACTGCGTTATCAGGACAACGAACAATATTATCTTCTACTCCACTAAAATCAAGCTGATCTATTTCCTTTGAAAGACTTATTGATCCCACAGAGTAAACACCTGCAGCAATCTGAATTCCTTTAGTAGCTAATATCTGTTGCGCCAAAGCACCGGCAACTACACGTGAGATGGTCTCTCGAGCAGAGGTCCTTCCCCCTCCTCTATAATCACGATTGCCATACTTCTCCGCATAGGTGAAATCTGCATGGGAAGGCCTATACAAGGCTTTCAAATGACTATAGTCTTTTGGCTTTGCATTTGTATTTGTAATACTAAAAGCTATTGGGGCTCCTGTAGTCATTCCTTCAAAAATACCTGAAAGAAATTCTACTTTATCTCCTTCATCTCTACTTGTTGTAATTTTTGATTGACCAGGCCTCCTTCGATCCAACGCCTCTTGAATTTTTGGTATATCCAATGGGAAACCTGCGGGACAACCATCAATAATTCCCCCTACAGCTAAACCGTGAGATTCACCAAAACTTGTAAGTCTAAATATACGTCCAATGCTATTTGACATCAATTCAATTTTATATATATCGGTAAATGATCTGAATATCCACCGTAATATTTGTTTCCTCCGTAGGTCCTGTTCGGTCTGGAATGCTTGTTTTTAGAATTGCTATACAACAACCAATCTGCATCGAAAATACCAAAATTTTCCTGATCTACCGCGCATCCCGTATCTGCCTTGATTAAGGCCTGTGATACCAACATTTGATCTAACATTCCCCATTCTCTCCTGAAATAATAGGTTCCAAGCCCTCTGGAATGCATTTTATAAGCCAGGTTAAAAAGTTCAGCTGAATCTAATTGATCCAAAATAGAATCTGATTTTAATCCTTTTACCAAGCTATTATTATTTGGATAATCATTAAAATCACCCATCACCAAAACCTTGGCATTTTCATCCCTTTCAAATAGATCATCCAGATGATCACGAATTAGCTCCGCAGCCTTCATTCTTTTATACTCAGATGACAACCTACCTTCTCTTCTACTAGGCCAATGATTTACATAAACATGCAAAGATTCTCCATTTGCTAATCGGAATTGAACATAAACTATATCCCGAGAATACACATGAGCACCCAGCTTTAACTCAAGAAATTCTTCAGTTATTACTTCCAAAAACTCTTCCCGATACAACAGGGAAACATCCATTCCCCTGGCATCTTTAGAATCTTTATGAACATAGTCATAATTCCCTTTTTTCAGTAAGTCACTTGAAATCAAAGCATCAAGGCAAAACTTATTTTCGATCTCTACGAGGCCGACTAATATCGGAAAATCCGAAGCTATTTCTGTTATAACTTGAGCAATACCTTCAATTTTTTTATTAAATCTATCTTGGGTCCAGCGTTTTTTACTTCTGGGCAAGAAAGCATCATCTTTAGTTTTTGGATCATCGCTGTAGTCAAACAAATTTTCCACATTATAAAAAATAATCTCTTGTCCCTTTACCTCTTTTAATTCTGATTTTTCCTTCTCCTTATCTACAGTCTCCATACATCCAAGGAGCGGAAGAAAAAGAGCATAGATCAATTTTCTATATTTCATTTCAATTATTTTTTACCATTATATTAATACACTATTTAGACTTTAAAGGTAGCGAATCTAACCTTAGCTCATTCTGGCTCTACTATTTATGTTGCCTTTTATACTATCTATTCTCTCCACTTTCTTGGGCCTCATTTGAAAATCCATTAACTTCGTAATAGAATTTATTAGATGGATACCATTGAAACAGACGAAACCTTAGGACAAGAAAAAATTAATTATCCTAAAAAGCCAAAATTGGAAAATTATGAATCCAAAGATTCCATTATGAAATCTTTATGGAGTCTATTGCTATTCATGGCTACTTTCTATATAGTTTTTAGAAGTTTGACTTTTGTGGTTATGATTTCTCTGGTGCTCATCGTTCACGAAATGGGCCATTTCTCCTTTATGAAAATTTACAATTATAGCAATTTATCTCTTCGGTTTATTCCTTTTCTGGGAGCTTATGTAAGTGGAAATAAAACACCAATGTCTCAAAGAGAACAAACGAATATTCTATTTGCCGGACCAGTTCCCGGAATACTTCTGGGGGCGCTGCTTTACCTACTTGCTCAACAGCAACAAAATCTCACTATTCTCTATTTAGCCAAAATATTCATCATTATAAATGGGTTCAATTTATTACCAATTGCACCACTAGACGGCGGAAAATTATTACAGAATTTATTTTTTACCAGCCATGAACAATTGCAAAATATTTTCTCATTAGTTTCCATTATAATGCTTACAAGTCTGTGTATTTATCTTGAAGCCTATATATTCATAATAATCCCGGGATTAATGTATTTGAGGTTTCGTGCCGATCAAAAAAATATTCGATTAAGACAAAGACTAATTGCAAGTGGTTTAGAGTATAGAAAATCCTATCAGGAACTGGATGATTCAGAATATTGGAAAATGAGAGATTTTTTGGTTACAAACTGCCCTGAATACGCTGAACTAAAGCAGAAATATTACCATATCTCTCAATTTGAAAGTTTAATAATATCCAAAATAAGAGTTTTACTAATACAAGCTCCTAAACCAGACCTGTCATTTGAATTAAAAGTCTTTTATATCCTATTCTGGATTGTATTAGGTATTGCCCCATTCTTACTTTTCCAAATAATCTAAACCATACAATGAACCATTCTGAAATTCTGAATAAAACCATTTCTTTTGTAAAAGAAAGTCTAAAAGATGCCGAAGGTGGTCACGATTGGTTTCATATCGAAAGGGTCTGGAAAAGCGCCAAAAACATCGCAAAAGACACAGACTGTGATATACTGGTTGTAGAGCTTGGTGCCTTACTTCACGATATAGCAGATTCCAAATTTCACAATGGTGATGAAGAAATTGGGCCAGCTAAAGCAAAACAATTTCTGAACAACCTTATTCTAGAAAAGGAAAGTATAGACCATATCATCCAAATAATCGAAAACATATCTTATGGTGGTGGAAATCATAGGCAGAAATTCAAATCGGTTGAGCTTGATATCATTCAGGATGCCGATAGATTAGATGCACTTGGAGCAATTGGTATTGCCCGAGCCTTCAATTATGGGGGATTTAAAAATCGTGGATTGTACGACCCAAATACTGCTCCAAACCTAAACATGACCAAAGAGCAGTATAAAAAGAGTCAGGCCCCTACGATCAATCATTTTTATGAGAAATTACTACTGCTAAAAGACAAAATGAATACAGAAAAGGGGAAACAATTGGCTCAGAAAAGGCATGAATTTCTTGAGTTGTATTTGGATCAATTTTATGGGGAGTGGGAAGGTAAAATATGACCCATTAGTTAGTAGGCCATAAAATGGTATTATTAATAACTTTACCTACTATTATTTCCTAATCCTTGGAAAGGAAACTCCTGTATTACTAAACTAATACAGGCTCATTGGTAATCCAATTAATTGCTGCCTTGCTAGTACTGAAAACTTTTAATTGAGTTACATGGTATCGTTTCTTAAAAAGTACAGCCAATGCGACCTGTGGAGAATCCATAACTACAGCCAATTTTAAATTCAAAAGAAGGTGAATATTCGATTGCATAAAATTGAAGATCTTATCTAAATCTCCTTGATCGATTTCTGAATAACATTCACTAAAATCAGATATCACACCTTTTACATTGCTATTTATCATTCCAGCATTAATGGCCTCCTGCCATCCTTTTAAAACATCTTCAATAGAAATAGTATTCTTGAATTTATTTATCAGCGTAACCCCCTTATCACAATAATGATAACTAATATTTGTATTTATAAGATTTACCATTTCAAGCTATTGTTAAAAAATTAATCCAAACTTTACCTTAACCGTAAAACCAATAATAATATATTGAATTTAACTATATCAACAATCAAACCAAACAAATGTTAAAAGTTACACAATGTGCACTTCGCTCAACTTGGTATAGCCAGAAACTCCTGTTTTATTAGCTCCATTGGGGTTAACAGAGCAGCCTCAAATAATTTTAAATAAAACGTTAAATTTAAAAAGCAATTATTTATTCTATATCGATAAATATAAAAAAGCTAATTCCAATTCAATGTATATCTAAATCAACCACATATAGAACTGGTATTGCGAAAGCTTGAAAAATTATAGTTTCTTTTTTGAAAACAGCTCAATTTATATTTAAATTGTAGAAAAATTCTAAAAATGAGCGTAACTGAAATCTTGGAGGCCCTGGAGGCTTTTGGGAACGAACAAACCAAAAAGACCTTTCTAAGACATGGAGCAAAAGAGCCTTACTTTGGAGTAAAAGTGGGTGATTTAAAGACCATTCAAAAGAAAGTGAAAAAGGACCATGCTTTATCTTTAGAATTGTACAATACTGGTAATTCAGATGCCATGTATTTGGCTGGATTGATTGCCGATGAAAAGCTAATATCGAAAGCAGAATTACAGCACTGGGTAGACAATGCCTACTGGTATATGATCAGTGAATATACAGTTGCCTGGATAACTGCTGAATCCAATTTTGGTATGGAACTTGCCTTGGAATGGATAGAATCAGATAATGAAAACATCTGCTCTGCAGGATGGGCTACCCTAGCCAACCTCCTTGCACTCACACCTAATGAATCACTTGAACTTACTCAACTTAAAGAACTAATGAACAGGGTATTAAGTACAATTCATAGCGCTAAAAATAGAGTCCGATATACCATGAATGGTTTCATCATTTCTATTGGTTCGTATATTCCAGAACTTGCAGATGAAGCAAAAGCCATTGCTCGGAAAATTGGAAAAGTATCGGTTAATATGGGAGATACAGCTTGCAAAGTTCCGGAAGCTGTAAGTTATATTGAAAAGGTTCAAAAGAGATCGGGAACTGCCAAGAAGAAAAAGAAAGTTCGCTGTTAATATTAAAACCCTTCTGGAATTAAATACCAAGGAGGGTTTTTAGTTTTAATGCAATTACACCTAGTATGTTATCATTGGCTCCATTTCCCTTGCCTGATTAATTAATCCTTCTACCTGAGAACTCCGGAAACTTTCCTTACCAAAATTTCTCCCCGTTTACAGACAACATTTTAGCATGAAGATTAGTCGCATTTCTATTTCTCAACTCTTTAATAGAATCGATTACAGAATTATTCCAATTTGGATAGAACAAGTTCAATACATTCCAACCGAGCTGCCTTTTTTGAATTGGCATTAATAATATTCCAATTAACGTACTCATTAGTTTGTTTCAACATACGATCAATATATCTGGAATATATTGGCCAAAGATCAAGCGCTCGCTCATCAATCGCACTCATTTTCCATTGCTTAAGTGGGTCTCTTATCCGTGATTCAAATCGTTTTATTTGTTCTTCTTTGTCTATTTCTAACCAAAATTTTATTAAAAGAATACCGTCATCAATTAACATACGTTCAAAATCGTTGACCTGCCCCATAAATTCATCATACTGCTCTTTGGTGCAAAATCCATTTACAGGTTCTACCACTGCCCTATTGTACCAACTTCTATCAAAGAAAACTATTTCACCTCTGTTGGGCAATTGTTTTATATAACGCTGAAAGTACCACTGTCCTAATTCTTTATCATTTGGCTTTGCCAATGCCACGACCCTCATTTCACGGGGATTTAAATGCTCGATAAACCTACGAATTGTCCCTCCTTTTCCAGAAGAATCCCGGCCCTCAAACACTAAGGCTATACGCATCCCATTTTCCGTTATTTTTTTTTGAAGTTTGACCAATCTAATTTGGAGGGCCTCTAAATCCTCATAATACCTTAAATCCAATTCAATTTTATCCAATTCTACATCACCATTGGAAAATAACATTTTCAATGTTGTCTTATCCTTAAATAAATCACGTAATGTTTTAATTCTCATGAGATTTAAAATTATTATCACTTACTAATTTAACGATTTCAATTAAGAAATTTGGTCATATTAGCAAACTATTTTACGTATTTAGCCTCTCTTAAAGGTATTCTTACGCTTTTATTGATGTGGTTATATTTTGAATATCAAAAGCTTAATAAAATATTAACGAAATTAAACAACGGGGAGTCATTTTGCATCATTCAATTGGGATATAAATTGTAAATTTGATGCTTATCAAACAAACAGATTCCGAATTTACATGTCAAACATCATAGAGTTACTTCCAAATCACGTTGCTAACCAGATTGCTGCCGGGGAGGTTATACAAAGACCAGCCTCTGTAGTTAAGGAATTGATGGAAAATGCCATTGATGCCGGTGCAAAAAATGTGCAGCTGATAGTGAAGGATTCAGGTAAAAGCCTGATTCAGGTGGTTGATGATGGAAAAGGTATGTCTGATATTGATGCACGCATGTGTTTTGAACGCCACGCTACCTCAAAAATTAAGGTGGCAGATGATCTGTTCAATCTACATACGAAAGGTTTCCGTGGGGAAGCTTTAGCATCTATTGCTGCGATTGCCCATGTGGAACTAAAAACCTGTCAGGAAGGACAAGATCTAGGAACTTGTTTGATAATAGAAGGTTCTGAAGTTAAAAGCCAGGAAAAGGATAGTATGAATCCGGGCACCAATTTTATGGTGAAAAACCTTTTCTACAACGTTCCTGCAAGAAGAAATTTTCTAAAATCTGACCGTGTAGAATTTCGATTTATCCTGGAAGAGTTTTACCGCTTGGTAATCGCTCATCCAAATATTGGTTTTACCCTGCATCACAATAGCAAAGAACAATATAGGTTACCTGCTTCTACCCTTCGTCAACGAGTAGTAAATATATATGGCCCGAGGTACAATCAACGATTGGTGCCATTGGAAGAACAAACTGATATCGTTTGTGTGGAAGGTTTTATGTGTAAACCAGAGTTTGCAAAAAAATCCAGAGGTGAACAATTCTTCTTCGTTAATGATCGATTTATTAAGAGCTCCTATTTACACCATGCATTATCAGGAGCACTGGAAGGAGTCGTTCAAAGTGGCTTACATCCTAGTTATTTTATATTTCTAACAATCGATCCGGATAAATTAGATGTAAATATCCACCCTACGAAGACCGAGATCAAATTCGAAGATGAAAAAGCGATATATGCTATCCTTCGATCGACGATCCGTAAATCCTTGGGGCAATACAATATTGCACCTAGTCTGGACTTCGATACCAATCAAGATTACGATGTCTCACCACTGTTAAAAAAATCTAGCTTTAAACCACCTAAAATTGTTGTAAACCCGGATTTCAATCCTTTTGACATTGAGTCTCCTTCCGAAAAGGTAAAGGCCCAAGCGAATAAGGATTTAGCATTCAGTACACGGTTTCAGCATGCCAGAGCAGAGGTAACACAAGAAGATCAACAACCGGAAGACTGGAAATCCTTTTACCAGGTAGAAGAAAGCCATGAAGCCTCAAACGAAGCAGTGTCTCCAAGGCTTTTTGAAGAACTTCCGGCTAAAGATACCTATCAACGTGTAGTTTATCAATTACACAACAAATACATCCTGTCTCCGTTGAAATCCGGATATATGATGATTCACCAACAGCGCTCTCATGAACGTATATTGTTTGAGAAATTTCAATCATCGGTTGAAAAGAGCAATGCGCTATGTCAACAATTATTATTTCCACAAGAAATACAATTGCCTCAATCGGATTTAGCCATCCTGAAAGATTTGCAGAAAGAAATTGAATCACTTGGTTTTGATTTGGGTGAAATTGGAGATGAAAAGGTAGAAATTCATGGTGTACCATATGATACACCAATCGATAATATCGATGCCATAATAGAAAAGGTATTGGAAGATTACAAAACCCATACACCTTCACGGGAAGAACAAGTAAACCAAATAGCCAGGTCTTTAGCAAAAAGTATGTGCATAAGAACGGGTAAATCACTGGACCAAAAAGAAATGAATCATTTAATTGATGAATTATTTGCTTGCGAATTTCCACAATCGGATCCTAATGGAAGACCGACTCATATTACAGTTAGTTTAGAAGAAATAGACAAAAATTTTACTTAATGCGCTTACAAGGTTTCACATTATTACCACCGGTTGTTAAAAACCTACTGATCATCAATGCATTGATGTTTTTAATGTCGTTCACATTTCAACGTGCAGGAATTGATTTAACGTACTATCTAGGCCTACATTATTTTAAAGGAATAGCTTTTAAGCCTTGGCAGGTAGTTACTCATATGTTTATGCATGCCAGCTTTACACATTTATTTTTTAATATGTTCGCTGTTTGGATGTTTGGTAATTCTCTGGAAAACAGGTGGGGATCTAAACGATTCTTAATCTTCTATATGCTTACAGGTTTGGGAGCTGCCTTTCTTTATACAGCAGTTCAGCATTATGAAATAAGCCAACTAGTGAATGATCTTAATCCTGCAGATTTAGAACGTCTGGCTGGTGATTACTCACTTAGAAGACACCGTATATTTGGTGTTTTCCACCAACCGGCAGTTGGTGCTTCAGGTGCTCTTTTTGGCGTATTAATGGCCTTTGGGATGACCTTTCCAAATTCTATATTATACCTCTATTTTATGATACCTGTAAAGGTGAAATATTTCGTTATGGTTTATGGAATAATAGAGTTATTCTCAGGAATTTCAGGGGCACAAGATGGGGTTGCTCACTTTGCTCATATAGGCGGAATGTTATTCGGATACCTCCTGATAAAATACTGGCGTAAAACCGACAATTACTTTTATTAAAATTGAATACATCACCACTACATATTAGCAAAAACATAGCTATAAACATTTTCCTTTGGATCTGCATAGGGTTTTTTATCCTCAGTTTGATCGGTAATTTCAATGATTCTATTTTATTCTTTATGGCCAATGAATTCGGTCTGTCGAATAATTGGGGGCAGCTTATGACCAAACCATGGACCCTCTTTACCTATAGTTTGATCCACATAAATATTTGGCATTTCATTAGTAATATTATTCTTTTCAAGTTCTCTATAGAATTGGCAGAAAAATATTTCCTACCAAAATACATTCAAAATCTCTTTTTTATGGGGATTATTGTAGGTGGACTATTTTTCTTAATAATACCGCAACCTGCAATACCCGGTAGTTTGCTAGGTCTATCGGCAGGAAATATGGCGATATTATTCCTACTGTTTATTCACTACCCCAACCTCTCATTACATTTCTTCCGAGGTATTGAGTTCAAATTAAAGTGGTTGATGGTAGCCTTAATAGTTTTTCAATTAATTGCTATATTAGATCAATCGTCCATGAGCTGGACAGCACATATAGGTGGAGTTTTTACAGCCGTAATAGGTAGCTTCACTTTTATTAATCAAAAACCCAGACTTTTGCTTAATATACTCGATTGGTTCAAAAATCTATTCCGGAAAAAATCCAGACTCAAGGTCGTTCATAAATCGGTACCTAGAGATGATCATGACTACAATATCCAAAAAGTAGAGGAACAAGAAGAATTGAATCGAATTTTGGATAAAATAAATGCTAAAGGTTATGAAAAATTAAGCAAGGAAGAGCGTGCCTTTCTTTTTAAAATGAAAAAGGATTAATTATGGCATTCATCGGAATGAAGAATCTAAATCTACTTCAAAAGCTATTATACATGGTCAATTGGATTTTTGCCATGGCACTTTTAATAGCCTTAACAGCCCGGTTTATATCTCCAGAGTATTTTTCTTCACTGGCTATTTTAGGTCTTATTTTACCCTTTTTTGCTGTCATAAATATTCTTTTCCTAATCCTTTGGACTTCCCTTCTTAAAAAACAACTGCTACTATCCCTACTCGTATTGGGCATTAGTTATTTTCATTTAGATGATTTTGTACGCTTTGAAGGAAAGCATAAGACCTTTTCCAATGAAAAGCATTTTCGGATCATGAGCTATAATATCAATGGCTTGATGTATAAGAAAAGGTCTCGTCAGGAGGACAACTCTAAAGATGTAGTAAAGATTATTAAGGCGGAGCAACCGGATATCCTCTGCTTACAAGAAACCTATTGGACGGAATTTGACATCGGCTTTCCACACATGACACCTACGAAGGATTCGTACCATATCCAGTCAAAATATCCAATTATAAATTGGGGCATCGTGCCGTATGCTGATGATAATATCAACAAGTGTTATTTTTCTGATATTAATATACATGGAGATACCATCAGAGTTTACAACGCTCATTTGGCCTCTACCAAATTTAGCCGCTCAGAAAAGAATACCATGAGCGATATAAATGAAGAACTATTTACCCAGGATTCTTTATTGGAAAAAAATACAAGTTCCATACTTTCCAAATTGAAATATGCCTTCGAACTAAGAGCTGATCAGGTCAATAGAATTGCACGTCATATAGAAAGCTCCCCCTATAAGGTTATATTATGTGGTGACTTTAATGATACGGCTGCTTCCTATGCCTATAACACGCTAACAAAACAGTTGGACGACAGTTTTGTTAAAGCCGGTTCTGGTTTTGGAAACAGTTTTAGCGAATTGGCCTTTCCGCTAAGGATAGATTTTATATTACATTCACCTAGCCTCACAGCTTTCAATTATTTTACGGTAAAAGACAAACAATCTGACCACTTAGCGATAAGAACAGATTTCGTTTTAGAATAATATTATCTTTGTACTTAATATAAACCTACATATAATACATTACCAAAAACAATGAAAATGAAAAAATGGATAGGTCTTATCGTACTACTCCTATGGGTAGTAGCCTGTAAAGTAAATCCCATTACCGGAAGAAGGCAATTTCAAGTAATTCCAAATTCTCAATTGATCCCCTTAAGTTTTCAAAATTACGACGAGGTTTTGAAGAATAGTAAGGTGATTAAACATGGATCAAAAGCTGTTCAATTAAGAAAAGTTGGAAACCGAATCAAAACGGCTGTCGAAAAATACTATACCGACAGAGGTTTACAAAATCATCTGGATGGCTTTGAATGGGAATTCAATTTAATAGATGATGATGCCTTAAATGCCTGGTGTATGCCAGGTGGAAAAGTTGCTTTCTACACAGGGATATTACCAGTTTGTAAGTCTAGCGCTGGAATTGCTGTAGTTATGGGGCATGAAATAGCGCATGCAGTAGCGAACCACGGTGGAGAAAGAATGAGCCAGGGACTGATTGCCAATCTAGGTCTTTCTGCCCTTTCGGTTGCTGTAGAGCAAAAACCAAAATTGACTAATCAGTTACTACTACAGGCAGCTGGAATAGGAACGCAGATTGGTATGCTAAAATTCTCAAGAAAACATGAAAGTGAAGCCGATGAAATGGGCTTAATATTTATGGCCATGGCAGGCTACGATCCTCATGAGGCACCTAAGTTCTGGGAACGCATGAATAAGGCTACAGGAGGCTCCAACGGTCCGGAATTCTTGTCTACCCACCCCCATCCTTCCACCCGTATCAAAGATCTGAACAAATTGATTCCAGAAGCGATGAAGTATTATAAAAAATAAGCCTAATGCCGTTTAATTTCAGTTTAAACGGCATTTTTTATTCTCCATGGTAATACAATTAGCTACTACGAACAAAAAAGAACTCCTCAACGAGAAAACCATCTTCATCAAAGAGAAGATAATGTATAACCATAAATCAGAAAAAATTGGGTATAATTTGATGCAACCATATTGAAATGAAGACATCTAATTATAAATGAAACCCTCATGAAAAAAATAAAATTTTTACTGACATTTATATTGGCTTCCCATTTTGCAATGGCTCAAAATTCTTTCTTAATTGCCGAAGAAGGAATGACCTGGAAAGAAGTAAGGTGTAATTACTGGACTGGAATTATTACCGGTCATTATTTTGTTGATCAATTTCAAATAGATGGTGACACCACCTTTAACGGACAGTCCTATAAAAAGCTTTACAAGACTTTTCAAGTGTTCAAACACGCATTTCTTACTAATCAGTCTGAAGATTCATTGGTCTTAACAGATAAGTCCTTTTTTGGAGGATTAAGACAAGATGCTCAAAAAGTGTATGTGGCTGCCTCATCGTATGATGTTTCAATGAACGAAAAATTAATCTTCGATTTTGGAGCAACTACAAATGATACTGTTACTATTTGGCTTGGCGATCTGAATATATACGAAGGTTTTATTGTTGATAGCATATATACTATCACTATTTCTGATGGAAGTTTCCGAAAGAAATATACTTTAAAAGAAAAGACGATAGGCACTCCACTACCCTTTTATTGGGTGGAAGGAATAGGATCTAACTACGGACTACTTTCATCCTATTTTGTGTATACTAATGATGAAATAAGTTATTTAAAATGTGTAAAAAAAGGAGATGCCCTATTATATGAAACCCAACCGGATTACTATGCTGAATGTTTAGTTGATCCCATTCAAAATTGTGATACCCTAATTATAGGTATAAACGAAACAAATGGACCTTTAACGATAAAGGTATATCCAAACCCCTCATCAGGAAATACTACCTTAAAATTTGATAATTTGAGCAATAAGCAATACCAATTGGGTATTTATGATACACAAGGAAGGTGCGTGAAGTTAATCTTTGGTATCACAAATAATGAAATAAAGCTGGATAGAGACGAGCTTTATAATGGACTTTATTTTATTCGATTGTATTCCGATAATAAAGTTGAATTTACAGGGAAAATTATTTTTGAATAAAACACACTAATCGAAAGGTCAGTTCATTATGAACTGACCTTTTTACTTAGCCAACGATGAAATTTAAACCTATATCCCTCTGAGATTTATTAATATTATATTGAAGATAGCTACAAAAATTATTTACTAATTAATCTAGTTTTATATATTTGCATTTCAATCATAAATCTTGAAGCATGAATTTTATATTAAGAGCATTGCAGCTGGTTACAATCTTCTGCTGCCTTCTAATTTCTTCCAATCTAAACGCTCAAATTCAACATACTAATAAGGTAGAATTAAGAGAACGTATTTCCGAAAAACCCAGTGGAAGGGTTATTAATAGTACTTCTGAAGCCCTAGTCTGGCTGTCAAATGTCTTAAACTCTAAAAACTCCAATTGGACCATTCAACGTGAAGTTGAAGATGAACAAGGCTTCAAGCACATTCATTTACAGCAAACCTATAAAAGCTATCCGGTTCTTGGAGGTGAAATTAAACTACACTTCAATAAAGAAGGTTTGTATTTGGCCAATGGCTTTTATAACCCTATCGACAAAATTGAAAATGAAATAACGCTGAATAAAGATAGAGCATTCAATTATGCCCTGGAAGCCAATCCTTCCATGCAGTTTATTTGGGAATGTCAAGACGACTACACAATCATTGAACCGGAAATATACATTTTACCGTCACTGGAAGATAGTAGAAAATACTACTATGTATACAAAATTGATGTATACTCTATACAACCATTATTCAGATATTCAAGCTTTATTCAGGCTGATTCGGGTAAAGAACTTGAGAAATATTCACGTATTCATACTTCAGACTCCAATGGTTCAGGGAATACAATGTATAGAGGAACTCAATCTTTTACTACAGATTCAGTATCTGAAGGTGTTTTCAATTTAAAAAATACAATTGGAGGCGGTATTCATACGCTGGATATGAACGAAACTACTTCTATCGAATCAGAATTTATTGATACGGATAATATATGGACTTCTACACTCAATGATGACCATGCTGCATTGGATGCACATTGGGGAGTTATTGAAACATACAACTACTTCAGCAACACTCATTCTCACGATTCCTATGATAACAATGACGCTGCAATCAAAAGTAGAGTACACTACGACGTGGATTATGTAAATGCCTTTTGGGATGGTACACAATTAACATATGGTGATGGATATAGTCCTACTACCACTCCCCTGACAACGCTTTCTATTGTTGGTCATGAATTTTCGCATGGTGTAATAGAGCACACTGCAGGACTTGTTTACTCCTACGAATCAGGAGCTCTGAATGAATCTTTTGCAGATATTTTTGGTACTTGTGTTGATTTCCATGTGGATAGTAGCCAGGCAGATTACCTTATGGGGAATGAAATATATTCAAATGGTTCATTCTTTAGAAGTATGGCTAATCCTAATTTAGCTTCCGATCCTGATACCTACAATGGTACCTATTGGGCTACCGGATCAGATGATTTTGGTGGTGTACATACCAATTCCGGTGTACAAAACTACTGGTTTTACTTACTTGCTGAAGGTGGAACCGGAACCAATGACAATAGCAATACTTTTAGTGTTACTGGAATTGGTAGACTGAAGGCCGCTAAAATTGCTTACAGAAGTTTAAATTTATACCTATCAAGTTATTCAGACTACGACGATGCAAGAACATATGCTATTCAAGCTGCAACAGATTTATACGGCTCTTGCTCAGCAGAGGTTATTGCTACTACAAATGCCTGGTATGCTGTAGGAGTTGGCTCTGTATTCAGTAGTTCAGTTGCTGCCTTATTTACTGCAGACAATACCTATAGTTGTTCTTTACCATTTACAGTAAACTTTACAAATAATAGTACAAACGGTACTACCTATGCCTGGGACTTCGGAGATGATTCAACATCTACCCTGGCTGCCCCATCACATACCTTTACTGCAGCGGGAACCTATGATATACAATTAATCACAACCGGAACTGCAACTTGTAATTCAGGTAATGACACGCTTCTACTGACGGCATATATTGATGTAGATTCTGCAGGTGCTCCTATAGCAGCGACTTGTAATTCTAACTTTAGTTATACGAATACCAGTTATTTTATTGATAACTTTTCATTTGGTACTATTACCAATAACACTGGAACAACCGGAACTTCGGTTGAGGACTATACCTGTTCGTACAATACAAATATAACAGCAGGTGTTCTTACCAATATTTTTACAAGTTCAAATTATTACAGTAATGATATTAAAATTTGGATTGATTATAATAACTCCGGTGATTTTGATGATACAGAAGTGCTTGCCTCAAGTTTATCTTATTCAATTAATGAAAACGTTATTTTGAGTCATGACAGTTTGGTATACAATACACCTCTTCGTTTAAGAGTTATCAGTACAAACAGCACACTAGGCAGTGCATGTAATAGTGATTATTATTACGGTCAACAGGAAGATTATACGGTAACAATACTTCAAAATACCAATCCACCTGTTGCAAACTTTACTGCAGATGAAACCAATATATCTACCGGAACCGATGTTCAATTCAATGACCTGAGTCAAAATATTCCCACTTCCTGGTCATGGAGTTTTCCAGGTGGAATTCCATCTGTAAGTACCGCACAAGATCCTACCGTTACCTATGGTAGTACCGGGACTTACGATGCTCAGTTAATTGTAACAAACAGTTATGGATCAGATACTGTAAATTATTCCAACTATATCGCTGTTTCGAACACATTTACCATGTGTACAGACCTTTCCAGTGAAAGTTTAAACGGAATTTTATACGATTCAGGAGGACCAACCGGGAGTTATTCCAACGGTGAGAATTGTACATTTTTAATAGGGCAAGATTGTATTGATACCATTCACCTTTCTTTGAATTCACTAAATCTTGAAAATGGATACGATTACATTCGTATTTACAAAGGAGACCAAGTGAATTCTTCAAATCAATTATTCTATGGTTCAAATTCAAGCTCTCAACAATTTGTTATTGATGATTCTCATGCATTAATTACCTTTCATTCTGATGGATCAGTAACTAATCCTGGTTTTGATATTAGCTGGACAGCTATCTCTCTGGATACACTAACACCAACTACAGACTTTACCTATGTAGATACGATTCCAGTGAACACAGCCTGGGAGTTTATCAGTAATACTTCAACAGATGTAACTGAGTGGATTTGGAAACTGAATGGAAACACTGTTTCTTCAGATTCGATAGCTATACTTTCTTTCACTACATCAGGTATAAATACGGTTAGTTTGATTGGATCAAATTGTAGCATGTCAGATACCATGACTTATTCTGTATTTGTACAAAACTACCCTATTCTATCTATCGAGCCTGACACTATTTTTGCAACAATAGATTGTGGATCTTCTACTTTGATGGATTCGCTATTATTCATTGAAAATACCGGTACAGGTGATGCCATTATTTCCCTGGAATCCGAAGGTGGTAATGACAGTATTTATGTACTGGCTATGACTTATGGTGTATATTATTATTCGGAATTTTCAAATACCCTAAATGCCATAAATGAATTTAGCAACAATGTTGTAGTAACAGAACTTTATAGTTCCAACCTGGCAGCTTTTGAAACTGCTTTAGTAGGTAAGGATATTGTCCTGTTTCCAAAAGTTGAATCTTCTTCCAGTTTAAGCTATGCAACACATGCCACAGCTCTCACGAATTTCGTGAATGATGGTGGTCAAGTAATATTCCAGGGTAGAGACAGTTACTACGGTAACTCAATGATTTCTACCGGTTTGATTTCAGGAAGCTCCTATGCTTACCTTTCAGGAAATTATGATGTGGAACTACCAAACGACCCATTACTTGATAGTGTAACCACACCGGTAAATACAGGGTACTATAGTTACGGATATAATTTGTCTGATACCAGCTTTGTGGATGTGTTAACCTCCTCTAACTCATCAATACTATCCTATAGAACAATGGGAGAAGGAATGATATATTATCTCGGATTTGACTTCCAATATTATTCAGTTGTTCAATCACGCGTAATGCATAATATAATACAGCAGAGTGCTGCCAGCGACATTTTAGTCCCTGATAGTTTAGAATATACTGTTTCTGCTTTGGATTCCATTTATATTCCTTACAATGTAGATGTTTCAAATTTATTTGCAGGAACATATAATTATTCACTAACTGTTACTACCAATGATTCCATCGGAGTATATGAGATTCCTGTGGTACTAACCGTTGAAGGTATTTCTACCTTAGAAGTCGATACTGCATGTATCGTATTTGATCCAATGTTTGCAAATGCTATTGATTCTACTACCCTAACTCTTGAGAATACCTCTTGTACGGAAGTTTATCTATCCAGCATTTATACATCAGACAACAATATCTTTACACTAAGCTCGGATAGTATGGTAATTTCTCCATTCTCTAGTGAAGAACTTAGTATATACTTCAGTTCTGATACGATAAATGTTTACAATGAAGTGTTGACACTTATCACTCAGAATGATTCTATCAGTATATGTCTATCTGGAGAGACTACTCCTCCACCAAACATTGAGGTTACACCGAATACTATACCAACGCAATATGTGTCTTGTTACGATGAGATTACCTTAGACTTTATGGTATACAATACCGGGCTCACAAATCTCGAATTTGAAACTGGTTACGAAGGATCTGCTCCAGTGAACATCATATCTTTAAGTTATGGAGCTTATTCTTCATCTATTTTAAACATGGAAACGGCATTGAACTCAACTGGATTAAATTATGATCTGAAAAATTACTATGGAACCAATGAAGATTCTGTAGATCATTATTTAAGTTTGGGTTCTATTTTAGTTCTTCCGGCTATTAACAATTCTTACAATATTTTCGATTACTCTACCCTAGTAGATAAAATGGAAGATTTTGTAAATGACGGTGGACATATCATTGTATTGGGTACATCCAGATACGAAATATATAATTCTGACTTATTTACCGGATCTTACACGGCTTATATAAACAATAACTATACGACTTTAAATGCATTATCAGGATCAGCATTATTGGAAAATACTACTGCACCTTATTATAGTCAAAGTGCAACCTACTATCATAATTTCACTAACACTGGTAGAGAAGATGTATTGACATACAATAATTATCAAGTAGTTTCGAATTGGGATTATGGAGATGGTCTGGTAACCTATATTGGATATACTTATTATAATTATAATTCAAATACTGCTGCTATTTTAGAGAATGCAATCATAGAGAATTATTCTAGTGATATAATCACTTTTACAACAGATACTGGAATTGTTGTTGCAGGAGATTCATTAGCTATTCAACTTACTATAGATGTAAGCTCTTTCCCTACAGGAACCAATAATGAAACTGTTATATTCTATAGCAACGATCCAGACAGTTCAGTTTACACAATAGACTTTACATTGATAAAGGATATAACACCTTGTCCCGAATTCACATCAATTAGACAATATGTGAATGTAGGAGATACTGTTTCTTTTATTGATCTATCTACCAATACGCCTACCAGTTGGTTGTGGGATTTTGAAAATGGATCACCTGATAGCTCCATTGTTCAAAACCCAACGGAATATTACTATACGAAAGGATTACATGATGTATCCCTGGAAGTAAGTAATAGCCAGGGAACATACAGTGTAACTAAAGAAGAATATATTCGTGTAGATCACCTGTACAATATGTGTGATACCAATCAGGCAATTACAACCACTGGTATATTGTTTGATTCAGGAGGAGAACTGGATAACCATGGTATTTACGAAAACTGTTCATTCCTGATAGCTCCTATGTGTGCTGATTCAATTCTAATAAATTTAGAAGCGTTGAGCTTAGGTAATTTTGCTAACCTAATCATTTACGATGGTACAAGTTCATCTGGAAATGTCTTATACAATTCCAATACACCATCCACTGGGACAGTGTTTACTAGTACATCGGGAGCAGCCTATGTAACATTTACATCCTCCTATTATTTATCAAGTGGATTTGAAATTTCATGGGAGTCATATATTCCTTCTGGAAACGCGGGTACTGCCAGCTTTACTGTAGATGATCTAAATCCTGCATTTGGTTCTCCAATCAATTTAACTTCTACATCAACTTCAGACATGTACTTATGGCAATGGAGTTTTGGTGATGGTAACTGGTCTAATATGGAAAATCCAAATCACACCTATACTACACCGGGTACCTTTGAAATAATGCTTATTGCAAGTAACTGTTATGCACCGGATACAACTTACACCAATGTGACAGTACAAGACTATCCTGTAATAAATTCTGTACTTGATTCCATTTTCCAAATTGTTGAATGTAATTCCATCGATTCATTCTTGTTTACCATTGAGAATATTAGTGGGGGCGAGTTAAATTATTCTTTGGAAACAGAATTGCCAGTCACAATTGATTCAAGTGTTCAGTATCTAACCTACAATGGAGAAAATCTAACACATAGTTTCTCAAATATCCCAACGGATATAGATACGCTAAAGATTGAGGTTCGAATGAATGGAGACTATAGTTCGTCGTATGAATACATTTATCTATATATAGACAATATTTATTATGCTACGCTCTATGGAGGATACGACAATATAGAGTCAACCTATAATTATATCCTAACAGGAACAACTCTTCAAAACTATGTTTCCGATGGATCTATTGACATAATTACGGATAACTCTTCTAGTGTTAACTATTATTTATCCTATGAGAATAGTAATATTGTTACCATTGAGTATAGGAATGCAGCAAGTGATTTTGTAAGCTTAAATGAAGATACCAATCAGGTATTAGTAGGACAATCGGATAGTGTTTGGTTCTATATCGATATGACAAATTATACCATAGGTACCTATGAAACAACTATCTTCCTAAATTCAAATGACTCGATTGGTTTATATGAAATTCCTCTAACCATTGAGGTTGATGGTACTGCTGAAGTACTTATGAATTCAAGTTGTCTTGACCTTGGAACTGTTTTAATTGGAGACAATACCAATGCTTCATTTACAATTGAAAATAATGGATGTGCCGATATTCAAATAAATAGTGTCACTTCATCCAATTCTGACCTGTCATGGATTGGGTCTGCAACGACCCTACTCGCATCAGACACGATGACTTTGAACTTTGGATTTAATTCAATTTCAAATGGAAATATACTTGGTGATATAACGATCCATACGGATGCGGGAAGTTTTACCAAATGTATTACTGGTGAAGTAGTTCTCGGACCAATTGCCAGTTTCACTGAAGGGGTACTTTCAGAGTCTTTAGATTGTAATAGTCCGGCTGTTAGTCAGCAAACATTTACTATCAACAATACTGGAGACCAGGATTTATCTGTTCAAACCAATGGACTTTCTTCATCTGTAAATGGTGTATTAGTAACTCCAAATAACATTACAGTTATTGCACCATCACAAAGTGCTGATTTTCTACTTTCAATTACAACTGGATTAATCAACACATCATTTATCAGTACAGATGTATTGTTCACAACTAATATGACCAATGCATTTAATATTCCATTGATCATTCAAAATTCTGCAACTGCTATAACTCCAACCTTTAGTCATAACATAATTTCTATAGGTCAGGTTAGCTTTGTTAATACCAGTGTTGGAAATATATCGAATGTTTCATGGAGTTTCGGTGATGGATCGAGTTCTACAGACCCGAACCCTACACATGCTTATGCAGCCAATGGTTCATATACGGTAATATTAACTGTTATAGATGATTGTGGTGGTAGCTATACTGAAAGTCAGACTGTTCTGATTCAGAATGTTTCTATCGACGAAATAGAAAATAAGGGTACCATTTATCCTAATCCAACTACAGGATTGATAACTATAAACCAACCTTCTTCAATTGAAAAAGTACAAGTTTATAGCATAGCAGGTAAATTGCTCTTTACAAACTATTATGAAGAAGAAACTAAACTAATTAGTATTAACCTGGGACATTTAAGCAATGGAAATTATTTACTCCATATTCATTCGCCTCAGGGAGTTTCTGTTTCTAAGGTTCAAGTAAAATAATTACTTATATAGGAAATTAACTTAAAACTGGCCGTTTGAACATTTTCAAACGGCCAGTTTTTTTTTTAATATGTACCCTTCTCCAATCTAGTGTATAAACAAATGCAATAACATAAAGGTCATTTAAAGCCACTTAGACAGGTCTGCCCGGCTTGCGCTAGTCAGACTGGCTCACGACTGCTTTCTTATCAAAGAAACACCCAATACTCCACTTTACCGGTAAAAACCACTGATCAACGAGAAAAACAAACGGATAATAGAGAAGAATAACAAACTCAACTCAAAAATGGTACATTAGGACGTTATCGTTCTGGAAAAGTAAAACTATAGGGAACGACCTAACAATTTTCAACAGAAAAGTCAGGGGTTCTCCCCTGACTTTTTTATGGCGTAATGCTAAAAAAGAAAAGCCCTGATAAATTGCTTTATCAGGGCCCTATTTTCTCAGCTAATAGTAGCTATAATTTCGTAAACTTCTTATTCACTTTTACCCCTTCAACGCTCTCCAATTCTAACATATACACTCCTTTCGACAACATGGAGATGTCTACTTTGTTATTTGATAAACCCGTAAAATCGGTATAAATTAATTTTCCCTCGATATTATAAACAGCATAGCCAATAAAGTCTATATCCGTGGACGCGACAAACAATTCATTCTTTGCAGGATTCGGATAAAGAACGATACTTTTCTCCAATTCTGACAAACCAAATCCTATTGGTTCTAAAAATATAGTATCCAGTAATGTCTGACCTTCTACCATATTTATTTGTGCAGTATACTCAGTATAACCTGCAAAATTGGCTGTTACATCAAACAATCCCAGTTCTCGCTGTCCAAAAAGGAATTTCCCATTAAAATCTGTTGCAAGGGTATCTCCATTAAGCACCACATCAGCACCAAATAGTGCCTGATTGTTGGTAATGTCTACCACTACCCCTTCATAGAAACTTGCCCTCTGATAACTTGGTTGAACCACAGATAAACCTTCTTCCATATCAGAGATCAAGACCCTCGTTGAAGGTAAATAGGGATAGGCTCCCCAGGCACCATTAAATCCAAATCCTGCATAATTGGGAGAACTATCATATCTACCCACTTCAACCATTTTTTCAGGTCTGGAAACATCCACAATCTGTAGACCATCTTTATAATACGAATTCACAATAAAATTATCATAAAAATGGGTATTATGAGGAACAGTTAATTGACTGAAAGAAGATTGTATACTGCTTTTAAATTCTATGTTGGAAAGATCAGAAATATCATAGGCTGCAAAAGATCCATTGAAAACTTCATCTGAAGTGAATAAGTACTTATTATCATCGGAAGGCCAACAATTGTGCGTAAAGTTATTTGGTGTATTATAAGCTCCTATTATTAGTGGGTTTGACTTAATGCTTACATCAATCACTTTGAATTCACCTTCATTAATGGAGCCCCCCCATAAAGTATCCCCTCGAACGAAACCATCGTGTAAATAGGTACTATCATATACTCCTAAATAGGTAGGTGCCATTTCATTTTCAACCAGATCGAACATTAAAGCACCACCGTTATTATAATCTGATCCAAAGGCATATAACACCCCATTTTCATCAATATAGATATTATGAACTGTATTCATACTATCACTGTAATTGAAGGTGGTATAGCTTACCGTGGCACTATCAATGGTATTCAAATCAACTATCAATATTCCGACAGCCGTTTCGATACTGGAGGCAGAAACGAAATCATGAGAAACATAGGCATAATGATCCCAGGTCTTAATATCTCTCCAAACACTGGAAGGTCCGGAAACTCGTGTTTTCTCCACTATATTTAATGGATTGGTAATATCTAAAACAGAAAAGCCATCCCATAAACCAACCAGGGCATACTCCTTTCCATTCGCCGCATATCCCCAAATATCACTCAACTTTTGATCATTTGTAATATCATTGTATGAATAGAAACCCAAGGAAGCTATTTCAAAGTTTTGAGCTTTACCTATACCACCGAGCATAAAAAATCCCAAAAGAAATAACGGTATATTTTTACCTAACATATTTTAAATTATTTGATCTATTTTAGAAAGAACCAAAACTATATAAATTTTGGTAGAGAGGAATGGAAATAATTAAAATAAAAAAGCCACCTAAAGGTGGCTTTTAATTATAATTTTAAACTAATCTGTTCTTTTACTTCTTCCTCAACATCTGTCGATCCATTAAGCGAATCGACGTCTATTTTAGGTTCCGGATTTTCATAAGGTATTGGATCCATCCAAACAATGTCCTTTACATCTGTTCCACCTAGCTGATTCCCCAATGCCTTCATACCTTTTACAGAAATATATTCAGAAACATTTACTTCCTCATTAGGTTTTAGGTCTTTATTTCGAGCCTTCTTAAATACCAATTCCAGGATTGGTAAATGCTCCATTGAAATAGTTTCCAACCTGGATCCCGGAATCTCCGGAATAAAATTTACTTTATTGGAAGAAACCTCCGGGATAAAACGCTTTATATAATAACGTCTTTTCTCCCCATGATAATAAACAGCTGTCAGTGCTTTCTCCGGATCAAACTTCTCAAGGTGAATCATATTGGAATCAAAATGAGTAGTTAGGTCAGTACTTAACAATCTATAATGTCCATTTTGAGAAATTTCTATTAATCTATCTTCAGGACCAAATTCCCCCAGTAGATTCCCTCTTCCTTCATCATTTATTCGCATGATGGTTTCATCCAACCAAATTTTCTGCGCATCCAATGTAGAAACACCAGCAGTTTTTAAGGAAACTTTCTTTACCGGATATTTAGAAACCATATTCCCTTTAGAACTACGTCCTTTTACCGCCAATTCGGAGAAATCAATGTCAAATTTCAACTTCTTAACTCGGGTCTGCGTCCGTAGTAGTATAGAAACTACCTCAGCTTCCCCATTAGGGTTTGCCGTAAAATAGAGCATTTTCGACCCTTTAGATTCCGAGATTAATGAATATTCCTTATCTCTGGTTATACCTTTTATATAGAATCTCTTCATATAGGTATAATGACTCAATCCATCGGAATAAATCAAATTGTAAATAAAGCGAACATCGTTCTTTTTAAATACGGCAATATGAATAATGTCTTTTCCAAAGAATTTCTTTTCATCTACCTTAGAGACCACTACGGTACCATTGGCTCTAAAAACAATGATATCATCAATATCAGAACAATCTTGTACAAACTCATCCTTTTTAAGACTGGTTCCTACAAATCCTTCTTCTCTATTGACATATAATTTCTGATTTGAAATAGCTACTCTTGCAGCATTGATATTTCCAAATGCAGTAATTTCCGTTTTACGTTCTTTGCCCTTACCGAATTTCGTTTTAATCTCTTTAAAGAAATTGATTGCATAATCCACCAAATTGGCCAAATACCCCTTAAGTTCTTCAATTAAAGCTTCCAACTTCAGGATATTATCCTCCGCTTTCAAGCTATCAAACTTAGAGATCCTTTTAATTTTTATTTCAGTCAGGCGAGTAATATCCTCATCCGTAATTTCACGAATAAGTTTGTCTTTGAAAGGATCTAATCCAATTCTAATTTCAGACAATACCTCTTCCCAGGATTCACAATCTTCAATGCGAAGGTAAATACGGTTTTCAATAAAAATTCGCTCCAGAGAAGACATATGCCAACTATCCTGAGCTTCTTTTAGTCGTATTTCTAATTCAGATTTAAGTAATGCAACCGTATGGTCTGTCGAATTCCTTAAAATATCTGATATCCCCAGAAAATAAGGTCTATCACCATCTATCACACAACACAAAGGTGAGATACTTACCTCACAATCTGTAAATGCATATAAGGCATCAATGGTTTGATCTGGTGAAATATTGGGCTGTAAATAGATAAGGATTTCAACAAATTCAGCTGTATTATCCTCTATCTTTTTTATCTTAATTTTCCCTTTCTCATTGGCCTTTAGAATAGACTCAATCAGACTATTGGTAGTACAACCAAACGGGATTTCAGAAATCTTTAATGTTTTCTTGTCGTGCAGAGAAATTCGAGCTCTAACTCGAACCTTTCCTCCCTTCTTTCCGTCATCATAATTGCTGGCATCCATAATACCTTGTGTAGCAAAGTCAGGAACCAACTTAAAACTTTTATTCTTTAATATAGCGATAGAAGCATCAATCAACTCATTAAAGTTGTGTGGCAATATTTTAGTGGACAAACCAACTGCAATACCTTCTACCCCCTGGAAAAGTAATAATGGAAACTTAACCGGTAATGTTTGGGGTTCTTTCCCTCTACCATCATAGGAATTGAGCCAGGTAGTGATTTTTCCATTGTACAATACATCAAGTGCAAATTTCGTTAGTCTTGCCTCAATATATCTTGGAGCAGCGGCCCTGTCACCGGTATAAATATTCCCCCAGTTACCTTGTTGATCTATCAATAAATCCTTCTGAGCCAGGTTAACCAATGCATCTCCAATGGAAGCATCACCGTGTGGATGATATTTCATGGTATGACCGATGATATTAGCTACCTTATGGTACCTACCATCATCCAATTCTTTCATAGCATGTAAAATCCTTCTTTGAACAGGTTTTAATCCATCTTGAATAGCTGGAACAGCCCTTTCAAGAATTACATAGGATGCGTAATCTAAAAACCAATCCCGGTATAAACCTGAGATGTGTTTAATTTTACCAATCTCCTGATCGTTCTCCTTATTTTCTTCTGGTGACACAAACTCGCTCATGTATATGATCCCTTTTCCTAAATCAAATCTCTATTCTACTCATTTTGATGGCTGGCAATTTCGGATAATCGGTCAACTACATCATTTACCTGACTCCGTGTTAACATGCCCAAATCAAACTTTTTAACTTTATGTACTTTTCTACGACCATTGATCGTTAGAGCTAAATAAGGTCTACTCATTATTCTTTTAATCCGCACATGTCTGATCTTCCTTTTAGGAATTTCAAAAAGTATTGAGCGCTTAAAAATAATATTACCTAAAATTAATCTCGCTCCACGAATTATTATAACCTCACCGTGATCATTGTAGTAAAAAGAACTTGGTCGAAATGCAATAAGAATAATAAGTAGGGAACATGAAATTTCAAAAACACGATAATTGTGTATAAAATTACTAAGCTGACCAAATGAATTCACTGGAAGTCGAAAAAAATATCCAGAAATTAAAATTGCAAGCAGCAGAAATAATCCTATTCCAACTATATACTTATCCTTTCTCTTTGTATCAATTATCATTTATATCGTCCTTTTCAACCTTCAAATTATCTATAATAAATTCTTGTCTAAATGGTGTATTTTTCCCCATGTAGAACTTTAACATATCATCCATGGAGTCTTCATTACTAATAATAACAGGCTCCAATCGAATGTCTTCACCAATAAAGTGTTTAAACTCATCTGGTGAAATCTCACCCAACCCCTTAAATCGAGTAATTTCCGGTTTCCCACGAAGTTCATTAATTGCCACGTCTCTTTCTTCCAACGAATAGCAATAATGGGTAATTTTCTTATTTCTTACACGAAACAAAGGTGTTTGTAAAATATACAAATGACCATTGATAATTACTTCAGGAAAAAACTGAACAAAAAAGGTCATTAGCAGTAACCTAATGTGCATACCATCCACATCGGCATCGGTAGCGATTACAATATTATTATAGCGCAATCCCTCAATTCCTTCCTCTATATTTAAAGCGGCCTGAAGTAAATTAAATTCTTCATTTTCATAGACCACCTTTTTAGTTAATCCATAACAGTTCAGAGGTTTCCCTTTTAAACTAAATACAGCTTGTGTATTTACATCTCTAGATTTAGTAATGGATCCACTAGCAGAGTCTCCCTCCGTGATAAAAATAAAGGTATCCAGTCGCTTTTCATCTTTGGCATTGTTATAATGCGAGCGACAATCCCTTAACTTCTTATTGTGTAGGTTGGCTTTTTTTGCACGTTGTTTACTCAACTGCTTAATACCAGCCAATTCTTTACGTTCTCTTTCTGCCTGTTTAATTTTTGTCAATAACAGCTCGGCAATATCTGGATGCTTATGCAAATAATTATCCAACTTCTGCTTTACAAAATCAATCACAAAGGTTCTAACAGTTGGCTGATCCGGTCCCATATCTAAGGAACCTAATTTCGTTTTCGTTTGAGATTCGAAAATAGGCTCCATTACCTTGATGCTAATGGCTACCACTAAAGACTGACGAATATCAGATCCTTCAAATTGTTTATTAAAATGGTCACGAACCGTTTTAACTAAAGCTTCACGAATAGCAGCCTGATGTGTCCCACCCTGCGTAGTATGTTGACCATTTACGAAGGAATAATAATTCTCTCCATATTGGTTATTCACATGGGTCAAGGCCAATTCTATATCATCCCCTTTTAGGTGGATGATAGGATATAACATATTTTCAGGACGGAGATTGTTGCTTAATAAATCGAACAATCCGTTCTCAGAAAAATATTTTTCACCATTAAAAATGATAGTCAATCCTGGGTTCAGGTACACATAATTCCAGACCATTTTCTCCACATATTCGTGGACATATCTGAAGTTGTGAAATATGCCGGCATCCGGAGTAAATACTATTTTTGTTCCTCGCCTTTGAGAAGAGTCAACGATCTCCTCTTCATTAGTTAATTCACCGTATTTAAATTCAGCGACCTTAGTTTTTCCATCACGAATAGATTGAACTTTAAAATAGTCTGACAAGGCATTTACAGCCTTGGTACCTACCCCATTCAATCCAACGGTTTTCTTGAAGGCTCGTGAATCGTATTTCCCTCCGGTATTGATCTTTGAAACACAATCAATTACTTTCCCCAGCGGAATACCTCTTCCGTAATCACGAACGATTACAGATGAACCTTTAATACTAATATCAATGGTCTTCCCGGTACCCATAACAAATTCATCAATTGAATTGTCTAATACCTCTTTTAATAGGACATAGATACCGTCATCCTGGGAACTTCCGTCACCCAATTTACCAATATACATACCCGGTCGGATCCGGATATGCTCTTTCCAGTCTAACGATCGTATATTATCTTCGGTATATTGAGTTTCCTCCATGTTGTATAAAAAAACTGATTGAGATTAAACTTTATCTAAACTATTATAAATGAAGAATGTAGCGTACAAACCTTAAAGTAGTTTATAGCCACATCCCAACTCATTTAAATATTCAGGTGCCTAAATATATTCAAAATATGTTAAACATTAAAACGGAAATGCATGATATCACCGTCTTGAACAACATATTCTTTACCTTCTATTGAAATTTTACCTGCATCTTTACAGGCAGCTTCAGATCTTAGCGTAACATAATCATCGTATCCGATAACCTCTGCTCTAATAAAACCTTTCTTAAAATCTGTATGAATAACAGCCGCTGCATCTGGTGCCGTATCACCTATTTTAATCGTCCAGGCTCTAACTTCCTTTACTCCAGCAGTATAATACGTTTGAAGATTAAGCAACTTATAGGTCATTTTTATCAAAGCATTTACTCCCGGCTCAGAAAGACCTGCATCTTCCAAAAACATTTGTCGCTCTTCGAAATCATCCAACTCATTGATATCTGCTTCTAATCCGGCAGCAATCACAATGATTTCAGCATGCTCATCTTTCGTAGCTTCTCGAACGGCATCAACAAAGGCATTACCACCTTTTAAAGCAGCTTCATCTACGTTACAAACATATAAAACAGGTTTGTCCGTCAAAAGCATCAAATCTTCGACACGTTCTTTATCAGCATCCGATAACTCAATACTTCTAGCTGACTTCCCTTCCAATAAGTGATCCCTATACTTATCAAGAACTGCCACTGTTTTCGAAGCATCTTTATCACCAGATTTTGCCTTACGTTTTTGGGCATCAATACGCTTTTCAATGGTTTCAAGATCCTTCAATTGAAGTTCGAAATCGATCGTTTCTTTATCTCTAACAGGATCTATGGTTTCGTCAACATGCGTAATATTCGGATTTTCGAAACAACGCAATACGTGCATGATTGCATTGGTTTCACGAATATTTGCCAGGAATTTATTCCCAAGACCTTCCCCTTTACTCGCTCCTTTTACCAATCCGGCAATATCAACAATCTCTACAATTGCTGACTGAACACGTTCAGGGTTTACAAGTTCCTGTAAAACTTTTAACCTTTCATCAGGTACTGAAATAGTACCAACATTAGGCTCTATAGTTGCAAAAGGATAATTCGCTGCTAATGCCTTCGCATTTGAAAGGCAATTGAATAGGGTTGATTTACCAACATTTGGCAATCCGACAATTCCACACTTCATTCTTTTCGTATTTGCTGCAAATATACTGCCTTTATGCGGATTTCAATACGAAAATGAGGAGGGTTTTTTAATAGAATACCATTTGTATTCTACTACAATTACAGTAGTTTACCTTCTAAAGTTATGCTTCCTGATGAATTTCATCAAGACTCAAACAGATTTTTTCACAAGCCCAAATAACTTCCTCTTCGGAAATTGTTAAGGGCGGACTTAAACGTACAGCATCTGTTCTAAACAAAAAGAAAAAGGCTATCAGTCCTTTATCCATAAGACGCTCAACCAGTTTAGTACAAATTTCATCTGACAATAATTCAATAGACAGCATTAAACCTAATCCTTGAATTTTCTTAATTAATGGATGAACTAAATGCTTTCGAAACAAGTTTTCCTTTACTGAAACTTGAGCTATCAAATCGGTCCTTTTTAGTACATTCCAGGTTGCTAAGGCTGCTGCACAAGACACAGGATGTCCTCCAAAAGTCGTAATATGACCCAGTTTCGGGTTTTCTTTAAACAAATGCATCAAGGAGGTAGATGCTATAAATGCCCCAATAGGCATTCCACCTCCCATTCCCTTAGCCAAACATAGAATATCTGGAATCACATTAAAATATTCGAATCCGAACATGTTACCCGTTCTACCATAACAGGTCTGAATCTCATCGAAAATTAAAAGTGCTCCCACTTCTTTACAACGAGATTGTACCTTTTGGAGAAAATTATTTTCTGGAACAACAAAACCACTTGCACCTTGAATTGGCTCGATAATTACTGTAGCTGTCTGCTCATTAATAATCGATAAGCTAGCTTCATCGTTGTAAATTATTTGTTTGCACTGTGGTAATAAAGGACGGAATTTTGACTTTTGCTCCTCCGCTCCCATTATACTCAATGCTCCATGTGTACTACCATGGTAAGAACTCAAACAAGAAACCATTTCTGTTCTTCCAGTAGCTCTTTTGGCTAATTTCATTGCCGCCTCTATGGCTTCTACTCCCGAATTGACAAAATAGGTACAATTCAATGAGTCAGGCAAATGATCGGCAAAGGCCAAAGCTAAGTCCAATTGTGGATCCTGAACATATTCACCATACACCATTACATGCATATATTCACTGGCCTGTTTTTGAACAGCTGACACTACCTCAGGATGACAATGACCTAAAGTACATGCAGAAACACCTGCCACCAAATCCAGATACTTCTTCCCATCCTTATCCCAAATATAAGAACCGGATGCCTTCGATACTTCCATACCTAAAGCATAAGGAGTAGTTTGTCCCTGATGTTTTATAAAAAGGTCTTTTCTATTGCTCATTGATAACCATTTTTTTCAATTCAGAGTACAATTTCACCACAGGTAATCCAACAACATTGTAATAAGATCCCTTAATAAATTCTACACCTATTTTTCCAATCCAATCTTGTATTCCATAAGAACCGGCCTTATCAAAGGGATTATGATTTTCAATATAGTGCTGAATTTCTTCATCTGCCAATTCTCTGAAATGAACTTCAGTTGTTTCAGAAAAGGAATGCAAGGTATCTTGATATAAGAAACAAACGCCAGTAATTACCTCATGAGACCTCCCCGACAATTGGGACAACGCCTCAAAAGCTTCCCTGGCATTCGATGGCTTTCCCAAGACTATATCATCCATACAAACAATGGTATCTGAGGTAATCACCAATTCATCATCCGCCAATTTACCTAAAAATGCCTTTGCCTTAAGTTCAGATAAAAATAAGGCCACTTCTTCTCCCTTTAATTCAGGTGAATAGTTTTCATCTACCTCAATAGTTCTTAGTTCAAACTGTAAACCTATATCTTCCAAAAGCTGTTTCCTCCTTGGAGATTTTGAGCCCAATACAATTTTAAATGGGAAATTTTGAATCATAATAATAAGATTGTAACCATACCAATTAACATACTAAACTTCATCCAGGAAGATGCACTGTGAAATGTCTTATTTGTCTGAGCAAACTTTATCAAATATATGCACCAGGCCAAAGGTCCAATAAGGAACAAAAAGCTATACAAAAATGCATACATCGCAGGTTTAAAATAAAAAGTAGCCAGGAGAATAGCAGCCTGACTCAACAAAATCAATCCAACCAATATCTTTTTTGTTTTATTTACACCTAAAACAATGGGCAATGTTTTACATCCGGTTATTCTATCCCCTTTCCTATCCTCTACATCCTTAATGATTTCTCGTATCAAATTGGTTGTAAAAGCAAATCCACCGAATACGATTATAAGATTAAGGAAATTGTCGGAAATGGAATTCACTCTAATTTCCAAATAGGCCAGAATAAATACAAGAAAAGCAATCAAAGAAGAAATCAGCACATTGCCCCAAAGAAAGGTTCTTTTAAAATAAAGAGAATAGAGATAAAGTAAAGCAATCGAAATGGGACCTAATAAGGACCAAAAATATAACTTCAATTGCCAGCCAACAAAAAGGCATAATAAACTGGCTATGATACCCGAGAATATATGAAAGCGTAAGACATGCGTCCTTTTGATTAAGTTGGAAACAATAAGATCAGACCCTTTATTGATCCGATCTGTTTTGATATCAAAATAATCATTTATGGCATAACCTCCGGCAGCTATCAACATACTAGCAAAAACTAATAGCGCAAACTGAAGGTCATTAAATAAGGCTGCTTCTTTGGAAATATAAGGTAAAATAAGGCAGTACCTCCAAACATACTGGATGGATCCAATCATTAAAATATTTGGCCAGCGAATTAATTTAAGGTACGCCTTCATCAATTTTTTTTTTAAGTCATTCGAATATAAACCACTTTTTTAGTTTCGAAAAACTCCCCATCATAAAATTCAGGTAGATCGAAAATCTCTTTTCTATTACCGTATGGGTTCAATTCAACACGAAGGTCTCCTCCCTTTAGGTATAGGATTCCATTTTTAAAGCTATTCTTTTGTTCCGATAAAAATTTATTCTTCACCCAGGCCGTGAATTTTGGCATTTGAGTAACCGCTCTACTCACAACAAAATCGAATTTCTCTTTTACTTTTTCAGCTCTAATTTGCTCTGCCTTCACATTTTTCAATCCCAATTGTTCTATGATATCCTGAACAACGGTTATTTTCTTACCTATAGAATCTATCAGGTAAAATTCTGTCTCTGGAAACATTATGGCCAATGGAATACCAGGAAACCCACCTCCGGTACCTACATCCATAACTCTGGACCCTGGTTTAAAGCTCATCACTTTTGCTATACCTAGAGAATGTAGAATATGACGCTCTTCCAATTCCTGGATGTCTTTTCTACTTACCACATTTATTTTTTCGTTCCAGTCTTTATATAAATCCAACAGGCTTTGGTATTGCTCGTATTGTTTATCTGATAAATTTGGAAAATACTTTTTTAATTCCTCCATGGGATTATATCGGTTGATCTTTAAGACTTTCAATTAAAATAACCCTTGCTCTATACAAGCGGTTTTTGACAGTTCCCAGGGGCAATGACAATTCATTTGCAATCTCCTCATAAGAACAATCTTCAAAATACCGAAGCTCAATAAGTTTACGATATTCAGGTTTCAACTTTTCAATTTGACCTATTAGACTTCTAAAATGCTGCTTTCCTATCAATTTTTCTTCAGGATTTGAGCTAGTACATGGCAAATCCAAAGTACAAGTCTCTCCATTCTCCAATTGAATGACTGAATCGATGGAAACAGTATTGATTTTATTTCTTCTATAGAAATCAAACAAGGTATTTTGAGCAATATTATACAGCCAGGTACTAAAAGCATACTGATTGTTGTACTGATACAATTTAGTAAAACACTTTGTAAAGGTTATGACACGTAAATCCTCCACATCTTCCTTGCTAAGTACAGGATGATTCAAAAAATCATAGATTTTATCCCAATAGCTTTCCAATAACTTTTCAAAGGCAGTATTCTCACCCTTTAAAGCTCTGGTTACCCATTCTCTTTCTTGTACTTTTCTATCCATTACCAATGCTTAGGTTTTTTTATCCAAACTGAAAGTGTCACTGCGGCTTGAAAAAGCCAAGTAAACACCTCAAATACAGGATGTAACAACCATAATTTACGCTCTCCTAATTGCTTACTAAATTGAAAGTAAAAAATATATTGAACCAATAATTGTATTGCTACAACAGGCAACCAATATACTAATTCAACATTCAAGAGGGGCAAAGTTACGAAACCCAGAAAAAAGAACAAGCTCGTACCTTCCAGAATAGCTAATAGAAACTTAATATCTTTCCTATAAAACGCAGAAGTAGTAATATGCCTGCGTTTTTGTCTTATCCAATCTCTCCAATTTTGTTTAGGTACAGATAAAGTACTGGCTATACTAATTGGACAAATTGCAACTGATCTATTTCTAGAAAAATCTTGTATAAATAAATCGTCATCACCTGACTGAATATGCATATGAGATCGAAATCCAAACAATTCATAAAAAGAATCCTTGGTATATGCCATGTTTCTTCCTACTCCCATATAGGCCTTTCCAGCTTTTGCCAGGGCAAAATATCGCTTGGCAATTTTAAAGGTCTCAAATCTAATTAAGCGGTTAACCCAAGTATTTTCAGTCTCATAAGCACCATATCCCAAAACCATATTACTAGAATCGAAACCTAATGCCATAACATGAAGCCATTGTTCATTTAAAGGATAACAGTCGGCATCTGTAAAGACCAAATGTTCATACTTAGCCGCCTTTATACCTATAGTAAGTGCAAATTTCTTCCCTCTTAAATCACGTTTATCATCTTCGTGAAGTGTACGGGTATGTTTAAAATTTGGGTATTGACGGGACCATTCCATCAATAAATCTATGGTACCATCCCAGGAACCATCATCCACTACAATAACTTCAAATTCAGGATAATCCTGACTCATTATCAAAGGAATGTGCTTTTTCAGATTTTCTGCTTCATCTTTAGCGCATATTATTACAGAAACCGGAGGTAGTATATTCCCTGTCCTATTTGGAGTATTTGATTTTAATAAAGGAAAGTAAAAACGTGTATAGACTATAAATTGTATTAAAAAAACTATATAAAAACCAATGAGAACAAAAGAGGCTAAGGGACTTAACTCACCGAACATTTCTTTTATCCCCTGCAATTCAAAAAGCTGATCCATATCCATTCAAAACAAATTAAAATTTAAAGCAATACTTAGGTATATATTATGCTACCGAAGATAAACTTCATTTTGAAGTTTACATAAAAAAATAGTACTTTAATTAAATAAAAAAATCATGTCTGATCAATTAGGATACCACGATATTCCAAGTCCTCCGGAGAAAATTAATGCCAGTTCAATCTTAGTTAGAATGATCGATGGATTACTTTTTAGATACAAATGGGCAACGGAAGATCTACATACAAAAGATTTGGAATTCCGACCATGCGAAAGCAGTATGAATATGATTGAATTACTTAATCATATAGTGCAGCTTGCTAATATGATTGAAAGTAGCTTCCAGGGCCTAGCTTACTCAAGAATAGAAAATATTCCCGAATTGTATATGCTAAGAAGGGTAACAATAGACAAATTAGAAAATAGTAGAAAGCTTCTGCTAGCAATGAGCGCTGAAGATTTATTCCAGTTAAGAGTACAGTCCACAAAATACCCAAAAGGCTATTCTTTCTGGCACCTTATCAATGGTCCTATTGCAGATGCATTAACTCATGTTGGACAAATTACCAGCTGGAGAAGAATAAATGGGAATCCTGTTCCGAAGGTGAATGTTTTTCTGGGGAAAGGAATAAAAAATAAAATATAATTGCCACACAATTATCCAATTACAACCTCTTTAATTTAAATGTAATTGGAATAGTATATTGAACACTAACCGGTTTAAAATCTACCATTGCTGGTTTATAGAAATCAGGGATAGTACTGACCAAACGAACTGCCTCCAAATCCAGTAAGGTATTTTTTGAACTTTTCACTACTTCAACTTGAGTGACCTGCGCCTGTTTATTAATTATTAATGAAACATATACCTTTCCTGTAATATTTTTCTTTTTGGCTTCCTCAGGATATTTAAGATTTTTGCTGATGTGATTGATTACAAAATTCTCAAAACATTCTTTAACCGTTATTTTCTCACAACCAAACTCCACAGCAACAGGAGGAGTATCAACAAGCCTATAATCCGGCAATTTGGATGTAGATTGGTCTTTAACTTTACAGGAACTAAGTATTAATACAGAGAATACTAAAAGAAATGAAAGGTATTTTTTTGGTTTTGAATTGATTTTCATAAAATTTCTATTTGATTATTAAGGAGGGGTTAATCTAAATGAGATTGGCACTGTAAATTTCATTGCTACTACTTCACCATCCTTCATAGCTGGTGATTTTAGATCAGGTATTTCAGCAACCATTCTAAGTGCTTCCGTATCCAAGGATTCAATTCCTGAACTTTTAAATAAGGAAACAGAAGTAATTTCAGCTTTTTCAGATATAATCATTGAGACATAAACCTTACCAGTCAAATTCTTTTCCCTTGCAATAACCGGATATCTAAATATATTTTTAATCTTGGACATTAGCATCCAACTAAAATATCTTTCAGTCCCAGGTTCAAAACCTTGAGATATTAATTTACCTCTCCTTCGTTTTTCCCTTCTAGTTAACTCTTCGTACTCATCTACTGGAAAGACATCCACTTCAGCAGACTCAACAGGAGGTTTTTCATTTTGAGCTACTAAATTCTCGATAGGTATAAATAAACTCAACAATACAATAAAACTAAATCTTTGAAGAGTCTTTAGAATATACCCATTACACCATATTTTCAAAGTTGTTTTCATAACAATAATTTTAATTTACAAAGATCAAATATACTCTTATAAATCAAAAGTTGCCCATCCTATTTATTCAATCATCTAACAACAATACGATTCTAATTAAATGGCAATCTTTTATTTCTAAAAAACTTGAACATTAAAAATGGTCGTTCAAACTATTTCATTAAACGACCATTCCGGATTAATTCAATTTAAATAGTATGGGCACTGTATATTTAGTAGCTACATGTTTACCATCCTTACGAGCAGCCTCCAAAAAATTAGGGATTCCATTCACTAGTCTAAGTGCTTCTTCATCTAAAGATGCATTACCTGAACCTTTTACCACCTGTACATCCATTATTTCGGCTGTTTCAGAAATTATGAATTGAATAAAGGTTTTACCCGTAATTCCTTTTTCTTTAGCGTCCTTAGGATAGGAGAAGTTCTCAGCAATATGCGTATAAATATACTTCTGGCTACATTCCATGGAACCACCTGAACAATCGCTTAAGGAGACTTTTGGAGCCTCATCCAGATCGGCAAAATTCACCACAGCATTATTATCAGTTTGTGAATCCAATTGACAGGATACAATAGACAAGCCTGAGAATAACACTAAAATAAAGGAGACATTCCTCCAAAAACTAAAACTTTCTTTTCTCTTCATCATTTCAATTCGATTTTTAATTAATGAAAATTGATACAATCCAGAAATGGTGCTAAAATTTAAATCCGGCAATCCTTCTTTCACAATACTGGCCACATATTGCTTTAAGTTTACCCCATTTAACACCTTTCTGTCGACATAATACTCATGATTTTGTTTAAATCCGATTTCCATCTTTTTCCAAAATGGGTTCAACCAGAAAACAACAGAAAACAATCGTATTAAAAGTATATCAATACTGTGCCAGGCATTGGCATGTATTGATTCATGTTTATATGCAAGAGCTTTATCTTCTTGATCTTCACCAATAAATATCCACTTAAAAAAGCAAAAAGCTCCTTTGCCATCCATTTCATAATAAGCTCCAAAATCAGCTTTTACTAGCCTGGATTTTCTTTTCAAAAAATATATTTGAACTAGCTCAAATACCAGTTTAATAAGTAAAAGCATAGGCACTATTAAATAAATCAATACGTGAATAAAATCTGTATTCCACCCGACTATTTCAGCAGATTTTTGCTCTATTGTAGATGAAAATACTGTTAGATCAGGTAAGGGACTTAACTGGATAATTTCCTGATCGAAAAATCCATTAAATTTTAATACAAAGGGGAAAAATAGAATTCCATACAAAGCAAATCGATTGAAAACAAAATCTTTTGACCTAGTTAAAAACCCTTTATAGAGCAGCCATCCCAATATCCACATTAGGTGAATAGCCAACCATGAATAATCACTTATTATCATCTGTCTCCTCTTTTAATTCCTTTAATAATTTATCCAAATCCGTTACGGACAATCCTTGCTCATCCACAAAGAAGGACAACAATTGCTTGTATGAACCACCAAAATATCCAGTCATCAATTTCTTGAAACGTGACTTTCGATATTCCTCTTTACTGATCAAAGCATAATACTGATGACTCCTGCCGAATTCATTTATTCCAACCAATTCCTTTTTGACCAAAATCCTTACAATAGTTGAAACGGTATTATAGGCTGGTCTATTCTCTTCGGGAAATTTGGCTACAATGTCTTTAACGAAAGAGGGACCATTCGTCCATAATATCTTTATAATATCCTCCTCTGCCCTGGTTAATTCTTTCATGATCAACGTATTTAAAACAAACTTAACTAAAATTTTAGTTACTCAACTAAGTTTTTAGTTAAAAGATTCAAAAAAAATCCTAGGAAATAAAATTAACCTAGGAGCTAGAGCTTTAAATTAACCTATTGAACTTGACTAAATACTATTTTAAATTAAACCAATCGGTAAAGTGTAGGAAACACTAACCTGTTTTCCTTTTTGCATAGTAGGTTGATAAAGATATAAAAGGATGGGAGAAGATAAGTTTGGGTATATGATTAGTATGTAAGTCTAAAAGTAATAGGCACAGTAAATTTAAAATTAACAGGCATACCATCTTTCATTGCTGGTTTCACCATATCTGGAATTCTATTAACAAGTTTTACACCTTCTGCATCCAATAATTTATATCCAGAACTCTTAACTACTTTCACATCCACAATTTCACCTGTTTTAGAAACTACATATTCCACATACACCCTTCCCTGTTGATTTTGATCTTTGGCCATTGGAGGATACTTGAAGTTGGACCTAAATTTGGTCATTTTATCAAAATAGGTCATTTTATCATTGTTAATTTTATCCTTTCTATATTCCCAATCTAAACTCCATTCAGGTGGGCAATCAACATCACCTAGTCTTAAGACTTCCGATTCAGCAGGAGATTGTAGTTTAAACACGACTGGAATAGTAATTCTTGTAGCTACTGGCTTTCCATTTAACATCGCAGCTCTATCAAACTTAGGCAAGCTTTGAATTAACCATAAAGCCATTTTATCCAAAACATTATACCCGGAACTCTTGGCAACCTGTACATCAACCACTTTGCCTCTTTTATTAATAATAAATTGTATGTAGGACTTCCCGGATATACGATTTAATTTTGCAAATAATGGGTAAACAAACCCCACCTTTAATTCTTTAAAAATATAATTCATCAAGCAACTTTGATCATAGTTGCCCTCACAGTCTAATTTATCTCCGATTGCAGGAGAATCTACTTCATAGAGCTCCTTTACGTTGTAATTCTTACTTGATTTTGGCTTGACCTCCTCAAGATTAGTTGTCTTAATTCCTGTTTGAGCAAAAAGGGAATAATTTGAAAATTGCCAAATTAATGACAGGAATAACAATAAGAATCTAATTTTCATAAATATGAATATCTAATTTTTCAATAGCTTCAAATATAACTTAAATCAAACATATGATCCAATCCTAATTTAAGTTAAGATTCATCCTTTCACTATTCAACTGTTGCTATCTCAATAATTATTTATCTATATTTGTACCTACAACAAAAAAAGAAAAAATGAAACGTACATTAAGTATTATTGCAGCAGCTCTTATAAGTAGCATAACTTTTGCCCAAAACACAACTTGGACAGGAGATAATTCTCACAGTTCAGTAGCATTCAATGTTGACCATATGGTGATATCAGAAATGACTGGTCAGTTTGGAGAATATACAATTACAGCTATGGCTGATAAAGAAGATTTTTCAGATGCAAAGTTCAACGTTATAATTGAATTAAACAGTATTGACACTAAGGACGCAAAAAGAGATGGGCACTTAAAGAGTCCAGACTTCTTTGATGCAGAAAAGTTCCCTACTATGACTTTTACATCTACAAAGATGAAGCATGTAAAAGGTAAAAAATACAAATTACACGGTTTGATGACAATCAAGGGAGTAACAAAAAAAGTAGTCTTAGATGCTTCATTTGGAGGAATCATTACAGACCCTTGGGGAAATACAAGAGCTGGAATTAAGATTTCTGGTGAAATCGATAGACAAGACTTCGGACTTACTTATAACTCTGTAATGGACAGTGGAGGATTGGCAGTTGGTAATGAGGTAAGAATCGAAACAAGAGTAGAGCTTATCAAACAAAAATAATACCCCCTTTATATTGAATTGATGGAGGCCTGGATGAAAATCCAGGCCTTTTTTTATGACTATACTTTAAGATTAATTAACATTTCGAAGAAAACAATTTTTCAATGAGAATTGCCTGCTAATAACACAAACATATAAACAAAATGAATAGATTATGCTATCTTCGTTGTCCTAAACAATAATCACATGGCCTTAGAAAAATATATAGAGGATAATAAGAATAAGTTCTTAGAAGAACTATTTGATTTACTTAGAATCCCATCCATTAGTGCCGATTCGGCTTTTGCTTCAGATGTTAGAAAAGCTGCCGAATTCATCAAAGATAAATTGATAACTGCTGGAGCAGATAATGTTTGCTTAGAAGAAACAGCTGGTTATCCTATTGTATATGGTGAGAAAATAATTGACCCTTCACTTCCAACTGTTCTGGTATATGGACATTACGATGTACAACCATCTGTACCAGACGATTTATGGGAAACTCCTCCTTTTGAACCAACAGTTAGAAACGGTAATATCTACGCTCGTGGTGCCTGTGATGATAAAGGACAAATGTTTATGCATTTAAAAGCCTTTGAAAGCATGATGGCTACCAACTCTTTGAGTTGCAATGTTAAATTCATGTTTGAAGGTGAAGAAGAAGTGGGCTCTGTAAACTTGGGTAAATACGTGATCAATAATAAAGAAAAGCTTAAAGCTGATGTTATTTTGATTTCTGATACTTCAATGCTGGCAAATGACCTTCCTTCTATCAACGTAGGATTAAGAGGACTATCCTATGTTGAGGTAGAAGTCACTGGTCCAAACAGAGATTTGCATTCAGGTGTTTATGGTGGAGCGGTAGCCAATCCTATTAATATTCTTTGTGATATGATAGCTTCATTACATGATGAGAATAATCATATCACCATTCCTGAATTTTATGATGATGTGATGAATGTTAGTGCTGACGACCGTACAGCCTTAGGGGAAATCCCATTTGACCAAGCCGATTATAATGGAAAATTGGACATTGATTCGGTACATGGAGAAAAAGGATTTACTACCATTGAACGAACTGGTATTAGACCTAGTTTAGATGTCAATGGAATTTGGGGTGGATATATTGGTGAAGGTGCTAAGACTGTACTTCCATCAAAAGCTTATGCAAAAATATCCATGCGCTTAGTACCGAATCAAACCTCGGACAACATTACAAAGATTTTCAAAAATCACTTTGAAAAGATTGCTCCGGAATCAGTACAAGTTAAGGTAACTCCACATCATGGTGGTGAAGCTGCTGTCACTCCTACAGATTCGATGGCTTATCAGGCAGCTTCAAAAGCTATGGAAGAAACTTTTGGTAAAAAACCTATCCCAACACGTGGTGGTGGAAGTATTCCAATTGTTGCTCTATTTGAAAAAGAACTGGGATTAAAAACTGTTTTATTTGGATTTGGATTGGATTCTGATGCTATCCATTCTCCAAATGAAAAATATGGATTGTTTAATTTCTATAAAGGGATTGAAACCATCCCCTTATTCTTTAAACACTATACAGAATTATCAAACAAATAAAAAAAGGAGCCTAGTGCTCCTTTTTTTATCCTTATTATTATGGTCACAGACCTCATTTATATTTCTATTTATGCACCTTACTTTCAACAGGTACTACTTGTTGATTGATAAATCCTATTATTTGATTAAAATAGGCTTTCCCTCCTACTTCCCAAATATTATTGTGGCTTGCCTTAGGAATAGACAAGAATTTTTTTCTTTTAGACAACAACCTTCTAAAGTTCATTCGAGCATTCGAAATATCAATTTGGTCATCTTCTTCTCCATGTACCATTAGTACAGCTTGCTTTATATGCTCCACTGATTCTCCTGGCTTTATTTCAAAAATGTCGAACTCTGCAATATCACTCGCTCTATCAATTAGAAAGTCCGTCAATGCAGGAAAGTTAAATCCAAAATTCTGCCCCATATAAGAGTGAATAGTGCTTTTCAAATCTGAAAATGCACTTTCAATAATCCCAAAGGATAAACGAGCGTCAAACTCCAAACTTTGAAGAGCAATGACTCCACCAAGAGAGTTTCCCCAAATTCCAATTGTATGATCCTCTCCTAGTCTACTTTGTAATTCATCTATCCACAAGCTGATGTCCATTTTTTCCTTTGAACCAAAAGTGCAGAAGTCACCTTGACTTTCTCCATGAGCTCTAAGGTCTAAGACAAGTGAATTATATCCATTTTTGGCCAACAATGCACTGGAAGGCAAATAACTTTCTTTAGAACCTCTAATGCCATGTAAAAGAATAACGGTTCCTTTTATTTGGTTGTTATCCGATTGAATAAAATAAGCCATTAAATTAAAGCCATCCTTAGAAAAAATCGATAATCGATCTGACCGAAGATTAAAATCAGCTGGTGTACTATTCTCATGTTCATCTGGTTTATTTACATAGGCCATAAGCCTGTTATCAATATCTACTATAATTCTCGGTAGATAGAAATAGATAAACGTCAATACAATTAAGAGTAGCATTATAAATCCAAAACTAAAAAAGTAGATATACATTGTAATTGATATAATAGGGTTTGAATATTTTCAAAATTTCGATGCATTATATGCTGCGAATACTGATAATTAAATGGAACTATAATATAGTGAAAATATATTTAACATGCAATTAAATCACTCATGATTATTACTAATCACAGGCATTTTGCATCAAAAAATATTGTTGTGTTAAAACAACCTATTTTATTATTTAAATTATATAACAATATATATACCAAAGGAAATAATTATCTTTATCTACAAATAAAATTATTATGAAAGTTATTGAAACCAATTTAAGGAACATTTGCCTTGTATTTATAGCTCTTGTTTCAGTGTCATTTATTTCCTGTGAGGATGATGATGACATAATTTTAGATAAAAGTGAAAAAGCCCACCTAATTGTTGGATTAATAGATGCGCCTGGTGATTATCAACAAGTAAATATTGATATTCAAGATGTTCAGATTACCCCTGGGGGATTGGACAGTGGATTTATCAGTTTACCAAATGTAAATGCAGGAATTTACGATTTGCTTACATTGGCAAATGGCTTTGAAGCAACACTTTCAGATGCAGATATTGACACTGGTTATATCAGCCAAATAAGACTGATCTTAGGAGATAGTAATACAGTAATGGTAGACAGTGTATTACACGAGCTAAAGGTGCCTAGCGGAAGCCAATCTGGATTAAAAGTGAAGATTGATACGACTTTTTCAGCAGGTATTACCTATCATATAGTTTTAGATTTTGATGCTGCCAAATCCGTAGTATCGGCTGGTAATTCTGGTAAATATCTACTAAAACCTGTTATAAGAACTTTTGTAACTGCTAACAGTGGAGCCATTAAGGGGGTAGTTAGCCCGAATGAATTTTCAGCAGTTTACGCTATTCTGAACTTAGATACCTTCAGCACATTTACTGCTGACAGTGGAGATTTCCTAATTCAAGGAGTACCTCCTGGAACGTATGATGTACTTATTCAACCTAATGATTCCAGTTCTTTTATGGATACAACCATAAACAACGTAGGTGTACTCTTAGGTCTTACTACTGATCTGGACACAATTCTACTACAATAATTATCGAATAAAAAAAAAGACAGGTTGAAAGACCTGTCTTTTTTTTTATTCTATTTTTCAGAGCAGAAAATTCTTTTTAAAGCTAAGGATGGGATAAACTCAATAGTATTAAGATTCTTGAATTTAAATAATTCATCATCTAAGATCATGTCACCATATCCCTGAATCAAATCATCGCCATCCTTTAAAAAAGCTACTTGACTGTAGGATTGGATACCCTCATTATCAAATACAACATCCCAAATTAAGGTATCTCCCAATAAACTTCCATTTACGATCCCACGACTATAAATTTGATGAATTGAATTCACCTCCAGAATTCCCTCTATTTGATCTACAATAATTGAAATAGAAAGTGATACCGTATCTCCATTAGCAATTAACTTATAACATTTATTCGGATCATTATACAGCTTTATTACCTTTTCAACATTTAGAACTTTGGTATACTTCAACTGTTTTTGTTCTTCATTCAACAGAACCAAAGATTGATCATTAAGTTCAATTATTTGAAGGGTGTCCGTAAAATGATTTGATTTTCCATCCTTTATAGTTCTCCCATTTAAAATAAGTTGCTCATGATCAACTGCCCAGGTATCATATCGTGTTCTTTTTGAATTAATGGTTAAAGCAGCACCATTATCTTCCAAAGTAAAACCCCATTGATATTTAGAGTCATCCGCTATTGGCTTCACCCAACTTCCCTTTAATAGTTTTGTGTTGGGATTAAAATTACTACAGGAAGTTCCTCCCAAAATCAGTAAAATTGGAATGTACCTAAGCACAGAAACAAATATATTTTTCATCCAAAATTATTTTAATTATCAACATTCAACAGGACAGTATCTTGCTACTATCAAAGCTATTAAATATATGAAAATGAATAAAAAAATACAAATAAATTAATGCTCAACCAAAAACCTCCATCAAAAGAACAGTCCAAAAAAAAAGGAAATAGCTAAACGGTTTCAACTATTTCCTTTTATTATCCCAAATTTCTTTATCCAAAATTAAAGCTTGATACAACAATTCTTTTATTTGTTTTGCTTTAATATCTTCTGCCTTAAGGAAGGTGATTGTTCCTATTTCCTTTCGACCCTCTGTATCTAAAATAGTGTCAAAATCATCCAGATGCGCTCCCTTGCAAAAGCCAAACTTCACTCCCTTTTTAGGGCCGAACTTAACAGCTGATGGCCAAATAAAACATACGCGGGAATGAAGGAAATAATAAGGAACGTCATAGGATATTTTCTCTCTAAAATTAGATTCAACTTCGTAAACAATATCTCGAAGAATATCCACCATGAGCCTATCTTCACCTTCAACTTGATTGTAGAAATCCTGATACGTTTTCATTGTCTTACAGAGAATAGCTATTAATTACCATCAATCAACCTACCAAAATCACCTAATACAGAACCTTCGCCTTTTGATTTACCACCCAATCTAGGTGCATGCTGAATGATTCGGTCGGCCAATCTCGAAAATGGTAAACTTTGTAGATATACCGTCCCTGTTCCTCGGATAGTTGCTAAAAATAAACCTTCACCTCCAAAAAACATTGATTTGAGGTTACCAGCTCTTTCAATACTGTAATCCAGTCCTGGTGTAAAACCAACAATACAACCTGTATCAATTCGCAGTGTTTCCCCTTTTAACTCTTTCTTAATAACAGTACCACCGGCATGTAAAAAGGCTTTTCCGTTACCTCTTAATCTTTGAAGTATAAAACCTTCACCACCAAAAAAACCGGTACCTAGCTTTTTTGTAAATGCAATACTCAAATTGGTTCCATAAGCAGCACATAAAAAAGCATCCTTTTGGCATAGTATTTCCCCTCCAATTTCATTGAGATTTATTGGGATAATTTTCCCAGGATAAGGTGCTGAAAAAGCTACTTCACGTTTTCCCTGGCCAACATTTGTAAAATGCGTCATGAATATGGATTCACCGGTGATAACGCGAGTTCCAACATCTAACAGCTTGCCCAAAAACCCACGATCTGGTTTAGAACCATCCCCTGTTCTAGCTTCAAAATTTATATTATCTTCCATCCAATTCATGGCGCCAGCCTCAGCAATAACTGTTTCTTGAGGATCTAATTCAATAGAAACAACTTGCATATCGTCTCCAAGGATGGTGTAATCAATTTCGTGTGATTGTATCATTTTAGCTACTTTTAGAAGTCTTATAAGACCATTACTTTTATCAATCAGTTGTACAGCTCTGTATAATTACTTTTTCACAAGGTACTTATTTACAATCTTTTTAAAAGTTTCTTTTTCAATAGGTATAACAATATAATCATCGCAACCTACTGCAAATCCTCTCTCTTTTTCTTCATTAGTGGAAAATGCAGATTGCATTACTATCGGTAAATCAGGACAAATTTCTTTAATGCTTTTAGTCGCATCATACCCATTCATTACGGGCATTTTGGCATCCATAAATACTAACTGAATATCCTTATGGCTTTTGCATAAATGAACTGTTTCCAATCCATTTTTAGCATGAATTATATTTAGCTCTGGATGTCTTCTATCAATCTTGGAATATTTTGTAATCTATTTATTAATTCACCTAGAAATGACTCATATATCGAGATTCAACTTAGCTTTTTTAAGTTAAGTTATAGTCACTAACTAAACATTTAAATTAGACAAAAAAATACTGATAAGGAGGAATTTAATTGGCAATTTGATCAAATATAACAGCCCTATTAACTCATACTATTTTTTACAAACAATAATGCACCTTGAATAATTGCTTTTACACTATTTTAATTAACATTATCCAGTGAAATATACTTTCCACAAGAGGTACTAATAACCGATAGTATTAACTTAAATAAATTGAAGAATCAAGGATGTTAAATTTAGAACTTCTGTCCTCCATTTTTTTCCTTACACCCCATGCTTTCTCGAACAAAACCAGTAAGGGAGAAGTGATTTTTTCCTTTAATTCAATAATCTTAATACTGCGTTTTACATACACTACAAAACGTTCAATTTCGTAGTCCTGTATATATACTACTTTTAGAATTTCCATAATATATAATTTTATAAATTAATAATTTTTCATCTTATAAACAGAAGCAAACTAATACTATGTAATTCAATACATTAAAGGTAATTATATTATTTATATAAACCATTCTATATAAAAGATTTTATTTAAAAATAACATTTCATAACATTAGATAATAAAAAAACCCGATTCTGATTAGAATCGGGTTTGATAAATTTAAAACTTCTACCTGCTAGAGGTCCAAAAATCCCGTTAGTGGACTTGTAGCTGAAGCAGTAACACCTACAGAAGCTAATTTTGCCAAATAGGCCATTCTACCTGCCTCTACTCCCATTTTAAAAGCTTCCGCCATACGAACAGGGTTTTCAGCTGCAGCGATTGCCGTATTCACTAATACAGCATCTGCACCAAGCTCCATTGCTTTTGCTGCATCCGAAGGACTTCCAATTCCAGCATCAACCACTACCGGTATATTTGACTGCTCTATAATAATCTCTAAGAAATCTATGGTTTTCAAGCCTTTATTACTACCTATAGGTGAACCTAAAGGCATTACTGCAGCGGCACCAGCATTTTCCAAATGTTTACACAAAACCGGATCAGCATGAATATAAGGCAATACCACAAATCCCAACTTTGCTAACTCCTCTACAGCTTTAAGACTTTCTACTGCATCTGGCATTAAATATTTGGGATCTGGGTGAATTTCAAGTTTCAACCAATTCGTACCCAAAGCTTCACGAGCCATTTGCGCTGCAAATACAGCCTCCTTAGCATTCCTTACTCCTGAAGTATTCGGTAATAAATTGATTCTTGGATGATCCAAATGGCGCAATAACATATCCTGATCATCCAATAACTCTACTCGTTTTAAGGCAACAGTAACCAATTCCGATTCAGACACCTCTATAGCTTCTTTCATCTCAGCTAGTGAACCAAATTTACCTGTACCTGTAAACAATCGAGATTTAAAACTCTTATCTCCAATTTGTAATAGATCCTTCATACTATATACCTTTTTCGAAGTTTTGTTTTAAAACTTCAATTTCTTTTATGCTTTTATCCTCAAATAAGGACGAAACAGCTATTCCCGCTATTGGCAAAGTCGCAATAATTCCAAAATCACTTTCAACAATTCCTCCAATTATATAAACGGGAACATTATGCCCTTTTGCTTGAAAAGCATTCAATTTATCTTCAATACCTTTATGTCCCAAAATAGGACTTAGGTTTTCTTTAGTTTTTGTAAAGCGATAAGGACCTAAACCAATATAATCAACACCTTCTTCACTTAAACGGATCATTTGATCCAGTGTATTCGCCGTACCACCAATATAACTACTTTCACCAAGGATATCTCTAGCCTTTAAAATAGCCATATCATTTTGTCCTAGATGAACAGCCCCAATCTCTAGCTTATTTGAAAGTAGTACTCTATCATTTAATACCAGTTGAGCCCCATAGCTCTTGCACAAATTCTTCACTTTCAAAGCCTGATCATAACAGGCAGCATCTGTTCTATTTTTTATTCGCAATTGAACTAAATCAATTCCAGCATCCAATACCTTTTTTATGGATGCTACATGATCATTATTGCTATCCCCATAGGAGACAAAATGTATGCGCTTTTTCATTATTTATGGTATGCTAAGAGACTATCATTACTAGTCAACCTATCCATTGTATAACTTTTAGCACGAATCATAGCTTTTATCTCAGGATATCCATTGGCCAAATTAGCAGCAAAGGCAGATGAAAAAATACAACCAGAACCATGTTTTGGATAAATACTCTTTTTCTTAGGGTTAAAAGGATATACCTTTTCCTTTGTAATTAAATAATCAACACCAGGTTTTATGGGGTTATGCCCACCCTTCAACACAATTTTAGTATCTAGTCCTTTGGATTGAATAAGCTCAATAAGATCCTCTCCTTTTTTGGGCTTGAATATTAATAAGGCCTCATCCCAGTTGGGGGTTATATAATCCACCTTGCGAACCAATGACAATATATTGTCCATACTTTGCCAAAATGTATATCCGGCAGAAGCTCTAACAATGGGATCCCAAATTATTCGCACTCCAGGAAAATGACTTTTTAAACTAATCAATAGTCCATTTAAAAAATCTAAGTCCTTAATCAATCCTATTTTTATAAAATCAATTTCATGCAATTCAGCTAACATACTCAATTGCTTTTCCACAGATTCCCACGGTAAAAAGTCAAGACCATCGAAACGTTCTTCGTTTTGATAGGTGATTGCCGTACAGGCTGAAAATCCCAAACACCTGTGTTGTTCAAAGACTTTAATATCAGCAAGTAGACCAGCACCTCCACTAGGATCTAACCCGGCAATGCTTAATAACTTTGGTCTAACTTTTCCCATTTTTCTTTTATTCTTTTAAAGGATTCTATTGGATTACTGGACTGCCATATAGCGCCTAATAATGCAATATGCCTAAATCCTAAATCAGGTAGTTGCCTCAATTTATTTTCTGAGATTCCTCCTAAAGCCATTAGCTTATCCTTAATCTCATCTCCTAATTCTGATAAATCCCACTGCTTTTTTGGAGCATAATTGGATTTGGAGATACTGCTAAAGACCGGACTTAACACCAATAAATCATACTTGTCAGCATAGTGAATTACCTCCTCTATACTATGACAAGAACGACTATAATACCTACAACCATTGATAATCTTGGAAAGGCTGTTATGGTGTATGCCTCGGAAATCAATCTCCCCAGAGAGAAGCCCCTCATACAAAACCAATCGATTGTAATACTGTGAATCAATTTTACTTATCCAATCCTTTAAATCAGATTTTTTTGCATCTGGCTTTCTTACGAGCAATTCCATCAAACCTGATTCAAAGAGAGCATGAATCAAATCATGCTCTCCAGTAAAAAAATCAGGTTGTGTTATTACTCGTACCATTATTTAATGATAAAGCTCTGATCCTTTTTCAGCAAAGGTATTGGACATTTCTTCCATCCCCTTCTCTATTGCTTCATCGTTGTCCAATCCATTTTCAGTTGCATAGTCTCTAACATCCTGAGAAATTTTCATCGAACAGAATTTAGGACCACACATCGAACAGAAATGTGCAACTTTTGCACCTTCAGCAGGTAATGTTTCATCGTGGAATTCACGAGCCTTATCTGGATCTAGAGCCAAATTAAACTGATCTTCCCAACGGAATTCAAACCTTGCCTTACTCAAAGCATTATCTCTAATTTGTGCACCAGGGTGACCTTTTGCTAAATCTGCTGCATGAGCAGCCAATTTATAGGTAACAACACCTTCACGTACATCTGCTTTATTTGGTAAACCCAAATGTTCTTTTGGAGTAACATAACACAACATAGCTGTACCATACCAACCAATCATAGCTGCACCAATTGCTGAAGTAATATGATCGTATCCAGGAGCAATATCAGTAGTAAGTGGCCCTAATGTATAAAACGGTGCCTCTTTACAATGCTTCAATTGCTTGTCCATGTTTTCCTTGATCATATGCATTGGAACATGTCCAGGACCTTCAACGATTACCTGAACGTCGTGCTTCCATGCGATATGCGTCAATTCCCCAAGAGTTTCCAATTCTGCAAACTGTGCTCTATCATTTGCATCTGCAATAGATCCTGGACGTAATCCATCACCTAAAGAGAAAGCAACATCATAAGCCTTCATGATCTCGCAAATTTCCTCAAAATGTGTATATAGGAAATTCTCTTTATGATGAGACAGACACCATTTAGCCATGATTGCACCTCCACGAGAAACAATTCCAGTTACACGTTTAGCCGTCATAGGCACGTAAGCCAATCGAACTCCTGCATGAATAGTGAAGTAATCTACACCTTGTTCAGCTTGTTCAATAAGCGTATCTCTAAATACTTCCCAGGTCAAATCTTCAGCAACACCATTTACCTTTTCCAATGCCTGATAAATTGGCACTGTTCCAATTGGTACTGGTGAATTTCTAATGATCCATTCTCTGGTTTCATGAATATTCTTTCCTGTAGAAAGATCCATGATAGTATCTGCTCCCCACTTACAAGACCATACTGCTTTTTCAACCTCTTCCTCGATACTGGAAGTAACGGCTGAATTTCCAATATTCGCATTAATCTTTACCAAGAAGTTTCTACCAATAATCATTGGTTCAGATTCCGGGTGATTTATGTTATTTGGAATAATAGCACGTCCTTCTGCAACCTCACTACGAACAAACTCTGGTGTTATATGAGATTTCGGTGTATTGGCTCCAAAGCTATAACCTTTATGTTGTTGCAAGTCACCATTGTATTCATCAATTTTTGAATTTTCACGAATAGCAATGTATTCCATCTCAGGAGTAATCATTCCTTTTCTTGCATAATGCAATTGAGAAACATTTTTACCTGGCTTAGCTCTAAACGGCTTTCTAAGGTTTGTGAAACGCAGTTCATCCAATGAAGTATCCGATAGTCGTTCTTGACCATAAGAAGAACTGATAGCTTCCAACTCTTCTACATCTCCCCGATCCAATATCCATGATTCACGTAACCTATTCAGTCCCTTATGAACATCAATATCTACAGTAGGATCTGTATAAGGCCCACTAGTATCATAAATAGCAACTGAAGGATTGTCTTCAATTTTTTTACGAGTTGTAGTATCAATCGTTGGAGATAAACTAATCTCACGCATCGCTACTTCAATATCGTGGATTTCCCCTTTTACATAAATCTTATTCGAATTTGGATACTCATCACGAGTAATCTTCGATTTTGAAGGTATTCTGTCCTTTTTTGCCATAACACTTAGTTAAATTAACCGCCTTGAGAAGCTGTTATAATGGTGATATTATCATTTTCTACAATGGGATGAGAATCCCATTCAGCCTTCGCTACAATATTCATATTGACAGCCAAGGCAATTCCTGTTTTCTGTTCAAAAGCTAATTCGTGAATAAGATCTTGAATCGTAGAAACAGAGTTAAATTCCTTTTGTTCTTTATTTACAATGATTTTCATAGAATCGTTGCTTTCAATTAGAGAATACCAAAAAAGTACCCTTCATTTTTTGACTTTCCAATGTAGTAATTTTCGAGGAGGAAGTCAATACAACGATTTTTTTAAAAAAAGGCCAGAAAGAAAAGGCCTTCGAAGTATTACTTTTCCCTTCGGTAGGATAAACTACAACAGGTTCCAAGGGTATGTTCTCAGCCATATAGGCACCCCTAAAGTTCGCAGTAAAATTATTAAAAAAATATGAATTGCAGGAGGCTTATTTAAAAATAAAAAACCAATAAACTTAGAAATCAATAAATTGAATTTAATCCTCCTTAAATTTTTTCCACCTTCTTGCCTCTCGCTCTAGCATAGCGTCAAATTTAGCAGGTTGATTAATTTCAAAGCTCATCTTATGTCCGTCTACAGGATGCACTAACTCCAATGCAATAGCAGATAGAAATAATCCTTTTCCTTTCAACACCTCACTTTCTGAAGTATATAATTTATCTCCAATTATAGGATGACCACTTTCAGACAAATGTATCCTCAATTGATGAGTTCTTCCAGTCTCAGGAAAAAGATCCACCAATGAAATGTATTCATTTTGAAGCGAAGCAATACAATCAATTCTATGGTACCTGGTACATGCCAATTGCCCTTCAATTGGGTTATTTAAAATGCCATCTTCAGGAAGAACACCTTTTACTATGGCCCTATACCTTTTTTGAATAGTTTTCTCCTTAAACTGATTAGATAGATTAATCTGTGCACGAGAAGTCTTTGCAATCAACAAGAGTCCAGAAGTTAGCCTATCCAGTCTATGTACCGCTCGAGGAATGGACAAGGCATCGGCCTCATTAGACTCTTTTAAATTAGACGATAGCGCATTCGAAATGGTTTTAAACTGATTTCCACTAACAAGAATACCAGCCGGCTTATTTATCACAGCAAAAAACTCATCCTCAAAAAGAACTTCTAAATCTAAATTATAATGCTTCAATTTAGGACCTGGTATTTCTATCCAATCAATTTTTTGACCTTCAACAACCCAAGTCCCCGTATGCGCTTGCTCCCCATCAATATAAAAAGCACCTTTTGTGATTGCTTTTTTCAAACCTTGTCTAGATGGAAAAGTCGCTGTATAAGTAGCATATGCCCTTGCATAATCGATAAAGCGAATTTGCTCTATCAATGAATCCACAATATGTGTGTGAAGTATTTTCAATCGATATCTTCTTCAATAATTTCCTTTACTCTGCCTACATCTCCCCCTTCCAATCTGACTTTTATACCATGTGGATGTTTAGGTGCATTTGTCAAAATATCTTTTACGATACCTTCCGTTAAATTACCGCTTCGCTGGTCTTTCTTCAATACAATATTCACCAGCATTCCAATGCTAATATTTGAACGAATTGTTCCTTCCATAACTCTATAATTGATGCACAAATATACATATACCTAAACAAAATTAGACTCAAGACCACAGTATTGTTATACTGTGAATAGATCATACTTTCAAAATGTACCATGCTTTTCACATATCTATCTTACCTTTGTCGCTCAAATGAAGAATCATGATAAAACAATCCATACAAAATCTGGGAATCGTTCAATTGAACGAAATGCAAAATGCAGCAATCGAATCCATTCAATCGAATGAAGATTTATTGCTACTATCGCCTACTGGCTCTGGTAAGACATTAGCCTTCCTTTTACCCTTGTTGGAAAAATTGGATCCAAATAAAGTTTATATCCAAGCACTTATTATGGTTCCTTCAAGAGAACTTGCTCTTCAAATTGAACAGGTCTTTAAAAGCATGAAGACCGGTTTGAAAGTAAATTGTTGCTATGGAGGACACTCCGTAAGGATTGAACAAAATAACTTATCTGAATCACCTGCTGTATTGATAGGTACCCCAGGTAGACTTGCCGACTTAATTCGTAGAGGAACTTTTAAACCTGCTGGAATAGAATACCTTGTATTAGATGAATTTGATAAATCCTTAGAGTTTGGATTTCAGAAGGATATGACATTCATTGTTAGTCAAATGCTGATGCTAAAGCAAAGGATATTAACTTCAGCAAGCCATTCTATAGCTATTCCAGAGTTCGTTGGAATTAACAACCCAAAAGAACTAAACTATCTTACTAAAGAGGAAAATACTAGTTTAACCCTAAAATTAATCACCACCAAAGAAGCAGAAAAACTAGAAACTTTATTTGCTTTAATCTGTCAATTAGGTCTTAAAACAACACTTATTTTCTGTAATCATAGGGATGCAGTTGAAAGAATAAGTCAAACATTGAAACAACGTGGAATTTATCACGGTACGTTCCATGGTGGACTAGAACAGGAAGAAAGAGAACGATCATTAGTCAAATTCAGAAATGGTAGCCACAGAATCCTTATTTGCACAGACCTGGCTTCCCGCGGTTTAGACATTCCAGAAATTGGTCAGGTTATTCACTATCAGTTGCCAAAAAAAGAAGATGCCTTTATTCATAGAAATGGTAGAACGGCAAGAATGCATGCAACCGGAAGTTCTTATCTACTAATTGCAGATAATGAAGAAAGACCTGAATATATTCCTGAGAATACGGAGGTAACTACCATTCAAGAAGAAATTAGAATTCCAGAGCTTCCTATTTGGACGACGTTATACATAGGAGCAGGGAAAAAGGATAAAATCAATAAAATTGATATTGTAGGACACCTTTTAAAAACTGGAGGACTACAAAAAGATGAATTGGGCTTGATAGAAGTAAAAGATCACTTTGCCTATGCATCTGTCAATCGAACAAAAGTAAAATCACTTCTGAAGAAAATTCAAGGAGTAAAAATAAAGCGTAAAAAGATTAAAATTGAACAGGCAAGATAAATCCAAAAAACACTATATCTATACCTACCAAATGAAAATGGCCCTTCTTTCAGATCACCACAATCTGAAAGAATGCCATTAATGGAAAAAATTATAACCAACTATTTTATTTTTCAATATCACCGTTGGAATAGCAATGTACAATATTTTTAAATAAATCCTATTTTATATCTTTATATTTAAGAAATCAATAATTATACATACAACCAGCGGTACAACAACCAATATATCTATTATTAAGTTTAACTACCATTGCCACATATTACAACAACGGAAAACAATACAGCAAAGTACATCTGCAATAAGCTTGTAAGAACGAAAACAAGTATAATCTACCCCAATTCCAGCAAGGAAAATATCCTTTGAATCCCGAATAACCCCTATTTGATTGAAAAAAATGAATCGTTCATTGAAAAATACCCTTACATTCTCTTAACATCTAGTACTTTTGCATCAGTAAAAAGAAAAACATGCTTAATTTAAAAAGTATTCTAATAGGTTTTTGTCTAGTGAGTTTGATCTCCTGTATGAAATTACCTATTTACCATGCTCAACACAATTCGGAATTATTGACGGTTAGAAATGGGATGCAGGGCTATGACCGGGATTCCAAAATAAGCTGGTCATTACAACAAGATGAAACTTATTTCGAGTTACACTTTCAAACTGCTGATAAGACGAGCATTCTTAAACTACTTAATTCCGGAACAAATATTTTCTTTGACCCTTCAGGTAAAAAGAAAAGAAATATTTCCTTTCAATACCCATTAAAGAGTGATGGAAACAAGGAGGCACAAAGCATGCATACCAACATCACAGGACCAAATAGATTGAATAGTAGGAAATATAAAAACAATGGACTGCAAAAGCTTCTCAGAAATTTAGACCAAAGAATTCTATTCCAAAATCAGGGTAGTCAAGAGGTTTCAGACTATAAAAACCAGGGTGATGGCATATACGTTAAATTATTTTTTGAAGATTCTGAGACCCTAAATTACACCTTGCGAATTCCAAAAGATAAAATTTTTAGTGGTGAATTTTCCGAAAGTGAATCATTTTCATTAGGAATTATTGCCGATGGATTGACTGCAGGAGATGGACCAAAATCCGTGAGAGTACCTATGGGAAATCGCACGAACAATACTATTTCCAGAAATAATAGAGCTAGCCGAAATTCTACAGGTATGCGACCTCCAATGAGTGGAAATAGACCAGATATTTCCACCATGTCTAACCCTATCAATATTTGGTTCAAAGTAGATTTATCTCAGAAATAATCCCCCAACATGCATTATAAATTATACGCACTTACCCTATTGGCATTAGGTTTTTTACAACCTACATTTAGCCAACAATCTCTAGTTAAACCGAATGCTGTGATTTCAGTTAATCAGGAAATTTCAGTTAAAGGAAAGGTCATCGACGATTCCAACTCGGAAGTTTTGCCCTATGCTACCGCAACGGTTTACAATAATAATGGCGAAATTATTGATGGAACCATTACAGACGATAATGGTAAATTTAAACTGGTCCTTCATCCAGGTACCTATTCTATCAAAGTAGAATTTATATCGTATATGGATGTAAGCATTCCACTAACGCTAGAAAAAGGATCAAAATCCATTAATCTTGGCGTTATAAATCTATTGGTAGACCAAGCCTTACTTGCTGAGGTTGTCCTGGAAGAAAGTGCTAATCAATTAGTCTTAGAGAGGGATAAAAAAGTCTTTAACGTAGGCGCTGACAAAAGTCAAGCTGGAAACTCAGCACTTGAAGTAATGAATGAATTACCCTCTGTTGAGGTTGGTGCCGATGGGACAGTTAATATGCGTGGTAATGAAAACGTACGTATTCTAATTGATGGAAAACCTTCTGCTATGTTAGGCTCTGGTAATGATGGATTAAAAAACATTCCAGCTGAAATGATCGAGAAGATTGAGATTATCACCAATCCATCTTCTAAATACCAGGCAGATTCAGAGGCAGGTATTATAAACATCATCCTTAAAAAGAATAAGAAAATTGGATTTAACGGAAATGTTCAAGTATCTACAGGTATTCCAGAAAGTCAAAGTTTAGGTGTCAATCTTGGCTATAGAGACAGAAAATGGAATTTCTACGGAGGGTATAATTTCCGCCACAGAGATGTTAGTATTGATACACGTGGAGAAAGAAGAAGTTTTTCAGGTGATACTACCTTATCCCACACAAAAACAAACCAAACGAGCGACCGACTAAGAGATACTCATACCTTTAATTTTGGAACCGACTTTTACTTAAGTGACAAAACGAGTATTGGAATATCAACATCTGTTAATCAGTATAAGGCTACCAATGGAACATTATTGAAGTATAACTACCTGACTCCTGCACAAAACTCATCTATCAGAGAACAAATAGAAGAGGAAGATGGTAAATCCATGGATTTCAATTTCTACTTCAAACATAAATTTGATAAGAAAGATCATGAACTTACCATCGATCTGCAAAAATCTCAAAGAGACAAAATCGAAGATGCAGTAACGGACCAATACTGGGATGAAGCCGAAGGCCCATTATATGTTTTGGATGAAAACTTACGCAATGAGCAAACCAGCAAAAATGGTTTGTTTAAACTAGACTATAGCTATCCATTCAACAAAGATCAAATGTTGGAATTTGGCTTAAGACTTGATGACCGAACCATTGATTTCGAAAATGATCAGCAGATAAATAATCTGGAACAATCTGAAATCAGAGAATTGGGATACGAGATGTTATACGATGAACAAATCACGGCATCCTATTTATCCTGGTCTCATCAGTTGAATGAAAAATATTCTTATTCTTTTGGTGTACGAGCTGAGAATTCTGACATCAAGGTAGATTATACCTCTATTGATACCAGCGATGTAAACCAAAAAGATTATATCGGATTTTTCCCATCTTTTAGTTTCAATTTCCAACAAAATAAAAGGGAATCGTGGCAATTGGGAATTACCAGAAAAATTAGAAGACCCCATTACTATCAATTAATGCCGTTCTTCTCTACATCCAACAATCAGGATATATACGGTGGTAATCCGGATTTGAACCCAAGTTACAGCACTAATATTGAGCTTCAATACTTAAGATATACAGGGAAGGGAAGTTTTACAGCGGCTATTTTCTCCAATTTAAGAACTGATGTAATCCAACGTTTGAACTCCTTTAATACAGAGACACAAACATCGCTTACAAAACCTCATAATGCGGCGGACAGACAAGATATTGGAATGGAATTCTACTATTCAACTAAGATCAATAAATGGTTTAGTATCCGTACAAGTTTATCTAGTTATTACTATACATTACAGGCCTATGATGAATTCAACCTTGCGGACAAAACGGATATCTCTCACAGAATCAGTTTGACCAATAACTTTGCTCTTCCGAAAAAATGGAAATTGCAAGCTCGTTATTCATTCCGTTCAGCACGTGAAAATTTACAAGGTAGTTCCGATCCTATTCATTCACTTGATCTTTCCGTAAATAAAGATCTGGGATTAAAGAAAAACTGGACTTTAAGTGCAAGACTATCTGATGTCTTCAATAGCAGAAAACATCAAATGACTACTAGGACAGATAATTATTACCAGTATCAGGAAATGAGATGGAGACCAAGGAGTTTTAACCTATCACTCTCCTACCGTTTCAACCAACAGAAAAAGAGAGGAAGACCTACCGGAGTACAAGGAGGAAGCAATGAAATGATGTTTTAAAACTAGTTATATCAAAAAAGCCGCCCCAGAACAGGGCGGCTTTTTTATCAATCAGAACTTAATATAATATAACATTAGGGGATTACTTTGTACAATTTACTATCTGCCTTAGATATTACATGAATTAAATAAGTTTGCTTAGAAAAGGAATCAAACGGAAGAATGATTCTTTCTTTATCTACAACCGTTGTAGCATAAATTACCCTTCCTAATATATCTTTTATTATCACTTCTTTTTTAACTCCCGGATAATTGAATACAATCTCAACACTATTGTCATACGTATAAACATTGGCACCTATAGGATCCGGTTCTTCCATTCCCTCTTTCACTATCAGGTCAAACTTATGGTTGTTTCCTTCAATAAAATTGATGAAGTTAAAAGTTCCATTTTTTAGTGGGAATGTATTACCAGTTGCCACTTCAACCAACCAGGTTGACCATCCGAATGGCTTATTCGTTATTTCTATTTTTAAGTTTGCTCCAAGAGGTGCTTTAGTCCATATTGGAATACTGGTACGCTCATCTGGTACGGATCTACTGTGTATTACCAAACTCTTACCTCCTATCCTCGTAGAAATCAAGGCTACATCCGGATTAGCAGAAGATAATTTATGGGCATCTTTCGATGTACTGTAGCTATCTCTAAATTGACTACCAAATCTTAACAGCAATTCATCTGTATAATAGTTATCGTGACTCGACAATTTAACTCGCATAATGGAATAATCGAAGGCAGCTTGCCTAAAATGCTTAGGTTGTTCACACTTCACTCTATCCGTAGGTAAAACCGTAAAGTTTTTTGGTGAACTGGAACCAACATCTTCTCCAACATAATCTGAACGTTGAACCCAGAACGATTGGAATGGCGCAATATATCTGGCACCATCAGACAATTCCACTCCTGTACTATTATTATTGGCTGCAATACCAGAGGTTCCAACACTATCAGCCAAATATGTGGCATAGTTCTGGTTTGCAGGCTCCCATATACTTACCGTAGGCAAGAAATCGTAGGTATTGTCATTTGTTCCAGTACCAACTCTGGCCTCTATAGTTTCCCAATCAATCGCACTTGGGTATGGATTGGACACCATCGTCCATCCAAAGTTGTCAATATCTGTTGAAGTAGATCTTGATGAATCATTTGTTGTTCCAGTAATTTTAAGCTTTAATGGTAAGGGTGTATCCTGAGTAAGGGTGGCATTTACAAAAATCATATAGCCATCCGTACCATCAAATACATCTGTGCTTTTACCACCATACCAGGTACCAAAGGCATCACTATAGGATGAATCCGCACCATAACCGATGTTTGTTCCACCATTATAATCTTGTGTTTCGTACCATCTAATTAGAGAGGTATCACCAAATGGTATGACATGGTCTGCAGCATACACAATATAACCGTCACCACCAGCTGAATTTTCAGCTTCTAAATCCGCCAGAGTAGTTCCACCAACTGGCGAAGCAATTTGGTGCCAATCATAATGCTCTAACATCATTTCAGCGGTAGTGTTTGCCATAGCCGCACCGTGATATTGTGCATAAGTAGAATCTGAAGTTGCCGTTAACACTATACTGGCACTATCGTGTACTGTAATTGAACCACTAACAATCATACAGAATGAAGCAGTCACTTCAAGAATTGCATTACTATCGACTTCAAGACTGGCCACATCTATTGTTTCAGTAATTTTAGCTGTATCTCCAGCCATAATTAACATTGGCTTAACAGCATCAGTAGGTTCATCCGAAGGCCCTCCCGACACAATAGTACTCGATCCACCGGTCCACGAAGTTCCATCCCATACAATACCTAATGATGTGGCGAGCGTAAATAATTCACCATCATCTATATCGATTCCTGAAACACTCCATAATCCACCGCCTTCATTGGTCATTTCTATAGGAGTTTCATCACTCAACGAACCATCGGTATCTGCATCTCGAACAAAATGATAACTACCAGTAAACAGTAAATCAGGAACATCAAAATCTACATCTTCCACATCGAAAGTTAATTTCACGCTACCAACTTCTCCAGTTTCTTGCACTTTCCATTCCCGTTTTAAAATTTTATAAGCTGTTGGAGCATCTATACTTGTCCATTCTGCACTAGAATCATTGTTACCGAAAGTAAAGAACTCCATATCTACTATATCTATGAAAGAGTCTACAGCATTAGTACCTTCATCTTCAGCTAATAGCAATACAATAGCATCGAAATTCACAGATTTGGATTTTACTTGAGACAGCACTGCCCCTGCATCACGTCCAACACCCACAATATCATTATCGTAGGTATCTGCTCCTGAAGCATCTTTATCCCACATTTCCGTGATACCATCTGATGCTGTATAATCCTGTGCAGTATCTTGATTTAATGTTATACCGTATTTTAAAGCCAAATAAGATTCAATTCTATTTAATTCAGCAGCCGTAAGCGCACCATTATAGGAAATTATTTCGGCAATATTCCCATTAAAATTTTGACCTACCAAATTGTCGCCGGGACCTCCATTAATCGAATTTCCTATATCGAAATCAGAATCTGAACCTGTCAAAATAGAAGTGTTGGCATTTTGAGCAATCACCTTAGCATTGTGCGATATTACTTTTCTACTAGCTCCTCCTGAACCATAACTCGCTGCACCTCTATTGAAAGTAGCTATATATGGTAGACTATCACCTACGAGTGCAGATCTTGCACTTGAAAACAATGCCGGTGAACTTAACTCCATCTCCGGAGCCGTCACTTCGGCACTGTATTTACCACCCGTTGCAGATTCTCTAAACAACCATTTGACCCTTGAGGTATCATCTTCGAAAGCCACCACGAAGGTATGCACTTCATCAACAATACTATCACCCAAAATACCATCAGGAACAAACATACCATCCAATGTATCAAATCGAAGTGAAGGATTAAAGTTTATACTATTCTCAACCAAATCAGGCCCTGTAGCACCAGTCGTTACCGTATCATCAACAGCATCATGACCTCCTACACTTTGATCTTCCCAAAGGGTAACTGGACTAGCTGCAGTAACTCCTTCATCTGCTTTTAGCCATAAATTCAAATTAGGCTTAACACCACCCGGTGCTATTGGGAATACAAGTATTGGTAATGAAAAGAAACCTATTCTTCCACATCCATCTACCATATTCAAAGTCAGTATGATGGTTGTAGTATCCCCATATTCACCAAAAAAATAGGTTGGATTTTGTATAGTCGTATCACTAAAACTACCCGTACCAGTAGTTGTCCAGGCAAAGGTTAAATCAGCAGTATCCAATACATTGTTAGTTATCATAACGATGACAGAATCACTATTAGATACTGCACTGGATAAATTATGCGTTACTACTTGAGGGTTTTTAGAGAGTGCTGATAAGAAACTAAAGTTGAAGAAGGTCCTTTCCAAAGCAATTCTATTCGGAAGATTTTTTGAACCACCACCTGTATTTGAAAAATTACCCAAATACAATACCTGTCCAGCACCAGTTTCACCTTTTGCCGGTCCGTAAACAATAACTGCCGCTTTACCATTTACAGTATCTGTAACACTTCCATTACCTTCATCATAAACAGCGACCTTTGTCGTATTACGCCATATAGAACTGGAATCTGCATCAGGAATATGAACTTTATTAGTACCTTCTAAACCATCCAAATCTATGGAATCCATAAACTGCACTTCTCCATCCGTAGGATATCTATGCACAAAACCCCCAACAGGTGCATCATTACTAGAACTCCATGGTTTCATACCCCCAGTAGTTAATAAATGTAAACTACTATCTCCTGACATAATATTTTCGATCAGTTGAGCAGGTTTACCTATGGCAGCAATCCACCCGGCTGCACCACCACTAGCTATTGGTTTTGTCCAGGAAAATAATCGACTATAATCTGACCAGGCAGGACTAGATGTCGCATGATCTGTAAACAATATGGAAGAACATTCATTTAGAGTATCTAAACTAATCTCTTCATATGCGGTATTGGGAATACCCGCATCAGCAAAGGTATTACCCGTTGTACCACTAGCATCTTCTAAACTCCAAAATGGTACAGAATTAAGACTTAAGCGTACCGGTACCAAAGTATCTGAGACTATGGTATCAATTTCAACACCATGTGTCGTTTCCCAATTCGCTATCTCAACAAGCACTAGAGAATCTAAAAACTCTTCACGAACTATAAAAGGGCCTCCAGAGTAATCCCGACTGTTATGACTAAAGTCAATCCCATTTTTAACTTTAGAATTACTTATAACCCATTCAACCGGTATCATATGATCTTTTATAAGGGCATAAACCAAACCATAAGGCTTTACTCCATTATCTATGGTCTGTGGAGTCACACCCATATCTATAATAAAAGAACCTTCTTTTATAAGTGTAGAAACCGAGCTATCAGTTACCCCAAAGGAAGTAGATACAGAAGGCGAAGCTGGCGCTTCCTGCTCTAGCGTTAGGAAATCTTCTTCTATCCTATTTAATATACCTGTGCGAATGCCCACATACAAATCATCCTCTGCTATGGATAAAGTTTCACTTGTAACATTAACATTTATAGCCTGACTGACAGTTGGAGCTATTATTAAAAGATTAAAACAAAAATTTAAACTAATAAATGGTAAGATATACACATAAGATAGAACCCTCCTAACTGTTAGTTTTTTGATTAAGGAGACTATCATATCTAACAATTTTCAATAGTGTAAATATACTGTTTATTTACACAAAAAAATAAGTGCAACTAACTAATTACCAACATGTAATACAACAAACTATAATTGTGTTATAATTTCATTTTACAAAAACCCACATATTTATTACTATTTAGACATAGTTTTAATTATGCCTGCATAACAAAAATTTTATTTAATATTTTACCCTCAAAAAGAACATTAAAAAAGGGGGTAATAATCGACAAAACCATAAAAAGTAACGACAAATAACATCATACAAATGACCAACTACATAAATGCTATTAAAACAAAAGTCAAACTAAAATATTCATTCGTATTAAAAATAACACAAAACAAGGTGTAATCGATTAGTTTTCAACTTGATTATTTCGACAAAATGATCAAAGAAATAATGAAGAGATTGTATTTTGAGATCAAAAAAGCCGCCCCATTCTGGGGCGGCTTTTTTGTCAATCAGAACTTAATATAATATAACATTAGGGGATTACTTTGTACAATTTATTATCTGCATTAGATATTACATGAATTAAATAAGTTTGCTTAGCAAAGGTATCAAACGGAAGAATGACTCTTTCTTTATCTACTACGGTGGTAGAATAAATTACCCTTCCTAATATATCTTTTATTATCACTTCTTTTTTAACTCCTGGATAGTCGAATACAATCTCAATACCATAGTCATGTGTGTAAACATTGGCACTGATAGGATCCGGTTCTTCGATTCCATCTTTCACTATCAGGTCAAACTTATGGTTGTTACCTTCAACAAAATTAACGAAGTTAAAAGTTCCATTTTTTATAGGGAATGTATTACCAGTTGCCACCTCAACCAACCAGGTTGACCATCCAAATGGCTTATTCGTTATTTCCATTTTTAAGTTTGTTCCCAGACGTGCCTTAGTCCATAATGGAATACTAATACGTTCATCCGGTATGGATCTACTGTGTATTACCAAACTTTTACCACCCATTCTAGTGGATATCAAGGCAACATCGGGGTTTGGCGAGGATAGTTTATGGGCATCTTTTGATGAACTATAGCTATCCCTAAATTGAGCTCCGAATCTCAACAGTAATTCATCTGTATAGTAATTATCATCACTAGACAGCTTCACTCTCATTATAGAATAATTATACGCTACTTGTCTAAAATGCTTAGGTTGTTCACATTCCACTCTATCAGTAGGTAAAACGGTAAAGTTTTTTGGTGAACTAGAACCAACATCTTCTCCTTTATGATCTGATCGTTGCACCCAGAATGATTGGAATGGAGCAATATATCTCGCTCCCTCAGACAATTCTACTCCCGTACCATTGTCATTGGCAGCGACACCTGAAGTTCCAGAACTATCCGCCAAATAGGTTGCATAGTTCTGGTTTGCAGGCTCCCATATACTTACCGTAGGCAAGAAATCGTAGCTAGTATCATTTGTAGCAGTACCCACTCTGGCCTCTATTGTCTCCCAGTCAATTGCACATGGATATGGATTGGACACCATCGTCCATCCGAAGTTGTCAACATCTGTTGAAGTAGATCTTGATGTATCGTTTGTTGTTCCAGTAATTTTAAGTTTTAATGGTAAAGGCGTATCCTGAGTAAGGGTGGCATTTACAAAAATCATATAGCCATCAGTTCCATCAAATACATCTGTGCTTTTACCTCCATACCAGGTACCAAATGCATCACTATAGGATGAATCCGCTCCGAAACCGATGTTTATTCCACCATTATAATCTTGCGTTTCGTACCATCTTATTAAAGAGGTATCACCAAATGGTATGACATGGTCTGCAGCATATACAATATAACCATCACCACCAGCTGAATTTTCAGCTTCCAAATCTGCCAGGGTTGTTCCTCCAACAGGAGAGGCTATTTGATGCCAATCATGATGTTCCAACACCATTTGGGCGGTTGTATTCGCCATGGCTGCACCATGGTACTGCGCATACGTTGAATCTGATGTAGCTGTTAAAACAACACTCGCGCTATCGTCCACCGTAACTGCTCCACTAATAATCATACAGAATGTAGCAGTCACTTCAAGAACTGCATTACTATCGACTTCAAGACTGGCCACATCAATTATTTCAATAATTTTAGCCGTATCTCCAGCCATAATCAACATTGGCTTAACAGCATCCGCAGGCTCATCTGATGGACCTCCGGATACTATTATACTAGCACCACCAGTCCACGAACTACCATCCCAAACAATTCCACTTGGGGTAGCAATACTAAATAGTTCACCATCATCTATATCGATTCCGGAAATACTCCATAGACCACTTCCCTCATCCGACATTTCGATTGGAGTTTCATCACTAAGTGATCCATCCGTATCCGTATCATGAACGAAATAGTAACTATCACCAAAGAATACGTTAGGAACATCGAAGTCTGAGTCCTCAACATCAAAGGTTAATTCAACACTTCCCACTTCACCAGTCTCTTGAACTTTCCATATACGTTCTAAAATATTATAAGCTAGGGGTGCATCTGTATCTGTCCATGCAGCACTGGAATCATTATTACCAAATGTCAGGAATTCCATATCTACTATATCTATGAAGGAGTCCACAGTATTTGTACCTTCACCTTCAGCCAATAACAATACAATGGCATCAAAGTTTACAGATTTGGATTTTACTTGAGAAAGATCGGATCCTACATCACGTCCTATACCTGCAATATCATTATCATAAGTATCTGCTCCTGAAGCATCTTTATCCCACATTTCTGTGGTACCATCTGATGCTGTATAATCTTGTGCAGTACTTTGATCTAATGTTATACCATATTTTAAAGCCAAATAAGATTCAATTCTATTCAATTCAGCAGCTGTAAGCGCACCATCATAGGAAATTATCTCAGCAATATTCCCGTTAAAATTTTGACCTATAACATCGTCTCCGGTACCCGCATTTATCGAATTACCTATATCGAAATCAGAATCTGTACCTGTCAAAATAGAGGTGTTGGCATTTTCAGCAATCACCTTAGCATTGTGCGATATTACTTTTCTACTAGCTCCTCCTGTACCATAATCATCTGCACCTCTATTGAAAGTAGCAATATAAGGTAGACTATCACCTACGAGTGCTGATCTTGTACTTGAAGTCAATGCTGGCGAACTTAACTCCATCTCAGGAGCAGTCACTTTTGCACTGTATTTATCCGTTGCAGATTCTCTAAACAACCATTTGACCCTTGAGGTATCATCTTCGAAAGCCACCACGAAGGTATGCACTTCATCAACAATACTATCACCCAAAATACCACCAGGTACATACATACCGGCCAAGGTATCAAAACGTAAGGATGGATTACAATTAATACTATTCGCAATCAATTCCGGTCCTACACCTACACAATCCTCACCATCATCGTCATCATCATTATCACAACCCGTCACATCATCATCTATCGCATCATGACCTTGAACACTTTGATCTTCCCAAAGCGTTACGGGGCTTGCTGAAGTAACTCCTTTATCCGCTTTCAACCATAAATTCAAGTTAGGCTTAACCCCACCAGGAGCAATAGGCACAACCAATATTGGGAAAGAAAGGAAACCAATTCTATCACATTCATCCAACATATTTACGGTCAAAATAACAGTTGTTGTGTCTTCATAAGACCCAAAAAAGTAAGTAGGATTTTGAAGAGTTGTATCACTAAAATTACCATCTCCGTTTGTCGTCCAGGCAAAAAAGAATTCTGCTGAATCCTCCACATTGGTTGTAATCACTACAGTTACGGAGTCTCCATTTGTCACTGCACCAGATAAGTTATGCGTTTCTACTTTCGGATTTTTTGAGTGAGCTGCTAAAAAACTAAAGTTAAAGAAGGTTCGTTCCATTATAATCCGGTCATTTCTCTTAGCAGCATTGTTACCAGTATTGGAAAAATTACCCAAATACAGTACTTGCCCAGCTCCAGTCTCCCCTTTTGCCGGTCCATAGACTATAATTGCCGCTTTTGCATCGGCAGCATCTGAAACACTACCATTGCCTTCATCATAAACCCCAATTCTAGTTGTGTTTCTCCATATAGAATTAGTTACAGAATCTGGTATAAATACTTTACTATTACCATCTAAACCCAAAGCATCAATGGAATCAACAAATTGCATTTCTTCATCTGTGGAAAATTGATGTACATATTTTCCTACTGGTTCATCCGTACTGGAATTCCACTCCTTCATACCTTCGGTTGTCAAAAACTGCAGTCTTAAAGTATCACCAGCCACTAAAGAATCCCCATTAATAACTGAATCAGAAGTTAAAATAAATTCTATATTTTCGATCAATTGAGCGGGCTTACCAATACCTACAATATAACCAGCTCTACCACCATCGGCAATAGCCTTAGTCCAGGTAAATAGTCTATCATAACTCGACCATTCAGGATTAGAACTGGCATGATCAGTAAACAATATGGAAGAACATTCATTTAGCGAATCTATATCAATTTCTTCGTATGCCGTATTTGGAATACCCGCATCATCAAAAGTATTACCTGTTGTACCACTAGCATCTTCTAAACTCCAATGTGGTAAAGCACTAAGACTTGCACGTACAGGCACCAAAGTATCTGAAACAGTAGTATCTATCAAAATACCATGGTCAGAAACCCAATCTTCAATTTCAACTAGCACAAGGGAATCAAGAAATTCTTCACGTATAATAAAAGGACCTCCAGAATAATCCCTATTATCATGACTAAAATCTATTCCTTCTTTTGCCTTAGAATTATTGATAACCCATTCGACAGGTACCTGATGATCTTTTATCAAAGTATACACCAACCCATAAGGTTTTACTCCATTCCCAATCGATTGGGGAGTAGAGCCCATATCTATAATAAAAGAACCTTTTTTGATAAATGTGGAAACCGACGTATCAGTTTCACTAAAACTAGTAGATACAGCTGGTGCTGGAGGCGCAGCTGGTGCGTTTAATTCTGGAGTCAGGAATATATTTTCTTTCCTATTAAATATATCTGTATTTAAGCCCACATACAAATCATCCCCTGATTTGGATAAAATTTCACTTGTTATATTATCATTTGCAGCCTGACTGGTAAATGGAGCTATTATTAAAAGATTAAAACAAAAATTTAAACTAATAAATGGTAAGATATACGCATAAGATAGAACTCTCCTAACTGTTAGTTTTTGGATTTCGGAGACTATCATATCTAACAATTTTCAATTGTAAATATAGTGTTTTATTTAATAATTTACAATGATAACATACTAAATGTCAATAGGTTAACTTTATGTAAAATTATATTAAAACAAGGCATCGTTATAATAAAAACAAGACGTCAATTCAATAATCGAACTAACAAATAAAACAAGGAATACTATTAAAACACACAAATAAATAACAAAGATTAAAGCTCTAAAAAAACAACAACCGCAAAACCAAAAGAAAAGCAAAAAGCTAATATATCAATTGGTAAATATCGAATAGATTTTATTCTTCAAAACCGGAAACCAAAGAACTAAAACTTACGAGCTAAAATGTTCTGGCTTAAGGAATAAATTTTTGGAAGAAATCAATACATTTGGTAAAAAATCAGGTACAAAAAATAAAAAAAAACCACCCCAGAACGGGGCGGTTTTTTTTGTCAATCAGAACTTAAACATATATAACATTAAGGGATTACTTTGTACAATTTACTATCTGCATTAGATATTACATGAATTAAATAAGCTTGCTTAGCAAAGGTATCAAACGGAAGGAAGATTGTTTCTTGATCTACAACAGTTGTAGCATAAATTACCCTTCCTAATATATCTTTTACTATCACTTCTTTTCTAACTCCTGGATAATGGAATTCAATCTCAACACCATTGTCACGCGTATAGACATTAGCACTTATTGTATTTGGTTCTTCCGGACCATTCTTTATTACCAGATCAAACCTGTGGTTATTTTCGACTGTAAAATTGACAAATTCGAAACTGCCACTCTCCATGTAAAAAGCATTTCCAGTGGCAACCTCTACTAACCAAGCAGACCAACCTTCTGGCTTATCGGTAATTTCGACCTTCAACTTTACCCCAAGAGGTGCTTTAGTCCATATTGGAATACTTGCACGTTCATCCGGATTTGATCTACTATGGATAATTAAACTTTTACCACCTGCCTTGGTGGAAATTAAAGCCACTTCCGGATTGGGTGAAGATAATTTATGGGCATCCTTCGAAGAACTATAAGTATCGTTGAATTGACGACCAAATCGAAGCAACAATTCATCGGTATAATGATTGTCATCACTTGAAAGTTTAACACGCATTACAGCATAATCGAATGCAGCTAACCTAAAGTGTTTCGGTTGCTCACATATAACACGATCCGTTGGTATTACTTTAAATATTTCCGGATCACTCGAACCATCATCTTCTCCTTCATGATCCAATCGTTGAACCCAAAAAGACTGAAATGGCGCTATATATCTCATTCCTTCAGTTAATTCTACACCAGTACCATTATCATTGGCAGCTATACCGGAAGTACCGACACTATCTGCCAAATAGGTCGCATAGTTTTGATTTGCTGGCTCCCATATACTTAACGTAGGTAAAAAATGGAAGGATGTGTCATTGGTTCCTGACCCTACCCTCGCCTCTATAACCTCCCAATCAATAGTAGTTGGGTAAGGATTGGACACCATCGTCCAACCGAAATTATCAGTATCTGTGGTCGTAGACCTCGATGAATCGTTGGTGGTTCCAGTTATTTTTAGCTTTAACGGTAAAGGTGTATCCTGTGTAAGTGTAGCATTCACAAAAATCATATAACCAATTGTTCCATCAAAAACGTCCGTACTTTTACCTCCATACCAGGTACCAAAGGCATCACTATAGGATGAATCCGCACCGAAACCGATATTAGTTCCTCCATTATAGTCTTGTGTTTCGTACCACCTTATATGAGAAGTATCTGCCAATGGAATAGTATGACTGGCTGCATATACAATATATCCATCACCACCGGCTGAATTTTCAGCCTCTAAGTTCGATAAGGTTGTACCCCCCACCGGAGATGCAATCTGATGCCAGTTATAATGTTCCAGCACCATTTCAGCAGTCGTATTATCCATTGCTGCTCCATGATATTGCGCATATGTAGAGTCACTGGTTGCCGTAAGTACAACACTTGCACTATCATGAACAACTACTGATGACACTCGAATGGTCATACATTGAGAAGGGGTTACTTCCAGAATGGCATTACTATCAACCTGCAAACTTCTCACCCTAATTTCTTCTAAAATTTTAGCTGTATCACCAGCCTCAATAGTCATTGACTTTGACGAATCTGATACTGCAGTAGATGGACCTCCGGACACCAAAGTACTGGATCCTCCTGACCAACTGCTTCCATCCCACACTATACCTGCTACGAATACGGTACCCTTTAATCCAACAATATGAACTGTACCTTTTTTAGTTCCCTGGTCACTATCACCTGGTTCTCCAACAGCAAATTCAACCATACCATCCCCATTCGTATCTCCAATATCAGCCAAAGATCTACCAAAATTATCGTGCGGATTGGTCGTAAAGGTATTCCCGGTAGTGCTATTATTTACTTTCCAGGTACTATCCACACCTTCACTTTCATTCATAAAATTTATATATATTGAACCCTGGCTTTCTCCATCTGTATCGTCCTTATAGGCTCCTACAGCAATTTCGGCAATACTATCATTATTCAAATCACCAATAGACACAATAGCTGATCCATAATGATCGCCATTCGCTAACGATAGAGCGTCTATACCATGCCCCCATTGTATGGTAGAATCAACCACAATATTAGTTCCATCCAGAGATAAAAAATGAATATAAATAGTCCCCTTATTTGAATTCATTAAACCTCCAAAATCACTCGATTGAGCCCCAACTCCTAACTCATTTAAACCGTTTCCAGTTAAATCTCCCATATTGGCTACGGCTGAACCATATTCATCTTTATCAGCTAAGTTAGTAGCACCATCGACAGTACTATACGATAATTCATTTGTACGTTTAAATTTGATCTCCCCACCATCCATCTCCATAGAATGGATATGAACGATTCCTCTATCCGTTCCTCCTTCATCCGTTTTTGGAGAACCAACCGCCATATCATTATAGCCATTCGTATCCAAATCACCCAGATTCGCTATAGAACTACCATATTCATCATCCTGATTTAAAGAGGGGCCATCAGTAGATCCACTGTCAAATGATATGGTTTTTTTAACCGTACCATTGGTGTCTAAGAAATGTATGAATATTTTACCTTCATTCGTACCTCCTCCATCTGCACCAGCTGCACCAACTGCAATATCAATAATACCATCCCCATCTAAATCACCCATATTAGCAATAGCGGAACCATATCTGTCTCCTGCTGATAAAGAAGGACCATTTGCTGTAGTGTCATTAATTTCAATCGTGCTTTTTACAGATCCATCCGAATTCAAAAAATGAATATGTACTTTTCCTTTAGATGTACTTACCTCATTAGTCCCAACAGCAATATCCACTACACTATCTCCATTTAAATCCCCAAGAGAAGCCACTGCAGTACCGTATTGATCGTTATTAGCCAGAACTGGGCCATTTGCTGTAGTGTCATTTATAAGAACGGATGATACACTTTGTAAACTTTGCGCGGCAACAGGTAATCCCAAGAATAAAACACAAATCAAAGTCACTACGAACAATAGATTTGCATTGATTTTTTTTGTTCTCATAACTCATTCATTTTTCTATTGACATTTAATCGATTGAAAAATGCTGAGATATTATTCTGTTTATGAATTCAGCCAACAGAACTTCATAAGGCACTTATAATTATTTAAGGAAAGAATTTGTGATAAGGAATTATAGAAAAATCCTTTTAGGTCGGATTCTAAACAGTTTATCACCTACACTGGACCAATCAAAACTTCATTTTTAAGCATACACTTCAAGCTTTACTAAATAAGTAAAACAAGCATAAAATAAAATTCAAATCACAAAATAAAAACATATTCAATTGAACACTCCTGTTTAAACATAATTAACTAAGTGCGATAAATCAATATTTCTAACAATTTTCAACGGAATAAATATAATGTTTTTCATGCTATATTACAATTATAACACACTAAATATCAAGCTATTAAATATTGCATTAAACATATTAAAACAAAGACTTTATATACAACTTTAAAGGCTTACAGGTTATTAACTATAAATACATAAAACAAAAAATACTGTTAAAACACATAATTTACTAACAAAAGTTATAGCTCATTAAAACCATCTTACCCAATGCTAAAAGAAAAGCAACATCCTAATAAAAAAAATTGAAAGTATACAAGGAAACTTTTATTGAAAAACTGAAAAACAAAGAACTAAATTAACATGCTAAAATGTCCTAACTTAACCGATAGATTTTTGGAAGAAATCAATACATTTGGTAAAAAGAATTAGCTTGGCAAAAAAGCAAAAATATTACGTAGTCTGGAAAGGTCATAAACCAGGAATTTATAAATCCTGGGATGAATGTCTAAAAGCAACCAAAGGTTTTACGGGTGCAAAATACAAAGCTTTTCCATCTATGGAGTTGGCCAGCAAGGCCTTGAAGGATGGTGCTGAAAAGCACTGGGGACAGGCTAAAAAGAACAATGACAAACCCAATATCGAAGACCTGCCTGCCATTGTCGATAGAAATTCGCTAGCGGTAGATGCAGCATGTGCCGGCAACCCAGGTATTATGGAATACCGCGGTGTACATTTGAAAACTGGTAAAGTTATTTTTCACATGGGTCCATTAGACGAAGGAACCAATAATATTGGAGAATTCCTTGCCCTTGTACACGCCTTGGCCTTCCTGAAAGCCAATAAATCTAATCTTCCTATCTATTCCGATTCACGTACGGCCATTGCCTGGGTTAGACAGCGAGTATGTAAATCACTGCTTAAAAAAACAGCCAAAAACGTCAAAATTTTTGAACTAATACACCGCGCTGAACATTGGCTTCAAAACAACCGATTCAATAATCCTATTCACAAATGGGAGACTAAAACTTGGGGTGAAATTCCAGCTGATTTCGGAAGGAAGTAAGCAACAAGTGGCAAGTGGCAAGTAGCAAGTAGCAAGTAGCAAGTATAGCAAGTAGCAAGTAGCAAGTAGCAAGTAGCAAGTAGCAAGTAGCAAGTAGCAAGTAGCAAGTAGCAAGTAGCAAGTAGCAAAAAAACTACTTTATCCTTTTTACCTGGTACCTTATACTAAATTTCTTTCACCTTGCCCCTTGCCCCTATATTCACTATATTGCGTGCTTAGGAAATTTGGATAAAATGAAGAAAATACTCGTAGCTAATAGAGGAGAAATTGCATTGAGAGTAATGCGTTCTGCTAAAGAGATGGGAATAAGTACTGTAGCTGTTTATTCAGAAGCTGATAGACAATCTCCACATGTTCATTATGCGGATGAAGCAGTTTGCATAGGACCTGCACTATCTGCTGAATCTTACCTATTAGGAGATAAAATAATTGCTGTTTGCAAAGAGTTGAATGTTGATGGTATTCATCCTGGTTATGGATTCCTTTCTGAAAATGCAGATTTTGCACGCGCAGTAGAAAATGCTGGAATCTGCTTTATCGGTCCAGCACCAGAATCTATGGAAGTTATGGGTAATAAATTAGCAGCAAAAAAAGCTGTTAAAGCCTATAATATTCCAATGTTACCGGGAACGGAACATGCTATTACAGATGTTGAAGCTGCCAAAGGTCTTGCTGAAGAAATTGGTTTTCCTATTTTAATAAAAGCTGCTGCCGGAGGTGGTGGTAAAGGAATGCGCGTGGTCTATAAAAAGGAAGACTTTATAGAACAAATGGAGCGTGCTGTTGGTGAAGCGGTATCTTCCTTTGGTGATGGATCAGTATTTATTGAAAAATATATTTCCTCTCCAAGGCATATTGAAATTCAGGTATTGGCTGATAAACACGGAAATGTTGTGCATTTGTTTGAACGTGAATGTTCTATTCAAAGAAGGTATCAAAAAGTAATTGAAGAAGCTCCTTCATCAGTACTGACTGAGGAAATCAGAAATAAAATGGGTGCTTGTGCGGTAGATGTTGCCAAGGCTTGTGACTATATCGGAGCGGGAACAGTAGAATTCCTATTAGATGAAAACAAAAATTTCTACTTCCTTGAAATGAATACCCGTCTTCAAGTAGAACATCCGGTAACGGAAATGATCACCGGAAAAGACTTGGTAAAAGAGCAAATCAAGGTAGCTCGTGGTGAAAAGCTAAGTTTTGGGCAAGATGACCTTACTATAAATGGTCATTCTATGGAAGTACGCGTATATGCCGAAGATCCTTTAAATAATTTCTTACCGGATATTGGAAAACTAAGCACCTATATGCGACCTAGTGGACCAGGTATTCGTGTAGATGACGGATTTGAACAAGGAATGGACATTCCAATTTACTATGATCCAATGATCTCAAAATTGGTAACTTTTGGTTCGAACAGAACAGAAGCTATTGAGAGAATGAGAAGAGCAATAAAGGATTATGAAATAGTTGGAATTACCACTACCCTATCATTTGCTGATTTTGTAATGAATCATCCAAGTTTCATTTCTGGAGATTTTGATACACACTTTATTGAAAAGTACTTTAGCCCTGATAAACTTGCAGCTTTTAATGAAGATGAAGCTGAAATGGCAGCCATAATTGCTAGTAAATTATTCAAAGATAGAGCAAGTACCTCTTCTCAAAATAATCTTCCATCTATTGGGAAAAGAAGTAATTGGAAGACCAACCGCTTAAATTAATTGTATAAATTGGGGTTTCGGCCCCAATTTTGCCTAATTCAATTTAAAAATCTTGAAACAAGGATTCTCATATTTCACCTTACTGGTATTTTTAATTTTTGCTCCTACAACACTTCGAGCTCAAATTGAACAGGATACAACCCAATCGAAAGTTGTGGATATGGATATCAAAGATCATGTGATAATAGATGACTCCTTGGAGCTCACCTATATTTCATTATTAAATGAGATACTTTTAGTTGATTTTCAACCACTTTCCAAAGATGAGAAAAAAGATTACTATCGACTTAGAAGAAAGGTCCTTAAGGTGTACCCTTATGCACTGGAAGCAAGTAACCTTTTTGTCGAAGTAACTTCCAAATACCAAGAAATTTCCAAAAGGAGAAAAAGAAGGAAATATACCCGGAGAAAAGAAAAATGGGTAAAAGAAGTATTTAGCGAACAGTTGAAAAAACTTACCAAAAGTGAAGGCCGTGTACTGATTAAATTAATTAATCGAAATACACAAATAACAACACATGAATTAATAAAGACCTATAGAGGTGGACTTTCTGCCTTTTTCTGGCAACGCATGGCAAAATTTTACGACAGTGATCTGAAAATGATTTACAGTCCGGAAATCAACCGTGAAGACCAACTGATAGAAATGATTATTCAAAAAGCAATTCGTGCGGACCTTATTGAAGAATCTAAACTTTCACCTTATCAGATTCAACCTTTTTTGGATGAGAAAGATACTAAGTAAAACATTCGACATCATCTGGACTATCTGGTCGGTCTTTGTAATTGTAACTGTTCTTGCCTTATTTTCTCCGGTTGTAATGCTTTTGGTGCTAATCCAAACAGATGGTGCAATACGATTGGCTGGTCGGTTCATAAAAAAGGTATTTTTTGTTGCTAGCCTATTTATGGGTATTCTCCCTTTATACAAAGGAAAAAAACAAGTATCCAAAAAAAATAACTATATCTATATCGCCAATCACAGGTCTTACTTAGATATCATTTTTGCCATCATAATAGCAAATCCTGATACCAAATTCCTGGGCAAGGCAGAAATGTTTAAATGGCCGGTCATAGGTTATTTTGCTGGAAAATTAGCCCATGTACCTGTCAATAGAAGTTCTGCAAATGCACGAAAGAAAAGTTTTCTCAACATTCTAAAAACAGTTCAAAACGGTCATTCTCTTTTCCTATTTCCTGAGGGAGGAATATTTCAAACAGAACAATTGTTGTTTCCATTCAAAAGCGGAGCATTTAGGTTAGCCATTGAAACACAAAAACCACTGGTAGTTATGACCTTTATTAATGCTGGTAGATTGAACCCTAGCAATAATTGGTTTGCTATACGCCCAGGCCGTGCAATCAATTATATATCCGAGCCAATAGAAACAAAAGGAATGACCATGGATGATGTCCATACTTTAAAACAAATGGCCATGGATGAAATGAGGAAAAACCTATTGAAATATTACCCAAAAGGACGCTATCCAAAATATTAACTTTCCTTATCGCTATTATTAATTAAAAAACGGAAAAACCAAGTTATTGTAAAAGTTGGAACAAAGTCTAATCCAATTGATAACTCCTCCATTAAGGTTAAAACAGCCCCAATCTTACCTTCTACCTTATCACCAAACATCCTGTACATTACAAAGGTTGCGATTGGAGCCCAAACCAAATCCATTGACTCACCTATTCCAGGGATCACATAACTCAACATACCTATTAGATCCATGAAAATACAGATGAACAATAAAAAATATTTATTACTTAAGTTCATATAAAGGACGGATAGGATTAAAGGAACTTTTCTTTTATTTCCGCATTGGGAATCATGCAATGTTCCCTTTTACCAAATATTTTATATCGGTTTTTTGCAATTAAATCATATAAGTTATTCCGGAAAGACCTTGGAATAATATAGGCTACCTTTAACAGCTTCCATGGAAGAGAAAAGGAGTCTAATAATCGGAGGATGGCATCAGATTTTTGAAAAATGATACCATTTTCCAATAAAATAATTGAATCAAAATCAGTAGTCGAAAATCCCTGTTCTTTCAATAATTTCTGTGCAAAGTCAGATTGCAAAGAGGCAAATTTGAATAGGTTTTGTTTATCTCTCCGAATAATGAATTGTACTGCCCCGTTACACAGGTTACAGACGCCATCGAATAACACAATTTTTGGATACATCGATTTTCTTGTTATTCTAATAAAAATACGAATTTATCCTAGAAGTATTCCCAGATATCCTTATCATTTGACTGATCATCGTCGTCGTCTTTATCGTCGTCGTCTTCAGGCTTTTCTTTATATCCTGTTCCAGTATTCTGTAGGAGGAAATTATCCGGATCGTAATTTTCCGAATCAACCTGGTCTGGAAGCATCCCATACTCCTCCACAATAACGGGTAATATTGCTTCTGGAGGTAGTTCATGTAAGGACAATAATTCGATAAGGAAATTCCAACTATCGTATTCCCCATAAGTAAAGACAATACGATCTCCCTTTCTAAAGATGGCATCACATAAACGATGTTTCATGAGCTCGAAGCTTTCGTACTTTTTCCATTCATCATCTGCCAATGAAAAAATACCCAACTTCCCAAGCTCTAATCCAAAACGCTGAACCAAAACATCTTGAACTTGATTAAATAAATCCGTAGATCTAAAGAGAATATCTTTATAGACATCCTCTTTTTCGCTATCGAAAATAATACGTAATAAATAACCTCGTTCCATACTACATTATACCTTAGAGATACCTAATTCCGAAGCTTTACCCAACATAAATTGGAATGCCGCATCGTATTCATTCGGTATATCGCCATCCAAAATAGCCTCACGAATGGCTGTTTTTAAAATACCTACATTTCTACCTGGAGCCATATCGAAGGTAGACATGATCACTTCTCCACTTATTGGTGGTTCCCAGTTTCTGATGTTATCTCGCGCTTCTACTTCCTTTAGCTTTTGCCTAATAAGCAAGTAGTTATCTTTATATTTTTTGAACCTGAAGTCGTTCTTCGTTGTAATATCCGCCTCACAAAGCATCAAAAGGTCATCAATATCCTCGCTAGCATCAAATAATAACCTTCGAATAGCTGAATCGGTAACGATATCTTTGGCTAATACAATTGGGCGAAGATGTAACTTTACCAATTTCTGAACATATTTCATATGCTCATTCAAAGGTAACTTCAAGCGTTTGAAAATTCCAGGAACCATTTTGGCCCCCAAAAATTCATGCCCATGAAAAGTCCAGCCTTGCTTTTTATCGAAACGCTTGGTAGGTGGTTTAGCAATATCATGTAAAAGTGCCGCCCATCTCAGCCATAAATCATCGGTATTACCAGAAAGATTATCCAATACTTCCAATGTATGATAGAAATTGTCTTTATGCCCTTTTCCATCTATTATTTCAACACCACGTAACTTTTCAAATTCAGGGAAAAATTGAACAAGTAAACCAGTTTCACTCATCAAATTAAATCCTTTGGATGCACGATGTGTTAGGATCATTTTGTTGACCTCGTCGATAATGCGCTCCTTAGAAATAATTTCCAAGCGATCTGCAGTCTTTTTAATAGCTTTTAAAGAACTTTCTTCTATTTCAAAGCCTAGTTGACATGAGAAACGAATAGCTCTCAGCATACGCAAAGGATCATCAGAATAAGTCAATTCTGGATCCAAAGGCGTACGGATAACGCCATTCTTTAGATCTTGAAGTCCGCCAAAGGGATCTACCAATTCACCAAAATCACTTTTATTTAGTGAAATTGCCAATGCATTTATCGTAAAATCTCTCCTTTTTTGATCATCCTCAAGTGAACCATCTTCAACAATTGGTTTGCGGGAATCTGAACGATAAGATTCTTTTCGTGCACCGACAAATTCTATTTCCATATCGCCATACTTCAGCATGGCTGTTCCAAATCGTTTAAAATATGAAACGTGTGGTTTTGGCTTTATCTTTTTCGATACAGCATGTGCAAAATCTATCCCACTGCCTTTACATACAATGTCGATATCCTTAGGATCCTTTCTCTTTAATATGTGATCTCTAACAAATCCACCTATCACATAGCAGGGAATAGCTTGTTCCTCGGCCACCTCGCTAATCAACTTGAAAATATCCTGTTGGAGAATTTTTTCAAAATTCTTATTCATACTACAATGCTATAAGACCTTCTATATCAGTCGCTTTTTTGTACTTCTTGATAACCTCATCAGACGATATCATCACCTCTTTGATTGTTATACTTACAAATTTACCCGTTTTAGAGGTATTTAAATGTACTTCTGCCGTTTCAGAACTTGCCAAAGATTGTACTTGGGCAACCTTTTTATTATCTGCATTTACTATAAACTTAAATACATATAATCTAGGCCAGGATAATTTATCTAATTCGGATTTTAATCCTTTGTATTCATCTTTCTCTTTAGCCATCTAACTATTTTTGTTCGAGTGCTGATTTATGAACAGTAACAGCTATAGTATTTAATCTAAAATACTCAGGAGACACAAACAGATATCCTTCATGTCCCTCTCTACCCCTTTCTGTTCCCCAGGAATTTTTCACTAAGAAATACGTTTTACCATTTTGGTCTTTTGCCAAACCAGTAATGTGCATTAAGTGATCATCTGTAGTTACCTGATCTTCAAATTTCTCTTGTCTATATTCTTGAGAAATACTCATCTCTTCAGTGTGATAAACAAACATACTGTCTGCTATTTCCTCAGGAACAATAGCTAATCCATCCTGTGAAGAGAATCCTTTATTACTTACATCCGCATCCCAAACAAGTGTATAACCGGCTTTTAAAGATTTAACCGTTGCCGCTTCCAAAGCATCTAGCTCCATATTGTAGTGAAAACCATTTGACCAGTTATCTGGTAATTCCAAAATGATATCCTTTTCAAATGGGTGATGCGTAAATGATGTCAAGGTGATATAATCAGCAGCACTGAATGAAACAGCATTTTTCAATTCCATAGCAGACAATTTCTTTCCATTAAAAGTAGAAACTGTATTATCGGCTCCTAAATAGGCATCCAATACACCTGCATAAGCAGCCTTCCAATGTTTAGAAATCTTCCCTTTGCCAACTACCGCCTTTACAAAAGCCTCCAAAACAGAAGCCATTTCTCTATGATCGTGACGTTCATCCCCTATTCTTCCAGGAAATGCTTCGTAGGTCATTAATCCATATTTTTCCGCAGCATTCAAATAATCATGTGCCAGACTACCTTCCCCAAAATTAGTTTTACCATGGTAGTTTACATAATTCAACGCTTTTTCTTTATACACGTTTTTTACAATAAACATTTCCGATAAATCCAACTTTCCATGCCCTAACCTCTCCATTTCTGATTCAAGAAAAGATGCAGTAGAAAAAGACCAACATGTCCCAGTTATACCTTGACTACATACCTCTAAGGCTTTATTCTGAGTTATAGTTTCAAATTTATACGCTTGTTTTTCATGGTCTTGGGCAAATGCACCAAGTGAAACCATCGATAATCCAATTAAGAACTTTTTCATGCTAGTAATTTTTTAATCCTATTTCGCCTTATTTCCTACTGAACGGGACTGCGAAAAAAGCACACAAAGATACAAATATCAAAGTGAAATATCCAAGATAGAATGAGGATACCTTATACCCATGGAAAATGCCAGAATTATAATGAAAGAGTAGATAGTGGCAAGTGGCAAGTGGCAAGTGGCAAGTGGCAAGTGGCAAGTACAAGTACAAGTACAAGTACAAAACTATTAGAACCAGTAATACTATTTCGACATTTTTTAAATAATTTGAAAATCAAGAAGACTGAAAGACTTTTTGTAAAAATCTGTTTGAGTCACGAAGCATGAGTGAGGAGTTATTTTTACAGCCTGGAAGGAAGCGTAGTATTTTCTAATCTATTTAAAAGAAGTCTTGATTTTTTGGTTCATTTTGCATCAAGGCAAAAGAACAGAGAGCAATAGCAAGTGGTGGGTGGTTAGAACTTAGTGATTAGTAATTACTAGTACTGGTTACTGATTACTAGTTACTAGTAACTATAAAATAGACAAGTGTGGATACCTTGCTCGACAAGCTTGTACTATTTTTTCTAATTCTTCTTTGGGTAACTCCAGGGCTGTTTCAATCAATTCAGATTCATTCGAAAAACGAAGGGTACCCAGATCAGGTTCTGATTCATTAAGATCTAAAACTTCCAGTACTAATTCGTCTGTTTCAAGCGATACCTTCTTCGATCTGAACCAACCATAATCCGCAATATACTGTACATACTCTTTTTTGAATTTCAGGCGCTCCTTTCCCATACTATTCCACAACACAATACGTAACATGAACAATCCCATAAACGAAAAGAAAAATAGCAACGCAAAAAATGCCAGCATTGGATAATCTAAATCACTTACTAGTTCCGTTCCTGAAAATACCGGAATCATAAAACAAATGAAACTCACAATGGACAAAAATATTCGGATAAAAAGTGGTCCTTTTTTACCTGTGATAATTATTTCATCATGGCTAATAGACAATTGATTTTCATTCATAAGGTTGATGAAAAATAAAGGGTGGTGTATAAAGATTAGAAAAATACAAAAATCATGGATATAGCGATCTGTATATATTCATTAAAAAAAAATCTGAATAGGATTACAATAATAAAATGAAAAAAGTAGAAGCTATTGAAAAAGAATTGGACGAAATAGAGGATAAAAAAGAAAAAAGATCAACTGGAATCCATCCTAAACTAAAAGGAAATACCCATACCTCTGTGTAGATTACCTAAAGTACATCTTGTGATTTTTTTAATGGAAGATCCAGGCCCCATTATGTCTGAAAGAATAAAACTTTAAACCAATTTTCTATTTCAATATATCACTTGTCATTTTTTGCAGAATTGGAATTATCTGATTTTCAAACCAATCATTTCGTTTAAACCAGGCAATATTTCTAGGTGAAGGATGGGGTAAAACAAAATATTTCGGAAGATATACCTCAAAATTAGACACCGTTTCCGTCAAATTCTTCTTTTTATTTTTTGGTAAATAATAATCCTGCGCATATTTCCCTATCAATAAAATCAACTCAACTGCTGGCATTTGATCCAATAATTTCTGATGCCACATTGGAGCACATTCCTTTCTGGGAGGTAAATCACCCGATTTACCTTTTCCCGGATAACAGAACCCCATAGGAACAATGGCAATTTTTTCCTTATCATAAAATTGCTCCTTATCTATATTTAACCAGGTTCTCAATCGATCTCCGCTTAGATCATTCCATGGAATTCCGGAATTGTGGACTTTTATTCCTGGTGCCTGACCTATAATAACCAGCTTTGCAGTTGGACTTACCTGAATAACCGGGTTGGGCCCCAACGGTAGGTAATCTGCACATAATGTGCAACTCAAAACTTGATTTATAAGTTGTTCCATGGACTATTATCTAATGAATAATAAAGATATTAAATCCCTAAAATCATTCCTATTCTATCACTGGATCTATTCCTATAATTTAGTACCTATTTTTCATAACGTTTACCACAGAACTTTTATTAACAATACATTACCCTTTAAATAAACGCAGTTAATCGAATTATATCCAATTAAAAACTTAAATAAATTAACTTATAACTTTAAGAGATATCATTTAAAATAAAAAAATGAAACCATGAAACAAACCATACTCACCCTTTGCTTTTTATTATTTGTGTTAGGAAGTTGCAGCAATGACCAACAAGTCAAGCCAGCTGAAAAGGAAGTAAAAAAGGAAATTTCAAAATCAAAACCAGAGCTATTGGATCAGGTAAAAACCAAGGTAGAAAATGTGGATAAAGAGTTAAACACGATAGAATCTGACCTAGATGAAATAAGCACCAAATCAAAAGAAGTCAAGAAAAGAGTTGACAATCTTATAGACGAATTATAAAGATATATTTATGAAAGTTAATATAAAAGTACTTATAGCAGTAGTTCTTTTTATTACCTCCGGGATTCTACTTGCACAAAACAACAAGCAAAACAGAAAAAAGGTAGAGCAGAAAGTTCAAACACAGAAAAAAAACGCTGAAAAAGAGGCCAAAACTAAAAAGGAACAACTTAAAGCGAACCAGGATGAAAAAGCCAAACAAGGTAAGGCCTTAGGAAAAAACAAAGGCGACTTAAAGGGAAAGGAATTCGGCCATGCTGTATCTGAAGAGGCTAAAAAGAGAAAAGAAAAATTGGCTAAATCTTCTAAAAAACTTAAAGAAATAGAAAAGACAAATAAAGAGAGTCGTGATAAGCTCAATGATGCTAAAGAAAAATTAAAAAAGCAGAAAAAGACTAAAAAAATATCCGAAAAAGAGTACCAGAAGAAAATGGGAAAAATAGAGGATATTGAAAAAGATTTAGACGAAATCAAGAATAAAAAAGAGAAAATAAGAAAGAAAAAAGATCGTCTGGATGCAATTATAAATTAAGATATTAAATTTAAAAAGGCCGTTAATACGGCCTTTTTAAATTTGAAACATTACCAAACCAGAAATTATTTGGCTGTTCTTACCATCTCTTCTTTTGGTTCTTCATTGGTTTCTTTATTGGAAGAATCAACGGTTTTAAAGATACTTTTAACCTTTTCCAATTTAGCCGGACTAGTAAATACCATCGTATAGGCCTCTTTTAAAGTTCGACTCTTCCTTACATCCCGTACTATATCCTGCCATTCGTGAAAATTCGATTCAATTGGATCGTGAGAATTCACCTCTTTGGTAATACCAAAATCTACAGGAACATCTTCAGGTTGAAAAGTTCCAAACATCCTATCCCATATAATCAGAGTAGAGCCAAAATTTTTGTCTAAATAATGTGCATTCTTACCATGATGTACCCGATGGTGTGAAGGAGTTGTAAATACATATTCTATGACCCTAGGTAACTTCTTAATATATTGGGTATGAATCCAGAATTGATACAATACTTCTATCTGATGACAGATAAAAAAGAGAACAGGATCAAAGCCCATTAGCGCTATAGGGACAAAAAAGATGAGCTTAATATGTTGTGTCCATCCCAATCGAAAGGAGGTGGACCAATTGTATTTATTGGAATTATGATGAGTTACATGTGTTGCCCACCAAAATCGATTGACATGACCCAGGCGATGCGCCCAATATCGGCAGAAATCAATAGAAACAATGCATAATATAAAAGACCACCAAGTAGTCGGAATTGACCATGACACCATATTATAAAAAAAGAGAATAAGCGTAAACATCGCCAATTTTAGAAATGCTGAAATTGCAACATTTACCAAACCTATAACGGTAGATGATACCGTATCCTTGCCATCATAATAACCTTTCTTTTGACGTGCAGAAATTACCCATTCCAGTACCACCAGAAGGATCATAGGTATTGCCATAGCAGGTATGATGTTTAAACCATCAAGCTGTTCAATTAGCATATCAAAAGTTACTGGGTTTTCTCTCAAAATAATACGTTTTTTTTAAACTGAATAAATTATATATCCTTGAAAGAATCAACCATTCCAAAATTGTATCTTCTCTTAAGAATCTATCAAATATAACATGAATTCTAACTGCTACAAGATAAAGAAAAACTATCCGTTAAGGTCTCTGGGAAATTTATATTTTGAATATTTTTAATTGAAATACGAACAATAAAACAGGCCAAAGCTTTAGATAAATGTCATAAAGTGACTCAATCAATACTATAAATAATCGTTATTAACCTAATAATTATATTCTTAGGTTTAATTCTACTATACCTTAGCGGATTTCAAATCCTGATAGGTAGAAAAGTGATTTTCAAACTACACTTTGTTGATATTTTTTTATTGTTGGAAGACTATGCTTAATGAGTGGATGATCAGTTTCAATCGTAAGTTTGGAACCTGTTTAAATCCTTATACATTTGTATACCATTTGCATAAAACACCCCTTTAAAACAAATAGGTATTTATACTCTACTTTTTTTTGTTTACAAGGCTTTTTTTGCCTTAAGCCTTCTACTTTACCTTTTTATTTTTGGATTTCATCAATGCTTCTATTGCAATAACACTTCCAATAACAACTATACCCTGTATTAGAGAATGAATGATGGGATCCTCTATTCGATCATTTGATGTATTAATATACAATACAAATGAAAACCCTAGTATAAACCCTAATACCTTTTCTATAATCTTATACTTCGTATCCTTTGACATCACCTGCTTATCTTTTATTCAATTAGAATTGTATCGTAAATATAGTAAACCTAATGATAAATAGATCATCCCCCTTAATTTGTGGGACGGTATCATAAAATCACTTTAATTGAATAAAATACATCAAAAAAGAGCTGAAATTAACCAAATAGAATAAGGATGTCTAAACGCCTTCCAAGGCACAATACACTGGTATTATGCGGTGGTTAGAGCGATTTTTTGTAATTTTACAGTACTAAAGTAAACAATTGACGCCATGAAAAAGCTGCTTCAATTACTACTAATTATTTTAGTTTCTTTTCCACTTCAGGCCCAAATGCCTAATTCTTCTAAAAAACTTGTACTCGGATTAGGAGCCGGGACCTATAGTGCAGATCAAATTTCAGGTATTTCAGGTATATTCGACATCACCCACGAGGAAAAAAATTATTTTTACAAATTCAGATTTATTGCTAACCGAGAAGTCGAATTATCACTGGATGGTGAAGAATTAGAAGATCACAATGCCGAATTTGGCTTATTGCTAGGTTGGTTGTCTCAAGGAAGAAATTTTAAGGTAGCCCTATCTAGCGGTGTAGCATTGGTAACAGGACAAGAAATAAGAGAAAATAAAAGGAAAAAGAAATTTACTGTTCCAAGTATACCAGCTCAAGTAGAAGCAAACGTAAAACTTAGTAGAAATAAAAATATTGGATTTGGCTTTGCGCTCAATGTAAACAAAGAACAATCATTCACTGTGTTTTTTGTCAAGTTGAATATGCGAAGTTAAATGGAATATTTTTCAATAAATAAAAAAGTCCTTTCCGGTTTAGAAAGGACTTTTTTTATTGACTATTGCTACCAAATATCAGAATGCGAAACTTCATCCACTGGGTGAGCAACAACATCTTCTATGAATTCATCAATTTGCTCTTTAGTAACATTTGGCATACAAATAATGTGTGTTTGACCATCTTCAGTTGCCAATATGCCATTTTTCTTTTACAAAGTCAATTAGATGGGCATTCCCATAATAGTATGGATTATTTATTCTTTCGAAGGTTCAGATTTTTTAGATGCTTTAAGTCTTTTAGCATCTTTAAGACTCTTATGTATCATCCACTCCAGTTGCCCATTCACACTACGAAATTCATCATCTGCCCACTTTTCAATCTGGGCGAAGGTTTCAGGATCAATTCTAAGAACAAATGATTTTTTCTTAGCCATAAATTATGCGTTTAATGTTCCGGTATTAATTACAGGCGTTACCTCCTTATCACCACAAAGAACAACCATTAGGTTACTGATCATTGTAGCCTTTTTATCCTCATCAAAATCAATAATATTATCATCTGATAGCCTCTGTAAGGCATCTTCAACCATTCCTACAGCTCCTTCCACAATTTTCTTTCTCGCAGCAACAATAGCAACCGCTTGCTGCCTTTTCAACATAGAATTTGCTATTTCCGGTGCATAGGCCAAATATCCTATACGAGCCTCTGTAACCTCAATACCAGCAATGGTTAGTCTTTCGGTAATTTCATGCTCCAAAGCCTCATTAACTTCATCCATACCGGAACGTAAAGTTATCTCTACCTGTTCGTCGTCAAAGTTATCATAAGAATATGAACCTGCCAATTTTCTCACGGCTGCATCCGTCTGAATTCGTACAAATTCCTGATAATGATCCACATCAAATGCGGCCTTATAAGTATCCCTAACTTTCCATACTAAAATAACATTTATCAAAATAGGATTTCCAATTTTATCATTCACCTTCAGCTTTTCACTGTCAAAGTTTCTAGCTCTCAGGGAAATTCGTTGCCTGGTGTAAAATGGATTCGCCCAAAAGAAGCCATTGTCCTTTACAGTTCCTTTATAAGAGCCAAATAATACTAGCACCTTCGAACCATTCGGATTTACAATAAAAAAACCTTTTGCTATTAAAAATAAGACTGGCAGAACAATTAAAGGTATTGCATTTTCAAGTTGAATGATTCCAAAAATCATTGCTATTAAAGTTATAATTGATAGAATCAAAATGGTATAACCATTACTTACGTTAATTTGTTTTTCATTTTTCATATTGATATCATTTTAATATCACAATGATAACAATAATTATTCAATTATAAAAATTTTAGACAACCTGTTACCCATATTCATCAATAAAAAAGTCCCTCCTACTACAGCAGAAAGGACTTATCATTCGTTTTGAACGATATTTACCAGCTTTCGGATGAATAAATTTTCTCAACCGGATGAGAAACAATATCTTCTATCAACTCGTCTATTCGTTCTTTAGTAACATTTGGCATACAAATAATATGTGTTTGACCATCTTCAGTTGCCAAATTGCCATTTTCCTTTTACAAAGTCATGCTGTGTAGGTAAAACGACTGTAATAACGTTGGGATTTCTCCAAGCCTTCACCCCTATTTCATTTAAAAATACCAAACTCAATCTTTACTTGGCTCCTTTTTAATAAAAGGCTTAATAAGCAACCTTAAAGATTGATCGTAGGATAAATAACTCCACATCCAGTTGATAAATACAAAGAGTTTGTTTTTGGTTCCTAAAATGGACATCAAATGAACAAACAACCAAAGACACCAGGCTACAAAACCATGGAGTTTTAGGCCAGGTAAATTGGCTACTGCCAAATTCCGTCCAATGGTGGCCATAGAACCTTTATCGACATATTTAAATTGTGAGGGTTCTTTCCTGTTGGATTTTAGGTTAGAAGCTAGATTTATCGCCTGCTGAATAGCGACTTGGGCTACTTGTGGATGGCCATTCGGATATTTTTCGGTTTCCATATAAGCCATATCACCAATGGCATAGATATCAGATTGTCCTTCCACCTGGTTGAAGGCGTTTACTTTCAATCGTCCCCCACGTGCCAATACGGATTCGGGAATTCCATTTATTTTTGGAATACTAATACCGGCAGCCCATATCAGGTTTTTTACGGAAAGCCAGGAATCCCCAATTTCAATTCGTTCACCATCGTAGGCAGATACATGGGTATCCAGATGAACCTGTACACCTAAGTTCTCCAAATACAATAAGGTCTTATGGGTCGATTTGTCAGCAAACCCAATCAGTAGTTTTTTATTGGCTTCTACTAGGTGAATTTGCATATAGTCTGCATTCAAATCCGGATAGTCTTTCGGTAAAATATACCGTTTCATCTCCGCCAATGCCCCGGCTAACTCAACACCTGTTGGCCCACCACCGACAATAACCACCGACATCAATGCTTTTAACTTTTCGGGATCCTCCTCATTGATGGCTTGTTCGAACCGATTCAATATTATATTTCTGAGGTAAATTGCCTGAGAAACACTTTTCATAGGAATGGCGTGTTCCTCAAAATCCTTCATCCCAAAATAATTCGTAGTAGCTCCAAAAGACAACACCAGTTTATCGTAAGAAATAGTACCAATATTGGTGTGAATAATTTTCTGTTTATCGTTTACAGCTTCCAGTTCAGCCATTCTGAATTTCACATTGGGCATGTACTGAAAAGCTTTTCTCAAAGGGAAGGAAATAGCACTTGGCTCTATACCTGAAGTAGCTACTTGATAAAACAAAGGTTGAAATTGATGGTAGTTATTTTTATCGATTAAAACTACCTGATAATCTTGACTGGCTAAGGACTTGGCCAATTTAAGTCCGGCAAAACCTGCCCCAACTATAACAATCCTTGGAAATTCTGAATCTGGTAATACGACCGCTTTATTCATTTCTTATTCACGATAGATTAGCAATATTGGATGATCAAATTTAACTTTTTAAACGTAGATTTATTTATATTATTTGAACATTTTAGGGATAATATTTGTCTATATCCTGTACCAGGAATATTTAGAATATTAAAGAAACCTAATGGGATTGTAAATTGCTCTCAATTATATAAAAAAAGTCCTTTCCGGTTTAGAAAGGACTTTTTTTATTGACTATTGCTACCAACTATCAGAATGCGCAACTTCATCTACTGGATGAGCAACAACATCTTCTATGAATTCATCAATTTGCTCTTTAGTAACATTTGGCATACAAATAATGTGTGTTTGACCATCTTCAGTTGCCAATTGCCATTTTTCTTTTACAAAGTCATGCTGTGCAGGTAAAACGACTGTAATAGCATTGGGATTTCTCCAAGCCTTCACCCCTACTTCATTTAGTCTATTCTCTGTGTATTCCGCCATTTGCAGGGATCCCTCTACACGCTTTCTCAAACCTTCCATTCCCATTTTTCGAATAGCATACCAAAGAAATAATGGACTATGTCCATTTCTTGATCCCGTAATAGTAGTATCTGAACTACCAATATAGGAAACCGATAAGGCTATTCTATCCTTATTGGACTTCTTTACAATTACAACTCCACAAGGAATCGGAGAACCAATAAACTTATGTCCACTGATGGCTAAACTATCTGCTCCGTCTGCAAAATCGAATGCCGGTCTTGGCTCTAAAAAAGCACTAATAGTTCCCGATAAAGCCGCATCACTATGGATATAATGATGTTTTAGAGCTGATTTCTTAAGTATAGATTTTATCTTTCTTACATCATCCTTAGCCTCTGTCATTGTTGTACCAATATTGGCAAGTACAATGGCAGGTACATTTCTATGTAATGCAATAGATTCCTTTAAGTCAGTGTAATCCATCTCACCATTTTCCTGAGATCGAATAACAATGCTTGGCATATTCAACAAGTGGATATTCTTCTGAACACTGTAATGTGTTGATTCAGAATAATAAACCATCCCCTTTGGATAACGCTCTCTTGCTAAATAAAGACCGTAAAGATTTCCTTCCGAACCTCCATTTGTTACATATCCGGACCAATCGTTTTTATCTGCCCTAAAAAGTTGAGCAAAAAATCGAAGGACATCCTTTTCCATCTCCCTTGAATCCACACCATAAGTAGAATCCACAAATGGATCACCTAGATTATTCATTGGATATTGTAAGAAAGGTAATAATGCATCGTAATTAAAGTCCTTTGATACAGGATAACCTAAAAAGTTAGCTGTTTTCTCTTCTATTTTCTTTAGAAGATTGTCCAAACGCTCCTTATCTGAAATTCCCAATTCCATCCTTCGTTAATTTTTGTCCAAAAATACTTATAATCAATAAATAATAAGCTCACTTTTCAATTAATTCAATATAACATACTACTAAATCCATGATCCAATTGTGTACATTTTTTTTGCAATGGTTTAGTACAAATAAATCAAATTCTTTTGAATATCAGGTCATTAAATTTAAGCCTATTTTATCTCTTCTGTACCATCCGCATGCAAGGCAAATCTTCCTTTATCTCTATCATGAACTTGTTCTTGTTGAGACCAGGGCCATCCTCCAAATTGAGTTTTTCGAAAATCTGCATAAGCAGCATGAATTTCAGCTTCCGTATTCATTACAAAAGGACCGTATTGAACAACAGGCTCATTGATAGGCTTCCCTTGTAAGACCAGTAAAAATCCATCCTGATCCCCATTTACTATCTCCAGATCGACCTTAGGATTAACTTGAACCAAATGATAATTATAGATTGTTTCTCCTTCAACTTGAATCTTATCTCCTTTATAAAAGTAGAGGGTCCTATTTACCTCCCGATCAGTTGATGGTAATACCCAGGTGGCATTGGCTTCCATTTTTAGTGTTAAAATTTGAACACCATTTATAGTATCTGAGGCCCAGGAATCGGGGGTAGGTTTAGCAGGCTCTACTCCTCTTAAATTTCCTGCAATCACATTGATTTCAGTTTTTCTTCCTGCTTTATCCTTTTCTTGTACCAGTGGAATCATATCTTCCCAAAGCATCCTAAAGTGTGGTTCGACCATCTTTTTCGCTTTTGGAAGATTCAACCAAACTTGAAATATTTCCAATGGATTTTCTTTATCCTTATGAATCAATGGAAACATCTCTGAATGCTGAACTCCTTTTCCTGCGGTCATCCATTGCACATCTCCGGCACCAAACCTTCCTGCAGCACCGAGGGAATCAGAATGATCTACAAGGCCCTCTTTATTGATGGTTATGGTTTCAAAACCACGGTGTGGATGATAAGGAAAGCCAGGAACTTTGCTTCCATGATACATCCTCCAACCATCTTTTATGGTAAAATCCTGTCCAATATTTCTTCCTTCCAACGAGGATACTGGTCCCATGTGTTCATTTCCCTTGGGGTACTCATCTCTGTGATGCGCACAAAACAAAAACGGATCAAATGTTTTCCAGGGAAAGTCCAAAGGTTCTATACGGATAATGGTATCATTTTTCATAGTAGTAGAGCTTATTGATAAAGATAAAATAATCCTATTCATTAATCTCAAAAGACACTTACAAAATGGGAAAATACAGGCTTTAATAGTTCCAATGAAACTCCTTCAGGTTTTTTCAATTCCAATAACCTACTGGCTTAATGAGATCATCAATTGATAATAACCAGAACAAAAAAAATCCCTAAAGGAATACACCTTTAGGGATTTTTATCAAATTATATCATTGTTTACTACATATCCAGGAGCACTTCAATGGCCTCTTCCAGATAAATGTCTTTTTCTAAGCTCTTGATCCATTTATTGTTTAATTTAATAAAAGTACTGTCCTCATTAATAGAAGCCATATCCGCTTCCATATTGGAAACCATTAATCGTTCTCGATTCTTTTTACTTTCCTTAAGGGCTTTATTCTTAGCTTTTATAGCTTCCTGCTCCTCCAGGTATTCATTCCAGGAAAGGCTGATTTTACTATCGTCTCTTCTGGTTTTCATATCCTTCGCTTGCTTATCTATTAAAGCAAAAGAATTGTTCGACTTCACTCTTTTTTTACTGTTCTTCTGAATCTCTTTTAATTGATCATCCATATCAATTGAATTATATGGAATTGATTTTATTTGATCCCAAGCCATGGCATAGTCTCTTTCCTCTTCTCCCAAATCGATATAAGTATAATTGTCCGGTAAAACAATATCAGATTCTACTCCCTTTATTTGAGTAGATCCACCATTTACTCTATAAAACTTTTGGGCAGTAATTTTTAATGAGCCCATTGGTTTAAATTCATTGAACCCATTTATTTGTCTATCAAAATCTATAAAATGTTGAACCGTACCCTTACCGAAGGTATGCTCCGAACCTATGATAATTGCTCTTCCGTAATCCTGCATAGCCGCAGCTAATATCTCAGAGGCAGAAGCAGAAAACTTATCTACCATGATAACCAATGGTCCATCATAGTATACTTTTTCATCTCTATCTCTTCGGATATTGTTCATTTCCCCTGCATTAACTTGTACTACAGGTCCTTTATCAATAAACAAGCCCGCAATCTTCACTACATCTTCTAAAGAACCTCCACCGTTACTACGAAGGTCTATCAATACCCCATCTACACCTTCTTCGTTCAACTTCAATATCTCTTTCTTCATGTCTCCTGAAGAATTCCTACCATTTCTCTTGTGGAAGTCTGCGTAAAATTTAGGTAATTTTATATAACCAAATGTTTTATTGTCCTTTTCAATCAAAGCAGATTTGGCGTAGGTTGCTCTATTAACTACCACATCTCTTACAATATCAATTTCCTGTAAGGTTCCGTCAATTTTCTTTACAGTTAAACGAACAGTAGTTCCCTTTTTTCCTCTAATAAATTGAACTGCTTCATCCAAAAGCATATCAGATAAATCCGTTGCTTCCTTTTCCTTTTCAGCTGCTTTTAGAATAATATCTTCTACTTCCAAATCCCCTTGTAAATCACAAGGACTACCTGGTATTACCTCAGATACTTTTATCTCTCCATCAGATTGTGAAAGCCTGGCACCAATTCCTTCCAATTTTCCAGACATGGATATATCAAAATTCTTTTTCGATTTCGGTGCAAAATATACCGAATGAGGATCGAAAATGTTCACCATACTGTTGATATACATTTCGAACTTATCTTCATCCTTCAATTTAGCTAATCGATCGAACCAATTTTCCTGTCCTTTAAGTGTCTTCTCTCTTGCATCTTTCTCTAAGACTTCAAATGACTTGACTTCAAATTCCGGATCTTTCTCCAATTTACCTTGTTGAGACCTGTGCTTTCTTTCTAATCTACTTAGTGTTGACGCCTTCAATCTTTTACGCCACCTTTCTTTCCATTCGGCAGAAGAATTAACCCATACCAACTTTTCAGCGTCCGATTCCAATTCTTCGTCAATATTGAAATCGAAAGGCTTTGCTAATATTTCCTGGTACAATTCTTTTGCTTCCTCTTCACGTACAGTCAATAACTCATTCACCTTCACGAAGAGATCAATTCTTTGCGCAATGATTTGGTTATCGATGCTTAATTCAAAACTTTTCAGTTGATCAATATCCGACTGATGTAAAAATAATTTGTTGTAATCCACTCTATCCAAATATTCCTTAAAAGCCTTTTTGGAAAAATTATCATCAATTTTTACTGGATCAAAGTGCGATCTACTTAGGGTACTCATTACCAAACTCTGAATAAATTCCTTCTTCCCATTTTTCTTCGGTTGAATAGAGTTATTCTGGGCTTGCATATAAAACAAACCACAGCCTAGTAATAAAGCGGATAAAATAATTTTTTTCATGTAAACTATATTTTCAATGAATGGCATTGCATTCAGTAGTATCTTTCGATAAATCGTCTTTTTATTTCAAAAAGCTCTGCTAACAAATTTAATAAGTCTGAACAAATAATACACCAAAGCTCCCATTGGGAATGTTAAATGCGGTGAATGAATTCAAAGTTCACTCAATTTTTCTAAAAAATCATAGTCTATTAGTACAATTATGGATTAAATAGAAAATAAAATTGCAATTTTGCACAAAATCCATTTGAAATGAAAATTATCTGCATCGGAAGGAATTATGTAAAACATGCACTGGAATTAGGAAATGAGGTACCTAAAGAACCTGTTTTCTTTCTTAAACCTGATTCAGCGATCCTTCGCCCTGGATCTATATTTTTTCTTCCTGATTTCAGTTCAGACATTCATCATGAGTTAGAAGTGGTTGTGAAAATTTGCAAGGTTGGAAAACATATTTCTGAAAAATTCGCACATACCTACTATAATGAAATAGGATTGGGAATTGATTTTACTGCTCGCGATATTCAAAAGGAATGTAAAGAAAAGGGATTACCATGGGAAAAAGCTAAATCATTTGATGGTTCTGCACCTATCGGGAAATTTGTCGATAAATCGGAATTTGAGGGGAAAAACCTTAACTTTAGGCTCCTAAAAAATGGAGACCTTGTACAAGAAGGAAACACAGATGATATGTTATTCAGCATTGATCAAATCATAGCACATATCTCGCAATTCATCACCTTAAAAAAAGGGGATTTAATCTATACTGGAACTCCGGCTGGTGTTGGACCAGTAAAAATGAATGACCGTCTTGAAGGTTTTTTGTTCGATAAAAAGTTAATAGACTTTAAGGTAAAATAATTATGAAAAATCTACTTATATCACTGCTCTCATTAAGTCTTTTGCTCGTAATTTACTCCTGCCAAGATGGGAAGGCAGATACTGAAATGTACAGTAAACACATTCAAAATAAACGAACGGAGACAGATCAATATTTTAAATCTGCCAAAAGTCCAATATCCGAAGAAGACAAGTCTAATTTTACCAACCTACCTTATTACGAAATTGACTTAAAATATCTCGTAGATGCCAAGGTAGAGCATATCGAAAATCCTGATACTATTAAGATAAATACTACCACAGGGGATCTCCGTGACTATTTGCGTTATGCAAAACTTCATTTTTCAATTAATGATACTTTGTGTTCTTTGGTAGTTTACAAATCAGTACTGGCTTCAGACATTCATTATTTCTTACCTTTTAAAGATTATAGCAACGGATTTGGCTCCTATGCTGCCGGAAGATATTTGGACCTCAATGAACCAGGAAGAGATACGTATGCGCTAGATTTTAATCTTAGTTATAACCCATATTGTGCCTATAGCGAAAAATACTCTTGCCCTATTCCACCTTATGAAAATCACCTTAAAATAGCTATTACAGCTGGCGTTAAATATGAAGAAGAACACTAGAAAATATAATTTTGAGGTAGTATACGAAGACAATCACCTCATTGCGGTAAATAAAAAAGCTGGTGTTCTTTGTCAAGGTGACAAAACGGGTGATAAACCCTTAGTGGACGAGGTAAAAGAATTTTTAAAGGCCAAATACAATAAACCAGGCAATGTATTTGCTGGGTTAATCCATCGATTAGATAGACCTGTAAGTGGTTTAGTACTATTTGCAAAGACAAGTAAGGCACTTACTCGGATGAATGAGCAGTTTAAAACCAGAGCCGTTCAGAAAACCTATTGGGCCATAGTAAGGGATAAACCTCTAACAGAGAGCGGAACGCTAAAACACTATTTGCTCAAAAATCAAAAGCAAAATAAATCTCGGGCATTTCAAAAGGCTACAGAAGGTGCCTTATTATCAGAGTTGTCGTATAAGGTATTAAAGAAATTATCGACTCACTATTTATTAGAAATCAATCCAAAAACTGGAAGACATCACCAAATTAGAGTTCAACTCTCAACCATGTCTTGTCCTATAAAAGGAGATCTTAAATACGGATCTAAAAGAAGTAATCCAGACGGTAGTATTAGCTTACATGCCCGAAAGCTTAAATTTACTCATCCGGTTTCAAAAGAAGAAATGACCCTGGTTGCGCCAGTTCCATCTAATGCAATTTGGCAAGCCTGTAAATAATTAAATCAAAAAAGTATGCCCTTAATACACATCAGCCGAAAAAAAGAATTTATAAATAGGTTTAAATATTTTAAACTATTGGTTAACAACCAAGACATTGGAGAATTAAATTCAAGAGGTATTGCCAGTAAAGATCTGCCTGAAGGTACTTATTCCTTTCAGGCAAAAAAAGGATTGATTTGTTCAAGCCAGGTTTTAAAACTTCACTTGAATGCAGGAGAAAAAAACTATATTCAAATTTCTACCAACAAATCAATCAAGTATCTCATGCTTTTATATGGGCTTTTTACAGCTTTATTGGCTACCAGCAAAATGCACAACCTTGAGTATCTGGCAATGTTCATTGCATTATCCGCCACATTGGGGAGTCTTTATTTTTTTACTATTGGTAGAAGGAAATACCTTATATTGAAACATTCCAATAAGCCTTTCAATTCATAAATAAGCATTTAAATAATTCGTTTTTTAGTTAAAAAAATATCGAAATTGTGCTCTCTCCTACGGATACATCCTCTGAATAGATCATTTATTTAAAAAATTGTTCCTGAAATGAGCATATTTTAAGGCTCTAAGGCTTCATTATTGCAAAAAAAAATTATTTTTGTGCATCGAATAAAACAAATTATGGCTAAAGAGACAAAAGATAGAACCGAAGAACAGTTGGAAGCATTTGAACAAACGCTTACAAAAACTGAAAAGTATATTGAAGAAAATAGAAATAGTTTGATGATTATCGTACTGGCTATTGTCTTAATTTTCGGAGGTTATTACGCATACAGTGGTTTATACTTAAAACCAAAAGCTACAAAAGCTCAAACGGCTATGTTTGGTGCAGAGAACTATTTCAAAAATGATTCTTTTGAATTAGCACTTAACGGAGACAGTGAAAGAGACATTGCTGGTTTTATTGAAATAATTGAAGAATTTGGAAATACACCTGCAGGAAATGTTGCTAATTACTACGCAGGTATATCTTTCCTAAGAATGGGTGAATTCGAAGAGGCATTGACTTACCTTTCTAATTACTCTACTGACAGTAAAATCTTGGAGCCAATGGCTAAAGGTGCTATGGGAGATGCTAATGCAGAATTAGGAAACAATGAAGAAGCTTTGAATCTTTATATCCAGGCTGCATCAAGCAACACCAATGATTTCACTTCTCCTATTTACCTAATGAAAGCAGGTAACCTTTGTGAAGTAATGGGTAATACAGATGCTGCAATCGCACATTATGAAAACTTAATGGATAATTATAAAAACAGTACGGAAGGGAGACAAGCTGAAAAGCTTCTTGCTCGTCTTGGAAAGTTTTAATTATTATTCCAATTGTCATTAAAAAAGCTTAAACTTGATAAAGTTTAGGCTTTTTATTTTTTAAACAGATTGAATAAAATCAAACACTATGGCTACTACAAATCTATCTGATTACGACGTTGACTCGGTTCCTACGGGAAACGGTTTACGATTTGGAATTGTGGTTTCAGAATGGAATCCTGATATCACCGAAAACCTTTATGAAGGAGCATTTGAAGCACTACTGAAACATGAGGTAGATGAACGCGATATCATCCGTTTAAATGTACCGGGTAGTTTTGAACTTGTTTACGGTGCAAAATTACTTATTGAAACGACAGATATTGATGCTGTAATCGTAATAGGAAGTGTTATCCGTGGGGAAACTGCTCATTTTGATTATGTATGTTCATCGGTAGCTCAAGGGGTAACAGATCTTAATATTAACTATCACATTCCAATTATTTTTGGAGTATTGACTGACGACAACAAACAACAAGCTATAGATAGATCTGGTGGAGCTAAAGGAAATAAAGGTACAGAATGCGCTGTTGCTGCCATTAAGATGGCAAGTGTAGCAGCTGTTATGTACGATGACTTTGAAGAGGCTGAAAGTGTAAAATAAACTTTCATAATTATAAAATTGTAAAAAGCCAGTCCCGAAACTTCGGGACTGGCTTTTTTTGTACATTTATACTATTCAAAATTTAAGCTAAATGAAACATCTTATTTATCGAAGCTTATTTATTGGCCTTTTAGCCTTAAGTAGTGCCTGTAAAACCAATTCTTCCAGTTCCAGTGTAACATCCATTGAGGAGCAACCTGAAACAAAATCAGAAATAACTCTGATGTCAGAAGGTTATGTAAAAGCAACTGTACTTGACAAAAACGACTTGTATGATTGTGGGTTTTTACTTCGATTAGAGAAAGATGGTCGTATGCTCTACCCTCGAAAACTAGTTGAAGGTTTCAACAAAGACCAATTGAAGGTATGGATTCTCTATAGACCAATACGACCGATTCAAGCCAATTGTCCGGATGTTATACCTATTTATATTGAGGACATCCAAAAGAGGACCAATTAATTCAGGTTGCTTTATTTTATCTTCATCACTCACATAAATAATTGATTATTCTTTTTCACTCAACTCTTTCACTTTTTGAGCCCAGTTATTTATAATACTTTTTTGAGTTACAAAATCATCACCATATGGGCCGCAAACAATTTTTAATTCTGTATTCTTTGTTTGTTCATTTTCTAAAAGAAGGAATTTTTCATTATACCGTAAATAATCATAATCATTTTGAATATAAAAATTTCCAAACAATTTATTAGCATACGAAGAGGTTAAAATTCCGGTATTTGGATAATGGTAGTTTACATTTGATGTTTTCCTCCAATCAGTTTTTAGTTGATTGTCTTTATCAAAAATTGGCTGAAGAGTTTCTGCATTTTCAGGTTTTGTAAGTACTTCCCAAATCACATCTTGTGTGGCTTTGATTATGATATTAAGTGAGACAAATCGTGTTGCGGGAATCATTACAATTTCATTATCAGTAAGAAACCTAACTTCTTTTAATCTTGCACTACCATTACCTCCATTTAAATATCTAAAACCAACAATAGAGTCATTATCTACATTGATGGCTTGTATAACAATTATAAGGTCTTCTCTTTTTGAATATTCATTATATAAACTAGCCAATTTAGGTAGGACAATATCTAATGCTTTTGCATTTGGGTATTTTAAAGTATCTACAAAAATTAATGATGTACCATTTTGGGTTTCTTCTTTTGTAGCCATTCTTCCATTTATAACGGGTACATTTTCCCAATTGGTAATATCTACCGGTGGAAAACCATTTAAATTATCAGGGCAGTACCAACCACCATATCTGTGTGGCTCGGTCTTTATTGTTTCATTTTTTTGATTTGAGACTTCTACGTCTTTATTATCAACAGTTTTGTTGTTTTGTAAACAGGACGTAAATGAAGCTAGACATAATACGATCAGTACTTTGAACAATTTATTTTTCATGATTTATATTTTTTGATTATACCCATAAATGTATATTGAGATCATTTATAATAGATTTAAAAAGTGTAAATTAATGTAAATCATGTGTAAATTAATCCAAAACAATTTCATAACAGAGTTTATTCAAATCATTTTGCTAAATGATATTTAACCTATCATATTAACACATATTAGTTTTTTAAATTAGAGCTAATGACTTAGCTATGAGTAATTGCGTAGGTTAGATCGAACCTTTGCAAGTACACAACAAGCAGAAAATTCCGTAAGAATTATCAGGATAGGCAGGAACAAGAAGTTAATATAGTTATTGTTGTACAACGTTATTTTGTTTAAAATCTATATCCAATTCTTAAATGCAAATTCGCAGTTGCTTTACTTTCATTTTCTAAATATCTAAGATCTTTAGCATAATAATAATAAACGTATCCTATTCCAATCCCAGTTTCATAGGTGAAATGGTATCCAATGTTTCTTCTAATTCCCCAAGTTGGGACAATAGAAATATTGCTTATAATGCTTACGTTGTCATAATCGGATAGTACAAACCAATCAGGATGATAACTTGTTTTTAATGAAATGAAATTCCCGCTATTTCCGTCAATTCGTCTTGATTTGATTTCTCTTTTAATTAAATTATAATACCAACGAGGTTCTAAAGTAATTACTGGTGCTAATAAAAATCCTATTCCGTCATTAGAATCGTCTCCCCAAACTCCAGTGTCAAATCCGAGTTCACTTCGTAAAGCAATTTGGTTTGATAATTTTTTCTCATTATGAGCCCAAATCCCTAAAAAACCGGTTTGGATTCCAAAGGTTGATTGTTCTACACTTGCAATTTGAGATTTTGCGATTAAAGTCAGTCCGCAAAAAGTTAGGGTCAATAAAATTTTTCTCATTCAGTTTAATTTTATTTTAATCTTCCCTTTTTCTCAAATGTTGTACCACGTTTAGTGTAAGTGGCTGGTTTTATAATTAATCTATTATTTTCTCTTTGCTTGCTCCGAGCCAATGCTCAATAAAAAAATCAAAGATGACAATTAAAACAATAATTAGAATTGTAATTCCAAAAGTGATTAGTCTTCTTTTTATTTGAACTTTAGATTTTGCTTGAAAGTTAGTAAGCCTTTTGATTACATCTATAACCCTTTCTTTATTGAAAAAAAGTATTAATAACAACATTGTAAAAATAATAATAGCATTTGCTAAAGCTGGATAAACATCAAGAAAAAGGATGTCAAATATTATTATGTTTATCATTATTGGAATTAATATTACAACTCCTATAAGTTTCGTTTTATTCCATAATAAAAACCAAGCACCAATGAGTTGGGTAATTCCTACAAACAGTATGTAGAAATAAGAATATCCCATAAATGTCCAAGCCAATGAAAAACTACTTGCATCTCCTAATGTAGTGTTAGCAATTTCAGCAGGTAATTTTCCTTTCATATAAAATTGTCCACCAAGTATTTTTGAAATTGCATAAATGTTTAGGATTATAAAAACACACTGTCTAAAGACAAGTTCAAATAATTCTTTTAAGTTCATTTTATTCATTTAGTGTGCTTTTTTCTAATTGGCTACAACTAGTTAATAAACACAGTTTATTGCATTTATTTCTCTTTCAAATATACTTTTATTTAATAAATCGAAAGGGCTTGAATGTTTGTTATTTAGATTTACAAACATGGGGATAAATTTCGGTGGGTTTACTGGAACTATGCCCTAAGAGCGACTTATTACATACTCGTTACGTCTCGGCTATGGTTAGTATTATTGTGTTCCGTTATTTATTTCTCGGCTAATTCTTTAATTTTTTTATTCATTTCTTTAAATCCATTTTTGGTATTCTTATTCAATTGTTTCTTGAAGAAAGGCACTAAAACTCCTTTAAACCTTTCACTTTGTATAAAAGTTGTAGTTCCGTTTCCATTGTCTATAAGTTCAAATTTATGTTTACCGTCAAAAAGTCCTGGAAACAACAAATGTCCTAACCAACTTAATTCTCGATTTTTCACAAAGGTTAAAATTTTCGGTTTAAAAGTCATTGCTTTTGCTTCCGGCGGTTCAATTCGGACAGTAATCTCCCCCCCTACTTCTACTTGACCTTTAATTGATTTAATAAATGGATTCCAATTTGGATACTCATCAAAGTTTGTAAGAATTTCCCAAACTTTTTCGGGTGTTGCGTTTATTATAATTTCTGTTTTAATTTCTAATGCCATAGCAGATATATTAACCAATGTGATTAAGATAATTGTTGTTAGTTTCTTCAAGATATTTCGTTTTTGTTAACTGTACAAATATCTAAACGAATTACCTTTTTGCTCTTGACATAAATCAAGAAATCACAAGATTTGTTTTTTTCTTATTCTGCTGAATGTTTCAGGTGTCATACCTAACATTGATGCAATATATTGTAGTGGAACTTGATTAAATAATTCTCGATTATTCTCAAAGAACAAATTATATCTTTCTTCTGCTGTCATTGAGAGATGACTGAAAATTCTATCTTCCATTATAGTAAAACACCGAACAATAAATAATTTTTCAAGATGAGGCCATTTAGGAATTAAAGTTCCAATTCTATTATAGTCATCTCTACTTATTGTATAAAGTTCCGTATCAACTAATGCTTGAATTGTCCAACGTGCAGGATTTTCAAATACAAAACTTGAAAGGTCGGTTACAAAATAACCTTTTGAGGAAATCCATTGTGTTATTTCTTTCTCGTCAGTTATTACAAAAACTCTCAAAAGTCCTGATTGAATAAAACTTAATTTATCTGACTGTTTTCCAGTTTTTAAAAAATAGTCTCCTTTCTTTAAAGTTGTCAATTTGAATAATGAGCTTATCGCTTTGAGTTCATCCAATTGAACCACTCCAAAGTAAGATTTTATATATTGTTCAAGTTCATTTGTCATCTATTTCGGGTTTGTTTTGCTATGGCTTATACACGCTGTAACCATTAGTTTTAATTCCATCCTTGTTATACAAAATCGCTTTCTTTATTTCCGAACGATAGATTTTGATACATTTCATAGGCACTTCTTTCAACCCAACATTCAGAAAGTCGGTTATCCCTTACAGTCCAAATTGCAATACCCGTAAAGGAAATAAATCGGTTGTCAGGCTTAAGTCCAAAAAGTCCATTATTTCTACCTGAACAATTCCATCTCGAAACAACTTTATCTTTCTTTTCATTGAAAAAAATATCGACACTTTCGGTTTTTGCGTCAAGGAGTTGCTTTTGAAATTCGCCGACCCATTTTTTAAATTCCGTTCTTCCCTTTACTGCTTTTCCACCTGTAGTAATTATATAATCTTCAGTCATTAATTCGTCAATCGCATCCAATTCATGCGGACTATGCCAAACTCTTTCAAAAAACTCTAATACAAGTTTTTCGGGAAGTTCCCCTGAAGAATTGTTAGATATATTTTTCATAATTTGAGTTTTCTTGTTATTACATGTGTTCTTTCAAATTAATGGCAACGCTTTGAATAAACGCCCGTTTCAAAGACGTTTATTTTTTGTTGTATGCCGTTCTTGTGTTTCAATTTTATATCGTCCAGAGCATAAAACCCGCCATGGCCACCATCAGCAAATCTTCAATAATCGTTACTGTGGTCATTGGTAAGTTGAATACTGCGCCAAGACAGGCACATTTAATTTTTTCTTTGTTTAATACGCTCTGTATTACTCCTAAGCTACTAAAACCCATTACCACTATAGTTGAAGCATAAGTGAATCTGGGCTCGTATTGTGTAAGATAAGCAATCCCTAGTACCAATTCAATAAATGGATAAACGTAACCGTAATTCCTTACTTTTTTGGCCAGTAAATCATACATTGAATAACTATCGACAAAAGATTTGAGGTCTAAAAATTTAAAAAAGGAAAAGGTGATAAAGAAGCCCGCCATAAAATAGTTCATCCATTTGAAGAGGTCAATTTGTTCGCTACTTATCGATGTTATGCCCGATACCATAGTAATGAACATAAAAATAAGAATAAGCGGTTTAAACGTCTCTATTCTGCTTTTCCCTTCATCAATTAATAAGGTAGGTTCATTTTGTTTCATCTTGGGCTCTTTTTCAATGATGGAATACTTTCCATCTGTGTCAAAGAGTTGTTGTAAAGCTTCTATTTGGATGTGTTTGTTCATGCTAATTGTAACTTGCTTTTGTTCCAAGTCTACTTCAACCAATGTTACATCCTTGTGTTGCTCTATTTGGTCTTTAACTTTCCCTGCGCAACCTGAGCAAGTCATTCCTGTAATTGAATATGTATGAATCATTTCCTTTGTTATTACGTTAATAATAACCCAAAGGTGTGACTATTCATCACAGTGCGTGTTACGGAATTATTGAAATAAGGTGTAAGATTTTGGAGCCCTGCTTACGGGATGGCTGGTGCTAAACCTTGTCTATTTGATTTCGACCGGACTTTATCATGTCACGAAATTGTGAAGGTCTAAGCCCTGTGGTTTGCTTAAACTGGTTGGAAAGATATTGAGGGCTACTGTAATTCAGTTCAAACGCAATCTCGCTTAGGGTCATCTCCCCATATTTAAGCAACTCTTTTACTTTTTCTATTTTTTGTTGAATGATGAATTTTTCAATTGTTCTTCCTTCAGTTGTAGAAAATAGAGTGCTTATTTGAGAATATTCTTTTCCAATTTCTTTCTCTAAAATTTGCGAAAAGTTTTCTCGTTGCACCTTGCCGCCTTTGTTGTGATGCACATGGCTAATGATTATGCTTTTGACGGTATTTATTAATTGACTGTTGCGGTCGTCAAGAAGCACAAATCCTTCTTTACCTAAATGCAGTTTAATTTCACTTTTATTAATCTCGCGAGCTTCCATCAACTCAACCTCGCCAAGTTCTATGCTTTTAATGTGATACCCTAATTTATTCAATTCTGCTGCGACCACTTTAATGCAGCGATCACAAACCATGTTCTTTATGTAGAGTTTGTCTAAGTTCATATTGTATGGCATACAAGGGTTTGAATATAGTGCGTTTGCATTTCAATGCTCCAACCTTTCAATTTATTAGTATGTTTATTAATTACTACTAACATCATTTTCAGCACTATCTGCCAAATGCACTATATTTTTTGTTGTGTACCGTTATTTTAACCAGTTTTTATTTATTGCAAAATTTGAAAACCAAATTAAAAACACACCAAAAACAACGACCATAATAGGCATTGCAGCGGCTTGTCCAGGGCCGTAAACTTCCATAGATTTGGTAAAAAATACATTATGAATCATTTGTGGAATTATTGCACCTAATGAAATGATAAAAGCTAGTTTAGACCATTTCTTTTTTAATATTAATCCTAAAGAACCTAAAAACCCACCAATTACTGCAATAGCAAAAACAATGGTTGTCCACATTGGATAGTCTCCATAAAGTTCTCTTTCTTTTTCCGGCAATTTCGCTAAAGCTTCGTCTGAAATAAAAGTATGTCCAAAAAATGAAAGAACTCCCATTATATTCCAAAGAAGAAAAAAGATGGCTACTACCCAAAACCATTTGGGGATTTTTATTTTTGCATTCTCCATGATTGTTTGTTTTTAAATTTGTTAGTGTTCTCGAATGGCATACAACTAGTTAATAAACACAGTTTATTGCATTTATTTCTCTTTCAAATATACTTTTATTTAATAAATCGTAAGGGATTGTCTTTCTTTCATTTTCCGCCACATTCCTAATTATTTGGTCGTCTTTCCGCCCATTGCCGTAAATACGCTGTCAATTGGTTCCCAAAGCTCTATTTTGTTTCCGTCTGAGTCCATTATGTGAACAAATTTTCCATATTCAAAAGTTTCAATTTGATCAACAATTGTCACTCCATTTGCTTTTAATTTATTTACAAGTCCTTCAATATTTTGGACTCTATAATTAACCATAAATTCCTTTTTTGAAGGAGAAAAATATTCACTTCCTTTTTTAAAAGGACTCCATTGGAGATAATTAATTTCCTCAGGTCTGTTGGCATTTCTAAATTCAAAGCTTGAACCCCATTCATTGATTTCAAGTCCTAAATTTTTTGAATACCATTCTTTAGTTTCATTTGGATTATCTGAAAAAAAGAAAATTCCGCCAATTCCTGTCACCTTTGGAATTGTATCGTTAGGTGAATCTGTATTCTCAGTAACGTTTTTTGAGTCTTCCATATCCTTTGTCTTATTAGTTGTTGTGTTACAGCTGGCAAGAATTGTTATAATTGATAGTACAGAAAAAAGTCTATTCATTTTGTTTATTTTGTGTTAGCTGCTTTTATTCTTTCAAAAACCATTCTTGTCGAATCCTGAAAAAACACAGTTAATTCAACTTCCAATATTTCTTTGTTTAATGTTTTCAAGTATATATGAGCAACTGTATCTCTATCACTTGTTAGATTTAGGCTATCCCCCAATATTGACCATCCATAAGTGTCATCTTTTTCATTTTCAGTTCCAATGGCAATCGAATCTGAAGTAATTGAAACGTTTATTGATTCTTCTTTACCTTCACTCGTTTCGATTTCCATTGTTTTCAAGTCGGTCATTGAAACCAATTTCCAGTTACCAAGAATTAATTCACTTTTAGGAGTTGTATTACATCCAATAATCAAAAAGGAAATAAGAACGATATAATATTTTTTCATAATTTAATTGTAGTAACGTTTTGAATAAACCCTCGTTTTAATGGGGTTTATTTTTTGTTGTGCTTAGTTTTTATTTTTGACAATATAGGTTTTGAAAAATAATGAAGAACTGATTTCTATTGGTTCTGAAAATCCTGCACTTTTAATCAGTTCAAATTCTTCCTCTTCGGTAATCATTTTATATTCGTTATCCAATGTTGATAATAACCTGTTGAGCATTTCGCTTTCAAAACCATTTTGTTTTGGAAATTGTAAGAATAATTTTTTTAAATATTTAAACTCCATTTCTGTTTTGGGCTTAATACCAACATTCCAAATAAATACACCATTTGGTTTAAGTAATCCTTTTACTTTCCGAAGAATGTCAATTCTTTCGGATAAATCCAAATAATGGAAAACCGCTACAGAGGTAATTGCATTGAAAGCTGAATTGTCTATGTCAAAATCCTTTAAATAGCCGTGCAAGAATTTTGTTCTTTCTTGAAGTTGTTCTGTTTCTGACCAATATTCAGCCAATTTTAACATCTTTTCTGAAGGATCGAGAATGGTAAAGTTCCAGTTTTCAGAATATTGATGAAAGGAACTTAATTCTTTTCCTCCACCTCCACCAATGATTAGTAGTTCTGCACAATCTGGCAATTCCATATTTAATGCTGTGCCAATCGCGGCATAAATAGCATCCTGTCCCAAGACAACTTTTTTTGCAGTATTCCTGTAGAATTCAGGTGACCTTATATGTTCTTTTTTATCAAAGTTTGCCATTTCTCTTTTCTAATTAAGCACAACGTTAAGCATAAATTGCATTTTAATACATTTTATGCGTTATTGGCTGCTGGTTTTTTTATCATCCACAATATCCACTCCCATAAGAATAAATATGTTTTGGGTTCCATTTATTTTCTTTTCCTAATATCATTCTAGCACACTTATCCCCTTTCTTTAATCCGGTACTTTCTAGAAGCTCGACCCCATCTTTATTTTCAATAGGTACTAATGTTCTCATTCCTAATTTTGAGTGCTTTAATTTTAGTAATTCAGTTCCTGCCTTTTTATCCTTAGATATAACAAGACCACGCCCAAAGTCAGGAAGGTAAAATCCTAGTAACTGGTTTTCATTATTGAAGTATCCTAGTCCCGTTGTATAATATTTGTCAATCAAATGTGTCCTATTTTCTCCATTTGCATACTCGTCCAATTTGTATACACTTGCAAGATCAAAGTGTTTTAATGTACGAATTGAACTTGTTTGCGTAAAATCAAGCTCAGTGTCTGAATCAAAACATTGGTATTCAGTTACCTTTTTAAACCCGGCCTTTTGATAAACAGATGCACCAAGTTCAGTAGCAAGCAATAGTTGGGTTTCACATTGCTTATCATTTAGATAATCAACGAGGTATTTTGTCATCTGAAAACCTAATCCTTTTCCTCTAAATTTCTCAGTGATAATAATATTCGCTAGCCATCCAATTTTATCTTTTACAAACACATTGCCTGTCCCAATTATTTCATCATTTTGAATCATAATAAAAGCATGGAAAAAATCGTCATTAATGTAGCTAGTTAAGAATTCTTCATAATCAAATTTCCAATCAGTCGGTGGAAGATTATTTAATCCTGGTATTTCAGATTTTTTCAATTCTCTTATCATAAAATCGATTGCTTCTATTTAGCAGTGACGTTCCTCAAGCATGCAGCTAACGTTTTGAATAAACGCCCGTTTCAATGCCGTTTATTTTTTGTTGTAGCCAGTTTTCTATTTTGCCTTTTCGTATGCTTCATTCAACCAATCTTTTAACTCTTCGTCAAGCTGCTCTATACTTGATATCTGGACTCTGTGTGTACACATAGTTCCAAAGGGACCTGAGTTTTCAAGACGTTCAGTTAAATCCTTGCCAACAAGTTTGAGTCCTAGGTCTATTCTTGTTTTAGTTGCAGGTTTAATTAATGCAAACTGTTTTTTTCGAATAATGCTAACGCTTCCTTTCTTCGGAGTCACTGTTACATCAGAGCCAATACCTTTAACTACTTTAATTAGGGCATCATAAATTGGTTTAAGGTTTTCCTTGCCTTGATATTGGTTACTTACTAAGTCGTCAGGGGCTTCATTTTTTTCTTTCGAGAGAGCAACAATTGTATTTGCGAAACCGTGAGTTACACCATGTTCAGCTTTAAGAAATTTAACGGCTTCTGAGTGCTTTTCGAAAGATTTTGAATACAGTATCTTTTTCCATTCATCTAATGACTTGCCCGTTTTTTCAGACATATTGTCAATCATTGTTTTTAGAGCTTTATCCATAATTCCTCCTTGTTTTCAATTGTCTATAACGGTCTGAGTAAGAAGAGTATTAATTCATCTTACTTGTTGTTGGCAAATCGTTTTTAATTTTTGCAAACGCCCTATTTGCTATATACACTATTGTACCCAGTTTTTATTTTATTTATTTCAGTTTTCCACAATTTCCTATTGCTCAGAACAAATTTCTCTGATTGACTTTCTTTCGTTAAAATTTCAAGTCCAGTTGGCATTATTCCAAGTGTATTATAAAATTCTATGCTTGCTATGTTGTCCAATAATATTTCTTTTCCGTGATTTTGAAGGTTGAAATTGTGTGATTTAAATACAATTCTATCATCCAAAAGATAAAGTTTACCACCTACAGCTTCTCCATTCAAAAAATGATTTGCGCCACCTGATCGGATAATAGTTTTTCCATTTAGTTCTATTTGTGTTTGTCGCTTAACAATTTTTGAAGAAACAAAACGGTATGCAGCAAATCCAAATACTATTCCTGAGATTGGTCCTGCAATCAAAGCATCGTTCAAATTAAACTTTATAGCTAAAAAAAGTCCGAATAAAAATCCGAAAGCTATTCCTGATAAAATTGAATTTCTGATTTGTGTCATTTAATTTTCGTTTTTTTTTTTAAATGGGTACAACGGTTTGGTGTAAGGACAGTTGCGTGTGAAAGCACCTAATTTAGCAAAAGAAAACTAACCAGAGGAAAATCCTCCTTATTATCTGAGTATGCAAGAACCAAGCAATTATTTTTACACAATGTTACCTGCTGACTTTATTACTCATTAATTAAACTTATAACTTTGTTTACCAATTTTTCCCCTCTTAAATTCTTTGCTATGATAACTCCTTCTGGGCTTAAAAGAAATGTAGTTGGATATCCAAGTATACCATATTTCTCTTTTATTTTATTTGTGTCATCTGATACAATTTGAGGCCATGATATAGCATGTTTTTCTGTCATTTTTTCAAGAGTTTCTAATGGGCTTTCACATACAATGCTAATAATTTCAAATTTGGATTTATCAATTTTACTATAAAAATCTGTAAGGTTAGGAATTTCTTTAATACAAGGCCCACACCAAGTAGCCCAAAAATCGAGCAATACATACTTCCCTTTTAAATTATCTAACGAAATTGCAGTTTTTGTTTTGAAATTGTCACCTGAAAAATCAAAAGCTTTAAACCCAACTTGAGTAGAAGATAATTGATTTTTAGGTAAATTTATCTTCTCTAAAATCAATACATTTTGATTCTTGTTGACACCCAAATTTTTGTAGATATTATTTTTAATTTCTATGTATTCGTTTTTAGCAATTATTGTTTTATAGTCGACTTTTTGATCCTTATCAATGTCTTTGTCAATTTTAACAATACCCAAACTGTGATATGACAAGTTTAAAAAGTTAGCAGAAGAAATTGCTATTTCTTCTTCATCTAATTTAGTAGTAGCGTACTGAGAAAAATTACACAAAAATATATTGTATTCACTCACATGTACAATTAAAATAGGAACATTGACTTTAGTTACCTTGTTATTTGAAAACCGTTCAAAAGTAACTTCAATACCATCGCTTATGACTAATGAATCATTATTTAATTTATCATTGGGACTTATTTCTAGTGGCTTAAAAATTTTGTCATCACTAAAATCAAGATTGTTATTTGAATCGACAATCATTTTAAGCTCACCAATAGAATCTTTCCCAAAAGCAAAAGCTATTTTACATTTTATTGGCTTTTTTGATAAATTTAGAGAGTCAGGTGTCCAATTCCAAGATTTTTGTAATTCCTCATATCTTTCGTTTGTAATATTGTCTAAAAAATAGTTTTGATATACAGATTGGTAAAAATCAGTATTGATATCCCCAATTTTAATATCAGTCCAGTTCTTAGGAACTCCAGATACTTTAAGATGTGTTTTCTTCCAAGGGTCATCTTCACTATCTGAATAAGGAGAAATTCCTCCTAAGGATGATTCGAAGGGACCATATCCATTTTTTTCTATTATAGGGAGTTTAATGATATTTTCATTCGAACAACTTATTAGGAAAGAGATGCAAATACTGAATAATACTAAAGTTCTAAATTTCATATAATTTGTTTATAATTAGCAATGTTAGTGGTTTCATGAGCTTGTAGGTAACAGTTAGTATAACAAGCGTAGCCTGCCGATAGGTGGCTATGATTTGTTATACAGTGTTAGCATCTCTTTTCCGTTATCCTAGTCTGAATCTGATTGGGACTATAGCATAAGCCTTTGTTGGGACGTTATTGATCTTAAAAGGAGTCCATGTTGGAAGTTCGTTCAACAATCTGTATGCTTCAAGATCCAAATATCTATGCGCCCCTTTAAGTATTGACAAGACTTCAGTTTTTCCTTGTTCGTCAATTGAAATTAGTACCATGACACTTCCCGTTATTCCCTTCTCTACAGCAGGATCTGGATACCGATAATTTTTAACTATGTAAGACGAAAACCCTTCTGGATATTCCTTTAGTGTAGGAAACTCAAGATTACCATCAATTTTAGTTTTTGCTTTTTTTTCAAACAGACTTAGATATGGAGCATCGTTTGGTTGTTCTTCAGAATAGTTTAGTTCCTGATCATAATCCAATCGAGACATGAGATTTCCGTTGTTCCAATATCTAAACCAAACACCAACCGGTTCTTCGTTTAGATAAGTTTGAGACCAAATAGTAAAATTATCTTTTATTCTTGTATGATTCGTTTCAACTCGTCCATCTTTATGCGTCGTAATAGTTCTAACAAACTTTGCTTTTCTACTTGTTGTTTCTTTCGAATTAGTATATCTACCCTTGAAATATTTCGTTTCTATAGTCTGAGAAAATGCAATGTTATATGAGACGATAAAGGATAAGATTAATAATAAGTGCTTCATAATTATTCTATGTATTGATGCTAACTAGTTAATAAACACAAATCATTGCGTTTATTTCTCTTTCAAATATATCTTTTATTTAATAAATCGAAAGGGCTTGAATGTTTGTTATTTAGTTTTACAAACATGGATATAAATTTCGGTGGTTTTACTGGAACTATGCCCTAAAAGCTACTTATTATTTGCTGGTAACGGTTTGGCTAAACTGCGTTTCAATGCAATTTAGTATTCTTACCAATAGTTGTTTTTCTCATTAAAATTTGGGGAATAATCTCCACGTTTGTTTCATATATTTTTCATATTCCTCACCAAATTCTTCAAGCATCATTTGTTCTTCTTTACGTACCCGAATGAAATATAAAATAGCCCATAGTGCAATTCCAGATAACCCTGCAATCCAATTGGACATTATCAAAATTTGAGCGCTAGACCAAAGCCATATTTGGGCGTACATGGGATGTCTAATTCTCTTAAATGGTCCTGATTTGATCAATTTATGATCTTTTCTTAATTCAAGAACAGGAGACCAATTTATACCTAGTGTTTTATGAATAGTCCAAAAATACCAAAGACTTAATAACGCAATTAAGATACCTATATATCGAAATAGAACCGGTAGATTCATAGAAAACTCATCAAACCATGGTGACAAAATCCATACCCATGGAATTATTCCCATGCCAACAAACTGTAATGAAACCAATATTTTTTCTCGGGAATTTGCAAATATTCTCTTCTTTTCAGTTAGTTTGTATTTCTTATCATGAGGCACCCTAATTAATACATAAGTTATCCAAAGAAGTCCAAAACTTATTTTAAAAAATAGTACATCCATTTAATTCATTATTGGTAACAGTTAGTATATGGCAAGTACGGCAACAGAAAGCAATACACTTTCAATTTTGCACTGATCCATCTCGAAAATTCGGAAATATTTTGATTTTAATTTATTCATTCTTAAAAGCTCAAAATTAAATATTTCGCTAACGTGTAATTTTCAATTTGGCGTTGTTTGTAAATAGCAATAACCTCTTAAACCACTGAACGCCCTATTTTCTATATACAGTGTTAGTTATTTTTTTTATTCCATATTTATATATTACCCCACCAATTATTAATGATGAAATTGACACCACAATAATGAATAGAACAAACGAGATAGCGATTAAAGACATTAGTCTAGCGAAGTAGTCATAGTTTGAAAATTTAATTGTTCCTTCAAGTAGGTTGGTTCCAATATTAATTATTGCTTCTAGTGTCCATATTTTGAATACGAAAGAAAAAGTCGTCCAAAAACTTGGCGATGTGGGAGTATTAGTCATTAACCTTTTCTTAAATATTTCTATTCCAACAATAATTCCGATAATTCCAGGGACAATATGATACCAATTCGTTTTGAATGTCTCAAGCAAGAATCCTCCGTATTCAAGTCCTCTTGTAGAAAATCCTGCAATTAGCGATATAACCAATATGAGAAATGGAATTATTAAGGTCAATATGTATATTTTCTTTCTAGTCATTTCTTGAAATTGTAGCTAACGGTTTGGCTATGAGAAGTAGAATCCCGTAGGGTGCTATTGCTTATAGGTTTTGTTAGCCGTTGTTTTTCTTTTTTAAAAGTCAAAGTCAATCGAGTCCTTTTTTATTTCGTCCTCAGTTCTTTGGTCTTTGCATTTTGTCATCAATCCCCTTTCTTTGGTCTCATTTAAACAGATTGAATCATATGTAGAAATCGTAATGTTCTCAATAATTCTATTAAAGGTCCATGGTTTTTCGTTTGAAAAATGAAGTACAAATTGATTATCGCTAATAATTTCGATTCTCGATTTACTTATTTGTTTATTTCCATCCATCGAATGACTATACTGCACCAAGGTGTCGTTATCAATTTCAAAATTCTCCCAAGGAAAAATTAGTTCAAAGTCTGTTGAATACTTGTATTTTTTGTCTTGAATATACAATTCAAAATAGTCACCTCTATAGGTACAGCATTTCCAATTCCCCTGAAGTAGATCATTTGAGTTATGGGATTTACAGCCAATTAATGATATTGTCAAAATATACAGTAATTCTCTCATAATTGCGGCTAACGAGTTAATAAACGCAGTTTATTTCTCTTCCAAATATATCTTTTATTTAATAAATCGAAAGGGCTTGAATGCTTGTTAATTAGTATTACAAACATGGGTATAAATTTCGGTAGTATTACTGAAACTACGCCCTAAAATCTACTTATTATTTGCAGGTAACGTTCTTACTATGATAAGTGGAGATTAGAAAGCACGGTCTTTTCTTCTACCACCAAGTCACACCGTTGTTTAAATTTATTAAGAGTGGCAGACTTTCCTATTTCCACCAAAGTATCCTTACTGATAAAACCCCATTCATTCATAGCTGTTGTTGACCACCATTTTATTCTACTTTTCTAAATTCTTGGAATAGATATTCTTCGCCAACAGGTTCATATCGATCTTGAATTTTATGTGCGATTCCAACAATTATGAGCAAATCATCTGATTTAATCATTTTGTATTTAGTCTTTATTTCAGTTCCAGAATCAGCGGTTTCTTCAGAGATTAACCCATATTTATCTATATACAAAGTATCGGCTTCAATAGAGTATTGAATATCATAATCGAGTTCATGTTCGCAACTATAATATTGACCATCGTTCGAGATAATTTTCAAAGTATCTGTGCAGTTTGGAAATGGGCTGTTTATCCAAGTTGAATTGGACAATGAAAGCATTGTCTCTTTTTGGAATTCGTGTTTCGTTGGTTCAGGTGTTTTCGTCACTTCTGCTGTGGAAATAGCTTTGCCAGTTTGTTCTTCCAACTGAACATCCGAACTCTTTGTTGATTCCTTGGTAGCATTTGAGCAGGAAAATAAAAGGGCTGCAATAGTTAAGATTAAGAATTGTCTCATTGGTTCGAGTTATGGTGGTTTTACTGGAACTATGCCCTAAAAGCTACTTATTATTTTGCAGGTAACGTCCCGGCTAATTTGTATTTAATTTTTTCATCTTTTAGATGCCAAATCAACGATTTGGCGGTGTTGGTAAATAGCACCGACCTTTCGTAAACCACAGAATGCCCTATTTGCTATATACATTGTTAGGGCACTTTTTTATTCTTTCATTTTAATTATTCCTGCAAATGTTGCTGCCCAAATTATTCCGTCTTTGTCCTTAGTCAGTTTCATCACGTGAATACTTGGAACTTCAGAATTTTCAGGTGTGTAAGTCTCCCATTTATCATTTTCTATGTCAAAGCGAATGAGTCCAACACTATTAAGTGCTATCCATAAAATACTGTTCTCTTCGTCAAGCAGAAAGTCGTTAATGTCGTTTTTTGTAAAAAGCTCTGAATTCCTCGGTCTGATTGAGGTCCATTCGCCACTAGGTTTTAATAACCACATTCCTGCTTTTGTCTTATCCTTACTATAAAGGTCGAACCAAAAATTGCCTTTACTATCTTCATAAACTTGAGATATTGAGCCTTCTTTTAATGGTGAGTCTATGTTATTGAACTCTACTGTTTCATCTTTATCTATTCTAATGTTTCCCGCAAATGTTCCAATCCACAATCTGGATTGACTATCTACAAATACACCTGAGATTTTATTTGATGGTAATTTAGAATTTGAAGTGTCAATCACAGACCACCGTTCTCCATCGTATTTAGAGACACACCGCCTAGAAGTGATATAAACATTATTAGAATTATCAATGAAAATTTTTCTTGGCCAAATTATAGGGGAATTCAAGGAATCATAGACAGTCCATTTATTACCATCGAATTTATATGCGTCCCAACCTGCCGAAAACCAAAGGTTATTTTCTTTATCTAAGGAAGCGTGACGTATTGAATTAGCTTTATTTTGGTTGTATTTAACTGGTCTAATAGCTGAATTATTTACATCAAATATTTCCATTTTATTGTTAGCCATCTTGACAAGTCCATTATCAGTGCCAAACCAAAGTGCATCATTAGTAGAAACAACAGTTCTTGTCATGTCCCATGGTAACTCAGAATTGGATTGATTAAACAATGTCCAATGAACAGTCAAGTCATTTACTTTTGAACCTTTTACATCTGGAGTACCAACGGATTTGAAATTTGTATTTTTCGTGAAGTCAAACTCGAGTCTTCGAACGCCAAATTTCCCATCCTGAAATACTAGTTCCAAAGAAACAGAAGAGCTTTGGGGTTTAGTGTTTTTCATGGAAGGAGTCCAATTAGGCATTGAATTAATTGCTTCCTGTAAGTCAAGCTTTTTCGAAGAAACTTTTGTGTTGTTCTCTGAACTCAGTAAGCATGGTTTCCCTAATGAGTCCAATAGAATTTGAACCTTTATAGTACCTGCTATTCTCTTTAGAGATTTTTGATTTAATCCGTCTAAGATGTCATTTACTCCATTTTCAGGAAGTTCAGCTTTCGGGTCTCCGCAGTCGAGACAAAATCTACTTAATTTACAGTCATCATACTTTTCAGGATACAGATTTTGTCCGAATGAAGTTTGAAAAGTAAAAATGACTAGTCCAATTAGTAATATTTGTTTCATGTATTAATGGTCTTTTTTTAATATGTGCCCCAACGTCTCGGCTATGGTTAGTACGGGGATTCAGTGAACTAAATTTTCGGACTTGCACTTAGCCAAAACTTTTTATTTTGTTTTATCTTTTCGTTTTTAAAGCCAAAATCAATCCCGAAGTTTCGGGATGGCGGACTTAGTTTAAAGCTCTAAACTTTGGGTTAAGCACCAAAACCCGTATTAACTATAGCCACTGTTGGCAATAGTTTATTCTTTTTGTACAAACTCAAAAGCTTCTAAGATGTCTTTAGGAATTAAACCCGATAAATCATCTATTATTTTATCTATTATTTCAAATTTCAGTAGTTCTTCTTTGCCTCTTTTTAATTTCCCTAAACCTGGAAAAAAATCAATTATTTTTTCTTCAAGTTCATGACCGTGATGAACTAAGTACCACTTTGGAACATTGACAGAAGTGTTATTAATATAAGAAACAGGTAATTCTTCTAAATCGGTAGTAGGTTGAACTTTAGTTGCTATCATAGAAACTAATTTGCTTGAAATATTTTGAAGTTTTGAATTATCAAATGTTTTAAAATCTATGTAAGTTTCATCTTCAGATAAACCAAATTCTGATTTGTCAATTAATTTCTCTCTAAGTACAATAGCAGCAACTAGAATAGGGTCAAATAAGTAACTTTCAATTGCATAACGACTACCATTTCCTAATACTTTTATAAAAGGGTATTTATTAGGTTCGTTTTCAGTATCCCAATCAATAATCCCCCAAATGAATTTATTTCCAGCTCTTCTAAGTGTCTCACAAATATTTATGACTTGCCCACAATTGGCTACTTTTTGTCCATTTTTATCTGTTTTACTTTCGCCTGAAGAAATAAATGTCAGTGATATTTCTGGAATTAAATATTTCTGTAGTTTCCCATAAAGTTTTTCATAAAATGAAACATCATTTGGGCTTTCAACAAAAACTTGCCTTCTATTTTCATAATTCACACTAAAACTTGGCACCCCAGCAGTTAAGATACCTAAAGCAGAATCCTTAATAGCCTTTTCAACTCTGTCGCCTTCCTTTTTCATTAAAAATAGAGATTCTTCAGGAGCTATTGAAACAGTAGAAGGTGAGTGCGTTGTCATAATAACTTGAACATCATATTTATCACAGAGAACATTTTTAACAACGAATATGAATTGTTTTGTCATTGAAGGATGCAAGTGTGCATCAGGTTCATCAAGTAGTAGGATTTTTGGAAAAACACCTTGGTCATTAGAATTAAATAACCAAAAAACTAAGGACACCAATACTTTTTCCCCTGAGGATATATCGGTAAAATTTATGGGCTCACCAGTATCTTTATTTTTAAGAACAGGAGTATACATATCCCTCATATTAACTTCCTCTGGATTGTTAAGTTCAAATGGAAGCTCTATGTCAATAAAAAGTTGATTTATTAGAATCCAAGGCTTTTCTGAATTTTCTTTGATAAATTCTTCTTCAGATTGACCATTAGATTTAGCCTCTATCAAATCAAGTCTGTAATTGTAGAATATCTTTCCGATATTTGAGTTTGTTGCTTGCTGTCTTATGTCCGTTAAAAGATTATAAGGAATTTTGTTTAGAAAATCATCTTTTGCTATTGTGTTTCCATTAAATAATTGATTGTCTTCAATTAGGTCGTCAAAAAAATCTTGAAGTTGAGTATGATTATGGTTTTTTCTATAGTGTTCTCGCTGCTGTTTTATATTGCTAGCATTAACCCCTCTAAATTGTTGATGTCTTTGGGTAAATTGATTGTAAAGATTTTCTCTTTCCTGCTGCACATTATTTAAACCAATGGCACCTAGGTTATTTAATGCCCATTCACCTCTTAGAAACACTAAATCTTCAGTTCTGTATTGTTCACCTGTAACTTCAGGGAATTGACTAGGTGGGTTAGGGACACCTTCCCATTGTTTAGTGATACCTGCTTTTATTATATCAAGTAATTGAGATTTTCCAGTTCCATTTTTTCCAGTTATTACGGAAAACTTAGGAATATCATTCCAAATAATCTTGTCTATAGACTTGTATTTTCCTTCAAATTTTACGTTCATGTTCTAATTATTGCCAACGGTCTTGCATAAGATTAGTTGCGTGGTTTAAGCACCTAATTTAGCAAATACAAACCGAATAGAAAATCCGTGAGGATTTTCGTAAGTAGGCTTGTACTAGCAATTAATTTATACAGTGTTAGGCACTGTTAATCAATAAATTCTGAATAAAATTCGATTGGTATATAAATTTTACTCGGAAGTCTTTTATGATTTTCAGGAACCTTAATTCGTATCAACTCAACGAGCGTATTATCGTGAATACCTCTCTTAAACTTATAATATTTAGATATTTTGACTTTTTGTTTATTAAGTTCTAGACATTTTGAGAGATCAAAGAAAATAGAATACTCTTCAATATTAATCATGAAGCTAGAATGTTGATTAAAATTTTTATTATTCGGATTAATCCAGTTCGATAAAAGTACAAGAGATGTAACACTTACAAATTCTTCTTGCTTAAACGAAGGATTTTCCGAGATAATTCTTGAAATAAAAGAATTATAAAAGGCATTTGATAAGGTTCTTTTATTTAAATAATTTAAAACAAATTCAACAAAATACAAACTAGAGTTAGAAGATATAGAAACAGCAATGGCCAATTCCGACCCAAGTATTTCAAAGTTTTTTTTGACCGAATTTAAGGATGGCAACTTAACTAGATAATCTGCTGATAGATATTCTTGGATTGATTTATGGACAAACTCAAATTTTTCATAACCAGATTCAATGAATAAACCAGTATGAGACTCTAATTCCTTAACAACTTGATTTGCTTTTTTAATGGGTAAATCGTGATATTCAGATATATTTTTATACGCTGATTCAAATTGAGATACGGAAAAAGTTGAAGACTGAAATTCGACCGTTAGAGAATAAGAAAGATGAGTTAGGAATTCAAACTTTTGATCTGTTTGAAAACCTTCAAATGCAGATTTTCTAATAATTGATCTTTGTTCGTCCCATTCCTCGATTAATAAATTAACCACTTTTCTATAAATAGTTTTTGGTTGGTCTGGAATATTTCCTATTCGTTGATATATAGCGCAAAGATGGGCTAATGAAAGAGGTTTTATTGATGTATCAGCAAAAGGACTATTTTTTACTTTATGAAGAAAATCTTCTGCTTTAGATTTGTCGTCAAGCCATTTATTTACGAAAAGCTCGATTTGAGTGCTATTCAATGGAGCAATTTCAAATGTATTGGAATATTCCAGTTCATAATTAAATTCTCCAGTTCTACAACTCAAAACTATTTTTGCTTCTGTTAATTTAGTAGTTAATCTACGTAGTTCTTTTAAGATTGTAGTTTTTGCGATTGAATCTTTTAATTCGTCAAAACCATCAAGAACTATAATTGGATTGACAGAATTTAAAAATGATATAACTGCTTCCTCTTTTGCTCTCTCTATGTCAGAGCTAAAATTTGAGTCATTATTCCCTGTGAATTCAAATTTAATTGGAATAATCTTCAGAATATGGTCCAAAATTGATGACTTAGTTATTTCTTCTAAGTGTCTAAATCTTAAAAGAATTGGAAATGTGTATTGTGTGTCATTTTTTTCTGTAATAATTAAATCACAGATTTTTTTTAGACTCGTAGTTTTACCAGCACCAGGCTGACCAAGTATAACGCAATGTTCTTTGCCTGTAAGAACAGCTTCTTCTAAAGGTAGCGTATTATTCTTTTCATTAGGGCTAAAATGTCTTTTAACAGGTAATACATATGTATCCAACTGAATATATACTGAATTCAGAGTTCGCTTTTTATCGATATCACTAAACTTAATTACATGAGCCCATCTTTCAATCTCCTCAATGTGATTTCTAACGCTCGTTAAAGTATTTTCATGATCAAGGCTAATTTTTCCGTTGAATATTTCATTTGCATTGAGTTCAATTTTTCTCGAATTGTCTTCCCTTTTTTTAATTTTCTCAAGTTTCTTTTTTTGAAGCCTCGAATCATTAATTTTCTTAACTACCGTAGTAAATGAATTAGTTGCAATTTTTATTCCTGCCTTTATTAATTCGAGATATATTTTTTCTTCTTCCAAAGTTTTTTGTTTAATAGTGCCCAACTAGTTAATAAACGCGATTCATTGCATTTATTTCTCTAAAATATACTTTTAATTTAATAAATCGAAAGGACTTGTACTACTTGTTATTTAGTATTACAGATAGGACCCAAAGAAAATTCACCTCGACGTTTAAGAAAAAGATCAAGCAATAAACCCCTAATCTTTTTGGTTCATTTTATTTACTCATTAATAGAGTAAAACCTTCTTAACTCTCGATTGATTTCCATCTCCTATACTGATAAGGTAATAACCATCTGAGAAAGCGGAAAGGTCCAAAATCCTGCTAAAACTTCCGGAAATATGCTTTTCACTTATTTCTTGTATCAATTGACCAATGCTATTGTGAACCTTGATAGATAGAATCTCCATCGAATAATTTTGAATATCCAGTTGAATCAAGCCATTACCCAAGGACATAATTTGATATTCAAAGTTCAATTCATTTTCGTCCAAACCGATGGTATCATTTGTAATAATATTGACCGTATAATCTTCGGTCTCACCATATTCCACATCCACACAAGGATCTAAAATGGCTTGTTGGAATCTACTACGAATTCTACATAAGTGTTCACCAAGCGGTGCATCTAAAGGAATATTAAAAGGTATAGACGTAAGGCTATTTGAAAAAGCTGCATCGGAAATCACCAATTCATCCGTCTCAAAGGAGAAATTATCATTGAAATCCACCCACATGCTTAACCTTTGATTGATAAAGCCTGCTTTAATCTGTAGGTTATCAAAGCCCATATGTTGTAGATCTGTAATTAGGTATGAAAAATCACCATAACCATCTTCAGAACACATTGAACTATTATCTATCGTACCTAAAACTACACGCTCAATATGGTCTCCAATCTGACAATTCGAATTTGGAGAACATATGAAATGCTCCACTGACTTTGTTAAGGTATCATTGGAATTAACCACATCCAGAGCTAATCCAGTGAAAGCTATTATGTCAAAAGTAGCTAAAGAAGAAAGATCAGCCGTCTCCGTAAATGAATAAGACAAAACCGATCCTGAATCTAAAGTAGTCATTACAGTATCGGTAATCCAAGCTCCTCCATTAATACCATAAGATACCGGGAAATTCACCTGACTTTGGTATCCAAAATTCTCAATATGAACAGTCAGCAGCTCATCATCCGTTAAGTCATTTCCACTAAATGGAGAAGTTATAGCAGTTATTCCAATATCATTTGCATTCAAATGCATTACCGGTAAGACCAAAGTATCGTTAAGAGTAAATTCATCGGTAGCTAATCCCGTATACGTTTTTATGGAATAGGTCTGACCTTCTATTGATAGGTTAGCATGTTGACTAAAACTATAAAGTACTGTTTGCCCGGATAAGATAGTATCCATATAGGTTTCAGAAACAATAGCCCCTGTATCCACCTGATACCCAACTTCAAAATCCCATTCATCAAAAAGTCCGAAATTTGATATGGACACTGTAATTGTTTCGGCTGTATCCATAATAGAATTTACCGGACTGTTTATATCGACTATTGCAAGGTCATGATCAAAATCATTCGCAATTTTAAAGGCAGCAATCCTTGTTTTCCAATTGTTGCTTATATATTCACCTGTAAACCAAAAAGTAGCATCATCAGATGGATCGATGGTCATTTGGGCATAATCCCCATATCGGTTTGTTGCGGATTGGGAGGAGGTTCCGTTTACAATGGTTTCTTCTATTATGGTCATTTCCCCTAAAGGGTCACCTGCATGCCTTCCTGTATAACGTAAGGAAGGAAAGGTAGCTGGTCCAGAGACCGAATAGGCCAATCCAATATTCCCCTGGTAATCCATACAAATACTTGCCATCCATCGATGTAGACTATCGGGAGCATAGGTTCCTTGTTGATATACCGACCAATTAGCTTCTGGATATTTTCTTAATTCATACCAGCGAACTCCACCATGATTGGTAGCATTTACATCTACCGTATGATTAAGTACCACCACTTCATAACCGGGGAATTCCCTATACTGAGCCATATACATAAAGGCACCTGGAATAGCATCTAAAAATTGTCCATTGGGTTGTTCAATATCATCCCATGCGGCCGTAAATTCAGAATCGAAAGCTGCCACATCCAAACTTTGAGGTGCTGAGATGGTAGAATTTGCTGGAGTCGTCCAATTCACATCTACCTCCCAAATTTTCACATGATCGGTATCTACCTGATTAGACCAACCATCATCTTGAAAATAAAATAAATAATTTGGTGTACCAGCTTCGGGTAGAGTAGATCCGGCATTGGCTGGCAAAGCACTAAAAAATCCACTAGTTTCTATATCTGCCATTACAAATCCAATAATTTGAGCTGTAGAATCCCCTACTAACATTGCATCACGTTCTAAAACATAACATTGTTCACCCGACTTGTTGGCCGTGACATAATAGCCATCATTCCATACACTATATTTAGGGTAATCCGGAAGAGTATTCCCTAAAGGGAATATGTAGGTATAATACGATCCCAGAGGATCTGAACTTGTAGATACTGCCACCATTAAGGAATTCGTGCTTATTTCAAACTCACTTAAGAACCATCTATCTGCAAATTTATCATACATCACAATGGGATCACCATCGTTAACACTCCCACCCCATATAGATCCCAAACTAGCAGGACCGTAAAGCAAACTATCTGTTTTGTCAAATATCTTCCAACTCGTATTCACCATATGTACATAGTGATCGGGCCCAACTGCCCCACTTGGATCTGGAGGAATTGCCTGACCTTCTGCAAAATTTGTTCCTTCCCAATCAATCAATGGACTACGGCCATGAATCCTACCCGGTGTTTTTTGCCATGAAGGATCCGGACCAATTGGCTTTGCGTTTTTATTCACGTTTTTATTCCTACGCAATTTGTTAGGAATAATTCTTGGGGTATGTTCTTTAGCCAACGGCTCTATTACCGGTAGTTCAGAAAGAGGTTCCGTTATATTGAAGCTGGTTGCTTTACTAAAATAGGAAGCCTTTCTCTCCTGACCAAAAGCCCAGGAGGAACAAAAAATAAATAAGGCAATAAGCGCTGTTTTATACATAATTAGGGGAGCAATGCATTGAATACGTCCGAAAGATATATAAATATAACATCGAATGTTAAACAAAAATAGCACTACAAATATAGTAAATTATAACTATCTATGCTTCAATTATTTACGTTGTAAATTTTCGTTAAGGACATACCTATTCAAACCAAAATTCATAGAGAGAGGAGCCTATAGAATAAGACCATTTATTTTTATAAAATTGTATATTAGTAAACACTATAAAATCATGATTGAAGGATCATTAAAAAATTATTTTTCAAAGAGAAGCTAAAAATCGGTTACAAAACACAGGAAACAAGTAATTTACAACCACTTAAGACAACAGACTCCTGTACTAAAATTCAAGCCAATTTATTACCAGAATTTGAAAAATAAATTTATATTTTTGCAACATCAAATATAAGACTAGGATATGCGTGTAAAAGAAGCTGATATTGCCCTTGATAAAATTAAAGAATCTGTTTTAAACGACTACCATTTAATAATTAAAAGTAGAGAAGCATCGCTTGTCGGAAGACGTGAAGTACTGACCGGTAAAGCGAAATTCGGAATCTTTGGAGATGGTAAAGAATTGGCACAAGTTGCCATGGCCAGGGTGTTTAAAAACGGAGATTTCAGATCTGGATATTACCGGGATCAGACCTTTATGTTTGCAACAGGCGCTTTAAATGTTCAGCAATTTTTCGCACAATTATACGCACATACCTCTGTAGAGGCGGAACCTGCCTCAGCTGGTAGAATGATGAATGGTCACTACGGTACCAGAAGTTTAGATGCTGAAGGAAACTGGTTAGATATTCTAAATCAAAAAAATTCATCTTCCGATATTAGTCCTACAGCTGGGCAAATGCCTAGATTACTAGGATTGGCTCAAGCCTCTCAATTCTATCGCAAAAGTGAAGACTTCAAAGGAGCTAATAACTTCTCTAACGAAGGAAATGAAATTGCATTTGGAACAATTGGTAACGCAAGTACTTCGGAAGGACTTTTCTGGGAAACCATAAATGCTGCGGGTGTACTACAGGTACCAATGATTATGTCAGTTTGGGACGATGGATATGGTATTTCTGTACCAGCCAAATACCAAACTACTAAAGAAAACATCTCAGAAATCTTAGCTGGTTTTCAACGTACAGAAGACAAAGCTGGATATGAAATTATAGTTGCTCGAGGTTGGAATTACCCCGAGCTTATCGATGCCTACGAAAGAGCTGAAGAAATAGCAAGAAAAGAGCATGTCCCTGTATTACTTCACGTTACTGAAGTAACACAACCACAAGGGCATTCTACTTCAGGATCTCATGAGAGATACAAGTCTGCAGAAAGGCTACAGTGGGAATTAGACTTCGATTGTGTCAAAAAAATGAAGGAATTTATTCTTGAAAATAAATTTGCCACTGAAGAAGAATTAGAAGCTCAGGAAAAAGACGCTAAGAAATCTGCCAGACAAAGTAAAACTGCAGCCTGGAAAGCCTATTTAGAAGAAATTCAAGCTGAGGTGACTGCAAGTTTAATACTTCTTAAGGCAGTTGCTGAATCAAGTCCAAATAAAGTTTTTATTGAAAAGCTAGTAAATGACTTGGCTGCAATTACGGAACCTATCCGTAAAGACATCATTCAAACCACAAGAATAGTGCTTAGAATGGTTCGTGAAGAAAACAGTGAAGCTATCACTGCATTACAAAATTGGTTACAAGCTGAAAATGCCAATAACCATGACCGTTTTTCTTCTCACCTATACAGTGAAGATGAAACTTCTCCATTGAATGTTGAAATGGTGCCTCCTGTTTATTCGGAAGAAAAAAACATGGTGGATGCAAGATTGGTATTAAGAGAAAACTTCGACGCTATTCTAGCGAATCATCCTGAAGTTATGATCTTTGGTGAAGACGCCGGTAAGATTGGTGATGTAAACCAGGGATTAGAAGGACTTCAAGATAAATATGGAGAATTAAGAGTATCGGATACTGGAATTAGAGAGGCTACCATTATGGGACAAGCTATTGGAATGTCTCTTAGAGGACTTCGTCCAATTGCTGAGATCCAATACTTAGATTATTTATTGTACGCTATTCAAATAATGAGTGATGATTTGGCTACCGTTCGTTATAGAACTAAAAATGGTCAAAAGGCTCCACTGATTGTTCGTACAAGAGGACATAGACTGGAAGGTGTTTGGCATTCTGGTTCCCCAATGGCTACCATCATTCATGCTTTAAGAGGTATGCATGTATTGGTACCAAGAAATATGACAAAGGCTGCCGGATTCTACAATACACTTCTGAAAGGAGATGATCCTGCACTTATTGTTGAATGTTTGAATGGTTACCGTTTGAAAGAAGAGTTACCAAGTAACTTAGGTGAATTTACTACCCCACTTGGTGAAGTAGAGACCATCCGAGAAGGTGCTGATGTTACTATTGTAACCTATGGGTCTATCATTCGTCAAACACAAATGGCGGCTGATGAATTAGAAAAAGTTGGTATCTCTGTTGAGATCATCGATGTACAATCCCTACTTCCATTCGATATCAACCACGATATAGTTAAAAGTTTAGAAAAAACAAACCGTGTATTGTTCTTAGATGAGGATGTTCCGGGTGGTACAACAGCCTATATGATGCAAGAAGTTCTTGAGAATCAAAAAGGATATTTCCACTTAGACTCTGAACCTAAAACACTAAGTGCAAAAGCACACAGACCAGCTTATGGTACAGATGGTGACTACTTCTCTAAACCTAGTGAAGACGATATCTTCGATTGCATTTATGAATTGATGCATGAAGTTCATCCAAAAAAATTCCCATTGATTTACTAATACAATTAAAGCTACCTAAGGGTAGCTTTTTTTATCTTTTATATAGTTAGCCCACTATGACGAAGAAATCAACTGAAAGAGACAGTCATTACAATAACCTGGAACAGATGTCAAGCCTCGACCTCTTATCTAATATCAATAGAGAGGATCAGAAGGTTGCCAATATTGTTGGATCTTGTATTCCTACGATAAGTAAATTGGTGGATGAAATCCATGTCAGGATGTCAAAAGGTGGCAGGTTGTTTTATATTGGAGCTGGAACCAGTGGAAGACTTGGCGTAGTTGACGCCAGTGAATGCCCTCCTACTTTTGGTGTTGCTGACGATCGGGTGATTGGTTTAATTGCCGGTGGTGACAAAGCCATTCGAAAGGCAGTTGAAATGGCTGAAGACAATCCAAACGGAGCTTGGGAAGACCTTCAAGCATTTAATATAAACGAATTGGATACGGTTATTGGTATTGCTGCCAGCGGAAGAACACCCTATGTTTTAGGTGGATTAAAAATGTGTAATGAACACAATATTTTAACCGGAGGTATTACCTGTAATGAAAACAGCCAGTTGGCCAAAATTGCACAGTTTGCTATTGAAGCTGTGGTTGGTCCGGAATTTGTGACTGGTAGCACTCGAATGAAAGCGGGTACTGCACAGAAACTTATTTTAAATATGATTTCTACTGCAGTAATGGTTAAATTGGGTCATGTGGTAGGAAACAGAATGGTGGACATGCAACTCTCCAATAAAAAACTGATAGAAAGAGGAAGCTTGATGATACAAGAAACCTTGAATATTTCCTTTGAAGAGGCTGAAAAATTACTGTTAAAATACGGATCTGTCCGAAACGCAATAAAATCTCATGGATAAGTTATCACAAGAAGCTAAAGAAATTGTACAAAAGGGACTTAAGATTGTAGGTTATACTTTAATCCTATTGTTAACTACCCCTATGGTGCTTACCCATAGCTTTAAGTCGCCCTTTAATATTTGGTTATTTATCCTTGGTATTGTTCTCACCATGACTTGTATTGGTTTGATGATTTGGGGGATTTCCAATATGATAAAAGGGTTCTTCCACGACGAAAAACATTATTAATTACGAATTACTAGTTACTGTTTACTGGTTACTAATTACTGGTTACTGATTACTGCTTAAAAAAATTACCTGATGAATAAGGAAAGAAAGGATCATTGGAATTCTGTATACGATACTAAGAATGAGGATCAGGTAAGCTGGACTCAAGCTATTCCGACTCGATCTTTGGCATCTATTGCAAGTTTTAATTTACCTAAAACTGCTAAAATTATCGATATAGGTGGTGGAAACGGTACTTTGGCTGAACACTTATTGGCTGCAGGTTATGAAAATATAACTGTGCTCGACATTTCAAGCTCTGCTATTGAAAAGACCAAAAAGAGATTGGGGGATAAAGCAGATAAGATTACCTGGATTGCGAAAGATATCGTGGATTTTCAACCTGAGGAAAGTTATGATATCTGGCACGATAGAGCCACTTTTCACTTTTTGACTGAAGATCATCAAAAAGAAGCTTATTATAAGCTTATAGATCAATTTGCAACAGGACACCTGAGCATAGGAACCTTTTCTGTAGATGGACCTATTAAATGTAGTGGTTTAGCTATTCAACAATACGATGAAGCAAGTATAACAGAGTTCTTTGGATCTAATTTCAGTAAGGTCCAATGTATCCATGAAGATCATATCACTCCTTTTGATACCGTTCAGAAATTTATATTCTGTGATTTTAAAAGGAATTAATCCTACTAATACCAAGTTAAACACAAAACATCGCATATATTTCGTTCAATTTTCCCAATATCTTCGTTAAAAATACTCGCTATAACGGATGCTATATCTGTGTTTTTTGCCTTGATCTTGAAAAAATTAATCCAAAATATTTATACGTCATTTTGTATTCAAATTGGTATATAAAAGAAGGCTGTCTGAAAAGTATTCAAAATATGCAAAAGTCAAAATGCAGCTTAAACATACGCAGAAACGGAATGGCGTTTATTTTGACCAAAGGGAGAAATAAAAGTAGTATCAAGTGAAAAGTATAAAGTAGTTTTTTTGCTACTTGCTACTTGCTACTTGCTACTTGCTACTTGCTACTTGTCACTTGTCACTTGTCACTTGCTACTACCTTCTGTTCTTTTGCCTTGATGCAAAATGAACCAAAAAATCAAGACTTCTTTTAAATCATTAGAAAATGCTACGCCTCCTTTCAGGCTGCCAAAAATAACTCGCTCCGCTCAAACAGATTTTTAGCCAAAAAGCCTTTCAGTTACCTTGATTTTCAAATAATTTAAAAAATGTCGAAATAGTATTATTAGTTCGGATGCCTTTTTGAAAATCAAAATTAAGATCCAGTGAATGCAGGAACGAAATGGCGTTTATGTATGACTGAAAGGAATGCATAAAAGTAGCCTGTAGTGACGCAATGAACGACCCGCAGGGGCTGATCCTTATTTTGACAAGATTTTTTGCTTTCTTTTTTATCGAATGAAAAAAGAAAGAGCCTAGCGGCTTGAGCGATATAAAGAGGCGGTTTAATAATGTATGCTTATTAAAAATACTTTAAAAAATAGATTGGTAATGAGAATGTCTTGTTCTTTTGCCTTGATGCAAAATGAACCAAAAGATCAAGACTTCTTTTAAATAATTAGAAAATACTACGCTTCCTTCCGGACTGTAAAAATAACTCCTCACTCATACTTCGTGACTCAAACAGATTTTTACAAAAAGTCCTTCAGTCTACTTGATTTTCAAACTATTTAAAAAATGTCGAAATAATATTATTGGTTCGGATGCCTTTTTGAAAGTCAAAATTAAGATCCAGTGAATGCAGGAACGAAATGGCGTTCATGTATGACTGAAAAGTCCCGAAGCTTCGGGATTGCCTTCTTTTTTATGCCATTTTAATAAGCACTACACTTATTTCCGTCCCCTTACTCAATAACTTATGGACAGGACAAGCTTTAATGATGTGCATCACCCTCCCCCATTGTGTAGTATCGAAATTGGCCTTTACCCTTACCTCCAAATCAAAACTGACCGTTTTTCTATCTTCCGATCTATTGTTGATCACATTAGCCTCAATGGTATCGAAGACCCATTCTTTCCTTTCTAGATACATTCTTAAAGTGATGGTTGTACAAGAGGCCAATGAACCAGCAAGGTACTCCATGGGGGTGGCCCCAGTATCTTGTCCATCCAAATCCTTGGGCTCATCCATTATAAATTCATGTGATCGAACTTGGACCAATGTTTTAAACGGCTCATCCCCCGATTTTATAATAGCTTTTATCATGGTCGTAATTTTTCCTTAAGTTAGTCAAAGTTTTGATATATATAACCGAGAATAATATGCAAAATAGTAGCTGTTTCAATACTTCAAACTTAATTTCACCGTTTTAATAACTTATTTACAAGACCAAATGAAAATAACTTATACACTCTTTATACTATTATTTCTTAGTAGTTTTTCCATTATACCGCAAAAACAATCTCTTTCTGGTAAATGGAGACTTATCTGTTTTCAAGATTATATTAAAAAGGAAAATAGTCCAAAACCTGCAGAATCTCCCGAAGGGATATTAACTTTTACATTTTCTGATGATGGAGTAAATGGAACATTGAGTGGACGTACCACTACTAACAGGGTATCAGGAAACTATCAATTATCAAATGATAACAAGATCAATATAAGCAGCTTTGGAGGAACCAAAATTAATGAAATGGGCTGGGGTTATAATATTTGGACGACCATGTATCAATCTTCCTCGTACAAATTTTCTAATGATACCTTAACTATTCTCTACGATAATGATTCTAAGGGGATGCAATTTATTCTCATTGTAGATTGAATTTGGAGAAATCGGAAAGATTATAACAACCAGAGCCCGTGCTGAAAGAATAGATCAAATTGATCTCTCATTGTCTAAAACAAAAAAAGGACGGTAACGATAAATATCGTCAACCATCCTTTTTTTTTATCTCTCCTCTTAAACCAATTAAGAATTAAGGGACAATAATATGTTTATTTCAAAGAAGCCAAATCACTTTCGGTAAATTTTCTAAAAGAATATTTATACCCGGCAAATCCAGCAAATCCATAAAAAAGCACCTCTCTAAAATTAACAGTTTCTTCCATCAAAGACAGGATATAAGCATAATCAAACTGCATTAAAGCGTCCATATAAGCCAGCCCGGAAGCATCAGCTACAAAACCTATTATACTTAATACATTCCCCAATACACAACTTAAAACAGCAATAGCAGCACCGGTAATTCCAAATACAGGATCCATTCCTTTCCCCATTGTCCTCATGGCAAATCCAACTCCAACTCCAATCGCAACAGCCATATATCCTATTTGATAACCTGTAACCACAGTTATTGCAGCCCATAGTACAGCTCCTACAATACCAACAACTAGTCCTGAAATTAAAGCCGTCTGATAATTTTGCTCCCATCTCAGTTTCTCATAAACATCCGATGACAGACTGCTCTCTATATCATCACGATCTACAGCCTTTTTATCATCCAGTTCAATATTAACAGATTCATCGTAATTATAATCTGAACATTCACCAATAAAATTTGCTTTTTCTCCGCTTAGGGAACAAACCAAACCTTGTGTCATATCCATCTCTCTGCTGATACATTGTTTACAGAAAACTAACTGTTCTTCTCTTGTCATTGGTATTGAATTACTAAACATAAAGACTTAACATTAATGAGACCCAAGATAATACCAAAATAATTAAACTTGGGTTTTCAGACTTGTTATTGATTTGCAAAAAAAGTGTGGTGAAAAAAATAACAATTGGTGTATCTATTAAAACTGAAAAATCAGCTGTTATTTCATTCTCAGAAAATTCATAAATAATTCTTACTATCAGAACAATGATGGAAGTGAGAAAAAACGACCTAATAACCCATAATCTAAAATTATCATCGGATTCTAAAGGGCGAATTCTCTTTAGTTGAAATATTTCTTTTAATATTTCTAGTATTTCTTGGTCTGCTTTATTCATACTTTACTAAGACAAATTTCTCAAGTGTACAAAAAAATCATTTGTTTCCTGTCGATATTAATCAAATTTCATGTTCTCAGTAGCGTTTTAAATATTGGGTAACGGTTTGTGTATGAAACGTAGCGTGTTTAAATGTACTAAATTTTAGGTTTAACACAGAGCCGAATTTTTATATTTTGCTTTTAACTTATCAATCTTAAAAGCCAAATTAAAAATTTGTCGGAACTTTATAAATAAACACGAACCTATGGGTTTAGCACTTACTAGCTATGTTTTATACACGTTGTTATGTGCTGCTATTATTCTTTTTGGATTTTTCAAATATATCTAAGGTGCTAATTTCTGGAGCTGGATAAATAAAATCATTATTAACTCCATCCTCTTCTATTCTTTTTCTAACATGACCAGCCAATTTTTTATTAATATTAAAACAACTGCAAAAACTGTAGTTCTTAGCTTCATCTTCGGATAAATTTTGCATATATAATTCATCACCAACTAATTCAATTGGCTTAGCAGGATCCGAATTCCAAGTAAAAATTCCTTCTTGATTTTTGATATTTAAATTGTTATTCAGAGAAAATAAAATTCCAGATTCAATATCTGAATCGCTAAAATAGCTTAATTGGAATTTCATAAGATGTGGGATTTGAGTAATGTGATTAATCAATCCAGAATCATATAATTTTTTTCTGACAAATAACTGTCTTCCTTCAAAATGTTCACGCATTTCTTTTATTTTATTTTCGTCTTCTCCGGCTATTTTTAAAATCATTTTATCAAGCATTGGTTTTTCAATACTTTTAATTGATTCTTCAGTTATATATCTCAAACTACTAGTTTCAAAATGCTTCTCTTCAATATGGTATACACTAAAGTAATCGTCAATTTCTGTTTTCCTTTCATCAGTGTCTAGTCCATCGAGCGCAAAAAATAACGAATTTTGAAACTTATAAGTCCAATCTAATAGTGGAGTTGGACATCCGTGATGTTGTAAATATCCTAAAACTGAGATTGAGTTTTCACTGTCTATATTCCACTCTGCAAGTATTTTTCGAATTTGAACACCACATTCTGATTTCCCTAATTCTACGATTTTTTCAAGTAGTGTTTGGTAGCTGTCTTCTGTTTCAAATAGTTTTTCAATAATCCATTGTCTTTGAATTTTACTATAAAGCCTCCATTTTGCTTCTCTTTGGCCTCGATAAATTATCCCAGTTTTTGATTTAAACTCCTCATAAATTTTATCAAAATCTTCAATTGTATCGATGTTTTGCTGATCGAAATTATAAGATTTTTGAAGTGTGGATTGATATTCAAACATTAATTCGGGTGAAAAAGGTGCTTGACCTAAATGAGAACCCAAAATAGCCAACATAAATGCGTTCACAGAAGTACTTATTGAGTCAGGATCAACTTTGCCATCTTCTCCATTTTTAACCAAAGTAAGGTCCTCTGATAATGTGTTACTCCAAATTTGCTCATAGCCTCCATTATCCAAATACTCTTTGGTTAATTTCATTTTTAAATCAAGATTGGATATTTCTCTTTGTGGCATTAATTAGTGATTTTTAGATAAAATGAATTTAAAATTCATATTCAACAAAGTCTGACCAAATTTCATTTTTTTGTTTAACATCTACGCAAGCCTCATAAAATTTATCAATTTTTGTAGATGGAAATAAATGCTGTTTAGATGGTAATTCCGACATGTCAAAATCTTTGTTTATTTTGAATACATGAAATAAAAATTGATTAGCCTCATTAAAACGATCTGGAGGAAAGAAGGGTAAAGCACAAGATTGGTTAATCGGCCTCAATGGACTAATATAATCAAATGCAGGAATTTCATTTATGATATCACGAGTTTGTCTAATTTGCGGAGCACGAAAGTAAAAACAGTATATTATACCTTCATGCTCATCATTTTTTACGGGATTATAATCAGCTTTTCCATTTTCTTTCCAAGTAAAATTATGTGTTGCAAAAAAGGCAGCAACTTTTGGGTCGAAAGTTAAATCTAGTCCATAAGTATGAAATCCATAATGTTGAGAAATAATTGCAATATCAGGAAAAGAACTTCCTTGTACTTTTATTTGACTCCATCTCTTGTAGTATTCTTGATTTTCGGGTTCGGGGAAATTTTGTAAATCGGAAATGTTATGAATACCGTATTTTTCATAATTTCTTTTAGATATAACAATTGAATTTTCCATACCATAATAGATCAAATCTTCTGCAAGTAATGATTGAAAAACCCATTGTGGTTTTTCGTCCATTATTCGAGATTGAAAATTGTTTATGTATTTACGATATATACTTGGAATAATTAATCGCTCTTCATTATTTTTATTTGCTAATGAGGGATTAGGTACTGTTCTTTTAGTAAAATATTCTTTTCGTTGTCCCCTGAAACTGAGACTACCTTGTTCTAAACAGTGTTTACTATGAGGATCAGATTTCAGTATTTTAATAATTTCATCAATAGAATTGACAGTTGATGTTTTCCGCTTTATTGAATTGTATTTATGTTGTCCATTTAACGATGATATGAAGTCCTTAAATGCGAATTGACCAACCATAGCCCATTGAGGAGAGTAGTAGCTATCATAAACAAAGCTTTTTTCACTAGTCATGTAATAACCAGATTCGACAACATCTTTTGCTTTTGTTTCATTAATCCCATTATCAATTAATTTCTTATATAAGATGCTTTGTTTTTTTTCATAAAACTTAGAAAAGGGTAAACTATAGTCAGGAAATTTTCTATCCATGTTTGGAAATATATTATGAAGATTATTTTAAGTTGCACATAACGGTTTGTGTATGAATAGTTGCCGAATTCGAAGTTCAAACTTATCAAGCCGTGATGAATTTGACACGAGTTAAAAACCTTGAATATACCACTATCCGGCAATTTTTTATACATATTGTTGTGTGGTCGTATTTATTTATTCAATGAGTTAAATTTGTAGATATCAACATCTGTCTTAGTCCTTGTTTGGTACAAAAAATCAATTGTCTTTAAATCATGGCCAAGGGAGGGAGTTGACTGTTCAGGATTCGTATCAATATCCATTACAATTTGTAAAACTGAATCAAGTAGATATTTTTCTTTCAACTCATTAATTCTTTCAACCTTATCGTTTAGCTTTTCGACTAACTCATCAACAAGCTTATCAATGTCAAAATACTCTTTTCCTTTATCAGTGGATATTTTCCAGCATGAATAACTTAAAGCTGGATTGTACTTTCCCTTATCTCCTTTTTTCCATGCCTCAGTTGGATTGATTCCAAGTTTATCAGTCAATTCTTTTGGCTCAAAGTTGTCTCCAATCAGTGCAAAATAAACATATGAATTACCTGTTTCAATCATTGATATCTATCTTTTCTGTCCATAAATCTTTAGGTATCTGGTATTTCTCAAATGCAAAATCAATCAATATTTCTAAATTTTCTTGTAAATGATCTGCAATACAATTAGCCTCATCATTAAATACTTTCAGGTACCATCCAACATCTGGTAAATCTTCTTCAATCTTAAATGTTTTATCATTGTATTTACATCCTAGAATTTTAAATTTCTTTGGTTCATTCATAGTCTCTGGTTAAATGCCACACAACTAGTAAATAAACGCAGTTTATTGCGTTTATTTCTCTTTCAAATATACTTTATAATAATATATCGCAGGCAAGGGAATTGGGATTAAATATAATAGGTGATTCCTCTTCTCATTAATATTTTGATGAATTTTCAGTTTCGAGGTTTCTACCACTTGGAGATCCGATAAAAAAACCTCAGAGTCCTCTTTGAGTGACTCTGAGGGGAGATTATGTGCTGATGAATTTAGTAAAAATGTAGCCTTGCAGTTTAGCGATTGATAGCTGCTGTTTAATTTATTAGCTTGCTTATTCTGTATTCTTCTTTTTTTGACTCGTATTCCATTTCTGTTATAAACCCTATTGATCTAAGCCAATTTAATTGATTCATCATTGTCTCTTCGGGAATATCAGGATCAATTCTTGAATAACGATCAAGGGTTATTTGTTTAGCTTTATCAATTATTTTGTTTGCAAAACTTTCAACTTCCTTTTGAGAAGGACTGTCAAGAAAGAATGTGACTTGCGAATACCCTCCGGATATACGAAGTTCGTTCTTAAGAGGAGTTAGCAGTACTATGGAAGAAAAAAGGAGATAAAAACCACCAATAGCTATCCAATTCCAAGGATCTATCGTACTATCTTTGGCAGCTGCATTAACCGCAAGAAAGAATAGCGCAAATACTAGGAAAAATCCTCCCAGTGCTATTGATCCTTTTCTAGATTTTCTTTCAATAAATATTTCTGTTCCAATTGTTTCCAACCCTACAGTCCACTCTTTATATTCCGAAAGAGATTTATAAGTCTGTTTAAGTTTGTCTTCAACAACCTCAAAAGTTCTTCTTTTAAAACCTTGTTTTTGCTCTAATCTCATTTTCTTCAATTAATACTTTGTAATTGCAGCTAACGTTTAGTATATGAAGCGTTGGGTGTTTAAAAGCACTTCATTTTCAAATTACGACTAATTTTATTCATTGCTAATATTTTTCATTTTTAGTGTTTTCTGCCAAATGAACTATATTTATTGTTATGCGTATTTTATTTTCTTCCAACAATAAAATTTATTTTGGTCTCGCATTTGTGATTATCTAATTGTAATGTTTCTAAGAATTGTTGTTTTGCAATAGTAAATCGTTCATCCCCAAAAAAATCTCTCAGCATATTCATCCTATCTAATCTATTTTCCCAAGCATTTATGATTTCTTTATCCGCAATTCCGTCAAATACCAGTTCCTTGTCCAGTTTATTTTGTTCAAATTCTATTTTTACATTTTCTTTGGCTAAATAATCTTTGAGTTTTGTCCCCATCTTAAAGTCATAAATATTGTTCTGTCTTTGTAATTCATAGTAGGAATTGAATGTTTTTCTAATTTCATAGTCAATAGGTTTGTGAGCAAATAAGTCGTCCACCTCAACTAAGGCAATCCAACCATTTGGCTTCAATAATTTTAGCCATTCTCGTAAGACTGGCACAAAATCAGGGAAATATGCCACACTGAAACTTGACCATATTCCATCAACCTTAGATAATCCTATTTCATCTATCTTTTTTAAGTCTTTACATATATACTGAACATTCGACTGTTGATTTTCAATTTGAGCAAAATCAATAAGTTCTTTGTTGAAATCAATTCCAATTACTTTTGAAGCTTTTTTCGCTAAAAGGGAAGAAACATCTCCAGTTCCACAACCCAAATCCAAAATCAGTTCTGATTGAGAAATCGGCAATTGGTTTATATATGACTGCCAATTTCTCCATTTTAATTGTCTTTTATATTCTACTGTAATCTTTGTCATCTAATTACGCATAACTAGTGGATAAACGTAACTAATTGCGTTTATTTCTCTTTCAAATATACTTTATAATAATAAATCGCAGGTAAGGGAATTGGGATTAAACATAATAGGTGATTTCTCTTCTCATTAATATTTTGATGAATTTCAGTTTTGAGGTTTCTACCACTCAGAGATCCGATAAAATCCTCAGAGTCCTCTTTGAGTGACTCGGAGGGGGCATTAATTTTCGTAGATAATTAAATAGAAAAAGCCAATGAAATCTAATAGCTAGATTCATTGGCTTTTCACTTATTCTACACAAATTAGCAAATAGTATTTCTCTTCTTAACAATCGGCCTTTCCGTTCGTTTTAAAAGAATCTAAGACACTATTGTACCAGTGTTCATACATTGGTAATATATTTTGTAGGTCAAACTCATGAGCCTGCTTATATGCCTTGTCTTTAAAGAATTCCAATCTATCCTCGTCCTCTAAAATATAATGTGCACTTTTTGCCATAGCATTCACATCCCCTACATCATGCGTAAATCCGGTTTCTCCATCAATATTCACCTCTGGAAGCCCTCCTGTATTAGATGAAATAACAGGAACCTTAGCCGCCATTGCTTCCAAGGCTACCAAACCAAAACTTTCTGTCTCGGAAGGAAGTATAAATAAATCTGATATACCCAACAACCTAGAGATATCCTGACTCTTTCCAACAAAACGTACTTGTCTATCAATCTCCAGCTCACGACTCAACTTCTCGGCGTTTTCCCTTTGTGGTCCATCACCTACCATGATGAGCTTAGCAGAGATATCTTTAGAAAGAATATGAAATATTCGGATAACATCCTCTACCCTTTTCACTGGTCTAAAATTGGATATATGAATCAGTATCTTTTCTCCATTTGGAGCAATGATCGATTTAAGTTCCAGGTCGGGAGATACATCATACTCTGAAAAGTCGATAAAGTTGGGAATCACATTTATCTTTCTCTTGATATTAAAAGAATTGAGAGTCTCTTGCCTCAAATTCTCAGATACTGCAGTAACACAATCCGATTGATTGATTGCAAAACTAATGGCAGGTCCCAACAATTCACTTTTCCCAACCAGTGTAATATCCGTTCCATGGAGGGTTGTCAAAATAGGAATATTAATTCCTTCCTCTTTCAATATTTGCTTCGCCATAAAGGCTACATAAGCATGAGGTATAGCATAATGTACATGTAGTAAATCTAGCTTTTCGTGTTTTATTACATCCACTAGTTTACTAGCCAATGACAATTCGTAGGGTGCAAATTCGAACAATGGATATTCTACAATACTCACCTCATGGTAATAGACATTTTCAACAAAAACATCTAAACGAACTGGTTGACTATAGGTTATAAAATGAACCTCATAGCCCTTATTAGCTAAGGCTTTTCCTAGCTCTGTAGCTACAATACCACTCCCTCCAAAGGTTGGATAACAAACGATCCCAATTTTCAACATGCTTATTTAGTTTCTCCTTTACCGTATTCTTCAACAACTTTGTCACCTGTAATAAGATAGATATTCCAAGATCCCACTTTATTTCCATTCAGATATTGTCCTTCAGACTTTATTTCGCCTTTTTTATAATACTGCTTGGCCTCACCATTTAAAATTCCATTTTGGTAATTATAGATTATGCTTTCTATTCCTCCATTAAAATACCAAATGGTTTCTCCTTCGCGCTTACCCTTTATATAATTGGCATGCTCCTTCATCTTTCTATTCGAATAATAGCTGGTATATTCTCCATCTAATATCCCCATATCGTAATTCGATTTTTGCTCTAATCTACCAGAAGTACTATAAAATTTTTGCTCACCATGCATTTCATTATTTTGGTAGTTCAATTGCTTAAGGACATTTCCACTTTTATCTACTTCAATACTGAAACCATTCAATTGGCCTTCTTTATAGGTATTAAAACTTTTGATCACACCATTTTCATGAAATGACTGTTCTTCCAATACCTCTGTCGTTTTATCAGTAGACTGATTACAAGCAGTGAATAAAAATAAAAATGGAGACAATAAAATAATTCTTCGAATCATAACTTTCTGTTGTTTAAAATATGATAAATTTCCTCTTGTATCTTAGTTCGTATATTTTCTTTTATCAACTTATTATTATCCATATGCGGATACACCCGATTTGATAAAAAGATATAAATTAATTCAGTATCAGGATCCACCCAGGCCATCGTCCCTGTAAATCCGGTATGTCCGTAACTGGCAAATGAAACGCAGTCACAAGTAGGTCCAGGTGACCCATCGCGAACTGGTTTGTCAAAACCAATTCCTCTACGGTTGTCATCTTCACAAAATTGACAACGTGTAAACTCTTTTAATACGGATGATTTTACAAATTGCTCTCCTCCATATACTCCCTCTTGAAGGTACATCTGCATTAGTTTAGCCAAATCAAATGCATTGGAGAAAACACCTGCATGTCCACCTACTCCACCTTGCATGGCAGCTCCCATATCGTGAACATGGCCGTGCACCTTCTGGAATCTAAAGTAATCATCCTCTTCTGTAGGAACAATTTCATCTAATTCAAACTGACTTCTTGGACTGTAGGTCATGTGATAGGCTCCCAATTTACTGTAAAAATTCGCCGCTACATATTCATCCAGATCCTGCCCTGTTTTTCTCTCAATAATCTCTTTTAACAAATAATATCCCAAGTCACTGTACTTGTATTCTTTATCTTCAAGCAAATCGGAATCCAATATTTTATTTTTTATAGAATCCCTATAATCCGTTCGAATAAAAAGTTCTTCTGCCACCTGCACTGGAAAACTTTCTGAAAACTCGGTATGGTAAATTTCCCCATTCGGCTTCTTGTTTTCCTGTAATGTTGACTTGTAAAATGGTATCCATGGTTTTAACTGAGCCTGATGCGCTAAAATATCTCGTATGGTCAATTCTCTTTTATTACAAGTATCCGCCATATTGATATAATTCCCAATCGGAAAATCTAAAGAGAGCTCTCCATTTGAAACAAGTTTCATAATGATCGGAACAGTCGCAGCAATTTTTGTAATGGAAGCTATATCGTACAAGTTATAAATGTCCACTTTAGTTATGCTATCGTAGGTATGATAACCAAAGGCCTTATTATAAAATACCTTTCCTTCTTTGGCTATTAATATTTGACATCCCGGTGTAGCTTTCATGGCTATTGCATCCAAGGCAATGCTGTCGATAACGGACAAGTCCGATTCCATAATCCCCAATTCTTCAGGCAATACCGTAGAAAGCACGGGCATCTTTTTAACAGGTAGCCCTAAGCCTACAGGAAATTGCTCTTGAATTGTCACTGGTAGTTTTCCATTCGCACTGATAGCACCTACCAATAATTCCGCAGCAGCATGTTGTGCCTCCTTATTATTTTGATAAGCTATAACCACTGAATTGAAACTCTTTAGGTTGGTAAGATCCTTTAGGGCGTATGGGTTTGCAAAATGAACCAAAATGGATTGAGGAAAATTGGCTAAACTATCCAATAAGCTCTTATTTCTATCTGAAATTTGATAAGACTTCCAAGGGTTTTTATCCGATTTATGAATGGAAACTATCAGGGTATTATATTGCTCCTTAAGCTTTTCCAAAATTTCATTTATCCCTTTTTCAGAATGATTTTCACTGATGATAAACCTATCTATCTCAACATGCAGTTTCATGTTTTCATAAAAGGTGTTACCCGGTGTCCCCCCTAAAGAGACCATAGCTATCTTACGTTCATCCAAATCCTTAATTGGTACTAAGTCCTTTTCATTTTGAACCACCGTAAGTGATGCCTGCATCAATTTCTTTTTCAGAATTTCCGCTGGTCTATTGATAAAGCTTTCAGCTTGATCCAGGCTATCCGGAATTGACTTTTTATTCAATCCCAACCATTCTTTTATTCGTAGTACTTTATAACAACTTTCATCGATTCTATCCATGGACAATTCACCGGATGCAACTGCCCAGCTTACAGAATCAATCACTGCTTTCATATCCTCAGGTAAAAGCAATACATCATTCCCAGCTTTTAAGGATTCTATTTCCAGTCTACCATGAGCATAATGATCACTTACTCCTTTCATAGCCAGGCCATCTGTCATGATCAACCCTTCATAGTTTAACTCCTGCTTCAATAAGTCGTTTACCACGCGCTTTGATACTGAGGATGGTGTAACGGTATCTCCGGTCAAAGAAGGAATATTAAGATGGGCAATCATGATACTCCCCACTCCTTCATCTATCAATCCTCTAAAAGGAAACAACTCTAGACTATCTAACCTATTTCTATCAAAGGGAATCAAAGGTAGCTGCTTATGGGAATCCATATTGGTATCTCCATGACCCGGGAAATGTTTCGCACAGGCCATCACTCCGTTATCCTGTAAGCCTAGCGTGTATGCAGTAGTTTTATCTAATACATTGTAAATATCTTCACCAAAAGATCTAGAATTTATAATAGGATTCTCGGCATTATTATTAACATCCGCAACAGGTGCCAAGTTAATATGTACCCCTAAGCGATTGAACTCATCAGCCATTTGCCAGGCCATATCATAAATAAGGTCATTATTTTGAATGGCTCCCAAGGTCATCATCCAGGGATATTTCAAAGTACTATCTAAACGCATAGATAAACCCCATTCCCCATCGATAGATATAAGTAGAGGCAATTTGCTTTTTTCCTGAGCCTTCTTGGTTAGATTAAACTGAGCTGTAGGCATCCCTTTAAAAAAGGTCAGTCCACCAACACCATACTTTTCGATCGTTTCAAATAACTTTTCATCCTCCCAGTTTGTACCTCCGGAATTTGCGCGAATAAAACAAAGCTGTGCAATTTTCTCCTCAAGGCTTAACGATAATATCAAACTATCGGCCCAGGCTGTTTCTACAGACATATAAGGTAAAGGACTCTCTACCTTTTTAAAAGTATAGACTTCCGTATCACTAATATCCGACGCTCCCCAATAGAATGCGGAGAAAAGAACAAAGAGAAAGCTGTGTAAAAGGAAGCGCTTCATAAACAAAAATGCATATTTCAAATTAACAGGATGTGTTCGAAAAAGTGGTTATTCCCGATAGGTAATCGAGCTTTACAATTTACTGAATTAATAATGTTTAGTCTTCCAAACCATTTAAAAAATCCAACAATTTATCCAGGGCTCTTTTACGGTGACTCATTGTACCTTTTTCAGCCATGCTCATTTCGGCAAAACTTCTTGATTCTCCCTCAGGAATGAATATTGGATCATAACCAAAACCGTGATCTCCAACTTTCTTTTCAGCTATTAGCCCTTCAACGATACCCTCAAAAAGATATTCTTTGCCATTCCATATTAAAGCAATGGCTGTTCTAAACCTCGCTTTTCGATTGCTAGCACTATCAAGCCCCTTCAAAACTTTAGCCATATTAGCTTCAGCATCCTTTTCCATCCCAGCATATCTGGCAGAAAGCACTCCTGGCTCGCCACTCAAGGCGTCAATTTCGAGGCCTGTATCATCGGAAAAACAATTTATTCCATATTTCTCAAAAACATACCTTGCTTTTTGCAGTGCATTTCCTTCGAGATCAGGGCTGGTTTCCGGAATATCTTCTTCACAACCAATATCAATTAAGCCCTTCAAATTAATTCCAGACGGCATAAGTTGTTGTATTTCTGCTAATTTATTCCGATTTTGGGTTGCAAATACCAGTTCCATATAATTCAGGTTTTGAATAGGTCTTATAAAGGGCAATAAATATCGATAAAATGAAACAGAAAATAGCCATATTGGGCCTATTATTTATATTATTTAACATAACCATATTTGGCCAAACAGGGAAAACAAAAAGTTCCTTAAAATGGTTAAAAATCGAAACAGATCATTTTGAAATTCTATACACTTCCCTCTGGAAGCCAGAAGCAGAACAAGTTGCCCGAAACCTTGAAGAATTATATGTAAAAGATACCCTTCTAGGGACTAGGAGATTAGGGAAAACACGCATTATTTTACAAGGAAATACTTTACAATCTAACGGATTTGTTAGTTTCGCTCCTTTTCGTTCAGAATTCTTTTTAATGGCGCCTCAAAACGCATTTTTAAGCTCTGGAAATTGGCTTGACCTCTTATCTATTCATGAATACCATCACATTCTACAACATCATAAAATCAAAACTGGCATAGTGCAATATTTCTCCTTACTCTTTGGGGAATTTGGACAAGCTTTTAGCGCCAATCTCTTTATTCCACGTTGGTTTTGGGAAGGGGATGCCGTTTATTCAGAAACAAAATACAGTCATGGCGGAAGAGGACGATCTTCGGAATTCTTAAAATACTACAGGGCCATTGCAAAAGAAGGAAGGAAATTCAGACTGAGAAGAGCCATAGGTGGCACCTATAATAAACGCACTCCCAACCATTACCACTTGGGTTACCTTTTAAGTAATAAAATAAGAAATGAAAAAGGAGAAAATGCGTTCGAACCCATCATAGATAAAACTGTTGGGGGATTAATTCCTTTCACAAAATCTATATACAAGGAAAGCGGTAAGCGACTCAACCAACACTTTGTAGAGGCATTATATCTACTTAAAGAACAGGAAAACGCAAAAGAGAGCTGGGAAACCACACCTTTAATCCAAACAAAGAAAAATAACTTCTATACGGATCAAATTGCTATTACTCAATCTTCGGAAGGAATCTATTATGTAAACAAAGACTTCAAACACATTCCATCCATTCGATCAATAAAGGATACGAGCCCTCTTGCTAAACCCGGGATTAGCTTGGACAATTATCATAATTTCGGGATCAACGATGAATACATTTGCTGGTCAGAATACACAAAACATCCCCGATGGGAAATGGAAGATTATTCCATTGTTAGGATAAAAAATAGATCAACGGGAAAACAGAGAACACTTCAAAAGAGAGCAAAACACTTTCACCCACAACTACACCCATCCAAAAATGTAATAGTCTTATTATCGGCAAATGAAAGAAATGAGATGAGCCTAGAATACTGGGATCTAGACGGAAATAAACGAATAAAAACGATTCCCCTAGCCTACGATCATGCCAGAGAATTGTATTTTAACGAAGATGGATCTTCCCTTTGTATGATTGTCTCTAAAGGACAACGACAAGGAATTCTAAGAGTTGATCTCAACTCAGATCAACAATCATTACTTATCCCGCTGCAATATGAGGCATTAAACAGCCCAAAATTATATGGAGACCACTTGTACTTTTTGGCTAACAGCAACACAGATCAATATATTTACCGACTTAGCGTATCAGACAGAACACTTCACAAAAGCAATAAGAAATTTTTACATTGCCAAAGCTTTATATTGGAACACTCAACCGGAAACCTTTACTATAACGACTACTCTAACCAGGGATATAGTGTAAAAGTAATTCCAAGCAGTAAATTAAAAGATAGTTTTAAACAAAGTTCTGAGTTACAAGAAGAATTAAAAGCACCCCTATTCGCTACGAAGATTAGTGAAAGGATAGCCACACCAGTTAAAAGTTATATTCCGAAGTATAAAGTTCACAGTTATAGTCCCTTCATTTCACGGAACTCTTCCGGTACCACACACTTTAGCCTGGACCTGTATATTAATGACTATCTGAGCACTAGTGGTCTATTCATCAACTACCGAAGAGATCTTCAAGGTGAAGACCACCGATATCGGTTAGACTACACCTACGGCTACTTACCAGTAGTATTTGGTATAGAAGCCAGACATGATGCAGCAAACATAGTGAATTCCAAACTTCACATTGGAGGCTCATATTCAGTATTTACACTAAAAGAAAAAAGAATTAGTCCCTATTTATCCTACCCTTTACATATAATAAAGGGTAATTATAGTACCCGCTTCATTCCAAAATTGGGATATCTTTCAAAATCAATTGATCTTCAACAATTTTCCGATGATGTAAAATCCATCTTTTATAGCCATGAATTTCAATATTCCAGAAGAAAGGCAACAGCTCAAGCCCTGCCAAATTTAAAATACAACCAATCACTCAGGCTTGAAAATGGTAAAAATCAAAAAAAGAACCTCCATTTATTTGAAATAAGCAACGAACTCACGCTACCCGGACTGATGCCTACTCACAGCACAAAACTTGCTTACGCTTACCGAAATCATACTACAGATGCCTATCAATATAGTTGGGATTTAATAACACCTACTGGATATTTCTACGATCACAACTATATTGGACAAGCTATTCAAAGTGAACAAATGAATTATTTCGGTCTGCACTACCAACTACCACTAGCCTATCCAAATATTTCATTAGGAAAGTTAGCCTATATAAAACGCTTGAGATTGGAAGGTTTTTATCAAAAGGCCATTTTCACACCTAAACATGGTGAATCAAATGATTTTAGGAGTCAAGGTATCCATTTTTATATCGATGCAAATTGGTTTCAAACTATTAATGCGGGATTAATTCTCACCTATTCCAATACACCTGATAGCAAAGAATCAAAAAATTATTTTAGTTACGGATTGGAAATTTTACTATGATAAAATAACATTAAACAATTGTCTTCTCTGTAAATTTCACCTGAATAAATAGTGAAAATAATTTAGAAAAATTATTCAATTCTACGCTTTCCATATCCTATAATTAGCATCCATAAACAAACTGGTATTCATTCCATTTTTCAACCTTCACTAACAAACCCAACATAGGGTGGAGGTATAACCTATATCCTTTAATCTTTATCAAACGGTTATGCATACCATTAAAATATTCTGTTTCATCCATAATTAGATTCACCAAAATATACCACACATCCAACCAATATAAGTAGATAATACAATCGCTACGTTAAAGCTAAAATTATTAGCTAATATTTTTAGCAAAGCAATCAACTTAGTCTTTCACAGACCCATACCACTTCAATGAAGAAATCGATACTGTTAAATTAACAGTTTAACCAATTGTATTTTACCTCTTTATTTTCAATCACTTACAACACCAATAAGACACATTGTCATAACGATTCAACATAAGTGAAACTATTTGGACCGAATCGGTAATAAAACAGCAAGGAATCCTTATTTTTGCTTCATGAGAATAGACATTATCACCTTATTACCTGAATTAATGGAAAGCCCTTTTTCTGTCTCCATATTAAAGAGAGCTGCAGAGAAAGGATTAGTAGAAATTCACTTTCATCAATTGAGAGACTTTGCCACCAACAAACAAAAAAGCGTTGATGATTATCAATACGGTGGAGGTGCAGGAATGGTGATAGGAGTTGAACCAATATCAGCTTGTATTGAGCATTTACAATCGGAACGATCTTACGATGAAATCATCTATATGACACCCGATGGAAAGACACTAAACCAGGGAATAGCAAACAGTCTTTCCTTATGTGATAACATACTAATATTATGTGGTCACTATAAAGGAGTAGACCAAAGAATAAGAGATAAATATATCAGTTCAGAAATTTCTATTGGAGATTTCGTTTTGAGCGGTGGAGAATTAGCAGCTTCCGTTTTATGCGACGCTGTCATAAGATTAATCCCTGGAGTTTTGAATGACGAGTCCTCAGCCCTTTCAGATTCGTTCCAAGACAATCTCCTTGCCCCTCCTGTATATACAAGGCCAGCAGAATGGAACGGAATGAAAGTTCCAGAAGTACTACTTTCAGGGCATGGAGCAAAGATTGAAACCTGGCGCCATGAACAATCCATGGAAAGAACAAAAAAATTAAGACCGGATTTATTAAAAGAATCAGGATTAGAATAGGGAATAGTTGAAATTACCCTTATATTTGCAGCCGAAAATTGTTTAATTTCTCAACCTCTGGCGCAACAATGTGAATGTTGGGAATCAAAAAACCATATATCATGGATTTACTACGTTTTGTACAAGACGAGCTTGTTAAGAAAAATGAGCTACCAGTATTTGGAGCTGGAGACACTATCACAGTTTACTATAGAATTGTTGAGGGTGAAAAAACTAGAACTCAGTTCTTCGCTGGAACAGTTATTCAAAGAAGAGGTGTTGGTTCAACTGAGACTTTTACTATCCGTAAAATGTCAAACGGTGTAGGTGTTGAGCGTATCTTCCCTGTTAATTCTCCAAATATCGAAAAGATTGAGGTGACAAGAAGAGGTAAAGTACGTCGTGCTAGAATCTTCTATCTACGTGGACTTACTGGTAAGAAAGCTAGAATTAAAGAGAAAAGATAATCATCTTTCCCTTTCAGATAATAAGCCTTTCCATTTTTATGGAAAGGCTTTTTTTTGTCCTAAATACTATGAACAAAACTACTTCTTTGGAGCTATATCTATCGTCAAAATATAACGGTTATAAGGTGTATACTCAATTTTAAGCATCTTGTTTTTCACCTTTTTGTATTTTAAATCGAAGAATTCAAGTTCGCTTTCAAAAATTTTCATTCCATTCTTTAAGTAGATAACATTGCCCATTCTTCTTTTAATAACGGTAATGTCACATTTTTTATAGCCTTTTTTAATATCAATATTCAGTTGCCTAATTTTTACTCGATTTAAACTATCAGCAATCCAATAGGCTATTCCACACACAAAAATAAAATTCAGAAGAGCAATATAGATATTACCCGTACTGACATACATAATTATTACAAATACTAAAATGAAGGGCAACAAATTCCTTATAAACTTGTGAAACATTCGATCATGATAACTTAGTGCATCATTTAACTCTGATATTTCCTCTTTACTTAAAGGTATCTTCATATTCCAGAATATTGTTCAATATGCGTTAACAGTGAGACCTAAGTTAATCAATAATTTCAGGAATTCAGATCGTGACAAGAATTTATATTAAAAAAAGGCAAACGGATTTCCATTTGATAATTTAAGATCAAAATAGAATCAACTATTTTTTTTCATTGACTGCTGCTAAACAACACTATTGATTCTTATCTTTTTTGAAAATACAATACTAAGTACTTTTGTAAATCCGTAGGTAAAAAGACATTTTTGATTAAACAATTGCTGAAAAATTAATTCTAAGTGAATTATATTAGCAGGACATTCAAACTATCCTTACAAAACCAGAAAACCTGACGGTTAACACCATCAATAAATACCTCAAGATAAAACTAGAGGTTTGATTTAATAAAAAACCAGAATTCACCATGGTTATTACCCGTAAAACTGAAATAAAAAAGACACTTACAAGTTGCTTTGAAAGTAGCGAAGGCAAAGATATATACGAGCTTGTTACATCATTTGACCCTTTGATTCTACAGCATCGGGTAAAATTCCCTTTACTTGAATATTGTGCCGAACAATTGTTCGATTTCATCCCCCCTACTCTTCATTTGGAATTCTGCCGAGAAATTGCCTTTCTGAACCGTGAAGGAGGAAATGTTATCATTGGAAAAATACTCCAGTTGAGACTCGCTGATCATTTTAAAGAATCTCTGAATGAGGCTGTTTATCATATTGAACGTGGGAAGGAATGGTATGTATCTGATATTATTGGTGAGCGGGTTTTTGGTGTTGGATTATTGATGCGACCTGATATTTGTATTCCCTTTTTAAAAACCCTAACAAATCACCCTTCCAATTGGGTAGTTCGCTCTATAGGATCCGGGACCCATTATGCCCTTAAAAAAGGATTGCCTTATAATCATGCTCAAGAAATGTTTGAAGTCCTTTTATCGCTCTCTAATACCAAAGATTATCAAATAAAAAGAGGAATTGGTTGGGCAGCAAAAACCACCGCTAAATTTCACCCTGAAATCATATACGATCTAGACGAAAAATTGGAAAGCGATGCCTCCATTGGTCAATGGTTTAAAACTAAAATTAAAATTGGTTTAGCCAGACATGAATATGCCAAATTATAAAGCGACAAAGAACATTCTAAATAAAACCAAAAAAAGAGATGCTTGGTTTTTGGACGACTATACTATCAATATGTATAGCGGCTGCTCCTTTAATTGCTTATTCTGCTATATAAGGGGAAGCAAATATGGCGAACATATGGAAAGAAGCCTTTCCATGAAGACCAATGCACTTGAAATATTAGACAGACAATTATACAATAGAGCTAAAAAAGGTCAATACGGAATAATTGTATTATCCTCGGCTACTGACCCCTATCTTCATTTTGAAAAGGAATATGAACAAACACGAGAAGCTTTAAAATTAATACAAAGACATCGGTTTCCCGTTCATATAATCACGCGTTCACCACTCGTTGAGAGAGATATCGATATCTTACATCAAATCAATTCGAATGCTATACTTCCATTGGATTTAAAAAATCATCTGAATAACGGTGCACTTATTACTTTTTCTTTTTCAGGTTTAGACGATGAGATAAATAAAATATTTGAACCTGGAGCCCCAAGTCCATCAGAACGCCTGGAAACAATAAAGGTGTTTAAAAAAGAAAAATTCAAAACTGGTATAAGCTTAATGCCATTACTACCCTATATTACAGACACAGCTGCCAATCTGGAATATATGTTTGGCACCTTTAAAAAACTCGAAATTGACTATATTTACCCAGCAAGCCTGACTTTGTTTGGCAATGGTAAATCAGACAGTAAAACACTGGTCCTAACTGCCATTAAAAAGCATTTCCCAGAGCTTGAAAATAAGTACCTCCATTTTTTCCAACAGAGCCATCAGATGCCCAATTATTACAAAAAGGCATTGGAAGAAAAAATCGCAGATCTTTGTAAAAAATACGATCTAAGAAATTCCATAATAACCCTAAATGAAAACACTAAACAGTCAAAGAGTTCAGATAACACCACTCAGGAAGCAAGACTTTTCTGAAATAATAGAAATGTACCTGGAACCTGATTCGAATAAGTATATTAGGCCACTTCAGACTAAATCGGAAGAAGAGTTTCTTAAATTTCTTCAAAAAAAACTTCAAACCAACAGGTCTTTAGAGGGACTTGGGTTTTGGACCTGCAGATTACATGAAACCGGAAAATTTATTGGCACTGGTAATCTTAATCCCTTTTTTGAAACTGATAGAATTCAATTGGGATGTCACTTAAAATCGGAATTTTGGAACCAAGGGTTTGCATTTGAGGTACTCCAGGCATTGTTGGAATATGGAACAAGTACACTCCACCTACCCATTATCTATGGGTTTTTTGAAGTAGAAAATATTGGTTCCCAAAAATTATTAAAAAAATTAGGCTTTGAATTCCTGGCAATAGAAAACCATTTTGATATCGACTTACAAGTCCATAGTTATACCATTTCTAATGGTAAATTACCCAATTAAAATGCGCCTTTTGGACCAATGCTTCAAAATATAAAGAAACCGTAGCTATGGCTATGCTTGATTTTTATTTTTCGCCTAGATCAAAAAACCATCATTTTCTTGATGTGCAATTTAACATCTGAACTGGTATTATTCAAAGAAAAGCTAAGCCACCTATTGATTTAATGGCTTTCGATCCAATTCAATACCGTATGCGAAAGAGGACTTTCTCTTGGGTTTACAATAAGCGATAATTGTCCCTTTTCATCAATTAAGTACTTCTGAAAATTCCACTGTACCTCAGAATCAGCCAAACCATTTAATTCTTTTGAAGTCAAGAATGTATACAATGGATGCATATCCTCCCCTTTTACAGAAATCTTAGACATCATAGGAAAAGAAATACCATATCTCTCCGAACAAAAGGCCATAATTGTTTCATTATTACCCGGCTCTTGAGCCCCAAAGTTGTTGGCTGGAAAGGCTACAATTACAAAGTTCTCCTCTTTATATCGATTATATAGTTCCTGCAATTCCTCATATTGAGGCGTAAGTCCACATTCTGAAGCAGTATTTACAATCATAATGCGTTTACCTTCCAATGAGGAGAAGGTAAATTTTTCACCATAAATATCCTCAACGGTAAAAGCGAAAATAGAATGTTTTGTTTGTACTACATTTTCAACAACCTTGGTTGAACTCTGTGCTTGTAATGACAAGCATTGTACTAGTAAAATAGATAAAAAGACGATTCTTTTCATTTGTATAATTTGTTATTCAGATTTAGATAAACCACCCGCCAATTTTGCACCTAACCAAGCCATTGGAAAATAAGCCAAACTCAGGTCTACAATATCAAACCATAATGGAGCAGGTAGCTCATTTACCATATAAGCTCCACCTAAAAAGAAGGGAACAGCTACAAAAAGAGCATAACTTAATTTACTATCCGGAACGATTTTAAAAGCCATAAAAACAGCAACTAAGGTACCTATCGCATGCGCCAAAAATGGCATCAGGAAATGTTTAGGTTCCATAAGAGGCATAGCTGCAATTAATCCTTCCGAAGTTGAAAGATCTGCTCCATCAGGAGGAGGAATGATAGATGCACTAATGGAGATTATAAAAATATTCACTACCATACCAACTAGTACAGAAAACAAGGCTACTAAGAAATTTTTCAGAGATGTATTCATATGATAATGGAAATTATCGCTAAAATAATAGCAGATTAATTAAACTGGAAGTACTTTTCAGAAATAATAAAAGCCTGAATTAACAGGCTTTTTTTTCGTAAAAAAAGTATCGGTTAAGGACTAAATAGCCTTTACATTTACTGCATTCAATCCTTTTTTACCTTCTTCTAATTCAAATTCAACTGCGTCACCTTCATTGACCTCATCGATCAATCCTGAAACGTGTACAAAATACTCTTGTTTTGAATCATCTTCAACAATAAACCCAAATCCTTTGGATTCATTGAAGAACTTTACTGTTCCATTTTTCATTATAATCAATTGTTTAGATAGTAAAGATAAGGTTTTCTATAAGCTAAGTAAAAATAATTAGCCTATTTATTTTAGATTATTAGCCTCCAACAACAAAATAATCACCTAATGCATAAGTAATTAAGGAATTATTTAAAATAACCTAATGATATATTTACATCGAAGCCTCTTCTGTTTTACTGGAATCTTCCACCAAATCTAAAATGGTTTGCAGCTCTGTTTTTGTAAAAGACCTGTATTTCCCAACCTTTAGTTTATCAAGAGAAATATTCATTATTCGAACCCTTTTTAAACTCCTCACTTCATAATCTAAATATTGGCACATTCTACGAATTTGCCGATTCAACCCTTGTGTCAAGACAATACTGAAGGTGAAATCATCCATTTTTTCCACGGTACATTTCTCCGTAATAGTATCTAAAATTGGAATACCATTTCCCATCATTTTAATAAAAGCAGGTGTAATCCTTTTGTTCACTCTTACCACATATTCCTTTTCGTGGTTATTTTTAGCACGAAGAATCTTATTTACAATATCTCCGTCATTTGTCATAAAAATTAATCCTTCACTAGGTTTATCCAACCTGCCAATGGGAAAGATACGTTCCGGATAATTCATAAAAGTGATGATATTTCCTTTGATCGATATATCCGTTGTACAAGTAATACCTACTGGTTTATTAAAGGCTAAATAAATATTGTCCACCTCCTTGGTAATTACAGTCCCTTCCACACTAATCTGATCGGAGGAAGTTACCTTTTCTCCAAGCTCTGCTGCAACACCATTTATCTGTACCTTACCTTCCTCTATTAAACGGTCGGCAGCTCTTCTTGAGCAATATCCAGTTTCAGATATGGCTTTATTTAGTCTTTTATACTCCATATTCTTCTTTATACGGTGCAAATATAAGCATTATGAAGGGCATTGTATATTCGTGAATAAAGAATTAGAACCGGGTCTATAAAAATAAAAATCACCAGCTTGCCTTCTAATTATTTCAATAAAATACAAACAGTTTAAATAGTTCATTTTAAAACTATCCACCTATGAAATTTCCCTATGTTTCATTTTAAGAAAAAATTCACTTTTTTTACACCTAAGGCAAAATTCAATATACTATCAAAATTTATTTCAAAAAGATACCCTGTACAAAATTTTATGTATAATTTTTATAGGGTCCTATTTAAAGCACTAACATGAATCTATCAAGGATACTTATTCCATTAATTTTTCTTTTTACCAGCCAATTTCAAATTGGACTTGCACAGAAAATTGCAGGTGTGAATTTTGTCGCTGAAAAAAGTGCTGTTTCGGTTAATGGCTTCGATCAGCTGAAACGAATAAATTCCAATTGGGTTTCTTGGGTTCCCTATGCCTATTGCGATGTAAAAACTGGAAACATTCATCAAAGTACTAAATGGCAATGGGAAGGCGAATCATTAACAGGTACAGAAAAGGCCATCAAATTAGCCAGGGATAAAGGGCTAAAAATAATGATAAAGCCACATATCTGGCTATCCGATCATTCTTTTGGAGGTAGATTACAAATGGCAGATACCAATTGGATAAATTGGCAAGAGGACTATGCTCATTATATCTTGACCTTTGCTCAATTGGCAGAAAAATATCAAGTAGAACTATTCTGTATTGGAACGGAACAAGAAGCTTCCACAAAGAAAAATCCAATTTTCTGGCAAAATCTAATTCAGGGTACACGTGAAATATATTCTGGTAAGATTACTTACGCAGCCAATTGGGATGAATATACTAGGGTTCCTTTTTGGAAGGAGCTAGATTATATTGGGATAGATGCCTACTTCCCTATTTCGACAAAAGCAAATCCAAGTATAATCGAGTTAGAAAAAAAATGGAATAAATGGAAGTCTGAAATATATGCTACTTATTCAATATATAAACTTCCTATCCTATTTACAGAATTCGGATATAGGACGACAGAGTATACTACTAAAAAACCTTGGGAGGATGTCACCATAGATACCTATTGTGAAAGTTGTCAAGCCAATGCATTACAGGCAAATTTTAATACTTTCTGGAATGAACAATGGATAGCAGGAGGTTTTATCTGGAAGTGGTTTGAGCCCAACAAATCAGTTCGTCACGAAAATGAAAAAAGCTTTTTCATTAAAGGAAAATTAGCGGAAGAAATAGTGGCAAAAAACTATGAATTATTTCTTAAATAGAAAGTTGCCTATTTTTCATATACTAAGCTAATTTCTATCCACCAACAAATTCTACAATTTGTCTTTCTAATCAAATCAATTAAATTCACTAACTTAGTAAGTGTTTGCAAATCAACATATTAAAAAACGAAGTTTCAAGTCAATTGAGTATTAATTCAACTATTTTAGTCTTGAGTAATTATGAAAAAATTAGCCATATTTCTACTTATACTATGCCTAAACAATTTATTAATTGCTCAAGAAGAAGAACCTGAAGATCATGAAACATGGGAATTTATATTAGAAGGAATTGGTGATGTCTGTCAATATGCTATTCCACTTTCCGGTGGACTTATCTCTATTATTGAAAAAGATTATGAAGGAACCAAAATGATAACCAAAGCAATAATAACCAATGTTGCCATTACCTATATTCTAAAAGACGTAACCCATCGAAAAAGACCAGAAGGCAGAGAACTCTATGATGCCTTCCCTTCCGGACATACTTCTGCTGCATTCACTGGGGCCTCTTTTATACAAGTGAGGTATGGTCGAAAATATGGAATTCCAGCTTATATATTGGCAGCAATCACTGGAGTTAGTCGTGTAGAAGGGCCAGATGGATATCACGATTTTTGGGATGTTCTGGCAGGGGCTGCTGTCGGAATTGGAAGTACGTATATGTTCACGAAACCCTACGAAAAAAATAAGGTGACTTTAAGATTTTCATCAAACAAAGACCTAAGGTTATTAAGTTTCACCTATACATTTTAAGGTAGCAATAACAGTGCAATTTGAATAATATCAATGAATATTTTGACGTTTTTTTGTGGAGATTATACTCCAGTATATTATCAAGCTTGCAATGGCTGAGAAAAAACACCAAATGGATATTACCTCATCGTGCCAATATATTTTTGTTACAATATAAGACAGTACATTCAGCAAGCCAAATAAGCCAATTTTAGGAATACTAGAAACAAAAGTGGGGAGTACTGTTGTTGTTATATATACTAAGCCGAACCATTTCCAAGGCCTCCATTTCAAATCAAAATCATAGAGTATAGAACAATCTTGAATAGAACTATTTACCCCATGATTTATGGCCACATACAAAAGTATTAAAGAAGATGTTATACCCAGAATTAAAAAGTACTTTAGCCATCTTTTTCTTTGAGACTTTACCTCTAAACTAAACATCAAATAAGGGATCAAAAAAGGCCATACCATCCAGGCAAAAAAGATAAATATATAATTACTTGGAATTAATAGATCCGAAAAATAGTCATTGGTCAATCCTAACCAAACAAAACCCTCCGCAAATTGTTGAAGTCCAAAAAATATAGGAATCAATGCCAAGGTCTTAACGTCTGCACCTTTGGCCTTTCTATATCCGGCTACACCAACTGAAGAAATAATTGCTGAAGCAGCAAAACTAGCTCCTGCGGAAAAACACATACTGAAATTATATTATTTTCTATTAAACGATAGTATGCCAACAAAATGACATGATGTAATTTAGCTCATTTTCATAAAAACTCCTAAAAAAATTACCGCTTAAACAATAAATAACCAGGTAATTACAGTGAATTGACACAAGAGTTTAAATGGAAATACCATACAATTGTTGATAAATTGTTTATCAAAGGCTAACAATAAAACTAAAAACAATACTTATTTATTTGTATATTAATGGAAGTTATATCAATAGAAAAAAACAATTCTATAGTCATGAAGCAATCTGTTTACTTACTTGGTGGAACATCGGCATTTTCAATTCTAATTGCCTTTCTATTTTCATTACAACACTGGAATTGGGCCAATGAGTTATTGATTTTATCTCTTATTAGCACAGCTTTATTTATATCCTTCCTAGCCCTGTTTCAATACAAAAGGAATAAGACCGGTAATTAGTTTTTAGGGCCTAGTCCTTACAAACTATCGAATCTCTTCTACAATGAGTTCGACGCATTCGCAAGTTTCAGTTTTATCCACCTGAAGTAACACCTGCCCCTTCCAAACACTTTTCAAAAAACAGAAATTTGATTCATCTAATTCGTCAATAGCCAAGTTAAATACTCTTATTACCTTATCCCCAATGGCAATACCGTGATCTTGAATCTTACTATCTTTGGAATAGCCCTTTATATATATTTCATTATTTTTCCATCCGAGATAAACCACATTTTTATTCCATGTGGTATCTGGCTCGGAGACATTTTTTAAATACATAGCCTCCTTTTTCCAAGATAAAATCAATTCATAATTTTTCAAGAATCGATTACCAATTTTACTTGTTGAGGTAGGTTTTATAGTCATTCTTGTTTTTGGTATAGAATAGTTTCCGAGGGTAATATTATCCATAGGCACTATACGAGTAGTATCCGTAATAGGACCATGAATACCCATGGATGTTTCCCCATATACCCAATTGTTATCCGGATAGTTATTCAGATTAAATTGATCCCATCGCTGTACACCAATTCCGCCATTGGAGCCCAAATCTATATCAACAGAATTAAAGGTAGTATTCCCTACTTGCATCTTTATAAACGGACTTTTCTGGACATTCATACGAAGTGGTATTGGAGCACTAAATTCCTTTAAACTATCCATAGGAATTCCATTTCGATACAATTGGGCTACTTCATTTACATAATCAATTTTCCAATCGAAAAGGGACATTATATTTGTACCAATTATTCCATCTATATCAAGGCAGGTAAATTTGCTGAAATCCGCCACAGCGGCAACCGAATTCTTTATTTCAATATCCCCAAATTTTATATGATCAATTTTCACCATTTCGAGCTTTCTAGACCTGGATGCCGCGTCCTGAAATTCGGTATCATACACTTTTTTAAAGCCTAGCTCTTCTTGTATTGATTTATCAATAACATTGGGAGCTCCGCTATCAAGTATAAATAACTTATCCTTGCCATTTATTTTTACTTCAACATAAATAAAATTGTCCCTAAACTGAAAAGGTACTTCTTCAACGTCCTTTACCGAAAGGAGTTTACCTTTATTAAGCTGTGCCTTATAACCGCAGGACAAGAGAAATAAAAAAAATAGTGGATATAACTTGGCTACACCATTCATATATACTTCATTTTTAGATAAAGTAGGATTCAAAATGCAAATATAAAGTTTTAATTAAGAATGATAAAAATTACAATTCTAACTTAATATTGTACTTGTCTAATAAGCCACCCACTCCATTAATTGCAAACCTTGCTTCACGCATTTGATTCAATTCGGGATCGATAGAATAATTAAAAGCTGTTCTAAAGTCGGCCTTTCCCAACTTACTTGATAGAAATATAGCTCTATCCAGATTACAATTATCGAAACAAACACCTCGTAAATCCGCTTCTGTAAAATCTACCTCTTGAAGTAATGAATTTTTGAAACTGGAAGCCTTTAAAGGCATTTTATAGAAAGAAGACATACTAAGTTGACAATCAAGAAAGGCACTTGCAAAAAGAAAATCGGAGCAATCATGAAAATTGATTCCCAGCATTTTACAAGCTTCAAAATGAACCGTCTTAAAACCTGTATTAAACAAATTAACTAGGCTTAGGTCACAAGCAATAAATCTACAGTCTATAAATATAATATTTGATAATTCTGCATTGGAAAAATTACAATCGATAAAAGTACAATTGTCAAAATTACGATGGGTGATAGGATTGCTAGAGAAATCTACTTGCTCAAAGCTTTTATCAAATAAGCTGTCTTCAGGCATTAACTAAACTATAAATAGGACCTCAATAAAACGAAGGCTCCGAATTAACTTAACGAATAATAATTTTATTGGTCAGGAGGCTTTGACCATCTTTCTGATAATCCACCAGGTAAACCCCTGAGGAATAAGAAGAAACATCCATTAAATAGTGTGTTTCATCTGTATTAAGCGTTTTGGACTGTAATATACGGCCATACAGATCTCTCAATATCAAAGAGCCTTCAATGGCGTGATCCATTTCAAATCCAATAAATTCCATATTATCGTTATAATACATAGTCGGTATAGACTCACCTGTTAAATCCATAACAGCCAAATTTGATACCCAAACACAGTCTGAAGTATCTGAACAACCGTCTTGCGTTACAATCACTAAATAGGGGTCATTCTGAGGTACTACAAAGCTCTGACCTGTTTCTCCTGGAAGTTCTAATAAATTAAATTCACAGTGATACCATTGATAGGTAGCATTATCAGCATCAGCAATAAAGCTATCTCCTACCCTATGCATAACCGTATTAACATGTTTTACTGTCAAATCTATCGTATAAGTAATATAACAACCGTCAAAAACAGTATCGGCCATCACATCCCTATAACTACCGCTTTCAGTCCAAGCAAAATTCCCACTTGGAGAAACATATTTCAAACAAGCCACAGGATAAATAGTTTCCTCTGACTCACACTGGATCATTTTATGAACAAAGACATCCTTACCATTTGCAGCCGTTATATTTAACACACCGGAACCAAGGTCAAAATCTACCTGATGCGTAAAAAAACCAGTAGAATATATATTATCATACGAATCAACGGTTAAAGCAAAAGCCTTATCAGTAATAGCTCCACCCATTTGCTTCATCCAAATATACTCACCAGAATTATTTAACTTTTCAATAAATACATCATAACTTCCATTGGAGGTTTTAAACAATTCATGATCCTCATGTAAATTAAAGTCAACATCACCTTTAAAATCCCCAAGTATATAAATATTACCTTCTTCATCAAAGTCCAAATCTTTGACTTCACATTTAGCCGACCCTGGTGCTTTTAATCCTTTTGCCCATATTATACCTCCATTCAAATCTAACTTCTCTATATAACCGTTTCTTGTAGAATAATACGCTAATGAGACTATATTTGAACTTGGATCAAAATCGATAAACCCATTAAAATGACCACCTACATAGACATGAGTATCTGTAACATTTATCGTATTACCAGCATTATATTCCGTGCTACTCAATGCTCTTGCCCAAACATAGTCACCAATACTATCCAATTTCAAAACAAAAGAAGTCGCCTTATTTAAGGCCGGTTGTAGGTTAACTATACCAGGACCTGGATCAAAGTCTACTGTATAATTAAATTCTCCTGTAATATAAATTTCCCCAGTATCATCCAAAACGAGGTCATTAGCCTTGGTATGCCCAGTATAGCCTCCTATTCTTTTAGCCCAAAGAAGATTACCAGAAGCATCCAATTTTTGAATAAACATATCCGTACCAGTCCCTAAAGATTGAAGATTTATTACTCCTGCATTTGGATCAAAATCTGCCAAACCTAAAAAATAACCAACAATAAACACTTCACCATCACTATTTGCATACAGTGAAAGTGCATCAATGTCACCATTTCCAGTGATTATTTTAGCCCACTGAAAATTACCATTACCGTCTAGCTTTTGAATAAAGCTGGAAAAATTTAGTTCATCCCCAACTAAATTATTTATTCCAGGACCTGGGTTAAAATCAACTGTACCTTTAAAAGTACCACAAGTAAAAATATCCCCATATTCGTCAATTGCAATTGCATTAATATTCAATATCTCAGTACTTGTTATGTGTTTTCCCCATAAGAAGTTTCCCAAAGCGCTTAATTTTTGAATATAAATATCACGTGATCCAGCACTTACTAAATTGGCAATCCCTACACCAGGATCTAAATCAATAGTGTCTATAAAACTACCAACAGCATAAACATTACCATTTTCATCCACTGCAATATCTTCTCCATAACCATTAGAGGAAACTGTATTTACAGCCACCCAATCCAAGGGTTGTGCAAAAAGTGTAAAACAAAAGACTAAACTACAGTAAAAAAAACAGCGTTTTAAACTGTACTTAAAAACAGAAAACAAAGGCATAAATGTACTATTTGGCAACATCAAAATTAATTAAGATCTTAAAAATACGAATTATCTGGCATATGAAGACTCCTAATGAATAAAGAATCTATTCTTCTATATTTTCATTTATAAAATTCAACACCTTATTGAAATAGTCTTCTACTTCTATAACCCAATCTGTTTTATAATTAACTTAAAATATTTAGGTTTGAACCTGGGAACATAGAAATTGATAAACAAAAAGCCAATATTAAGCTTACTAAAATTAATCGTTTCATTCCAATTTTGATTATATCATGAAATCTATTAACGAAATTCTATTTATCCTATTTTAATTAAATTGAAAGAAATTTCCTTTTTATACATTAGCCTGAGAGATTAAAAATCGTTCATAAGCATACAATTCATGAAATTTCATTTTAAAAATTCTGTACCGCTATACACTCCGGTACTTCTTATAGCAATTTTGATTGCCCTACTTTTCCAATCCCAATTTTACGAATTAAGGTCTGAAGAAGAAGTAAAGGAGCAATACAAAAAGGAAATTATTGCATTAGGTGAAGAAGCCTTAAAATCTTTGGATGTTCCTGTAGGAGCAATACTGCTTTATGGAGACAGTATAATTGGGAAAGGGTATAATACGGTACGGGATAAAAAAGTCCTCAGTGGACACGCTGAAATCAATGCCCTTAATATGGCCTATGAAAATTATGGTGCATCCTTCGCTAAACTGGATCGAAATAAGCTGGCACTATACAGCAGTTTTGAACCTTGTGAAATGTGTAAAGGAGCCTTAATTCATTACAATATAAACCAGGTATATTTCGAAAGAAGAAAACCATTGCTTCACCAGTTAAAATCTACAGTCAAGGGCCTTCAATATGAGTGGTCTAAAAAAAAATTTGATGCCGATAGTTTACAAGAAAAACTCTTTTTGAAACATCCGGAATATGCTAAATAAAACCGTTTATTTAAATTTCAAACCTTCATCCAATTATTCCTAATTGAATCAGTGATTTTAAATCACTGCATTCTTTTTAAAACTGGTTATGAATTAAAAACACATCTTCATTCCTACTTTTTTTGCTACCAATTGACAATAATTAATAAATATGATTTTCATCCTTTTTATGGCTTGTTAAATGATTTAATTTAGCCAAAACCAAAATACTAAGAAGATGGAAAACCATATAAAAACAAATAGCCTGGATTGGAATACAGGTAAGGTGAAAGGCTTTTCTGGGAAAAATTTGATAAATCTTACTAATGGAGGATTGAAAAAGGTGAAAGTCGACGCCTTTGCAAGTTACCCTACTCACCTTCACCCAGATAAAACAGAATTTATTTATGTCCTGGAAGGTAATCCAGAAATTTCAATTGGAACCGAACATGCCATTGGTAAACAGCATGACTTTTTCATTTTACCTAAAGATTTAAAACATAGTATTACAAATAATTCAGACAAGGAATGTATTCTTTTGGTGGGCAATATTAAGCAATAGACAAGCATTTCTTGATTTCAATTAACAACACATTTCCACAAGTATAACTTTTGATTATTTATTTAGAATATTCTACCTTGTTTTCATGTAATACTGCATGAAAATATACCTTATGAAAATTAAACACCTATTATTCGCTTTTATAATTGGGTTTACAACCAATACAATGGCCCAAATAAATGCCATTACCGAAGATGGCAAGGCTGTTACCTTAGAAGATGATGCTACCTGGCATGACCCTACTATCCCGTTGGATGCAAGCTTAAAATCTGTAGACGACCTGAAGCAAGGTTGCAGTGAATACGTAACTACCAGACTGGATGAGCGAACGGGTTTAAATTATAAAACCATCCGTCCTATAATGCTCATTTCTGAAGATGACGAGTCTCAATGGATCATTATCGATATAGTAACTTCTACCATCCCCAACCTAAAAGATGTATTAATTTTCACCTTTTCTCCATTCGGAGCAGGAGATTGTATCAAGGACGAAAACAAAATAATATTCCAATTTGAAGATGGTGAAACGCTCACTTTGGAAAATGATGGCATGTACAACTGTGACAATAAATTCATGCTCTATTTTGGTGGATCCTTTGAAAAAAAGGAGGAACTAATGAAAATTGGCTCCATAGAATTGGGAAACATAAAAATAGAGACCCAAGATGGAAGCGTTCATAAAGTCTTTACAGATGAACAGCGTACATCCTTCCAAAAATCCATACAATGTTTAATGGATGCTATTAAATAATTGTACATCTGTACAAATACACTAGCACACCCCGTTTATCAATTATAAAATGATAATAAGCTCCTATTAGGACTCTTAATTGTAAATTTGAGAGACAATTTTCTCGTACACGTGTCACCAGAAGAGGACTATAGGTATTCTATTCAAAACTATTTTGTTTAGTCTTGAGATCCCACGCTTAACAAACGGATTATATACTTTTCCTCATTAGAACTGCGGGCATAACCTGAACTTGAATCCATACTATTTACTTGAGAGATCGTGACATCGGCTCCGTAATAGATCTGATTTTCTATATCAAAATAATAGGTTCCTTTTCCAATTGTTGTATTCTCATAACTACCTTTCATATTTTGAGGCACCTCATTTATAGCTAAATTCAGCTCTCCTGTTAAAACGGCACAGGTACGATTATCTATTGTTTCCATTCGATCAAAGGTCAGTACATTGGCTCCTTTGGCATATAATACATAGCCACTATACCTAAATGTCATTTGCAGAGGAATGTTAACCGTATCTCCTATGCCAATAGTATGAGTAGGAAGAGGCATAATTTTAGTTATAAGCAAATTAGCACTTTCTTCATCAAATGTACTTGTTGGTTTCATATTTTGAAATACAGTAGGTGGAGTGTTTCTAGTTACCGTATCTCTGGGCAAACCATGTTTATTATATTTAATAATATCCGTCGATATATCCGTAAGACTAAAGTCGGCTAAATTGTTCTCCTTTATACTAATACTTAGATGACCTTTACTAATCATTCTGGCTCGAGTACCGGTCCCATTTTTTTCTATAGTATATTCTACATTGGCAACTTGCTCAAATGAATATATATAGGTTTGGATTTTACTAAAGTCCCAGGAAAATTCAGTTTTCTCAGCTCCCATATCACAACTCATGGATACCAAAGCTACCAATCCAAAAATTAACTTTTTCATCTGTTATATTATTTACCCTCCCTCCATTCATTGGATAAGAAGGGTTAAATGTACAAATTCAATTATAGCCTATCAAAAAAAAAATTCAGCTAAAAAACAGCTGTTTTCTTTGACCATGAACTCATTTTATAGGGCAACAGGATTGGAAGGGTACAACAACGTTTAGTATTTTCTTTGAGCGACACTGAATGGGTGTAACATTTACTTTTGTTTACCACCTACCGTTATACCTATTTTTTTATTTTTTTCTATCATATGTATTTCATCAGGAAAAAATTTAGCTTCATGCACTCCGTTTTCTAAAGAAACCGTTCTACAATGAAGGAACTCCTTATCAATTTTAAAAATATACCATCTTACCAGTGGATTCGTGATATGAATAACTAGTCCTCCTTTTTTAAAATCTTTCATAGCTTTTGACATTTAACTCTCTGAAATTTAAGCAAAAAGGATCAAAATTCACTATAAATATTCCAGTTTTTTACGAGGATAACAACCATAATAATTCAAATCATCACCCAATCAATCCCCTCACACCTTCAAAGACTTCTTTGATACGTTCTATCTTATCAAATGAACCATTTACAATCATTTTAACAGTTTCCTTCCTGGCATAATTAGCAATCTTAATAGTCTTAAGCCCAACTTCCTGCAAAACCTTAATAGAAGATTGGTCTTCTGCTGACGCTTTACACTTGACGACACAACCCACCTCACCAACGAGCAAACTCATCTAAATCAACGAATTGTAAATTCTCATAACTAGGGTAGTTATAATTTTACAGTCATAAGGTCAAAATTTATTCATTAAAATAAATCATAACAATGCAAAATCATATATCCAGTCAATGTCCAATTTGTGCTATGAATACTATACATCTAAAAACTGGATATTGTGAAAATTGTGACCATATTCAATCATTTGGAAAAAAAGTATCATTACCTACTTCAAAACGATCCATGCATTCAAGGAATTGGAAAATAGGAGCTAATAAACAGAAAAGAATATTCAAAGATCTCAATATCAATATCAACCTAATGCTTTACTTTGAAAATTAAATGAAGCTATTTTAGTCATCGATGATATTATAGTAGATTTTCAGTACTTTATTAAAAAATAAATAAATTTACATAATCATGAAAATTTCAAATATTATCGTTCTAATTGTGTCTTTCATTCTTATTGTTTCATGCGAAAGTGAAAACAACAGTAATGATGAAAATAACTCATTGATCGGAGAATGGAAACTAGTAAAAAGAAATGGGTCATTTCTCATTGGACCGCATAAGTCGGTGAAACTGGAGATATTTTCAGATAGTACAGTGGTATATTCAGATTCTTTGCTAAATTATTTTTGGCAAGGACAAATAATCCATGATTCAGGATTTTTTATTGATTTCGAAAATAATATCGAATATGTTTATTTGTTGGGAGAAAACTGGTTTATTGATGACAGTCTTAAAACCTACCATTTTAAGCCATCCTCCGATGAAACAGCTTTACACTTTTTTGACACTTATATAAAAAACTCCAACTACTAAATACTAAAATTTACTAATCTGGAAAGATTAAGTATCCAGATTATAAGTATTTCGACAAAAGGTCAGTTCTATAATGAGAACTGACCTTTTTCTCTTTTCCAGAGCCCTCTTGTACTGCCTCCTTTTTAGAAAGTACCTGGTTATAACTAGTGAAAGATTAGCGGATGTAACAACAATCATGGAGCCTTTTGACCATCGTTTCTATAACGCCTACCCTATCAGCCCAGAAATAAAAACAGCCACCAATAAGGAAATTGAATTACTCAATCCTACTGGTGATCATTTAATGAAAGAATCCTACTTCAAGGTTAAAAGGTTATCTCATTCAGACAGGCAGAAGCGTAGAAGGGAGGAATCAGGTAGGGGTGTCGATTGATTCTTTTGATATTAAATATATTAATTCAGGTTATCTTCCATATCAAAAATTAAAAGAACCATATCGGCAAAATTAATATATTGTCTAATTTCTTCATTTTGATTTTCTGGTGAAATTGTAACGTTATTCCAAGTAATGGGTTGATAATTCAAATCACGAAAATAGATTCTTCCATCATGTGATAACGCATTCCTGACAGCCCAAGCCATTCTCCAAGTCTCTGGCCAAGTCGAATAATTGGTTCCATATTTATCTTTCGCTAATTGGAAATTATTTTCATAAAAGATTACAAAATATGGTGAAAATATATTATCAGTTGTTTCTTTTAAAACGGTGATTAGATCATTAGATTGAATGTTTGATTGTTGAATATCCTCAATTGTGAATTCTATTGATTCGGGCCGTAAATTTTGAAGCGCTAATTCCAGCGGCCCATGAAGAGGGAATTTAATTAGTTTTGAAGTAGCGATACCTTCCAATGATACGTTTTCACCTCTACTAAATTTAACAGTTTTATCGTCAGTGTACATCATTGCTATACACAAAGAAGCTACTGATATTGTTAAACTTGAAATAAGATCAAAACATAAATTGTCAGTGGTAATTTTACGAGTGTACATCATTTTATACTAATATTTTTAATAGGTAAATGTGCTTATTTTAAGTTAAAAAAACAATCCCTGAATGTAATGATACTTTTCGTTTAACTGTTTGCAGTGATAAAGGTTTTTGTTATATTCGTATATGCCAGGGTAACAACTGGATCGGCTCATCCAAGCTAAGATTAAATTGGAAACTTCGCAGCAATGAAAGCTACTTACTGGAATGTAGGATCTACGGTTTTCGCTCTCGGCTCACCTCAGCTAAGATTAATCTTGTCAAGGTTTCATTTAGCCTTGCGTTTAGCTAATATTCTACCCTCTGAAATCAACTTTAAAACAAGGCGTCCACGGTGCATGGTTCTTCAATTCTCTCTTGTAAACATGAATTTGTCCAACTACAAATGTTTTATGGTAGTTAACGCTTTGAAAGTAATCCCAGGCCTTTAAGAATTGCTCGCTTACTTTCGAACGTGCAATCGTAATATGTGGATGAGTAGCAATTAAAACGCGCTTCTTTTCGAATCCAATTTCTTGCTTTACTATTTCTGGAATTTCTCGTTGTAATTCTGAAATAATTTCTATTTCCGGTTGTAAATAAATCACCCCAGATCTCTTAAAACAATCGAAATTGTCAATTTGAACAGTAAAAGACTTTTTTTTCTGGGCATAGGATGAAAGATTTTCGTTCAACTGAAGCTCTAATTCTTCACTTCCCGAAAATAAACTCAAGGTTATATGGGGCCATAAATTGAGGTATTTTGCTTCACCAAATTTTTGACGAAACTCCTCTTTGAATTTCTTAACATCATCACTTATATCATCTGAAGGATTAATGACGACTAAGTATTGTTTTAACTGTTCTTTTTGGGTAGGCATAGTATAAAGATACGGACTCTGTCGTATCTAGTAGGTAAAACGAAAAAACAAGACACAGCTACCAAAATATAAGGCACAAAAAAAAGTCTTTCAAACAAATTGTTCAAAAGACTTTTTAAGTGACCTCGACAGGAGTCGAACCTGTAACCGCTTGATTCGTAGTCAAGTACTCTATCCAGTTGAGCTACGAGGCCTTGCGTTTATTGCGATGCAAATATACGTAAGAATACTTTTATAAATCAAACAGTTTTGAGAAAATATTTAAAGTTTTTTTCAAGCTACTAAAAGCCATACCGTTATATTTTGAGAAAATTTGCCAGAACCCGTATACCGCACCATCAGACAACAAATACCAATTACAAATTAAGGTATTCTAATTTCTATATACCCTTTCCTAATCACTGGCTACTGGTTACTAACTACTAGTTACTGGTTACTGGTCACTAATTACTGGTCACTGGTCACTGGTCACTAGTTACTGGTTACTAATTACTGGTTACTGGTCACTTATTACTGGTTACTAATTACTGATTACTAACTACTGGTTACTAATTGCTCATTTTTGTTTCATATCAGCAGAATATTTCGGAATTTTGAGCTTCAATAAGCAAAACAAGTCTATGGAATCATTTGAAGCCCTATTTGACCAGTTTTCCTGGGATACTATCAAGGAAGATATATACGGAAAGACTACAGCCGATGTTGAAAGAGCCTTAGGCAAACAACAGCGCGATCTGGAAGACTTCAAAGCTTTGATTTCCCCAGCTGCCGAGCCCTATATAGAGCGAATGGCTCAGGAAAGTCACGAACTGACCGTAAAACGCTTTGGGAAGACCATGCAGATGTATGCTCCCATGTACCTTTCCAATGTGTGTGAAAATATCTGCACCTACTGTGGATTTTCCATGAACAACCGCATCAAAAGGAAGATACTTAAGGATCATGAGATCATTACCGAGGCGAAACATTTACGCTCATTGGGTTATCAGCATATCTTGCTGGTAACAGGAGAAGCCAACAAAAAAGTTGGAGTCTCTTATTTAAAACACGCCATAGAATTGGTAAAACCTTATTTTGCCAATATCTCTATAGAAGTTCAACCCTTGGAGCAAGCCGAATACGAGGAATTGCTACAAATAGGACTATACGCAGTATTGGTATATCAAGAGACTTACCGAAAGGAAGACTATACAAAACACCATACGCGTGGAAAAAAATCAAACTTTTCGTATCGTCTAGATACTCCTGACCGCCTTGGTAAGGCCGGAGTCCATAAAATTGGACTGGGTGCCTTATTCGGATTGGAAGACTGGCGAATCGATAGTTTCTTTACTGCTATGCATTTGCGCTACCTTCAGAAGAAGTACTGGCAAAGCATCTACTCTATTTCCTTCCCGAGGTTAAGACCACATGAAGGAAACCTGGAACCTAAAGTAGAAATGACCGACAAACACCTGGCTCAGTTGATATTTGCCTACAGGTTGTTGGATCAAGAAATAGAACTTTCCCTCTCTACCAGAGAAAGTGAACATTTCAGAAACAATATATTCAAACTTGGAATCACATCTATCAGTGCTGGTTCCAAAACCAATCCCGGAGGATATGTTGTAGATGAAGAATCGCTAGAGCAATTTGCTATCTCCGATGAGCGAAGTCCAGCAGAAATGGAAGCCTTGTTCAAATCTGAAGGTTATGAAGCTGTTTGGAAAAATTGGGACCTAAGTTTACAATAATATCAATTCATGTCTAGCCTAAGTAAAAACGAAAGCATACGTTACGACCGTCACCTACGATTGGATGAAATTGGCTTAGAAGGTCAGTTGAAACTGAAGCGGTCCTCCGTATTGGTAATTGGAGCTGGCGGATTGGGTTGCCCTGCATTGCAATATTTAACTGCTGCAGGTATTGGAAAAATTGGAATCGTAGACGGAGATAGCATTTCCCTTTCCAATTTACAAAGGCAAATATTATTCCAGAACGACGACATAGGGAAATCGAAGGCCGAGGTAGCAGCCAATCGTTTAATGGCCATCAACCCCGAATTGGAAGTGGTTGTTTACAAAGAATTCCTGCACCAGGACAATGCGCTAAATATCGTTTCAGAATGGGATATCATACTGGATTGCGCAGATAATTTTGCGAGCAGATATTTAGTAAATGATACCTGTATCATTTTAGACAAACCATGGGTTTTTGCCGCCATCTATAAATTCGAAGGACAACTTTCTGTTTTCAACTGGAAGGGATCTCCCTCCTACCGTTGTTTATTCCCTGAGGCTCCTGGAGCCGGTGAGAGTCCATCTTGCTCAGAAATTGGTGTAATGGGAGTATTACCAGGTATTATGGGCGTGTGGCAAGCCTCAGAAGCCATTAAAATGATCTGCGGTATTGGACAAGTTGCTACAGGAAAATTTGTACAACTGGATCTTTTAAACAATCAATTCAGCAGTTTCGGCTTTCAAAAGAATGCGCTAAACTTTGAGATTAGCTCCTTAGACAAACCTGAATATGCTTACAGCTGTAGTATAGATACACTTCCTATAAGCCAATATAAAACGGGGGAACCAAATACACTTTTAGTTGATATACGATCAGCATCCGAGCGAGCATCTCAAGCCAGCATTGCAAAAGCTATAGACCCAAACCATTTGAATGAATATTTGGAAGAATTGATGGGCTATCAAAAAATTTACATCCATTGCCAAACAGGTAAACGAGCACAAAAAGCTGCAGCTGAGTGGAAAAAAAGCCTGCCAAACTGTCAACTAATTGCCTTAGTTGGAGACCTTGGAGAAAGTAAAATTATCACAAATACAGCTACTTAACCTGAATAATTAAAATTTCCCTTATCGCGTCGATTTAATGTTAAAAATTTTACTTTTAGCACGATAATTGTTATATTATATAATAGAAAATAATAGAGCTATGAAAGCACCGACGCAAGAAGCAAGGAAGGAGACGGTGGTGCGACATTCATTTACACACCCTGCCACCTGGCTACAAAGCTTAGCCGATCAGACAAATAGTGTTATAAAGGATAATGTAATGATCTGTAATAACGATTTCGCCGAAGGAACTATTCGATGGGATGAGATACAGAACGGCTTTTTCATAATCAAATCCGATTTTGAACTAAAGAACGAAATCACCGTTATACGTGATCATAGTGGTGAAATGGCTTTCTATATGATAAAGTTTCAAATTACCGATATTTCTTTGGAGCATACCATTGATGGAGAAGCAGAAGAATTAGGGGCTTCAAAAAAATACGGCATTGTTCTTTCATCACCGGAAACTACTACCATGGTCCGGTATAAAAAGGAAACTCCTATAAAAATGTTTATGGTAGTTCTAAGCAGACAGTGGATTACCGACAATATTTTATGTGATAAAAAAGAAGGTTTTTGGTACGATACACTTACAAGTAAAGATCCGATTCATGTCTACAGGCCCATCGATCAACGATTCATTGCCAATATTGAAGCCATCTATGCCGGAGGCGAATTAATTGGCCATCTACATGCTTTAAACCTCGTAAGTTCTATCCTATCTGAATTTTTTATGGAACCAGAAGTTAAAGTTGTAATAAACAAACAACAGGCTAAGGAGGTAGATATTAGTACACTTTTAGATGCCAAGGAGAATATTGAATATCACTGGCAAGAAGCTCCTCATATTGAAGAAATTTGTGAAGATACTGGATTGACTGAATCTCAATTTATCAAAACATTTAAGAATGTCTTTGGTAGAAGTCCTTATAAACATTATAAAAATTACCGTATGCAACGAGCTAAAGAACTGCTTTTAACAGGGCGTTATACTATCAGTGAAGTAAGTTATATGCTGGGATATTCTAATCTGAAAAAGTTCTCTAAAACATTCAAGAAATGTTTAGGAATGCTACCTAGTCAATTTGTTCGATTGATTGTATAAACTAACTATAGTTAATTAATAAGAAAATTAAATAGTATCAAAAAAAATAACAGCATGAATGCACCTACTCAAGATAAAGCAAATGTGGTGCGATTAACTATCACCACTCCTGATGTTTTGTTTAAGAACTTAGCAAAAAAAACGAACAGTACTGTTGAAGAAAATACCCTTATTTTTAATAGCAATTTTGCAGATGGGAAGATCCATTCAGATAAATTACAGAATGGTTTTTATATAATTAAATCAAATTTTACACTTAAACAAGACCTTTCTATTATCAGAGAACAAAACCTGGAAGGAGAATATTATTTAATAAAATTCCAGGTCGACGACACTTCCTCCATTGAACATAGTATAGACGGACATATTGAAGAATTAGGTATTTCAAAAAAATACGGGATTGTATTTTCCTCCCCAAACACCACGACTATGGTTCTTTTCAAAAAGGATATCCCAGTTAATTTTTTTGCCATCCTTTTAAGCAAAGAATGGATAAGAGATAATATTTTATGTGATAACAGGGAAGGATTCTGGCAACAAACCTTAAACAGTAAAGAATCTGTATACGTCTACAAGCCAATCGATCAACGATTCATTGCCAATATTGAAGCCATTTATGCAGGAGGGGAATTAATTGGACATCTTCATGCATTAAATTTAGTTGTCTCCATGTTATCGGAGTTTTTTATGGAACCGGAACAAAAGGTAGTAATCAACAAACAAGCAGCGCAAGAATTTGATCTTTCCGCCTTTATAGATGCTAAGGAAAATTTGGAATACCACTGGCAAGAAGCACCGCATATAGAAGAAATTTGCGAAGATACCGGATTAACTGAATCGCAATTTAAAAGAACATTTAAAAAAATCTTCGGATACGGCCCCTACAAACACTATTTGAATTACCGGATGCAACGTGCCAAAGAATTACTTTTGACAGGTAGATATACCATTTCCGAAGTGAGTTTTATGCTGGGATATGAAAACCTAAAGAAATTTTCTAAAGCATTTAAAAAAAGTTTGGGAATGCTACCAAGTCAATATGTTCGATTGATTGTATAATCTTATAATACAGTCCGAAAACTGAATGCATATACCGGCTCAAACACTTCACTTTTAGCCAAATTTTCGTTATCTTATATAGTAATAAAAAAATATCACCATGGAAGCACCAAAGCAAGAACAAGCTAAAGTGGTGCGAACAATAATCGCCACACCAGACATCTGGCTGAAGAATTTAGCCCTCCAGACGGGCGGCACTATTAAGAACAATACGCTAAATTTCAATCACAATTTTGCAGATGGAAATGCCCATTGGGATAAAATTCAAAATGGTCTCTACATAGTAAAATTAGATTTTACGCTAAAAGACGATCTCACAGTTATCCGAGAGCAAAACAAAGATCAGGAATACTACCTTATAAAATTTCAAATCAATGATGCCTACTCCATCGAACACACCATAGAAGGAGAAACGGTAGAGATGGGTGTTTCAAAAAAGTACGGTATTGTTTTTTCCAGCCCCAACACCACCACAATGATATCATACAAAAAGGATATCCCTGTTAACTTCTTTGTCATCTTTTTAAGCAAACAATGGGTAAACGATAATATTTTATGTGACACGAGTGAAGGCTTTTGGCAAAACGCCTTAAGTAGTAAAGAAACTGTTCACGTATACAAACCCATTGACCAACGATTTATTTCGAATATAGAAGCCATTTATGCGGGCGGTGATTTGATCGGCCATTTACACACACTGAATCTAATCAGCTCCATTCTCTCAGAATTTTTTATGGAGCCAGAGCAAAAAGTAGTTATCAATAAACGGGAAGCTCAGGAAGTTGATCTTTCTACGTTTTTAGATGCCAAAGAAAACTTAGAATACCATTGGCAAGAAGCTCCCCATATGGAAGAAATTTGTGAAGATACAGGATTGACCGAATCTCAATTTAAAAAAACTTTTAAAAAAATATTTGGAAGAAGTCCGCTCAAGCATTATTTAAATTACCGTATGCAGCGTGCAAAGGAGCTACTCTTAACAGGTAGATATACTATTCCCGAAGTTAGCTTTATGTTGGGTTACGAGAACCTAACGAATTTCTCTAAGGCCTTTAAAAAATGTCTAGGCATGTTACCTAGTCAATATATTCGATTGATTGTATGACGGATTATAAACTATAACCCTAACCATATATGAAAAATTCAACCAAATAATACAAAGCGGTAAACAATGATTTACTAGGCAACAATCGCCTCAATTAATTAGGTGATAGTTCAAATATTTTTTCCTACATTAGTATAAATAAACAATTATTAATATTCGTTTCAGTTAAAATCTTTGTTTTAACTAACTACTCATAATCATATTAACACCTTCTTAAAAGAGGTACTATTAAATTTTTATTATTATGGATACCAGTAATCCAACTATCAAAAAAGTGAATTTCTTTCGTATTATTTTGGGCCTACTATTTTATTTTGCCCTAGCATTTGGAAGCTACACTTACTACTTATTAACAATAAGCCCTAACTAATCTATCATCAATTCTCAACAGAACATCCCCATTATTATCGATTGAATTTCAAAAAAAAAGAATAGTCCTTTTGTTATAAAATCACAGGGAGTTACTCTTTTTTTTTGAAATAACTTTTTGTTAAAAACCTATAGGATTCTTAGACTTAATACAGCTTATATTAAATAATATTAATCATCGATAAGATTCAAAAACACTAACTGATTTGCATGTAAATGAAAAGCCCCTTCTATTCATAATAGCTTTATTAATCATTATAGTATACTAAAGGAAAATAAAATAGGTTATATGCTATATCAAATCATAGGGTTAACTTGCGCACTATTATTAAACAAAAGTCTTTTACAGAGTATATACTTTGTATAAAAAAAGAATCTCCATGTATAAATTAGCGGGCTTATTAGCTAGTTCTTTTTTCGTTTTCACCCTTTGGGTGATATATTTAGCAAACACTGGAGGAACTAGTGTATTCTTTAATATCTCTAACGCTACTCCATACGGTGATAAAATTGGACACTTTATCTTATTTGGATGTTTCACCCTCCTCCTAAATTTTGCTTTTAAATTCAAGGCATTAAAAATAAGTTCCAATACCATTATGGCTGGTACTGCCAGTGTAATACTTTTTGCTTTAGGAGAAGAAATTAGTCAAGCATTTATCCCTTCAAGGGAATTTGACCTAAAGGATTTGGCATCCGATGCAGTAGGAATATCACTTTTCAATTATCTAAGTTTCCGAATTTCTAAAGCTCAACTAGTGAAAAGGTTTACTAATTAAAAGGCATGAATCTCTAAAAATCGAATAGCAATCAGACGATCGTAGAATAAGTCCTGATTGGAATGGTATAGGTACACCTGATATTCGTTGTTGGTTTGATAATAATTACCCTCAAAGGTTTCTGTCATACCCTTCTCATCCCCTTCGGGAACGAATAGGTACTGGTAATTATAATAGCCCTGCTTCAACTGCATAATAGAACGATAACTCTTGGTTCTCGGTCTATATTCCATTTTATTGAACTCATCCAGCTGCCAATGATTCAGATCTCCAACAACATAAATATCTCCATTCATTTCTCCGAAAGGTGAAACCAAAGTGAAATTTACCATTGCATAATCCCCTTCAGTATGTGGATAATTTTTATTCACAACATAAATTTGCTTTTTACCATTGATATCAAAGTTGAAGGTATAATACGCTTTATCCCTTTCTCCATCGTGTGCAAGCTTTACCCTATAAATAGAGTCCTTTCGACCTATTCTTTTTACATGAATACCATAGGTTTGAAGGGATTTAGTGCTGAACTCTCTAAATTCATTCCCTGCAGGAAAGCTATTTTCACGTTCGTAATCGTACTCTAAATAATCTTTTTTAAATCTATTGGGCTTCAAATCTCTAATAGCATTATCCCACCTACCATTCTGTTGTAAAACAAGATGAAACTCTTCCATAGGATTATACACCATAAAATCTTTATAATCTAATTGAACATCTATTTCATGATGTGTTTCTCTAGTACGAGGTAAAGTAGCAATTTGCAATTTGGTATATAAATTCACCAAATTTTCCTCAAATATGGAAAAGCGTTGTGAAAAGAGAGGAACCAATTCATCATTCTCATCAAAAACTATAAGAATATAATTCCCGGAAAGCTTTAATCTAATATCTTCATTTGGAAAAGTGATACTATAATGGATATAGGACTGATAGGTATTAAAAGAAAATTCGTAATCTAATATATCTGTAGATTCAAATCCATCCAAATAATCATTAACCAAAATATCTGAGACCTTCCAATCGTAGGTACAGTGAATAAAAGTATACTTGTAGTTTTTCATCTCCATGGAAAAGTCATCAAAGCGGAGACGAAAATATTCTGAACTATTCAATCGTATAATTGGAGAAGACAATGGGTCTTCTCCTTTATACAATAAGGGGGTATGTATTTGGTCTGAATATATTTTATTTTCCAATTGAATTTTTGACAACAACTCTTCTACTTGAGCAGAGCCGATAGTTGTCAATAAAAAGAAAATAAAATATAAATAGTTTTTCATTTTAAGTTTTTATGAAACCACTTCCGCATACAGATCATAATGGTCTGCACTAGTAACCAATACTTCCGCAAAATCTCCTATACGGATATGGTTATTTTCATCTACAGGAACTAAGACTTCATTATCTACATCTGGAGAATCAAATTCTGTTCTTCCGATAAAATATCCACCTTCAGCACGATCAAAAAGAACACGGAATTGTTTTCCAACCTTGCCTTGATTTAATTCATAAGAAATCCCCGATTGCAATTCCATTATAGCCTCCGTTCGCGCTTGTTTAACTTCAAACGGTACATCATCTTCAAAATTGTAGGCATGGGTATTTTCTTCATGAGAATAAGCAAAAATACCTAATCTCTCAAATCGCATCTCCTCAACCCATTCCATCATTTCCTGGAAATCTTCTTCCGTCTCACCAGGATACCCGGCAATCAATGTAGTACGAATAGCAATTCCTGGAATCTCCTTTCTGATATTCTGAATTAGCTCCGTAGTCTTTTCACGTGTAATACCTCTACGCATATCCTTCAAGACTTTGGTAGAACCATGCTGAAGTGGCATATCCAGGTAATTACAGATATTATCATGTTTTTTCATTACCTCAATCACGTCCATTGGGAAACCTGAAGGGTAGGCATAATGCAATCTAATCCATTCCAATCCTTCGATTCCAGCCAATTCTTCCAGCAATTGAGCCAACATTCTTTTCTTGTACAAATCCAAACCATAAAAGGTAAGGTCTTGAGCAATCAAAAGAATTTCTTTAGCACCATTGGCCACCAATTTCTTTGCTTGACTAACTAATTCTTCAATTGGAGTAGAAATATGTTTTCCACGCATCAATGGAATAGCACAGAAAGAACACGGTCTATCACAACCTTCAGCAATTTTAAAATAAGCATAGTGTGAAGGGGTAGTCAACAGACGTTCACCAATCAATTCTTTCTTATAATCTGCACGTAAAACTTTCAATAATCTTGGTAAATCTTTAGTACCAAAATAATCGTCTACATCAGGAATCTCCTTACGTAGATCATCCATATATCTTTCAGAAAGACAACCAGTAACATATACCTGTTCAACATCGCCAGCTTCTTTTGCCTGAACAAATTGAATGATTGTATCAATAGATTCTTGTTTAGCATTATCTATAAACCCGCAAGTATTGATAATTACTATGGCAGCATCTTCTTGTTGAGACTCGTGTTCTACCTCATAGTTGTTAGCCTTCAATTGACTCATCATTACTTCTGAATCAAAAATATTCTTGGCACAACCCAAAGTAATAACATTGATTTTATTCTTCTTAAGCGTCTTTGTCTTCATGTATCTTAGATATGAACTGGCGCAAAAGTACTAAATATCCACAAGTTTTAGCAGTTTCTAAGAAGACCAATTAAGATCAGAAGTAAAATGGTCTATTGAATAAGAATATTTATTACGGTTCTATGACCCGTTTTATTAATCGAAGCTTATGCGTATACCTATTTTCATCTTCATTAAAAATCCCCTCACTATCCATTTTATCGATACGAACGGTTCCTGAAGCATGTATTATTTCTTTTGGACCTAACATGATTCCTATATGCGTTATGGATCCTTTTTCATTTTCAAAAAATGCAAGATCACCTTTCTTAACCTCACCCAAAAAATCAACTGCTACACCGTAATCAATTTGCCGAGATGCATCTCTTGGTAAATTAATATTCATCATTCTAAAAATCACCTGAACAAATCCTGAACAATCTAATCCCATTGGGCTCTTTCCACCCCACAAATAACCAGCATTAAGGTACTTCTTAGAAAGTTCAATTGCTTGTTCTGGCATCATGAAGCGAATCTCTTTTGCTGCAATAATGGGTTCGTCCATACCTAAGGAGGTAAACAATCCTTGTTCTGGAAGAAAGGTTCCTCGAGCTACCCTATGTAGTATATTATCCCAATACATTTTGGTGGAGAGCTTGGAAGTAAATGTAGTCTTCTTTTCCAAACGATAATACAGATTCTGATCAATATCACGAGAATGTGATTTTAAAAGCCAGCCTTTATAACCGTCAAATTGATTGATTATTTGATACCATTCTCCATCTTCATCTATAATTTCGAAGGCATCAAAAATAAACAACTCACTAACCAGTTCTGATCGATGACTAGCTTCTGCTTTTAATGCAACAACTGCCACCTTGGTCATTCCATATTTTTTATCCTTAGCCATCACCTATAATTTTACTTATCTATAATGTTGCTTAAGTAATCTTTCATTGCACTCGCAACTAAGCTATGATTTCCTTTATAATACTCGAATTCAAATTTAACTTTATACTCTTTCCATTCTGCTAACCAAGCTTCAACCTTCTCCTCAGAATAGAAAGGGTCTTCAGTCCCCATCCGAATATGAATCTCATTTGAAAGCGACCAAAGTCTCAAATCATTCCAAGTCATATCCTTTGCTTGACGTCCGCCCCATAAAGTTAGTGAATCAATTTGTAAATTCTCAGTAATTGCCCAACGACTTAAAGTTTGTGCTCCTTGAGAGAACCCTAATAAATGGAGTGAATAATCATGATTCATATTTGATTTAATCCAGTTTAAAACCTGGTTCAAATACCTTCTATTGTCTTCTATATCTACGGCTCTTCTATCACTAGTCATCCAGTTGGCGCCAACTCTACCATTGAAACCATCTAAATAAAATTTATTCAATGCTTCCGGGCAAACAATTAAAATATCATTCCGCTCAATACTGGTAAATTTTCGAATAAAAAATTCACCTAGTTGACCATAACCATGACATGAAATAATTACATGTTTTATATGTGATCCAAATTCTCCAAGCTGCCTAACATGAGCTGTTCTCTCGACTTGAAAATTTACCAGACTTGCCTTACTCATCTATTTTGAATTCTTTTTTGCCAATTGCTTATTGTACTCCTCAAAAACCGTTTTCCTCCCTACATCACTACATATAGGACAAGTGTATGGATTATGTCCTCTTGCTCGACAATATTCTCTTCCAAAAAAGATTATTTGAAGATGTAATTTATTCCACAAATCTTTTGGAAAAAGCCTTTTCAAGTCCTTCTCTGTTTGTTCGACATTTTTTCCATTGCTTAGTTTCCAACGATAAGCTAAACGATGAATATGCGTATCTACAGGAAATGCAGGTATACCAAAGGATTGTGCCATTACAACAGAAGCCGTTTTATGCCCAACGCCCGGCAAGGACTCCAAAGCTTCCATATCCGCAGGTACTTCACCACCATATTTATCAATTAATATCTGTGACAATCCATAAATAGCCTTAGATTTTCTAGGTGATAATCCACAAGGCCGAATGATTTGACGAATTTCATCCACTTCCAATTTCACCATATCATAAGGGCTACTGGCACGTTTAAATAAGGATGGTGTAATTTTGTTTACCCGCTCATCCGTACACTGTGCAGATAATAACACAGCAATTAACAAGGTAAAAGAATCGGTATGATCTAGAGGTATAGGTGTTTCTGGATACAACTCTTCTAACAGGTTTTGAATCCTTTCAACAGTTTCTTGTTTAGTCATTTTTGTGCTTCAAATAATCGTCAAGCAATTTAGAAACTTTTTTGGCACCTGCATGATTTAAATGATCTGGATCGTGAAAAAATTCTATTCCAAAACCATCCTGCTGAATCCAGTTTAGATAATGGACATTATCATGCTTCTTTTCAAGACTTTTTAATAGTTGAACAACCTCCTTCCATTTCCCCTTATCTACATGATTGAAATACGATTCGGAAACAGGTAAATTAATAAAGGTCACAGCTACACCATGCTTTTTTCCTATTTCAATAATTGACTCCAAACTCTCTTCATTCTCATTAAATGAATAATTAAAAGAATTGTGTCTTTTCGCTGTATTTTCAGCATTCGACTTTATCGTTTGAGGATTCGAACCAATATAATTATTTGCCCAACCTGTATCCGAACAATAACTGAGGTCCTCCCCTTTCAATATCTTCAACATAATTTTCATACAAGAACTAACCCCTTTACCCAAAACCATGATTATAGAATTCAAATCATAAGAGGAAATATTCAATTGCTCCGGATTTAAACCTGCATAAAATAAATAGTCGTACTTCCTCCAACTCTCTTCAGAATCTTCTATTCGAAAATTTAATGAAAAGGTAGATATAGGGAGTATTATCCTTGTCAATTCAGGCATCTTATCGATATCATGTTCCAACAATATCTTATCGATATCTAAAGACTGACTTAGGTTTGCCAGATTGTAGGTATTAGATGAAAAATGTTCAGGATTCAAACCATAATAGGCATGGGAATTTCCTAAAATTAGGCTTTCAATCTTTGATTTTTTTTGATGGAAATTATCCATCTTCATCGTATAAGAGTTAGGGGTAACTCTCATTTGCCACTCCAATACCAGGAAACAGAGTAATGGAAGGGAAAAGAATAATCCAATTTTTCTTAAAAAAGACTGCATACACCTTAGAATTGAAAATAAATAAACGTTTGCTGAACACCTCCAAAGTAGAAGATAAAACCAATTAAAGCATAATAAAGAATATGCCTGGTAACTTTTGGTATTTTTAGATCCTCCAGGCCATATTGTTTATCCCTTTGCAACCATTCCACTGTCAACATAAATAGCACAAATAAAATAGTAGTTTTCGCTATATCAGCTTCGTTGTAGGTATAATTTGTAATCATCCTTTTGATATACAAAAAGGCGTCTGTTACCGTATTGGATCTAAAAAATATCCAGGCCAAAACAGTCAATCCAAATGTAGTTCCCATTTTAAATAACTCATGAAGGCTTGGAAAGAGTTTACCCTCAGCGGGAACACCCATATTATTTCTATTATTATTCATTAGCATAACTGGAAGGAAATATAATGCATTTAAGAATCCCCATACAATAAATGTCCAGTTGGCTCCATGCCAAAAACCACTTACAACAAATATAATTAGGGTATTTTTCAATTTTATTTTCAATCCACCTCTACTCCCTCCAAGTGGAATATATAGATAATCGCGAAACCAAGTGGATAGGGAAATATGCCATCTACGCCAAAATTCGGCAATATCTCTGGAAAAATACGGATAGGCAAAATTTCGCATTAAATTGAAACCGAATAATCGAGAAGTACCAATTGCTATATCTGAATAACCTGAAAAATCACCATAAATTTGAAAAGTAAAATACAACGCTCCAAGTAAAAGACTTAATCCTGAAGCCTCCGAATAATTATCAAAAATCTGATTTGCCATAGTAGCACAATTATCGGCTATTACCATTTTCTTAAAGAACCCCCATAATATTTGCCTACAACCATCTGTAGCGGCTTGTGCATTGAATGTTCTTTTCTTATAAAACTGGGGTAATAAATTGGTAGCTCTTTCTATAGGCCCTGCAACCAATTGAGGAAAGAAACTTACAAAGGCAAAAAAGGAAACCCAGTCTCTTGTTGGTTCCATTCTTCGATTGTAAATATCTATGGTATAACTTAGGGTTTGAAAGGTATAAAAGCTAATCCCTACAGGGAGAATAATCTGTAAACTTGATACATTTATTTCCTTTCCAAAAAAATGGAAAGCCTCCACAAAACTTTGTGCAAAAAAATTATAATACTTAAAGACTCCTAAAAAACCCAGGTTTACAGCTATACTTATAAAAAGTAGTAGCTTCCTTTTTGTTGCTATATCCGTTTTTAACAACAACTTTCCAATCTTGAAATCTAAAACCGAAGAAAACAGGATAAGACTTAGAAAACGCCAATCCCACCAACCGTAGAATACATAACTGACAACTAATAAAAATAAATTTTGGACGCGCAGATTCTTATTAAAAACAAACCAATATATTAGAAATACCAATGGTAAGAATATGCCAAAATCCAAAGAATTGAATAACATATATTAAAGCATTTGTTAAGACTAATATACAATTTATTGACTCATATTTATTTCCCTTCATCGATGAAAATCATTATTTCCTCGTCCTTAGACAATATTTCGGTAGATGAAAGAATATTTTTATAGTAGATATATTTGAAATATATTTGAATGAAAGAAAGTGTATGAAGCAATTTAAGAAAACCTTATTCGTGAAAATCATAACCAGGTTAAGCAATAAATATGTTATTGTAACCTTAGGTTTTCTTGTATGGCTTTTATTTTTAGATGCCAACTCCTACCTCACGCAAAAGGAATTGAATCAGAATATCGAAGAACTAAAAACAGATATTCAATTTTACAAAGCGGAAATGGAAAAGGACAATACCGTTTTACATAAGCTTGATAATAATGGCACTTACGAAAGGATTGCTCGTGAGAAATACCATATGAAAAAGCCTAATGAAGATGTTTACATTATTAAAAAGAAGGACTAAACTCCAGAAAACTCCCCATTATAGAGAAATAAACTTCTTCTTTGAAAAAATAAATTGATAACATAAAAAAACCCGTACCGAATATTCGGTACGGGTTTTTAATTAGTATAGTTCACAAACTACCAGCTAAATATTGGAAACTCTGCCATCCAATCGTTGATACGATCTGCAATTTCCTCCAATTTATCTTCGTTTGTATAATTCATTAATGCTTCATCAACTAAATCAACCACTCTACGCATATCATCTGTGCTCATACCTCTAGTAGTTACTGCTGCAGCTCCTATACGGATACCAGAAGTGACAAATGGAGATTTATCATCGAATGGAACCATATTTTTATTTACAGTAATATCTGCTTTTACCAGTGCTTCCTCGGCATCTTTTCCTGTAATGTTCTTAGATCGAAGATCGATCAACATACAATGATTGTCAGTACCACCAGAAACAACACCATACCCCTTAGCTACAAAAGCATCGGCCAGAGCTTTGGCATTTTTTTGAACACGACGTGAATAATCGAAGAATGGATCTTGTAGCGCCTCACCGAAAGCAACGGCTTTAGCAGCAATAACGTGTTCTAATGGCCCACCTTGAGATCCTGGAAATACAGCAGAATTTAAAATTGCAGACATTTTACGGATCGCTCCTTTTGGTGTCTTCAATCCCCATGGGTTTTCGAAATCTTTACCCATCATTATCAAACCACCACGAGGTCCTCTTAATGTCTTGTGAGTTGTAGTTGTTACAATATGACAATGAGGTATTGGATCATTCAATAATCCTTTTGCAATAAGTCCAGCAGGATGAGCAATATCCGCCATCAACAATGCACCAACCTTATCAGCTATTGCACGGAACCTTTTGTAATCGATATCTCTAGAATAGGCAGAAGCTCCACAAATGATCATTTGAGGCTTCTCTTCCAAAGCAGTCTCTTCCAATTTATCGTAATCGATAATTCCAGTTTCTTTATTTACTCCATAAAATGAAGTTTGATACAGTTTACCAGAGAAATTTACAGGCGAACCATGGGTCAGGTGACCACCATGCGACAAATCAAATCCAAGAATTTTATCCCCTGGTTTCAAACATGCCAGGTAAACCGCAGCATTCGCTTGAGACCCTGAGTGAGGCTGAACATTTGCATATTCCGCTCCGAACAATTCTCTAGCTCTATCGATAGCTAATTGCTCTACCTGATCTACAACTTCACATCCTCCGTAATACCTTTTTCCAGGATATCCTTCAGCGTATTTGTTTGTCAGACAAGAACCTAAAGCTTCCAATACGCTAGGGCTAACAAAATTCTCTGAGGCAATTAACTCAATTCCAAAACGTTGTCTATCATCCTCTGCTTGAATAAGATCAAAGATCAAATCATCTTTTTGCATGGTAACCGATTTATTGATTGTTTCTACTTCTGTACTCATAAATTAGAGCGTTTAAATTCAGCCTTTTTATAAATAAGCTTTTGGCTTTATGTATGCTTACAAATATATTATTATTTTTGTCAAAAAAATTAAAATGATAGCAGCAAATAATCCAAATAGAACATCCTGGATCGAAGTTAAAGATGGTTCGGATTTTCCGATACAAAATATCCCTTTCGGATCTGCTTCCGTTAGCGACAAACCAATCTTTTGTGTGAGTAGAATTGGTGATACAGTCATCAATTTGGAAGCTATGGAAGAATTGGGTTATTTTTCTAATATAGATCTACCGGAAAATACTTTTTCTCACGATACATTAAATGCATTCCTGGCTTTAAATAAATCAACTTGGAGAGCAGTTAGAGACCGTATTGCTGAATTATTTGATGCAGAAAACAATACACTTCAAGGGAATGAAGATCATTGTGCTCAAATTTTGATTTCAATAACAGATGTCACTATGGAAATGCCGGTACAAGTAGGTGACTATACCGACTTTTACAGTAGCCGTCAACATGCACACAACGTAGGTTGTATGTTCCGTGATCCAAACAATGCCTTACTTCCTAACTGGTTACATATACCAGTGGGTTACCACGGTAGAGCCAGTTCTATTATATTATCTGGTCAAGATATTCATCGTCCAAAAGGACAGCGTAAAGCAAAAGATGAAACTATTCCATCTTTTGGTCCTTCACAAAGAATGGACTTCGAATTGGAAATGGCATTTATCACAGGTCAGGGAAAACCTTTAGGTGATTCTATCTCTATTGAAGAAGCTTCTGATTATATTTTCGGAATGTCTATTTTTAACGACTGGTCTGCGAGAGATATTCAAGCATGGGAATATGTACCATTAGGACCATTCTTAGGTAAAAGCTTTGCTTCTTCTATGTCTCCATGGATCGTTACTTTGGATGCGCTTGAACCGTTCCGTTGCCCAGGTGAAAAACAGGATCCTAAAGTACTTCCGTATTTAGAATATACTGGTGATAAAAATATCGACATCAAACTGGAAGTTCAAATTGAAACGGACAGCATGCCAGCACATACTATTTCTCGTTCTAACTACAAATACATGTATTGGAATATGGAGCAACAATTGGCTCACCATACAGTCAATGGATGTAACATTAATGCGGGGGATATGATGGCTTCTGGAACAATTTCAGGGAACGATGAATCAGCATATGGTTCAATGCTAGAATTGTCATGGGCAGGATCTAAGCCTGTTCCAATGGCTGATGGATCTGAACGTAAATTTTTAAATGATGGCGATACTGTAATCATGAAGGCTCATTGTTCAAACGAAAATTACCGCATTGGATTTGGTGAAGTAAGATCAAAATTACTTCCAACTAAATAATTTAACCCAATAAAATTAAAAAAGCCCGTACCGAATATTCGATACGGGCTTTTTTTTGTCCTGTAAATGGCCCTTAATAACTAAGTTACAATCTATTAATTAGGTGTAATTTTGTAAATAATTGGTCTACAGTACAAATATAAAGGCCTGAGCAGTAAATTTTATCGAACGAGACCAATGATATAATTGAAAAAATACTACATTTAGAATAGAATATTATAAAGAATTTAATACGAGTTTCAGTAGACCTCAAAATATACTCAGAAGATGATGATAGGTGAAGAACAAATAAAAATAGAGAGAAAAGAAATTCTGGGACAATACAAGGAGTTGCTTCGAAATACTTCTGAAAAATTAAACGAAGAACAGCTTAAATTCGTCCGTAAAGCATTAGATATTGCAATTGATGCTCATGATGGAATTCGTAGAAAATCTGGCGAGCCTTATATTTATCACCCAATTGCTGTTGCACGTATTGTTGCTGAAGAAATTGGATTGGGTTATATTTCCATAGCCTGTGGCTTTCTACATGATGTAGTAGAAGATTCTGAATATAGCTTAGAGGACATGGAGCGACTTTTTGGAAAAAAGGTTGCTTCTATTATTGATGGTTTAACTAAAATTTCTGAAGTATTGGGTGATGATGTATCACTTCAAGCGGAGAACTTCAGAAAAATGCTGCTTACCATTTCTGAAGATGTTCGTGTAATCCTAATAAAATTAGCTGATAGATTGCATAATATGCGAACCATGGATTCTATGCCATCGCATAAACAGCAAAAAATCGCCTCAGAGACTTTATATATATATGCTCCCCTTGCCCATCGCCTTGGATTGTATACTATAAAGACAGAATTGGAAGACCTCGGTTTAAAATACACAGATCCCGATTCGTATTTCTATATCAGAAACCACCTTAAAGATTCCCAGATTGAGCGACAAAACTATATTGATAAGTTTGTTTCTCCAATTAAAGATACGTTGGAGTTGGAAGAATTCTCCTTCGGAATTAAGGGTAGACTAAAATCCATTTTTGGGATTCATCGAAAAATGAATTTACAAAATGTTGATATTGATAAGATATTTGACAAATTTGCTATTCGAATTGTTATTGATACACCCGTTGAAAAAGAAAAGGCAGATTGTTGGAAGGTATATTCTATCGTTACAGATTATTTCCGACCAAACCCTAATAGACTGAGAGACTGGATCTCGAATCCTAAATCGAACGGTTACGAATCCCTACACACTACTGTAATGGGGCCTGAGGGTCACTGGATAGAGGTTCAAATTCGTTCAAAAAGGATGGATGAGATTGCTGAAAAAGGTTTAGCAGCACATTGGAAATACAAAAAAAACCAGGGACCAGAAGATCATAAAGAAAGTACATTAGATGATTGGATCGAACAAGTAAAAGAATTACTTGAAAATCCAGATCAAAACGCGATTAACTTTTTGGATGATTTTAAATTGAATTTATACTCCAAAGAGATCTACACCTTCTCCCCAAAAGGAGACTTGATCACCTTACCCAAGGGTGCAACTGCCCTTGATTTTGCATTCCAAATTCACTCTAACCTTGGAGCAACCACTTTAGGAACAAAAGTAAATGGAAGTATTGTACCACTTAGCCATAAATTACAAAGTGGTGATCAGGTGGAGATTATATCATCATCAAAACAAAAGCCAAAAGAAAACTGGTTAAACTTTGTATTCACCTCGAGAGCCAAAAGTAAAATTAAAAGCTCTCTAAGTTCGGAAAAGAAAATAATAGCTGATGAAGGTAAAGAAATTCTGCACCGAAAATTACGCTCCTTAAAACTAACGTTCAACGATAAAAATATTCAAAAACTACAAACCTATTTTAAACTTAAAACAAGTCAAGATTTATTCTATCAAGTAGGAACCGGTCAGATTGACAACCCTAGATTACGTAAATTTTCAGAGGAGACATCGGGTAATTGGTATAAAATCATTAGAAATACCATCAGTAAATCTGGTAAATCAACACAAAAGATACTTACAGGTACTTCAAGTGATAGTACCTCAAAAATTTTAGTATTTGGAACAGACCAACAGCAACTGGATTATCATTTAGCCAATTGTTGCACCCCTATTCCAGGTGAAGAAGTATTTGGATTCACTACAGTATCGGAAGGGATAAAGGTACACAAAATGACCTGCCCCAATAGTCAGAAAATGATGGCGAATTATGCCTACCGGATCTTAAAGGCTGATTGGATCGACTTAGAATCCCTTGTTTTTGCATGTACACTAACCATGACAGGGATGGATTCTGTAGGTTTAGTTAACAACATTACCCAGATTATTTCCAACAATATGCATACAGACATTAAATCCATAAATATTAGTGGAGAAGATGGTGCATTCAAAGGACAGATCACTGTCATTGTCAAAAATAGAATCCATTTAGATGAACTTATTCTACGATTGAAAAAAATTGACGGTATATCTAAAGTTACTAAAGGTGAAATTAGCAAAGCATAAGGCCTTCTGATAAAAAAAAAAGTATTAATTTTACCCTTTCAATTTTAGAACGCAATATGGCTGTTGAAATTCAGGAAACTGTAAAGCAAATATTTACTCAATTTTTGGAGAAAAACGGACAACGTAAAACTCCAGAACGCTATGCTATTCTTCGTGAAATTTATGAACACGATAAGCATTTTGATATAGAATCTCTTTTCATGACAATGAAGGAGAAAAACTATCGAGTAAGTCGCGCTACACTATACAATACCATAGAGTTGTTGATGGACTGCAATTTAGTTCGAAAACATCAGTTTGGTAAAAATATGGCACAGTTTGAAAAATCATTTTCAAACAAACAACATGATCATATTATTCTTACTGATAGTGGTGAAGTAATAGAATTTTGTGATCCTAGAATTGAAACCATTAAGCGGAATGTTGAGGAGATCTTTGGAGTGAAGGTACACAGTCATGCGCTAAACTTCTACGCAACGAAAAATACAAATTCGGATTCCGACGAGAAAAGTCAAGAATAAAAAAGCAAAAATCCAAAAAAATACTGGAAATGGCGGTTGATATATTATTGGGCCTTCAATGGGGAGATGAGGGTAAAGGTAAAATTGTGGATGTTCAAACTAAAGATTACGACATTATTGCTCGTTTTCAAGGAGGACCTAACGCAGGACACACCTTAGAGTTTGAGGGAATCAAACACGTACTTCATACAATTCCATCCGGAATTTTCCATGATAAAGCTATCAATATTATTGGTAATGGTGTTGTAATTGATCCTGTTATCTTCAGAAAGGAATTGGATCAGTTGAGTCAATTTAATTTAGATATTGCTTCTAAATTAATCGTAGCCCGTAAAGCACACTTAATTTTACCTACGCACAGATTATTGGATGCAGCATCTGAATCTGCCAAAGGGAAAACTAAAATTGGTTCTACATTAAAAGGAATTGGTCCTACTTATATGGACAAAACTGGTAGAAACGGTCTTAGAGTTGGAGATATTGAATTAGATAACTTCAAAGAAAAATACGATGTATTAAGAGAGAAGCACCTAAGTATGCTTAAGCATTATGAAATTCAATTTGATCTTGAAGAGCTAGAAAAACCATGGTTTGAAGCTATTGAGTCGCTAAAAGAATTGACTTTTATTGATGCTGAGCACTATCTCGCTAATGCTTTAAAAGAAGGTAAGAAAATTCTTGCTGAAGGAGCTCAAGGAACATTATTGGATGTAGACTTTGGAACTTACCCATTTGTAACTTCTTCAAACACTATTTCTGCCGGAGCATGTACTGGTTTAGGTATTGCACCAAACAGAATTGGAAAAGTTTTCGGAATCTTCAAAGCGTACTGTACTCGTGTAGGTAGTGGACCATTTCCTACTGAGTTATTCGACGAAACTGGAGAAAGACTTCAAAAAGCAGGAAACGAATTTGGAGCTACTACAGGAAGACCAAGAAGATGTGGTTGGATTGATTTACCAGCACTTAAATACGCTATCAATATCAATGGGGTTACAAACCTAATGATGATGAAAGCTGATGTATTAAGTGACTTCCCATCACTAAAGGTATGTACTCACTACAAGTACAATGGTGAAACAATTGATTACTTGCCATACAGCATTAATGGTGATGACATTGAACCAATCTACAAAGAATTGCCATGTTGGAAAGAAGACCTAACCGGTGTAACTGCTGAGTCTGAATTTCCAAAAGAACTAAACGATTATATTGCTTACCTTGAAAAGGAACTGGAAGTGCCAATTACGTTGGTATCTGTAGGACCAGATAGAAAGCAAACAATTATTAGATAAGTATAAAAAAGCTCCTTAATGGAGCTTTTTTTTTCTTTATACAATATCGATTCAAAACACCGTTTTATTTAGTATTCGTACATAAATTATGAGACTACTTTGTGTCCTTTTTCTATTAATTACAATTCCCAGACTTCAAGCTCAGGAAAAAAAATACATTACTATTTTAAACTCCGATATTACAGAGCGATTTGAAGAAACGGCTTCTGATTACTATAAACTAAAAGGGAATATTCAATTGGAACACGATGGGATGATTCTATTTTGTGACTCAGCCTATCTATACGAATCCTTAAATAAATTTGAAGCTTTTGGTTCTGTAATATTGAACCAAGGTGACAGTGTACGTCTCGCTTCAGACAGTCTTTTTTATGATGGAGACACACAACTATCCAATGCTTTAGGAAATGTAACGCTAAAACATGATTCCATACTTTTGGTTAGTAAAGAACTTCATTATGATTTAAAGCATTCCTTGGCCTACTATAATAAGTATGGAACCATATATAATAGAATGGATACGCTTAGTAGTCGATCCGCTACCTATTATATGGACAAAAACCTAATCAATTTTAGTGAACAAGTAGACGTTAGGAATTCAGAATATACTGTCGAATCAGAAAACATGACCTACTTGAGTAAGACCTTAGAATTATTTTTCTCAGAGTATACCCATTTAAAAAACGACAGTCTAGATTTATATTTTCAAAAGGGATATTACAATAGAAGATTAGAAATAGCCGATTGCAAAGGGCAGGTAAAAGCTATAAAAGCTCCACGTAGTTTGTTCGCTGATTCCATTCATCTAGACAAAACTAAAAATAGAATAGAAGCTTTTAAAAATATAACCATTACAGATAGCCTACAAAAACTTGAAATTACTGGAGATAAAGCAATCCTTAATAAAAAAGACTTTACTGGAGAGATTACAGAATCACCAATTGCAAAACAATTTCAAGATACCGATACTTTTTATTTAAAGGCAAAAACACTTTATACATTTAAGGAAGCGGATTATTGGAATCTTCATGCTTATAATGATGTCAAATTTCTTAAGAAAGATATCCAAGGGATTGCATTGATATTAAAGTACAACCAAAAAGATGGGTATATCGAATTGTTTAACCAGCCTGTATTATGGTCAGGAGAAAGTCAAATAAGTGCTGACTCTATTAAAATTTCCATGGTAGAAAATGATATAGACAGCCTATTCCTTGATCAAAACGTATTTATAATACAAGAAGTCGATACCGCAGAAAATTATTATTCGCAAATAAAAGGAAGACATTTAAGAGGTAAATTCAATAAATCGGTCCTGGAAAGAATCCACATACTCGGGAATGCAGAATCTAAATACTATGTCATAAACAAATTTAACGAAGCTGAGGGTTTGAATTTTATCCAATGTAGCGGTATTAACATGACGATGATTGATGGGAAAATTCACAAAGTAGACTTTCTACAACAACCCAATGGAGAGTATATTCCAATACACGACCTTAGTCCACAAGAAAAATTCCTAAAAAAATTTAAATGGAATCCCGACTCAAGACCTAACAGAAATGACTTCATCCAATAATTTAAATTTCAACTATTTAACATTGATTTATTTTGAAAACCTACGCCATTATAGCCATTCATAGGGCCGAAATTTAATGATTGAAAAATAAAATAAATAGGTATCAAATTAGGTAGTTAGTATTTTTTTACTAAATTCACAATCTGAAAGAAGAGATAATTTACTTTTAAACAAAGTATCAAACTATTATGAAAAAGATTATTTTGTCTATTGCTGCTGTTGTAGCATTTGCATTTTCTGCGGAAGCGCAAACACGTAAAGGGACTATTTTGCTAGGAGCAGGTAGTGAGTTAACAAACACTGCATGGACTGATTTAAGTATCAGCCCAAAAGTAGGATTCTTCGTTCAAGATGGAATCGCTGTTGGTGCTTTGGTAAACTTTAGCAACCAGTCTCAAGACTTTAAAGTAAGTCCACTTGACCCGGTAGCTTCTGTTACTCTTGATAACTCTGTAATGGATCTTGGTATCTTTGCACGTTATTATGTATCAAACAATCTATTTGCTGAGATTGGTTTAACTAGTCGTTCTTCTATTACTGAAAGCTACGAGTTCCTTACTGCTTTCCGTCAAGAGGTTGTTAACGGTATCCCAATTTTCAATCCTGATGGATCTCCAAAGATCATTGAAAACAACCAAAAAGAAGTAATCGAGGAATCAAGTAAAAGTATGGACTTTGACCTAGGTCTTGGTTATACAATCGTTTGGAGAGAGCACTTTGCTGTTGAACCATTCGTAAAATTGAGATTTGCTAACGGTACTGATAAATCGTTCGTTGATAACGTTATCAACTTTGATGATTTAAGTGATGATGCTAACTCTTACACTGTAGAGTCACAAGACTTTAACGCTACTAGCTTTAGCGTAGGTGTTAACTTTAGCTTATTCTTCTAAGAATTACTTAGAAATATAACATATAAAAAAACCGTTCCGAATATTCGGAACGGTTTTTTTATGCCTAATAAATACCAGAATAAAAAAAGGGCCTTTCCATTTTGGAAAGGCCCTTTTAATTTATCTCTTAAATAAGTGTTAATCCATGTTCCAGAGCATCTCTTAATAGAGTAAACCCTTCAGTTCCGACAGACAATCGAACTAAAGAATTTGAAATACCTCTCTGTAGGATTTCCCAATCGAGTTTAAATACGAGCAAATGGTTTCTCACCAGAAGGTGACATCATCCGCTACATCATTAAACTTAAAAGTAGATTTCTGATAAATATTAGGTAAACCTGTTCCGGCACAAATAGCATTGAATCTATCCGCGTCCAATTACATTTCATCCGTAGATGCGTATTTATGCTTCTTTTCCAACCGAGCATCCCACCATTCAAATCTTTTTGCCATAGAATAGTTTTTATCCTTTTTTAATCAATAATAAACCAGGGTGAATTATACATTTTTGATCTAAAATTTGTAGATTTCTCTTAAAAGAGCTCTATAATTTCATGCCTATTTTTAATTTTGCTTAAAATAATATATCACATGCAATTTCTAGCCCAGTATAACGAAGACAAAACAGTTGAAAAGTTGATCCAAAATGCATTATGGGAGGATACTCATGGCTTTGATCACAGTGCTTTGGCTTGTATTCCTGAAACTCAGATTGGAAACATGAAACTTCTGATTAAGGAAGATGGAATAATTGCCGGTATTGAATTGGCTGCCATCATTTTTCAAGAGGTAGACAAACGCATTGAAATAAAGGAATTAATTCAAGATGGAAGCCCGGTAAAAAAAGGTGATATAGCTTTTACTGTTCAAGGACCAGAAATTAGTCTACTTAAAGCAGAAAGAATAGTATTAAATTGTATGCAAAGGATGAGTGCCATAGCCACTAAAACAAAGTCCTTCGCTAAGCTAATTAACGATTTACCAACAAAAATTCTTGATACACGTAAAACTACTCCTGGAATCCGTATCTTAGAGAAGTGGGCAGTAAAAATAGGTGGTGGTGAAAACCATCGTTTCGGTTTATATGACATGATTATGCTAAAAGATAATCATATTGATTTTGCTGGTGGAATAGCCAAAGCAATTGAAAAAACGAAGGCCTATCTTTCTATCAATAACCTCGACTTAAAAATTGAGGTTGAAACCCGAAATCTTGAAGAAGTTAAAGAAGTATTAGCCATTGGAGGTATTCACCGCATCATGCTCGATAATTTCACTCTTGCAGATACCGTAGAAGCGGTAGAACTTATTCAAGGGAATTACGAGACTGAATCCTCCGGAGGAATTGATGAAAATACACTGAGAGATTATGCCCTTTGTGGTGTTGATTATGTATCGATGGGTGCATTAACACACTCAGTATACAATATGGATTTAAGTTTAAAAGCAATATAACCTATTTGAAAGCTTGGTGGAAAAATAAGCCTATCCTATGGATATTACAGCAATCTAAAAAGATTGTACTACCTGGATTTCGAGGAGTTAGCCTTTATTCAGTTACCGCCTTCTATATAGAGGGTATTATTGAAGGAGCCATAACTACCAGAGCTTCCTCACTTGCATTTAATTTCTTTCTTGCCTTTTTCCCAAGTGTAATTGTCCTGTTCAGTTTGATACCTTATATTCAAATTGAAGGTTTTCAAGAAGAACTCTTTATCCTATTACAAGATGTCTTCCCGCCAAAAACCTATGAAGCTACTAAAAGTACCCTAGACGATATTGTAAATAATCAGCATGGTGGATTATTATCCATAGGTTTCCTTTTTGCCATATATTTCTCTACAAATGGGGTAAATTCACTTATTGAAGCCTTCAACGCTACCATTCATATAAAAGAGTCAAGAACCCTATTAAAACAACGATTAGTATCTCTTTGGCTTACAGGTATATTGGGCCTACTCCTATTACTGGCTATTATATTTATTCTCAGCACACAGAATTTCATGGATTATCTTGTGCAAAAAGAATTAATAAGTGAGCTTGTTAGAAATACCATTTTACAATCAAAATGGATGGTATTATCCACCCTATTATATGCCGGAATTTCCTGTCTCTATTATTTTGGACCTACCAGTACAAAAAAATGGAGTTTCTTTTCCCCAGGGTCTATAACCGCAACTTTAGTAATGATAGGGACTTCTCTGGCCTTCAGTTATTATGTTGATCATTTTGCCAAATACAACAAATTATATGGATCTATAGGTACATTAATGATCGTACTGTTATGGATGTATTTTAATTCCATCATTCTTCTTCTTGGATTTGAACTCAATGCAAGTATCGTTTACGCAAAAAGTTTAAGCAATGAAAATGGACATTCAAAACTTCATTAATTAACTGTGTTAATATTTTTACATTAAGTTCATTTTTTTTTATTTTTTTAACACAATTTTCCAGCTCAGAATTAAAAAGGGAATTACATTCGCTTAAAATATTTGTATTCACGCATACCAGGTACATTATTGATGCGTTATAGAGATATTTGAATAAGAAATCCAACAAAATTATTCGTTTTATGCGACAATCCATGCGACTTCTTATCATGGGATTAATGCTTTGCATTACACAAAGTATACTTGCCCAGGAGAAGTTCACTATTAGTGGCTATATCAAAGAAGCCAAGTCCGGAGAGGGCCTCATTGGGGCAAGTATTACATCTCCAGAGACCTTTCAGGGAACAAGCACCAATACCTATGGGTTTTATTCACTTAGCCTGGAAAAGGGAACCTATATAATTAACTATAGTTTTATAGGCTATAAAACTGAAGTAAAAAAGATTCAACTTGATCGAAACATCCAATTTGATGTTGAATTAATAGAGGATACTGAGGTAATGGAGGAAGTTGTCTTAATGGATAGTAAATCGGATAAACACATAAAAAGCGTTGAAAGTAGTACGGTACAATTATCCGCTAAAACAATTAAAAAAGTTCCGGTAGTAATGGGTGAAGTAGACCCAATTAAAATAATGAGCTTACTACCTGGAGTCTCTATAGCTCGTGAAGGAGCCAGTGGATTTAATGTTAGGGGTGGATCTGCAGATCAAAATTTGATTCTTCTAGATGAATCTACCATTTTTAATTCTTCTCACCTATTTGGTTTTTTCTCGGTCTTTAACAACGACGCTATTAAAGACCTTACACTTTATAAAGGAGGAATCCCCGCTAGATTTGGAGGACGACTATCTTCTGTTCTGGATGTACACCAAAAAGATGGAAATAAAAAGGAATTTCATGGTACTGGAGGTATCGGTTTAATTTCCGGTAGACTAATGTTGGAAGGACCCTTCATTGAAAAAGAAAAAGGATCTTTTATGGTGGCTGGAAGACGCTCTTGGGCAGACATATTCTTTCCACTCGCTTCAGAGGAATCCATTCAGAATTCAACCTTATATTTTTACGATCTAAACGTAAAAGGAAATTATAAGCTAAATGATAAAAATCGACTTTTCCTTTCAGGGTATTTGGGAAGAGATATTTTTGGCTTTGATGAACGTTTTGGAACTAGCTGGGGAAATACTACTCTAAATTTAAGATGGAACCACCTATTTAACTCCAAGTTATTTTCTAACCTTTCAATGATTTACTCAGATTTCGATTATGAATTAGAATTCTTCCCTCCTGGACAAGAATTTAGATGGACGTCAAATATTATCAATAAATCCCTGAAATACGACTTTAGCTATTATGCCAACAATGATAATACAATGCGCTTTGGGGCTGCCTTTACGGACTATGATTTTATTCCTGGAAAGGTAAGACCAATCGACAATTCAAGTTTCGCAAGCATCAACCTGGATGATAAGTTTGCCAAAGATTTATCTGCTTATATAAGTAATGAGCAACAAATAGGCTTAAAATGGTCTATTGCTTATGGACTGCGATTAAATGGTTTTATTCGAACAGGTGAACAGGATGTAATGACCTATGTTAATGATGAGCCTATCTATTGGGATAATGATTTAAAAAAATACATTTCCAGGAATCCTTTGAGGGATATGAATGGGGAATATATCACCAAACATTACGGTAAAAACGATGTAATATCTTCCTTCTGGAATTTAGAGCCACGATTGAGAGTTCGGTATGAATTAAACGAAAATTCATCACTGAAAATGAATTATAATAGAACGACTCAAAATTTACATTTATTGAGTAATGCTTCTTCTCCTACCCCCCTGGATATATGGGTGCCAAGTGGGAAATTTGTTAAACCTGAAATAGCAGATCAGGTAGCTCTGGGTTATTTTAGGAACCTTGCCAATAATACCTTTGAATTTTCTGCTGAAGTATTTTATAAGGACATATCGAGCCTCATCGATTATAAGGATTTACCACAACTATCCTTAAATAATCATATTGAAACTGAAATTCTACCTGGTGAAGGTAGAGCATATGGTCTTGAACTATATTTAAAGAAATCAGTAGGAGATTTTACTGGTTGGGTAAGTTATACCCTTTCTCGATCTGAAAGAAGAATTGAGGGATCTGGAAATGAAGGTGAAACTGGAATCAACAATGGTAACTGGTACCTATCTGCCTTCGATAAAACACATGACCTTTCAATCACTGGAATGTATGATATAAATGATAAATGGAGTGTGTCATCCAACTTTGTTCTTTCTTCGGGCATACCAACCAATTATCCTGAAGCAGGGTTTGAATTGGAAGGTAGTACTTTTGCACATTACAATGGTGAAAGAAATGCAGAACGAATGCCCCTTTATCATAGATTGGACTTAAGTGCAATCCTTAAAGGGAAAAAACATGAAAACTACGAGTCTGAATGGGCCTTTAGTATTTATAACGTATATGATAGAAGTAATGCTTCGAGCATCTTTTTTGAAACGGATGAAGATACTCAAATTAACCAAGCGGTTCAATTGACTTATTTCAAAATGATACCAAGTGTAACCTGGAACTTTAAATTTTAAGATCAGATGAAAGCATTAAAAATAATTGGCGCTTTACTTATAGTAACATGTTTCAATCTGGCATGCGAAAAAGTTATTGATATAGAACTAGAAGATAGCAAAACAAGAATAGTAGTGGAAGGTGGAGTATTTCAATATACTAATACGCTATTAAATACTGGATATCAAGCAATCAATTTAAGGTCAAGTCATCCCTATTTTGGTTCCCTGGATTCAGATTACTCTATATCTGGAGCAGAAGTTACCGTAAGAGAAAATCAAACTGGCGATCTCTATGTTTTTACAGAGTCTGAAACACAATCTGGTTTATATGAAACGAATGACTTGCTAGCCAAGTTAAATCATAGTTATACCTTGATTGTTACAGCCATGGTTGGGGATGAACTACAGCACTTTGAAGCCACAGATAGCATCAGTCATGCTGCTCCACCAATGGATGAGATTGGATTTCATAAAGATTCCATGAAAGATGGCCTAAATAGTAATAATATAGATCATGGATACCTTACTTTAATTAGTTTTTCGGAGCCTCAAGCCACAAAGGACTATTATAAGTTTACGACTTATCTAAATGATTCAATTATAAGAAATGACATCGATGGAGGTACCCAATGGATTCTATTAAAGCGTGATGAACATTTGGATGCCGATGTAGATTCTGTTATCATAAACGACTACCTTATTCCACTTGAAGAAGCAGGACAACCGATACGAGTTGAAATGACCCTAATTTCTAAAGAGACCTACTTCTATTTATTTACCTTATTTGAAAATTCAGCCAATGCAGGTTCAGATTTTCCAGCTGCTGAAGTTAAAGGAAATATTATCAATCTAACAGATCCTAACCTCTATGGATTGGGTTATTTCCATTGTGGATCGAGAAGTGATATAACATCTACTGTTCCGGAATAGTTTCCTGGAAAATACATTAAAAAAGATCATTCAATAATTATTGAATGATCTTTTTATTTTGGAAATCATCTAATTAAATTCTTCATAAATAGGATATATACGACGAAGTATACCTCCTACCAACCATCCTATCATTAGAATCCTATACTCAACCCAATCCCCATTTTTCCACTTTGGTAATAAGGTGTAACCTGAGAAATACCCAATCTTTTTTTCATTGGATGTATTATCTTTTGAATTGTCGGAAGTAACCAATAGGCAATTTTAGTACCTAAAATACCAAATCCAGCACCTGCCACTACATCCGAAAACCAGTGTCTATTGTTATAAATTCTATGATAGCCAATACCTGTAGCAATAACATATCCTGCTACTCCGTACCATACGGACCTATGTTTAAATTCCTGATTTAAGAATTCAGCTACTAAAAAAGCAACTGCAGTATGCCCAGAAGGAAATGAACTTCTACCAGTACCATCAGGACGGTTTATCTTTGTTATTGACTTTAATTTTAATACAGAATGTACCGTGATAAAATGTGAAGTTGCTAATACAATCGTTCTATCTGTAAAATCGTGTTTTCCTTCTATCCCAATTAAATTTAGCGCATATACTCCAAGTGCAGGAACATACATCGTAATATTATCAATGGTTATTCCTTTATCAACATGCCTTAAATTATCCCTAGCTTCATTATTAAACTCTTTAAGTTCTTCGTCATTCAAACTCCACATTCCATAACCAATAAAGCTTACAGGAATCACTAAGGAATAGATATTAAGCTTTGGAATTGAATCCAGTTTTAACAAAGGTTCTGATGGAAAATTGATTGCCCTCCCATATTCGACTAACATCAGGAAAAGCAAAATAAATACGTACTTCATCTTCAACATAACTACAATAATTTGTTCCATCGAATTTCTCCATAACACTTCGTTTATCTATATAACGTCATAAAGAGTAAGTAATTGTAAGCCAGTTAGTTATAAAACTAAAAAAGCCTCTTAGTTGAACTAAGAGGCTTTTGAATACTTTACGTATTTATAGGCTAATTATGCGAAATAATTACTTACATTTTCAAATACTCTGTCTGTGATATTGGTATTGTCCGCTTTCTGGAACTTCTCTCCCATCAACTTTTCGTACAACTCAATATATCTTTCAGAGATCTCAGTAATTTTCTCTTCTGTCATTTCTGGAACAGTTTGCCCTTCTTTTCCCTGGAAACCATTTTGGATTAACCATTGACGAACAAATTCTTTAGACAATTGTTTTTGAATTTCACCCTGATCTTGTCTCTCTTGATAACCCTCAGTGATAAAGTAACGTGAAGAATCTGGCGTATGAATTTCATCAATCAAAGTAATTACTCCATTTGAATCCTTTCCGAATTCATATTTGGTATCTACTAAAATCAATCCCATTTTAGCTGCAAGTTCAGTACCACGTTGGAATATTTCCATTGTATACTTCTCTAGAATTACATAGTCCTCTTCAGCAACAATACCTTGAGCTAAAATTTCTTCTCTAGAAATATCCTCATCGTGTTCACCATTTTCAGCTTTTGTACTTGGTGTAATAATTGGAGTTGGGAATTTATCATTTTCCTTCATTCCTTCAGGAAGTGCAACTCCACAAAGTACACGTTTTCCAGCTTTATACTCTCTCCAAGCATGACCAGCAAGATAACCTCTGATTACCATTTCTACTTTAAAAGCTTCACATTTCTTCCCTACACTTGCATTCGGGTCTGGAGTAGCTTCTAACCAGTTTGGACAAATATCCTTAGTGCTTTCCAAAAAACGACTAGCAATTTGATTTAAAATTTGCCCTTTATATGGAATTCCTTCAGGAAGCACCACATCAAATGCAGAAATACGATCACTAGCAATAATTGCTAACTTCTCGTCACCGATGAAATAAACATCTCGCACCTTTCCGTGATAAACAGATGCCTGATTTTCGAATTGAAAATTCGTTTCTTTCAATGATTTTGCCATTGCCTAGTTGTTTTGTTCTTTTTCTAGTTTTCTTCGCTCGTCGCGTAGTTTATCGTTTTTTGAATAAGCAGAAATAATTTTCCTCACTAATTTATGACGAATTACATCACTCTCATTCAAATAAATCTGCTCAATACCATCTACACCGTCCAAAATTTTTAAGGCCTGTTTTAAACCCGATTTTTGACGTTTCGGTAAGTCAATTTGAGTAATATCCCCCGTAACAATACATTTTGCCAATTTCCCCATCCTCGTTAAGAACATTTTCATCTGTTCTTCAGTGGAATTCTGAGCCTCATCTAATATCACAAAAGCATTGTCCAAGGTTCTACCTCTCATAAATGCCAAAGGCGCAATTTCAATAATACGTTCCTCAATCAATAACTTCAATTTCTCACGTGGAATCATATCGAAAAGTGCATCATATAGCGGTTGCATATACGGATCTAGCTTTTCTTTCATGTCTCCAGGTAAAAAACCTAGATTCTCGCCGGCTTCAACAGCGGGTCGTGTCAAGATTATTTTACGTACTTGCTTTTCCTTTAAAGCCTTTACAGCAAGAGCTACGGCAGTATAGGTTTTCCCCGTTCCAGCAGGTCCAATCGCAAAAATCATATCACTTTTGATAGAAGCTTCTACCATTTTGTGCTGATTAGCCGTTCTCGCTTTAATAATTCGACCGTGGTTACCGTATACAATCACATTGTTGTCTGCAGCCAATATCGTATCTGCATCCTCTAAAATCAGACGTTCAATATTTTCTTCACTAATGGAATTGAATTTTTGATAATACTCAACAATTAACTCCATTTTCTTTTCGAAAACATCCAGAATTTCATCCTCTCCAATAACCTTCAATGTATGGCCCCTAGCCACTAATTTCAATTTTGGAAAAAAACTTTTAATCAAATTTAGCTTGGCATTATTAGAACCGTATATTTCTACCGGATTGATGCCTTCTAATGTAATTTTCAGCTCTGCCAAAGATCTTTTTGTTATTTTCGTTTATACCGAAACTTTCTATTCAAGTTAATGAAATTACCTGAACTTGAAGAGTTAAATCATTTTCCTATATTTTTTCCTTTTCTTTCACTATTTTGGAAATGGAAAAAAGTGTATTTTTATCGGCGCAAATTAAGAAAAATAGTTCGGACAAAACATAAATTACACAGATTATACAACCTATGCCTATAATCACATTAACGACCGATTACGGACATAAAGATTATTTTGTTGCGGCCATAAAAGGCAGCATCTTAAGCCAGGCTTCTGAAGTCCAGGTTGTAGACATATCACATACCATATCTCCATTCAATATTATTGAAGGAGCTTATATTCTAAAAAATGCCTATCATCACTTTCCTAAAGGCACTGTACATATCATAGATATTGATGCCTCTAGAATGGAAAACAATTCCCATATAGCTATGGAAATTAATGGACATTTTTTTATAGGTCCGAATAATGGTTTATTTTCTTTAATGTTTCCATCTACTAAACCGGATAAAATTGTGGTGCTGACCATTGAACAGCAGGCACAGGAAAATCTCATTTTTCCCATGTTAAACATTTTCACGACAGCTGCAGCTCACATCAGCCGTGGTGGAACTTTAGGGGTTATAGGTAGAAGCATCAAAGAATTTAAGGTAGCACGTGATACAGAAGTAAATATATCGGCAGACAATGGAACTATAACGGGAAAGGTAATTTATGTTGATCATTGTGGGAATGTGGTAACCAATATCACCAGGAAATTATTCAATGAAACAGCAAGGTCTAGAAAATTCATCATTGAATCTCCTAGATTTGGCCAAATTGAAAAAATTGACGACAATTACAACAGTGTTCCCGAAGGTGAAATTGTAGCCCTTTTTAATTCTGCTGATTATCTAGAAATAGCCATATCTAGATTCGATCACAATGAGCGAGGAGGTGCCTCTTTGATCTTTGGTTTGAAATTTAGAGATAATATTAAGATCAACTTTTCATGATCACACGATTAGTAAAATTGGAACTTACACCTGATAAGGCTAGTGAGTTCAAAAACATTTTTGACCAATTCAAGGATAGAATTATATCTCAAGATGGTTGCCACCATGTAGAATTATTACAAGATGAAAACAACCCTGCCCTATTTTTTACATACAGTATTTGGGAAAGTGAAGATCATCTAAATAGATACCGTAATTCGACTTTATTTGGTGAAGTTTGGCCAAAAACCAAATCCTTCTTTACAAATAGAGCGGAAGCTTGGTCTTTAACTAAAATTTCTACTGCAAAAGATTAAAACTATCATGCTAAGTTTAATAAAGAAAGAAATTAATGCCTTTTTCAGTTCACTGATAGGCTACCTAGTAGTTGTTGTCTTCCTGACTCTCTGTGGTCTTTTCCTATGGGTGTTCCCCGGAGACTATAATATTTTAGACTCAAACTATGCGGGTTTAGACAATCTATTCATTTTAGCTCCTTGGGTATTTATGTTCCTAATACCAGCTGTTACCATGCGTATCCTTGCTGATGAGGTTAAAACAGGTACTTTTGAGTTATTACTGACTAAACCATTGTCTGATTTTCAGATAGTATTTGCCAAATACATCTCGGCTATCGTAATTGTTGTTTTTGCAATAGTACCTACTATAGTGTACTATTACTCTATCTACCAATTAGGTCAACAATTAGGAAATATAGACCAGGGCGGAACCTTGGGTTCATATTTTGGTCTGATACTATTAGCGGCAAGTTACTGTGCAATTGGTATTTTCTGTTCATCTGTTACAGAAAACCAAATCGTATCTTTCATTTTCTCTTTAATTTTGTGCTTTATATTTTTCCTTGGATTTGATTCTATAGCCTCTTTAGGCTCTTATAATTTTGCCAATATAATGGAGCAATTTGGGATAAACATGCACTATAGAGCTATGAGTAGAGGGGTTATCGATTCTAGGGACTTGATCTATTTCCTAGGTTTAATAGGATTTTTCCTGAAGGCGACCCAATTAGTATTGAAAAGCAGAAAATGGTAACAAGTGATGAATAAGACAGATAAATATCAAGATATATTTAGGTTTCTAGCCTTTTGTGCCATTATTGTAATGGTTTACTTTATAAGTCAGTTTAAAGTTTTCAGATGGGATCTAACTAGTGAAAAAAGGTTTTCAATTTCGGAAACTACTAAAACACTTTTGAAAGAAATAGACGACATTGTCTATATAAAAGTTTACTTAGAAGGAAACGAATTACCTTCCGAATTCAATCAATTGAAAAGGGAAACTGCCATCTTATTAGATGAATTGAAATCCCAAAATTCTCATATCGAATATGAATTTATCAATCCATTAGAATCTGGAAATGAAAAATCCAAAAATGAGATCATGTCTCAATTGGCTAAAAAGGGACTTATTCCAACCACCATATTAATTCAAGAAGAAGATGGTGTTCAAGAAAAGGTAATAGTACCTGGAGCCCTATTATCCTATAGAGGAAAGGAAGTAGCCATTCAATTATTAAAAAGTAATATCGGGTCCAATCCAGAAGAAAATTTACGAGAATCTGTAAATGAGTTGGAATACGAATTCATGAATGCCATTCGTACAGCAAGTTCCTTTGTAAAACAAACCATAGCATTTATCACCGGGCATAATGAATTAGGAAAAGATGAAATTGAAGATTTCGCTATTGGATTAAATGAACATTATGTTATCAGTAGATTTGACCTTAGAGAAATACCTACAGATAGTATTACCGGAGAATTCCTTTTAGAGAAAAAATTAGCTTCTTTAAATAATTATCAGGCTATTATCATTGCGAAACCAAGAAGCTCCTATTCTGACTTGGATAAGTATTTTATCGATCAATACCTGATGCAAGGGGGGAAAATCTTATGGTTAATTGATGTCGTAAATGCGGAAATGGATAGTCTTAAAAATAGAATGGAGACTATAGCTTTCCCAATGAGGGATTTAGGTCTAGAGGATCAATTATTCAAATACGGTGTTAGAATAAATACCGATATCCTAACAGATATTACTTCTACGAAAATCCCAATAAACATAGCAGAGATAAACAACCAACCACAATGGCAGCTGATGCCTTGGTTTTTTTTCCCACTTATAATACCAGATAGTAAGCATGCCATTACCAATAATTTGGATGCCATACAGCTTGAATTCGCTTCAAGTATTGATACCATAAAGACCAAAGGGATTAAGAAAACAGTTCTTTTACAGACATCTCCTTACACAGGAAAAACAAATACGCCATCAAGAATCAGCCTTCAAAGTGCACTTAGTCAGCCTAAGAAAGAAAATTTCCAAGCAGGTAGACAAACAGTAGCCATGTTATTAGAAGGTAAATTCACCTCTCTATATAAAAATAGAATTAAACCCAATGAAGAATTGAGACTACCATTTATTGAAGATGGTAAAGCATCTCGAATGATTGTTGTTTCAGATGGGGATATTGTTCGTAATGCCATAAAGAAAGGAAAACCTTTACCTTTGGGATACAATCAATGGGAAAAAAGGCAATATGCGAATAAGAAATTCTTATTGAATGCTGTTGATTATTTATTGGAAGACAACGCAGTAATCAACCTGAGATCCAGGGAGCTTAAATTGAGACTGCTAGATAAAACAAAGGTAAATGAGGAATACAACTATTGGAAGGCATTTAATACAGTACTTCCAGTTGTTATCATTATTTTATTTGGAATAATAAGCATCTGGATGCGTAAAAGAAAATATGCAAACTAGCGTATCTTTGATTGTTATCCATTCCATTACCCTCAAGAAAAAAATATGAAAAAGAACCTATTATACTTATTTGCCCTAATCCTTTTAGGAATAGTTGTTTGGTATTATGCCAACGAAGGTGCAGTTATTAACGAGTCTAGGATAGACCGAAGAAACTTTAGCGTAGAAAACATATCAGAGGTTGATAAAATTGTTATCACATCAAAATCGCCATCTACTATTAGTTTAACTAAACAAGAGGATGGAACCTGGATGGTAGATGAGAAATTCCTTGCTCGTCAGAAAAACGTGGATTTATTACTTAAAACCATGGCTGGAATGGAGATCAAAAATCCGATCTCTAAGCTCATGGAACAACAAGTTATTAAGAAAATGGCGGTAAAATCTACTAAGGTAGAAGTATACAAAGATGGATCTATCGATAAAACCTTTTATGTAGGACACAATACTCCTGATAACCTAGGTTCCTATATGCTTTTAAAAGGTGCTACAAAACCTTATGCCTTACACCTACCAGGGCATACTGGCTATATTAGCTCTCGGTTTTACACCAACACTTACTTATGGAGAGATCGCTTAGTTTTCGACATTGATAATATTAATATCGAATCTGTAAGTATGAACTACGGACAAGGAGACAAACTAGGGTTTAGCATTGAAAAATCAGATGAAAACTATACGATGAAAAATCATCTGAACGAGAATATGGAATTTGATCCTATTAAATTACATGCTTATTTAGCTTCATTTAGAAATATCAGACATGAAGGATTCATTCTTCCTTCAGATCCTATCAACGGTGAAAAATTGGAGCAGCAGTTGCCCTTTTTCGATTTGGATATAAAGGAAAAGGGGAAAGCCCCTATTGCACTTAGGGCTTATTATAAAATGAACAAAATGTTGACTGAATCAAATATGCCATTTGTAGAACCAGATGGTGATAGAATGTATGCCAGAATAGAAGGAGAATACATCGTCATTCAGTATTTTAATTTCAATAAAATACTGAAAAGTAATACGGAATTTAAATAAACAAAAAAGCCTTGAAATTTAACTCAGGGCTTTTTTGTTTTATAGACTTAGGCGCTAGCTCCTAAAATTTAGTGCCTAGTGCCTGTAAGATTAAAACTGGTTGTACCATTAGTTGATTTTACTAGTAGGAAAAATAATCCCGAAGGGTAATTATTCAAATTGATTAATTCAGAGGCTGTTTCCATACTTTTAGTCCACAGAACTTGCCCTGATACATTTACCAAAGTTATTTCAACCTCGTTTATGTTATCATCTAATCTATTCAATAGATAATTTGAATTAGTTTGTTTGATAAGCTCAAAACCTTCGTTGCCAACCAATTCATCAACATCCAATACTAACTCTCCTACACTGCAATCAAACTCGTCAATGGAAGTATTTGAAAAAATACCCAGCTGGCCCATATCGTTAGCACCTGAAGCACAAATTCCATCATTAGCAGACTTCTTTCCTAAACTATGCATTCCAATTACAGTAGCATCGCCTACAATTCCTTCCGATGCACTTATCATTTCCCAGTTGGAATCAGATCCCACCTGAACAGGAGAATTTTCTTGAGTATTTCCGCCAGTTCCTAATTGTCCCATAACATTGTCACCCCAACCATATAGTGTACTATCGGTTTTTATACCAAAACCAAATATCGAACTGGCAGCTATTTTCGACCAGGTAGTATCTGTACCAATTTGTGTAGTGATATTAATATTAATGGTAGTTCCTTGTCCCGTTTGACCGTTTGCACTAAATCCCCAAGACCAAAGCGTTCCATCATTTTTTAAACCCAATGAAAATTCATATCCGGTACGCACATCGGACCATGTAGTATCTATTCCTGTTTGATAGGGCTCTAATCTTGTAACAGAAGTTCCGTTACCCAATTGACCTTTGTCGGCAGCACCCCACATCCAAAGAGATCCATTTGCTTTTATAGCACCGGAATGACGACCTCCAGCGTCCAGGCTAACCCATGTAGAATCTGTTCCGACTTGTGTAGGAACCAATACATCTAGTGTATTATTATTACCTACCTGTCCAAACGCACCCCAGCCCCAGCCCCATAGTGTACCATCCGTTTTTATTGCCAAACTATGCGCCAGTCCTGTAGCTATAATATCCCAATCCGTATCTAAACCTATTTGAGTTGGCACCAATTGGTCCATTGTATTACCCAATCCTAACTGACCAGAAGAATTTAGTCCCCATCCCCAAAGCGTTCCGTCTGTTTTAATAGCCAATACATGCATGGTTCCTGTACTTAGCTCAGTCCAATCTGTATCCTCTCCTAATTGAATAGGCGAATTGGATTGAGTTGTTGTTCCATTACCCAACTGTCCATTATCGTTGAATCCCCATGTCCAAAGTGTACCATCCGACTGAATCGCAGCAGAAAATTCCCCACCTGCATCAACCTTTGACCAAGAAACTTGTGCAAAACTTGTATTGTATGCAAGAAACAGAGAAAGGAGAGATAATTTAAAGATCTTCTTTTTCATACCTAAAATTAAAAATTATAATAATATCCTGATATTAAAACCATTACCTAAAACTACAAAAATGAAATTTAATAAAAGTATTAGAAGTCCTAATATTGATAGAACAAATTTGAGCACCCGATAAACTAAAAGTGAAAATTTAATGAACGCAGAAATGCAATTAGAAGTGGAAAGTGGCAAGAGATAAGAAAGAGCCTTAGCCGCTCGAGCGGAATCACAACCACTCCCCTTTATTTTTAATACAAAGATTGGCAATTATCCTACGCTGTTCAATTATATCGACATCTGGCAATTTTGTATAACGTTTTGAAGCCATATTCAATATCCTAGCTTTATCCCCTTTAGCAAACCTACGAATGGATTCCTCCGCTGAAGTTTTAATAATAGGTATAGAACGGAATAGGTTATCTTGCATAAGTGCTGTCAAAACCTCTGCATCCCAATTTGCATTTCCCTGTAATTTTTCCAAACGTAACAAAAGAGATTCCAGCACATAAATTTCAATCAAAATATCTGCAAAGGACATCAATACTTCTTGCTCCTCTTGAATTTCCATTTGTAACTCTTTGACAGCAGCACCAAAAACTATCAATGCAAGCTTTTTTAGGTTCGTTAGCTGCTCTCTTTCCTGAGAAAGAAAAGATTGATCGGTATTTCTTTTTGGAATTTTCATGAGCTCCTTCCCAGCCATTTCTGCTTCTTCCAAAAAAGGAATCTCTCCACGCATAACCCTCTTGAGCAACATCTGAACCGTCAACATTCTATTGATTTCGTTGGTTCCCTCGAAGATTCTATTAATACGGGAGTCTCGATAAGCCCTGGCCGCCGTTGCTTCTTCAGAGAATCCCATTCCTCCATGGATTTGAACATTCTCATCCACAATATAATCTAACATCTCGGAGGCATGCACTTTAATTATAGCACATTCTATTGCGAATTCTTCCAATGATTTAAGATGTGCTTTATGCGCTTCCATTCCATTTTTAACACTTTCCTCAAAAAAACAATCTATATCATATCCTGCTCTATAAATGGCACTTTCAGCTGCAAAAGCATAAGTATACATCTTTCCTAACTTGGACTGTATGGCTCCAAATTTCACTAAACTTTTTCCGAATTGTTTTCTTTCTATAGCATGATTCGTAGAAGATGCAATTGCTTCTTTTGCGCCCCCCAGAACAGCAGATCCTAATTTAATCCTACCAAGATTTAAAATGTTTACAGCAATCTTAAATCCCTTATTTCTTTTTCCTAATAAGTTTCCAACAGGCACCTTAGTCTTTGAGAAAAAAACTTGGCGCGTACTAGAGCCCTTAATCCCCATTTTCTTTTCTTCAGGATTTAATGTAATGTCTCCAAAATCTTTTTCAACAATAAATGCTGATAAATTCTTATCATCTTCAATTTTAGCGAATACAATAAATATTTCAGCAAATCCTGCATTTGTAATCCACATCTTCTGTCCAGTCAGCTCATAGTAGGTTCCATCATCAGACAATACCGCCTTAGTCTTTGCTGAATTAGCATCTGATCCTGAACCTGGTTCAGTAAGACAATAACTTGCAAACCATTCTCCTGAAGCAAGCTTTGGAAGATATTTTGATTTTTGTTCCTCATTACCAAAATACAAAATAGGTAAAGTCCCTATCCCTGTATGTGCAGCTAAAGCAACAGCAAAGGAGTTAGAACGTCCTATTTCTTCTGCCATCAATAAAGAAGTATTGAAATCTAAACCTAGACCTTCATATTCCTCTGGAACTGAGGATGCCAAAATCCCTAGATCTCCAGCCTTTTTCAATAATTGGGGTAATAATTCCGGATACTTCATTGAATCGATATCATTCCATCGTGGTTTGATTTCCGTTCGAATAAAATCGGAACATGTTTGTGCCATCATACGTTGCTCTTCTGTCCATTCTTCTGGAATGAATACATGTGAAGCTTTTGTGTGCTTAGTTAAAAAATCGCCTCCTTTTATCTCTGACATATCCAATAATTTAAATCCGTTTATAGCCTTTCAAAAATCCCTGCAGCCCCTTGTCCCGTTCCCACACACATGGTAACCATACCATATTGCTGTTTCCTTTTTTCAAGCTCATTCAAAACTTGAACAGTAAGTTTACAACCTGTACATCCCAGAGGGTGTCCTAAAGCAATGGCCCCTCCATTTACATTGACTAATTCAGGATTAAGCTTCAATTCATTGATTACAGCAAGAGACTGAGAGGCAAAGGCCTCATTCAGCTCAATTAGTGAAATACTTTCTAGACTTAATCCTGCTTTTTGTAGTGCTTTGGGTACTGCATGCATTGGCCCCATTCCCATATATCGAGGTTCTAAACCACTTACATGATAGGACATAAAACGCGCATCAGGAGTTAGATCATGTCTCTTAAGAAATTCTTCTGAAACTACCATTACAAACGCTGCTCCATCGGATGTTTGAGAGGCATTCCCGGCAGTAACAGTTCCATTAGCTGAGAATACAGGTCTTAACCTTGCCAGAGCCTCTAAACTAGTGTCTTTTCTGGGTCCTTCGTCTTGATTAACGGAATAAGTTTTCTCTTGTCGCTGCTCATTCTTATCTAAATAAACCTCCGTAATATTAATTGGAATGATATCCTGATCAAATCTTCCAGATTTTTGTGCAGCGAGTGCTTTTTGATGTGAATGATAGGCAAACTCATCTTGCGCTTGACGTTCAATAAGGTATTTCTGTGCCACAGCTTCCGCAGTATTCCCCATTCCCCAATACCAATCTGGATTTGTTTTGGAAACAGAATAATTTGGAACAATTCGCCATCCCCCAAATGGAATAGGAGACATTGTTTCAACTCCTCCGGCAATGATGCAATCTCCCATTCCGGCCTGAATTTTTGCAGCAGCAATAGCAATGGTTTCTAATCCGGAAGAGCAATATCTATTAACAGTCATTCCAGGAACCTTCACGGTATCGAGCCCCATCATCGATATCATTCTACCTACATTTAATCCCTGTTCAGCTTCCGGTGTAGCATTCCCTACAATACAGTCATCTATTTCTTCTTTAGGAATATTGGGGTATTTCTTCATTAATCCTCGAATAACCTGAGCTGCCAAATCATCTGGACGTAAAAAACTAAACATTCCTCTAGGAGCTTTTCCCACTGCAGATCTATAACCGTTTAATATGTATACATTCATAGCTTAATTTCTTAGTGGTTTACCGGTATTCAACATATGTTCTATTCTCTGTAGGGTCTTTTCCTCTCCTAAAAGAGACAAAAATGTTTCTCGTTCCAAATCCAATAAGTACTGTTCAGATACCAATGTTGGTTTAGACAAATCTCCACCACAAATGGTATATGCCAGTTTTTCGGCAATTAATTTGTCGTGAGCTGAAATGTAATTAGTAAACTCCATGGAATCTGCTCCTACCATAAACAATCCGAGTGCTTGTCTTCCGAGGGCTAAGATATTTTTTGATTTCACCGGTGGAACATAACTAGAAGCTAATCCGAGTGCAATATCTTTTGCTTGAGGTATCAAGAAATCGGATTGAAGAGAATAACTGTCTCTACCTTTTTTTAGATAACCCATATCCATCCCTTCTTTGGCCGAAGTAGCTACTTTGGCCATAGCAATCTGTAGGTATTTATCTTTTAATTGAGGTAATTGAATATCTCCAGAATAGTAGGCATCAGATGCAACCTTAGCCAATTCCTTCGTTCCTCCTCCACCGGGTATTAAACCAACTCCTACTTCCACTAGTCCGATATAAGACTCTGAACTTGCATGCACCCTATCTCCGTGTAAAATAATTTCAGTTCCTCCTCCAAAACACATTCCATGAGGGACAATTACGGTAGGGATACTGCTATATCTCAACCGCATTGTTGTTTGTTGAAAAACCCTTACAGCGAAATCCAACTCGTCCCAATCTTGTTCCAATGCTAACATAAACACCATAGCCAAATTAGCACCCACAGAAAAATTCTGACCTTGATTTGCTATAATTAAAGCCTTGTGTTTACTTTCCGCTAAATCAATCCCCATATTTATACCTTCCAAAACTTCCGCTCCAAGGGTATTCATTTTACTATGAAAAGCACAATTCAGTACACCATCGCCTAAATCATAAATTGAACAATCGTCATTTTTCCAAAGTATAGATGAACCATGTTCATTTAAATTGAAATACAATTGATGTCTAGGTACATCTAAAAATTCCTTTTGAATACAAGAGTATTGCTGTTTTTGATTCCCTTCTGTTTGGTAAAAAGCAGATTTCCCTTGCTCTGCCATTTCGAGAATCCAATCAGCAACAGGTATATCCAGTACTTTCATTCCGGAAATCACTGTTTGTAATCCTATAGCATCCCACATCTCAAAAGGCCCTAACTCCCATCCAAACCCAGTTTTTAGAGCGTCGTCCACTTTATAAATATCATCTGCTATTTCAGGAATTTTATCCGCTACAAAGGCAAATGTTCCATACAACATTTCTCGATAGAAGTCACCGATAGGTCCCGACATAGCAACTAAATAAGGCAGTCGCTCCTTTAAATTTTTAATTTGATATGCCCCACCGAGATCTTCATTTTTTTCCTTGGTCCAATCAATTAATTCTTCCGTTCTGGGGTCGTAATATTTTCGGACCGTTTTCCCTTCAGTATTTTTAATCTTCTGATAAAAACCATGACCAACTTTATCACCAATTCTTCCATCAGCAACCATTTTCCTAACAAATGCCGGAACTTCATAATGACCTATAAAATTATCATTGGGACAGGTTTGCTTAAGATAATCTGAAACCATTACCAAGGTATCCAATCCAACTAAATCACAGGTCTTAAAGGTTGCCGTCTTAGGTCTACCTATCAAACTACCTGTAAGTACATCGATATCCGCGATGGAAAATTCACTTTTATCCCACAATTGGAAGATTTGCATGATGGCGCCTACACCTACCCTATTAGCAATAAATGCCGGTGTATCTTTACACAAAACTGTTCTTTTTCCCAATCTACGCTCTCCAAACTCCATTAAGAATTGTATCACGCTCTCATCGGTTTCCGAGCCTGGAATAATTTCCAGCAATTTTAAATACCTCGGTGGATTGAAGAAATGTGTACCACAAAATCTATGGCGTAAAGCCGCAGGAAACAACTCAGAAAGTGTATTAATGGATATTCCAGAGGTATTTGAAGAGAATATTACTTTGTCCGATAAATAGGGTAAAACCTTTTCATACAGTGCTAACTTAATTTGAGGATTTTCAACAACCGCCTCAATAACCCAATCTGCATCTTTTAATAAAGATAAATCATGCTCAAAACTACCGATGGCTATATTTTGAATAAAGTCCTTAGAAAAAGAAGGAGCTGGCTTCATCTTAAGACACTTTTTTAATGCCTCTCTGGCCAACTTATTAGGATCTGATTCATCAACAACTCTATCAAAAAGAACCACATGCAAACCCGCATTAGCCATTAAACAGGCCAGTTGAGCCCCCATAACACCGGCCCCAAGAACTGCAACTTTTTTAATTTCTAATTTCATTTTGATTTGTTTTTTTGAATCGAATTAACTTTGTCAAAAACTACCCCCATTACCTCAAAGAAAGTATCCATCTTTTCAATACCTATCTCCTTATAAATCATTTCGTTGAATTTCTTAACCTCAATAGCTGCTTCCTTCCTCTTCTCTAAACCAAATGGAGTTAGTGATATACGTACCTTTCTCCTATCTACTGAATCCGTTACTTTATTAATTAAGCCCAATTCATCCATCCGCTTCAAAGTCCTTGTCAAACTTCTTGCTTCCATCCCCATTGCTGGACCTAATTGGGTAGAAAGGACACCTTCCTTACCTATATTTAATAGCGTAAAAGCTAAGGACGTTGTTACGCCATAGGTCTTAGCTTTTTCATTGTACATCCTGGAAATCGCATGCCATGCAGATCGAATTTGTGAATCTATATCGTAACGAATATTATTTTCTACCATGACTCATTTTATTATTTATGCTCTCCTTCTAATATACATAAATTTTATTATGCATGCATACATTAATGATTGATTTTTTGTATTAAAATAAAAAAAGTCCACTTCAAAAATGAAGGACTCTTGTACTAGCTAATCAAATTCCATTAATAAAGTAGAGTATGGTAAAATTTACCCTTTGCTATCTGCGAAAAACAAAAAACAGGTATTTCATTGAAATACCTGTTTTCTATTTATATTTTGGACAACTACATTCCGTTTGCCAACTTGTTTTACAAAAGGTTAAATTTTATCCTAAATAAAATCAAAATACCTTTCTGAAAAATAGGCCGTAATTTTCGACAACATCATAATCCTCACCTCTTTCACGTAAATTAACAGCTAATCCAAATTGATTATTTTTATAATCCAACCCTGCGCGTAATCGCTGTACACTATCCAAATGAATATCCTTATTAATTAAAGAATTTACTTCTAACGACGAATAGACCTTCCAATTTTCATTGATCTCCGGATAATACCTTATTACTGAAAAAGACCCATACCTATATTCATCAATCCTCTCAACCGCTAATAAAGTATATACCAATAAACGTTTATCAATTTTCAAATAGCTCAACCCAAAAAGACCACTTGCACCTTGCGTACTAGTGATCCGACTTGCCACGGTACTCCCTAAGCCAATCTTTGTTTTATAATTAAAAAATACCACAGTACTCATCGTTGCGGTATTTTCATGACTAATTGTGGCTCGCGTTTGATTGTATGCTACATATTTAAAACTTGAATCACCAAAATTTTCCAAAAACTGAATATCTACAAATACATTTTCTGATCCCACCATTACTTCTATACTTTGAGCAACAGCCATCCTTGTTATAAATACACCTAATATTATAATAAAAATTCGTAACATACTGTCTTGTATTGTATTAACAATATAAATATACAACAAATTCACAGTAAAAAGGGCAAGATTAGGTATCAAATACAAGCGTATAAGAGCTAGGACTTATCCAAGCACAATGACCTATTGGGGTAGTTTTATATAATTTAAATGATCTTTTCGCCTATCACTCATAAACCAAATACCTACTTCTCAAAACGATAAACCGCTTCAAATCCTCTTTCCAGGAAGCTCTTATTTCTTCAACACTCAAACCATTTTCTAACTGCTTTCGCAATTCATTGGTTCCAGCTAATTTTTCAAAAAAGGAATTAAAGAAGTCCTTTGGTTGTTGCTTATAAGCGGAAATCAACCAATCCAAATTTAGTGACTGCATAGTGCTACCCTCTCGCAAATCAGCACCAAAACAAGGTTTATTTTCATGCTTAGGGTATTTAGAGCCAGGACCGGATTTGGGTATAAAAGAAAAATCTCCTTTCAGATAAGGTGCGCCAAATACCTGAAAGGGAAATGCAGTACCTCTTCCTACACTCACTGTAGTACCTTCAAAAAAGCACAAAGAAGGGTATAATCGTATCGAGCGATAATTGGGTAAATTTGGGGATGGTTTTACCGGTAATTCGTAGCGCATCGTTCGTTTGTAATTTTTACAGGGCTGAATGGTCAAATCGCATTGTATGCCACCCTTCAACCATCCTTCACCATTAATCATCTGTGCATACTCCCCTACTGTCATTCCATAAACAACTGGAACTGGATGCATTCCTACAAAAGATTTAAACGCAGTATCCAATACCGGGCCATCAACATAATCTCCATTTGGATTGGGTCGGTCCAACACCAAAACCGGAATATCTAACTCTGCACAAGCTTCCATTAAATAGTGAAGTGTTGATATATAGGTATAAAAACGAACGCCTACATCTTGAATATCGTAAATAACAAGGTCTATACCTTTTAAAATTTCAGGTGATGGTTTTTTATTTTTCCCATATAAAGATACTATTGGAATGCCTGTTTTTTCATCTATCTCATTGTTTATATGTTCTCCCGCATCTGCATTTGATCTAAACCCATGCTCCGGAGCAAAAATTTTCACCAAATCTACTCCGTAAGATCGTAATGAATCTACGAGATGAACATTACCAATACGGCTACTCTTATTAGCAACTAAAGCAACCCTTTTATCCAATAATCTTGGGCCATATTCCTGAATAGATTCCGCACCTGTTAGAATCTGTTCAACTTGATTTTTATCCTTTTTTGTTTTTTCTGGTATACAAGCGAAAGCCTGACCGGATAAAATAAGGACTATGCAATAGATTTTAATATCTTTGAGAGCCTGAATAAGGTAAGTAGGCATAAATTCTATACGAGTAAAGGTATTTAAATACATCTAGAGCTTAACAATTAATTGAACTAAGGCTAAAAATTTGAACTTTCCATTTTTCATATCGAAGCGTATCATCCGTGAAAGGTTGAGTAAAGATAGCATTTCAAAACCAATAATAACGGTTTCAATTAGCTCTATAGCTATTGGAATAGTTGTCATGATTATTGCCATTGCAAGTGGATACGGCTTGCAAAAGGAAATAAGAAATAAGATGATTGCCATCTCTGGTCATGTTCAACTAAGTCGATATGATCTCAATGAATCCTACGATTTTTCTCCAATAAGTCTATCTGACTCTTTCATTTTTGAACTGAAGAAAAAACCCGAATTTATTCATGTTCAAAAATCAGGATATAAAACTGGTATAGCCAAGAATGGTATCGACTTTAGTGGTGTCATTCTTAAAGGAATGGAAGGTCCTGACTCCTGGCAATTTATTGAGCCATTTTTATCGGAGGGTGTCGTCCCGAATTTAAAGGGAAAAAAACCAAGTAAGGAAGTGGTAATTTCATCCACTTTGGCTCGTCAAATGAACTATGAAGTAGGGGATAAAATTAATCTTTACTTTATCAATGAAGGGAACGGAAACAGTAGAGTCAAGAAATATACTATTTCCGGTTTATATGAAATGGGGGTAGATACCGACAAAATGTTTATTTTCTGTGACCTCCGTCAAATTCAAAACTTAAACAATTGGAAGGACAATGAATATGCCTTTCTTGAGGTCTATATCGACGATTATAAAAATTTGGATGCAAGAACAGTTGAGTTAGCAGAAATAAGTCCATTTTATATACAATCAAAATCTGTTAAAGAACTCTATCCAGATATATTTTTATGGACCGAAATGTTCGATACAAATATTTATATCCTGCTTGTTATAATATCCATGGTGGCCTCAATCAATATGATATCTGCACTACTTATCACCATACTAGAACGTACACAAATGGTAGGAGTGCTTAAATCAATTGGACAGGATGATTGGGGTATACGAAAAATATTTATTTACAATGCATTTTATTTAATTCTAAGGGGATTGTTTTGGGGGAATATTATCGGAATAGGTATCTGTCTTATACAATATCACTGGCATATTATTCCATTAGACCCAAGTACCTATTATGTTTCTTATGTCCCTGTTTCTATAGGTATCCTAGAAATACTACTCTTAAATATAGGTACACTATTAGTTTGTGCTTTTATATTAATTGGTCCTTCCTACTTTATTAAATACATACACCCGATTAAGGCTTTAAAATTTGAATAAAAGATGCCCATAACAACCGATCAAATGGGAAGGGAAATATCCTTCAAGACAACCGAACGTATTATTTCCTTGGTTCCCTCCCAAACCGAGTTACTGGTCGATTTGGGATTAAAAAATCAATTGATTGGGGTTACTAAATACTGTGTTCATCCAAAAAACATCCGAAAGGAAATCGAAACTATTGGTGGAACCAAAGCACTCGATCTAGATAAAATTAGAGCCTTAAAACCGGACCTTATAATAGCCAATAAAGAAGAAAATCAACAAGATCAAATTGAATCACTGGCTTTAGAATTCCCAGTGTGGATAAGTGATATTAACAATCTCGATTCTGCATGGGACATGATTGATCGAATTGCTGACCTGCTGAATAAAAAGGAAATTGCAGATCAGTTAATTATTGAATGTAAAGAAAAATGGGAGACCATTTATTCTGGTACAATAAGGGGTACTTGCCTCTATTTTATTTGGCAGAAGCCCTATATGTTAGCTGGTAAGGACACCTTTATTGATAATGTAATTAGTCATATTGGTCTGGAGAACCTTGCTCATCAATTTGAAGGTAGATACCCTGAAATAAGCCAAGAAACAATTAAGGAATTGAATCCAGATTATATTTTTCTTTCATCAGAACCCTACCCATTTAAAGAAAAGAACCTAAAGCAGATGGAAAAAATTGTCCTTGATTCGACCGTTCATTTGGTAGATGGCGAATTCTTCTCTTGGTATGGGTCTAGGCTATTACCGGCGGCAGAATATTTCTCCAAGCTAAAAAACACCTTAAACATATAAGCATAAAAAAGCTCCAACGAAACAAATCATTGGAGCTTTTATTTATATACGTAATGAATTTCTAAAACAAAGAATTCAATATTGATTCCAAACTATGCCCTTCAGCTTCTGCTTTATAATTTCGTAAAACACGGTGTCTTAATATAGATAAAGCTACAGCTTGTACATCTTCAATATCCGGTGAATATTTACCTTTAATAGCAGCATAGGTCTTAGCTCCTAATACCAAATATTGTGATGCTCTAGGCCCAGCACCCCACGTGATGTATTTATTCACAATTTCCGGTGAATCTGGCATTCCTGGCCTCGTTTGAGAGGCTAAGCGAACGGCATACTTTAATACGTTATCTGCTATAGGCATTCTTCGTATTAAGGTTTGAATCTCCAAAATTTCATCAGATGAAATTACCTGATTCAATGTCACCTGTCTATCGGAAGTCGTATTTTTTACAATTTCTACCTCTTCATCGTAACTAGGGTATTCCACTTGTATCTGGAACATAAATCTGTCCAGCTGAGCTTCTGGCAATGGATAAGTTCCTTCTTGTTCTATAGGATTCTGAGTAGCCAGTACAAAAAATGGTTTTCCAAGATGGTAGGTCTTACCCGCCATAGTCACCGATTTCTCCTGCATTGCTTCCAAAAGGGCTGACTGTGTTTTAGGAGGTGTTCTATTTATCTCATCAGCCAAAATAATATTGGCAAATAAAGGACCCTTAACAAATTTAAATTGTTTGTTTTGATCCAATATCTCAGTACCTATGATATCACTAGGCATCAAATCTGGTGTAAACTGAATTCTATTAAAACTTAAGCCCAAAGCCTGTGACAACGTATTAACCAATAAAGTCTTAGCCAAACCAGGAACACCAACCAATAAACAGTGACCATTGCTGAAAATTGATATTATTAACTCCTCAACAACTGTATCCTGACCAACAATTACTTTTGAAATTTCATTTCGTAATAGTTGATATTTTATTCCAAGGTTATCTATGGATTGTGCATCTAACGATTGTGACATCCTATATTATTTTGTCCAATTATAATTAAAATTCAAAGATTTAAAATCTTCAGATATTTTAATATATGTTTCTTTTATCATATCATTTGCCCAATTTTCCATGACTCTTGACTGCTTATCATTCAAAGCCATACCTTGAATTCGTTGATAGTCGTCCTTTAAATTAGCAAGATGTTTTTCCTTTCTATTTTTAATGTATAAGATTCTGTAAGCCTCTTTACCGTCTGGCATTTTTATGTACAAAGGAGCAGAAATTTCATCCATTTCCAGGTCCTCAATAGCAGTACTAAGCGTACGCTCCATTTTTTCTAATTCAAAAAATGTACTACCTATTTGGTCATTAATTAAGATTCCACCGTTATTTTTAGTCTTTTCATCATCTGAAAATTTTCTGGCAGCCTCAGCAAAAGTAATATCTTCATCTAGAATGATATTCTTCAAACTATCTAGAAAATTTCTTGTTTCGATAAGATCATCTTGACCGATTTTCGGTGAGATCAAAATATGGCGTAAATCAACCTGTTCACCACTTCTGGCAACCAATTGTACAATGTGATATCCATATTCAGTTTTGAAAACTTCTGAGATTTCATTGACCTTCAAGCTAAACATTACACTTTCAAATTCCTTTACGAACATCCCTCTTTTTACACCGCGGTATAATCCTCCATTTCTAGAAGAACCTGGATCTTCAGAATATAAAATAGCAAGTGTCTCGAAACTTTCTCCATTTAAAACACGTGATTTTAAAGCTTTCAATTTCTGTTTAGTTTCCTTTACAGCAACAATGTTCGGAGGAGGAAATCTCAAAATTTGACCAATCTCAACCTGATCATTTATCATTGGTAAACTATCCTTTGGAATCCCATAGAAAAACTTATTGATCTCTGCAGGAGTAATAGCAATTCCCTCCATTACTGCCCATTTAGCTCTTTGAGTCTTCATTTGGTCTTTTAAAGGACCACGCATTTCTTCCTTTATTTCAGAAACGCTCTTTTTAAAGTAAGCCTCTAATTCATCTTTACCACCAATTTGCTGTTCAAAATAGCGTAACCTACTATCCACCTCATTATCGATCTCAAATTCATCAATCTCAATACTATCAACATCCGCTTTATGAATCAATAGTTTTTGAACTAAAAGATCTTCCAAAACCTTAGTTTTCAACTCTGAAGTAAGCTCGATACCTTGTGTTTGATATTGCATCATTTGCTGTTCAAAGTCGGATAGAAAAATCGCATTTTTCCCTACTACAGCAATTACTTCATCAATCACTGTTTTTTGTGCATTCGCACTAAAAAAACTGATAAAGCCCAATAAATACAATAGATTTTTAGTCCACGTTATTTTCATAATACAATTCAAATTTGTCTTCTTTCAATGCTCTTTGGAATAATTCCTCTTCCAACCTATTGGTGATAACCAATTTTCTTTGGTGTAAAATTAAACTCCTAACTCGATCTTTCACAAAAGCTAAAGGTGAAATTTCGTCTTTTATTGCGTAATCAACTATTTTTAACAGATACAAATCATTCATATCCTCAAATTGAAGTACACCCTTTTCCTCTAATATTAGGTTTCGCTTAAACTCTTTAATAGGCAATTGCTCTACAATATCACTTAAAGCAGTCCATTTATCATCTTTAAAATAATGTCTTCTGGAAAACTGAAGACTATATTCTTCCAACCATTCTATATCTTCTGGTTCACCAACTTCAAGTCTTTCAATCAGCTCATCCAATTTTGGCGCCATCTTACTAACCTTAATATAACGCAGCCTCACAATGGATTCTCTAAGGGTAAAGTGAGATAAATTAACCTTATAATAATCCTCCAATTGATCACCGGTCACTAAGGTATCTAAATTTTGCTTTACATACGAATTGATATAACGTTGCTTTAATAAAGATCTACGGTAATGTTCTACTAGGTGATCTATCTCTTCTTCTGAGTCCTTCTGATTAAAGATTGCCTGTTCAATTAGGATTTCTTCTCTGGCCCAATTATCAATATATCTTTTTACAAATAAAAGGCTATCCTTTCTTGATAATCCACTCGGAATAACACCAATTAAATCAGTTTTTTTCAGGTACTGACTTCCGGCTCTAGCGACAATCAGCTCATCATTTACACCAGTAGGTGAACACGATGAGCTGATAAAACTTATGAGTATAACAAATATACCCAATCGAAATTGGATGTTATAGAATGATTTTATTCTTTCATGATAACCAACCATTTGTCGATTTAGGTAATGTTACAAATTATATTTTCCTGCTTTTACAGCCTCAAATATAGAGTTGTTTATCTGAATAGAATGATTCTCCTTCAAAACTTTCAACCATTCCATTTCAAGATACTTTTGGTAATCAGATATTACCAATCCTCTAATATTTGAAAATTCTTTAAATTCTGGTCCTAATACATTGTTCACAAAAACAAAAGAAACACGGTCTGAACTTTCCTTACTGAAAGCTGAAACTCCTTCCTTCCATTCAACAGTATTCATCATATCATGGTCACCTTTTTCATACAAACCAGTTTCGAAAGTAAAATTAAGGCTTGATTTTTTGTTCAATTTCTCAGCAACCCAGTCCCCAGATTTTCCTTTCTTAATGTATTTAGCTGCCTTTTTTGCAAGTTTTTCATTAGCACATGTATAGATTCCTGCATCTAACCTATCCCCATACATATACTGATCCTTATTGCTTTCGTAAAAATTCTGTAGACCTGTAGTGTCATTTGAAGCCTTGTCCCAAACCAATTTCTTAGAAATCTCATATAAAAGCATTCCATCATGATACTCCTGAAGTAACATTCTAAAATCTAAATACTTATTCTCAAGAATATTATTTTCATAAGCCATTACTTGACGATCTACAAATCCTTCCAAAGCATTATTAATATATTTTTGCTTATCACGAGTAGATGTAAACTCCTTCATTTTCGATCTTAAAAAGGCTATAAAATCCTTTTGGCTATATTTTAATGAAGCGAAACTAATTAAATCCTTTTGGTAATACCTTGTACCCTTCTCAAAATTCCAGTCTTGATTCAAAAAGCCTTTCTGAAGTACAAGCTTTTTCACTTTATCAAAATTTCTCTTGTTTAAAGTGTAGTTATATTCCTTTCTTAATTTGTCAACGAAAACCTTTTGTTTTTTATACGCACGGTCATTACGTTGTAATTTCTTTCTAAGTTTTGCCTTTTCATCATCAAATGATTTAATATGCTCTCTATCCAATAATTTGATGATATGCCAACCGTAAGAAGATTTTATAGGACTTGAAACAGAATTGATTTCTTTTAATGAAAAAGAAGCTACTTCAAATTCTTTAACCATTTTATTCGTTCCGAACCAAGGTAAAGCACCCCCCTCTCGAGCAGTTTGCTTATCTTCTGAATAGCTCTTTGCCAATTCTGCAAAATCTTCACCTGCCAATACTTTAGCATGAAGTTCAACTATCTTTTTCTTAATTTCCTCAGGTGAATTAGTACGAGTATCTTCCTTACCATGTTTTAACATGATATGAGCTACTTTTACTCTACCTGGGTTAGTTCTTTTATCATCTATTTGTAGAATGTGATAACCAAAGCTAGTACGGATAGGTTTAGAAAATTGCCCAACCGGAGTGTTATACGCAGCAGTTTCAAAAGGATACACCATGCTCAAGGCAGAAAAATATCCTAAATCACCCTTATTCTGCTTAACACTTGGATCCTCAGAAAATGCAATAGCCATATCTTCAAAGCTAGATCCATTTTGAAGCTTACCATATACCATCATGACTTTATTAAAAGCCTTCAAGGTATCTTCTGGAGATGCTTCTTGACCTACTTTGATTAGTAAATGACTTGCACGAACTTCATATTTCATTCGTTCGTAAGCCTCCATAAGAAGATTGGCTTCCACCTCTCTATCTTCCAGGTATGGTTTCGATAACTGATGTCTATACCCTTTTAATTCTGCGGTAAAAACATTAGTTGTATCCAATCCACTAGCTTGTGCATCTAATACCTTTAATTTAAAATTAACAAATAGATCCATGTATTCATCCATACTTTTAGGATCCAATTGCTGGGCCAAATCTCTATTTTTATTATAGACGTGTAAAAATTCTTCTACTGAATAATTATTTTCATCTATAGTTAAAATTGCATCATTTTTATCCTGAGCTTGTACAAACAAACCTGCACAAGCAAAGGTCAACGATAATAGTATCTTCTTCATCAATTAATAATTTTATCTTGAATAATTAGGTGACTCACGTGTAATAGTAACGTCATGTGGGTGACTTTCGTTTATACCTGCCGTCGTAATTCGAACAAATTTGGCAGTTTTTAATGTTTTTATATCAGCAGCTCCATTATAACCCATACTTGCTCTTAATCCACCAATGAATTGATACATTACTTCACTTAGCATCCCCTTATAAGCAACTCTACCAACAATTCCTTCAGGAACTAACTTTTTCACATCATCCTCTACATCCTGGAAATATCTATCTTTCGATCCAGCTTTCATTGCATCGATCGATCCCATTCCCCTGTAAGATTTGAATTTTCTTCCTTCAAAAATAATGGTTTCACCAGGTGCTTCGTCAGTTCCTGCAAGCAGAGAACCAAGCATTACAGAATCAGCTCCAGCTGCAAGTGCCTTCGCAATATCTCCAGTAAATCGTATTCCACCATCGGCAATAACTGGTACTCCACTTCCTTCAATTGCTTTAGCAGCCATCATAACTGCTGTAAATTGAGGTACACCAACACCAGCAATTACACGTGTAGTACAAATAGATCCAGGACCAATACCAACTTTTACAGCATCAGCTCCAGCTTCTACCAAATATTTAGCAGCTTCTGCAGTAGCAACATTTCCAACTACAACATCGATATCTGGAAACTTGTCTTTAATCTTTTTAAGTACACTCACCACACCTTTTGTGTGTCCATGTGCTGTATCCAACACTACAGCATCCACTCCTGCTGCTCGTAGTGCTTCAACTCTTAACAAAACATCACTAGTAACTCCAATAGCAGCAGCAACACGTAATCTTCCATAAGAATCTTTACAAGCCATTGGTTGCTCTTTGATCTTAATAATATCTCTGAAAGTTATCAGACCTACTAACTTATTATTACGATCTATTACTGGTAATTTTTCTATTTTATATTCTTGCAAAATCACCTCTGCTTCTTTTAATGAAGTAGATTCTGAAGTAGTTACCAAATTTTCAGAAGTCATAACTTCTGAAATTGGTCTTTCTATTTCCTTTTCAAAACGTAAATCTCTGTTGGTTACTATACCAATAAGTGTCTTGTTAGAATTTACAATAGGAATACCCCCTATTTTGTTTTCTTGCATCATACGTTTGGCATCACCAACATTTGAATCAACACTTAATGTAACAGGATCCAGGATCATTCCACTTTCCGATCTTTTTACCTTTCTTACCTCAATTGCTTGTTTCTCAATTGACATATTTTTATGCAAAACAGCAATTCCACCTTCTCTGGCAATTGAAATAGCCAAATCAGATTCTGAAACAGTATCCATAGCAGCTGCTATGATAGGAACATTCAAACGAATATTTCTAGAAAACTGGGTTGTGATATTTACGTCTCGAGGTAATACTTCTGAATAAGAAGGGACTAGAAGAACATCATCGTAGGTAAGACCTTCCTCTATAAAACGGTCAGCAAAATTGGATTTCATATTGTGCAATTATTTTGAGTGAATTGCAGGCAAATATACTGAAAGTACTTGAATTCCACTAATTCATTTTTACCGAAGTATACTTCCAATGAAAAATAATTACAATTTCAGTTTTCTCAAAAATCTTCTTTCAAAATATGATATCCATTTATTGTCAGCTGACAACTGTCACCTTCAGACCAAACAGTATCGTTTGGCACATGAGCAATCAATCTATTTCCAATACCTTCCAGCTCTACAACACTAAATGACCTTTTGAAAATAATTTGTTTGATTTTGAAATTTTTTTCTGTCGTACTCTTAGGTAGCAATGAGATATTTTCAGGCCTTATAGCAAGTTGTAAAGTGCCGCTTTCCTGGTACTTTTTTGAACAATGAATAACACTATCATTTATTTCAAATCCATTTTTATTAAAATTACCTTCTAATATATTAACATCTCCTACAAACTGCGCAACAAAATCATTTTTAGGAGTATTGTATAAATCTATAATACTTCCTTCTTGAACTATTTCTCCATTATGTAGAATCATAGCCTTATTGGCTAAAACTAATGCATCTTCTATATCATGACTTACCATAATAACGGATAGATTTCTCCCTTTGAGCATTCTCTTAAGCTCTAGCCTTAAATTTTCCCGAAGAATTGAATCGATATTTGAAAATGGTTCGTCCAATAACAATATTTCCGGATCTGGAGCCAAGGCTCTTGCGAGTGCAACTCTCTGTTTTTGCCCTCCAGAAATTTGATGAGGATATACCTCTTCCAAGCCTTGAAGTTCACACATTTCAACTAACTCATTGACCTTTGATTTAAAATTGGCATTCGAACGAATTCCATAGGCTATATTATCGAAAACCGTCATATGTGGGAATAAGGCATAATCTTGGAAAAACATGCCTACCTTCCTTTTATGTGGAACCAATTTTTGAATTTCCTTATTTTTTAGAATTACTTTTCCTGAATCTGAAGTTTCAAAGCCAGCAATTATCCTAAGTAAAGTGGACTTTCCACAGCCACTTTCCCCCATCAAAGCAACAATCTCCCCCTTATTCATATTAAAACTAATTTTGGACAAAACTTCTTTTTTGCCAAATAGTTTACTTATCTCAGCTACTTTGAAATGCATCATTTCTCTTTGGTTAAAAAATGAATTAATATAAGAGGTAATAATCCTATTAATACTATAATCACAGATGGTAGAGCGGATTGATATACTGCTCCATCCGTTTGCATTAACATATAGGATCTAATTGCCAGTGTTTCAAAATTAAAAGATTGAAACATCATAGTTAAAGGTAATTCCTTTGATACATCTACGAATATCAGCAATGATGCACTAAACAGAGCAGGTTTCAATAATTTCATTTCTATATCCCACAGACTTCTCCAAAAAGGTTTTGACAAAGACCTTGCTGCCTCATGAAGGTTTAATGGAATCTTTTGTAATGAACTTCTTAATCCATTAAAAGATACCGCCTGAAACCTAACAACATAAGCGAAGGCTAAAAAATAGATTAAATACTTAAAGATATCTGGAACCCAATTTTTCAAAAAAGAAAGTGGTCCCAATATCCCTATGGCTATAACTACTCCTGGAAGAGCATAACCGATAGTTGTTGATTTAGATAAAAATTTCATCCAAAACTTTGGAAAAAACCGAATGGATAAACTAAACACCAATCCACTAAATAAACAAAAAACGATCGCCATTAATGCCAATTTGAATGTGTTTAATATCAATTGGATAAAATCTGTATCAAATACATCTTGATAATAATCGGCTGCCCAAGTTAGTAATTGGGAAAATGGAAACAAAAACCCAATGCAAATGGGAAGTAGATGAATAAAAATAGCAAATACTTGCCCCCATGACCTCAAGGTAACCACATTCTGATTTGACGGTTTCCCTTGAATTGTAGCAAATGATTTCTTCCTAACAAAAATGTATTCTAAAAGGTAAATGGAACATACCACTAATAACAACACCATACTGATATTAATTGCAGATGCACCATTTATAGGGGACCATAATCGTATAATTTCTGTAGTATAAGTTGGAATTCCATAATAGCTTACCGCTCCAAAGTTGTTTAAAACCTCCATCATTACTAATACTAATCCAGAAACCATGGCAGGAATCGACAAGGGTAATATGACTTTTTTGAATGCCAAAAGTTTTGAACTCCCAAGGGACTGAGCTGCCTCTATCAAACTAAATGTATTGTATCGCAAACTATTCCTCAATAAAATAAATAAATAAGGGTACAACACCGATGCCATAAAAAGAGAAAGAAATAAAACATTTTCGACCTCTAGATAAAAGCCCAATTTAGCGTGTATACTTCCAAATGGCCCTAACATACCTTTATAGGTATATGCAACAATATAAGCTGGAATAGATAACGGAAGTAACATTAGCCAAGCAAAGACATTCTTGCCCTTAAAATTATAATAAGCTTGTATAAAGGCAGTAGGAACAGCAAATAAAATAGAAAAAATGGCTGTTCCACACATTAAAAGGAAAGTATTGACACTTAACTCAGAATGTAAGACATCCAATATTAACGTACTTTGAGTCCATCTCACCTCTGATATCAAAAATAATATTGGACTTAAAATAAGAAAACACAATACCAGTGGAATTAATAACCAAAGATATTTTTTTATTCGCATAGATTCATTTTAAGTTTTCAAAGATAAATTATTCTTGTGCTATTTTTTTATTTAATCCCATGGAATTAAAATATCAAATTGAATACAGCTAAGTAGAATGGAATTAAACTATTTAAATCATGTATAATTTATCCAAAACAAAAAAAAGCCTTTGATTTAATAATCAAAGGCTTAGTTGTTCTAAACTTAAAAGCTTAGGGTTTTAGGTGCTGTAATTTAATATTTTTTTTTGAAATGCAAAGAAATAATTCCTTGATATAAATATTAATTCTTCTTTATTCACTCCATTAATGAATAATTTCTATCTTTTTTAAGATAGAAATCCCTATAAATTCATAATATCCTATTGATTAGCTAGGACATTATATTCTTATAAATTAGAATTATTCATAACTTTGTAAAAAATAAACATAATGACTTTAGTTGTAGCTATATTACTTCTGGCACTTGGGTTTGCGGGTATTGCAATAAAAATATTAGCAAAAAAGGATGGAGAATTCACTGGGACATGTGCCTCAAACAGTCCATTTTTAAACAAAGAAGGTGAGCCTTGCAGCTTTTGTGGAGCATCTCCTGAAGAAAAGTGTAAAAAGGAAGAAGCCTAAATAGATATACATTTAAAAAAAAAAGCCTTCCCGAATTATTCGGGAAGGCTTTTTTTTTTATATGTTAATTACATTTTGCTGGACTATCGTCAAATATAATTTCTGTCGTTTGAGGATCTTTGCTATACCTTACAAAATTCAATCCTCGAGTATGTAAACTACAGGATAACGAATCTAGTGATCTTTTGTCGAAGAATAGTGAAAATACACCTTCATCAAATTTCAAGTTGTAATTGATCCTTGACGAAAATAATCCAAAACCATTTTCGATATTAGAATACGTAATATTCGACTCTACTAAACCGATTGAGCTTGAATTATTGACATTTAAATAACTAGACAATTCATTTTGAGCAGACCATATATCAATTTCGATCGGATATCCAACTATTGCTCCATTTACCTTCTTTACATTTAATGGAAATCTAATCACATCGTCTCTCTCTTCAATTTTAAGAGACAAACGCTTTAAAAATTCAAAAGAACTTAGGAATATTGTCTTTTCATCACCAATTGGAGTTCCTTCAAATAAATGATAATTGATAGAAAGAGTATCTCTTTTTCCCGAGTTAATATTTTCTTCTACATAGTAAAACTTAAAATCAAAAGTCTCAATATCACCACCATTTTGTAACCAATTAAATTCTGATTTAATATCATATAACTTAATTGGTTTTGTTGGTTTTGAAGCAGTAAATTTAGGTTTTAATAAAACAATTTTATTGGATAAGCTTATAGCTGTCTCAGAGGTTACATCAGTATCGCCATCATGTCTCACAACACGTAATTTATATGTTTTCCCTGCTACCAAAGCAGCTGCAGGATTAGGAGTAACCAACTTATAAATTTTTTGATTTGGATGAGCAAAGGTTCCTGAATCACGATCAGTAATCCACTCTGGTAAAAATTCAAAACTATCTACTTTGATCAATGAGACGTTGTACTCATCTACAAAAACAGAAATTTCATTGTCTCCATAATACAAATTTGAAGTATCTAGTGCAGCTTCATCCTCCTTCCCTTCTTCTTGAAAAGATTTCTGTACTTTAATATAATGTACGGTATCAAGAGGATTAATAATTCCAAAGACAACCATGGACTCTTCGTTCTCAGCGTAAATATCCAATTCATTTTCACAGGAAATAAAAATGGTCGATATACATATAGCAGCTAATAATAGCTTTTTCATATTCAAGAGGATTAAGATATAAATAGTAAACCGAACAAATATATATTTTTTATAGCTTTGTTGTTTACCAATTATGAATGAAAATCATAAAGGTCTACTAATAATTTACAATTTTCATGTAGAGTTGTTAATTTTAATGTGGCCAAAAAAAGATAAAGCATGTCGACAGCAAAAAAAGAATTTAAAAAAGTGACAACTAACTCACTTTTAAAAATGAAACAGTCTGGAGAAAAAATCTCCATGCTAACAGCCTATGACTACACTATGGCTAAAATATTGGATCATGCAGGTGTGGATGTTCTTTTGGTAGGAGATTCAGCATCGAATGTAATGGCTGGTCATGAAACCACCTTACCCATCACCTTGGACCAAATGATTTACCATGCAGCAAGTGTTGTACGTGCAATTGACCGTGCATTAATTATTGTGGACCTTCCGTTTGGTAGTTATCAAGGGAATTCGAAAGAAGCACTTTCCTCAGCTATTCGAATTATGAAAGAATCTGGAGGCCATGGTGTAAAATTGGAAGGTGGATCTGAAATTATCGAATCTATTCAACGAATTTTAACTGCTGGTATTCCTGTAATGGGGCACCTGGGTCTGACTCCTCAATCCATTTATAAATTTGGAACCTATACGGTACGGGCTAAAGAGGAAGCTGAAGCTGAAAAATTAATATCCGATGCAAAATTATTGGAAGAAACAGGTTGTTTTGCACTGGTTTTAGAAAAAATACCTGCTCATCTTGCAAAAAGAGTTTCTGAAGCGCTTAACATTCCTGTTATCGGTATTGGTGCTGGAGCTAATGTAGATGGCCAAGTACTTGTTACACATGACATGCTGGGAATGACGCATGAATTCCATCCTAGGTTTTTAAGACGTTACTTAAACTTATATGAAGATATGGTTAGCGCCTTCCAGTCCTATGTAAAGGATGTTAAAGCAAATGATTTTCCAAACGAAAAGGAACAATACTAAAAATATAAAAAGGCTCGAATTATCGAGCCTTTTTATATTTTTATGATAGTAGCAAACACTAGATAATAACTATCCAATATTCTTTAAACTTTATCAAATCTAAATACAGATTCAACATGTGAAGTATGTGGAAATTGATCTGCTAATGAGAATTTTTTAGGTACATACCCGGCTTCTTTCAACATCTTCATATCTCGTGCTAGAGTTGCAGGATTACAAGAAATATAAACAATTCTTTTTGCACCCAATGCGATTACTTTATTCAACGTTTTTGGAGCTATACCTGCTCTTGGAGGATCCAATACCAAAGAAGCAATTTTTCCTTTATAGTTCGGATACTTGGTCAAAAATTTCCCAACATCTTCAGCAAAATAAGAAACATTAGTTAGTTTATTGGCTTCTGTATTCTTTTTAGCATCCTTAACAGCTTCCCTTACTATCTCTACACCAATAATTTTGGCTTCTGGAGAACGTGCAGCCATACATTGCGCAATCGTTCCCGTACCACAAAACAAATCCAATACAACTTGCCCATTGAGGTCGTTGTTGTCCTCAAATACATAATCCAAGGCTTTATTATAAAGTTGCTCTGCACATACTGGATTCGTTTGAAAGAAACTTTGAAGACTCATTTGGAAGTCTAATCCGCATACCCTTTCAACGATTTTATCCTCACCATACAACAGAGTCGTAAAACCTGTAGAACTTTGTACACGATCACCAATATCATCATTCATACTATGCATGATACCTTTAACTCTATCGCCAAATAATTCCTTTAATAGGTCTACAAAACCATCTCTATCAAACTTGTCAATTCGCTCGGAAGAAGTAACCAAATTGAAAAGAAGTCCATCCGTATGGTACGATTTTCTAACAACTAAAAAACGATAAAAACCATCTTTACGTGGTGGATGCCAAGCTGGTAAATCCAAATCTTTTAAATATTCTCTTATGGTAGATAATTTATCTTCAACCTCCTTGTCGAATAAACCAGAATCTTTATTTAGGTTTTCAACCATCCACCAGGTACCTCTCTTTTTAAATCCAAGGGAAAATTCATCTACATCCTCGTCCTTTTCTGTATCGAATCCAATGGCAGAAAAACTGTATTCCATTTTATTTCGGTAATGCCATTCTAAAGGTGAACTTATATAAGTATCAAATAGATCCTCTGGATTTTCTAATTCACCGATTTTTTTAAACAGGTCTAAACTAGATTCTTTTTTATGCTTTTCTTGTAAGGAAATTGGCCATTTCGCATAAGGAGCTCCTGAAATTTCCTGGTATGGGATATCCACTTCTTCAGGTGATCTTTGCAAAACTTTTTCCAATTTTGCTTCAGCATAATTCTTTTTACACTTGGTAATTCGAACCCTCACCTTTTGACCAGGTAATGAGTTTGGTACAAATACTACGAAGTCTCCTTCTTCAGTTTTTATTCGAGCAAGCCCTTTTCCTCCGAAAGCCATTTCTTGTATGTCCAATTCAAGTATTTCAGCTCTTTTGAACATCCTTTGATTTCTATTTCTTCCCATGCTGCAAATTTATCTATATTTGCTAGAATCTATCCAATTCTATAGAAGATTTTATTCCACGAAGTGATTATACCTTATTTGGTATAAAATAAATTGGAAAGTATACCTGTAAGATTATTAACATATAAAATCAAAAATCATGAATTCTCAGGAAATTATTGATTTAGAAGACAAATACGGAGCCCACAATTACCACCCTCTACCTGTTGTTTTGGCAAAAGGTGAACGTGTACATGTTTGGGATGTAGACGGAAAAAAATATTTTGATTTCCTTTCTGCTTACTCTGCAGTAAACCAAGGTCATGGACACCCTAAAATTGTAGCAGCTCTTACAGAACAAGCAAGTAAGCTTACCCTTACTTCAAGAGCTTTTTATAATGATGTTTTGGGTAAATACGAGAAATTCGTTTCAAATTATTTTGGATTTGATAAAGTACTTCCAATGAATACTGGTGCTGAAGCTGTTGAGACAGCTATCAAGCTTTGTAGAAAATGGGCCTATGAAAAGAAGGGAATAGACGAAAATGAAGCAAGAATTATAGTCTGTGAAAATAACTTTCATGGAAGAACAACCACTGTTATTTCTTTTTCAAATGATGAGGATGCCCGTAAGAACTTTGGTCCTTTCACGCCTGGATTTGACAAGATTCCCTACGATGATATTGAAGCACTAGAGTCAGCGCTTGAAGGAGATAATATTGCTGGATTCCTGGTTGAACCAATCCAAGGAGAGGCAGGAGTATATGTTCCTAGTGATGGATTCTTAAAAAGAGCTTCTGAGCTATGTAAGGCAAACAATGTTTTATTCATTGCTGATGAGGTACAGACAGGTATTGCTAGAACTGGGAAAATCTTATGTGTTGATCATGAGGATGTGAAGCCTGATATACTAATATTAGGTAAAGCAATCTCTGGAGGGGTATATCCGGTATCGGCTGTCTTTGCCAATAACGATATCATGAGTGTTATCAAACCTGGACAGCACGGTTCTACTTTCGGTGGAAACCCAATTGCTTGTGCCGTTGCTATGGCTGCTTTGGAAGTAGTAACAGATGAAAAGCTAGACGAAAATGCCGAAAAATTGGGTAAAATCTTCAGAGCTGAAATGCAAAAAATAGTCGATAGTTCTGATTTATTTGTTACAGTTAGAGGTAAGGGACTTTTAAATGCGGTAATCATCAACGATACTCCTGAAAGCCATACTGCATGGAATTTCTGTATTAAGTTAAGAGACAATGGTCTTTTGGCTAAACCAACACATGGAAATATCATTCGATTTGCTCCTCCATTGGTTATGACTGAAGAAGAGTTAATGGAGTGTGTTGCTATTATTCAAAAAACAGTGACTGAATTTTAATCTCATCTCACAAAATTATATAAAGCCATTCCATAATTTATGGAGTGGCTTTTTTATTTTAAAAAAAAATACTCCCTTTTATCTTGCATAAAACAACCAATAATTATCATTTTATACCTAATTTTATAAAACACCTAAAGTTCTTAAAATCAAATAATTAATCTTCATAATGGAAACATTGATCTTTGGAAATAAGGACCAAATGCCTGTCTTGGGTTTGGGAACCTGGAAATCTTCACGAGATGAAGTCTATACTACCATACTAGAAGCTATCAAATTAGGTTATAGACATATCGATTGTGCACCTATTTACGGTAATCAAGCGGCCATAGGACATGCTCTTAATGAGGCCTTCGCACAAAATTTAGTAAAAAGAGAGGATATTTGGATTACAAGTAAATTATGGAATAACGCCCATAAACAAGAGGATGTTACTACTGCTTTAAAGCAAACACTAGATGAACTACAACTGGACTATTTGGACCTATTTCTAATCCATTGGCCAATAGCAATTAAATCGGACATTAGACATCCTGAAAATGCAAATGACTTTATTAGTTTAGATAATATACCAATAAGTGAAACTTGGAAAGGAATGGAATACCAACTGAAAAAAGGTAATTGCCGACATATAGGTGTATCAAATTTTAGTTTGAAAAAATTACAAGAACTCGTTCAAAACGCTGAAATCAAACCAGAAGTAAATCAGATAGAATCACATCCCTATTTACAACAAACAGAACTTCTTGAGTACTGTAAAAAGAATAATATACACTATACTGCTTATTCACCACTTGGTGCGGGAAAATCGGATGACAAACTTTCTTCACTAATAACCAATAGTAGCATCCAATCTATTGCAAGAAAAAATAAATGTACCAGTGCACAAATATTGTTGAAATGGGGTATTCAAAGAGGGACTTCAGTTATACCTAAAACAACTAATATCGGTAGACTAAAAGAAAATTTCAATTCACTGAAAGTAGTTCTCCATCCGGATGATAAAATCAAAATAAGCGAATTAGATAAACACCACAGATTTATAGATGGTAAATTTTGGATGTATGATGGTTCCCCCTATACATTAAAGAAATTGTGGGATGAATAAACGAAAAGTATATTAATTTTTAATTAGAATTGTTTAAATATCTAAATATCAATAGGTTAAATTACATAATATTAACTAACTTTATGACAATCAAATAGTTGATAAAAATATATTAGTATTAATTTATCTATTGAAAAAATGGAAAATACAGGTACTTTAAAAATGATTGGTGGAATTATCCTAGGACTTGGTGTAAGTATTACCGTAGGATTTCTTACCGACGAATTAGGACTAGGAATAGCTTTAGGTCTACCCTTAGGAATTGGCTTGGGATATTTTTTAAAAGGAGAATCGAAATAATGAATCTTAATTAGCAATTACTCATTTTTCAACTTCTTTTTCATGTCAAATAATATTCAATTATACATCCCAAAAGTATAAAAGATGTTATTGCTGTATTTTTCACTTGCAAAAATACCTTAATCATCTAGTTTTCAAGCTTTTAGTTTTGTATCTTTATGTTTAATATAATTGATTCAATGAAAACAAAAAATTACATAGATCCCGTTGTAGCTTCTGCTGAAAATTACAAATTGTTGTCACAAGATGGTAATATTCGCGTTGTGGAAATGACTTTAAAACCAGGAGAAATAGATGAGGTACATTCCCATCCTTTTGAAACGGTCTATTTTATTCGAGGCGGTACCATTCGTATTCTTACCAACACGGAATATTCGACCGAAACGAATATCCCGGATGGTCATGTAATGCACCATGGTCCATGGGAAAATGAAATCGAAAATATTGGAAAAACAACGATAAAAGCTATAATTTTTGAAATTATAAAACAACCTGTTTCAGAGGAATAATGAATCATCCTTTCAATTATTAAAATATTAATCTTATTTTCACTTTTACAAGTGAAAATCAAAATATAACATGCAAGAACTTATCACTTTACATGCTTTTTTTGGAGGCATTGCACTTTCTGCCGGAATGATTGCACTTATCACAAAAAAAGGAGGAAAATTTCACAAAAAAAGTGGTAAGATTTTTTACTACTCTATGCTGTCTTCGGCCATTATAGCACTTGTTGTTTCTCTCCACCCGGAAAGAACAAATTATTTTTTATTTATTATCGGACTGTTTAGCTCTTACCTTTTATTATCGGGGTTTCGTGCCTTACGATTCAAACAACTACAAAAGATAAATTCTTTTCGAATAGATAAGCTAATTTCTTTAACTATGCTTATTACCGGAATAATTATGGTATTCTGGTCCATTATTCCTCTTTTTCAAAATCGTTCATTAATCATTGTATTACTTGTATTTGGGCTTTTGGGGATTTCTCTATCTATGAGAGATTTAAGATGGATGCGGCATAAAGAACGGCTTCAAAAATCATGGCTTCGAATTCATATAGGAAATATGGTAGGTGGATATATTGCAGCCTTTACAGCCTTTATTGTTGTGAATAAAGTATTACCTGGAATTTATGGATGGTTAACCCCTACAGTAATTGGATCAGCTTATATTACCTATTGGATGGTTAAACTATCACCAAAGAAAAAAGAGCAACGTCCATAACAACGCAATCCACTTTAAAACAAAAAAAGGTGGAATAGAAAACTAAACCACCTTAAAGAATAATCGTTATATCACTAGCAAACTTTCATTATCCAGTTTAAATCGTCGGATTGTTTACCTAATCGGATATTATCCATATTTTCTTTAATTCTTTGTGCAAACTCCTGATTTTCACTCAGTACAATTTCCTTATCACCTCTACCAATATGTGAAATCACACTTACCGTAGCCGCAGTACCTACACCAAAGGCTTCAGTAAGACTATTATCTTCATAGGCAGCCATTAATTCATCGACAGATATTTTTCTTTCCACTACAGGAATACCGATATGTCTAGCTAATCGAATTACACTATCCCTGGTAATACCTTCAAGAATAGTTCCAGACAAAGCTGGCGTAACCAATTCATCGCCTATTCTAAAAAAGATATTCATAGTTCCTGCTTCCTCAATATATTTGTGTTCAATAGAATCTGTCCACATCAATTGATCATATCCCTTTTCTGCTGCAAGCTTAGCTGGAAAAAATGAACCTCCATAATTACCACCGGCTTTTGCTGTACCTGTACCTCCAAAAGCTGCTCTTGAATAAGTTTCCTCAATCAATAACTTAACCGGTTTAGTATAATATGCAGATACTGGAGTACAAATTATCATAAAAGTATACTCGTCACTTGGTCTAGCCTGAACTCCTACACCGGATGCAAACATAAATGGTCTAATATATAAACTAAAACCGTCAAAGGATGGTACCCATTCACTATCAATCTCCAATAGCTTTTTCAAACCATCCATAAACAGATGCTCCGGTAATTCAGGCATACACATTCTTATAGCACTCTTATTTAGCCTCAACTGGTTTTCTATAGGACGAAATAAAACTACTTCATCAGAAATATTTCGGAATGCTTTCATTCCTTCGAAAATACTTTGTCCATAATGCAAACCTTGCATTCCTGGCGAAAAAGTCAAATTATCGAAAGGTTGTATTTTACCAGCATCCCACTTTCCATCTTTAAATGTACATGTATACATATGATCTGTGAAAACCTGACCAAATGGTAAATTACGAATATCTATATTTTCTAACCTACTGTATGCTGCTTGCTCGACTGTCATCATTAGCAATATAATTTATGTTATTTTCCTTATCAATTCAATTCTACAGAATAGCTAAAATTGTATGCAAATTTGTACAATTATTAAGATATTCTATGGGCAGAATATAAAAAAGAATTTATTTTTGCCTAGAAAATAGACCACTATTTTTAATAAATTCTATTCATTATTTCACAAATTGCTAGAATCCAAAGACATACTAAAATCCAACCAACTCAAAATTACGAGTAATCGACTAGAAATTATTCAATTTTTCGTAGAAAATAAGCGTGCCTTATCTCATTCGGAAATTGAGAAATCGCTACAATCGAATATGGACAGGGTAACAATTTATAGAAATCTTAAATCTTTTGAAGAAAAAGGTATTATTCATCAATTTGTTGACCTGAATGGAATTCAACGTTTTGCCCTCTGTCAAGACACTTGTGACAATCAACAACACCAAGATCAACATATCCATCTACAATGTTCTAAATGCGATCAAACCTATTGTTTGGACGTTCACATCCCTGTATTAAATATACCAAAAAATTTCCAAATCACTCAAGTTGAATTTATGGTGAAAGGAATTTGCGAAAACTGTCAAAAAAAATAATTATGCTTAAATCATTTCCTCGTTATTTTTTAATTGGTATTACTTTAATGCTAATACTAATAGTTGCTGTAGGCTTTTTAAAAGAAAAAAATGTTATCATTACGGCTAAAACATTAGTGCTAAACAGTAAGCCCAACCTAGTATACAAGAGTCTTACCACACCTGAAGAGTGTAAAGCATGGAGTAGTTTATTTAAGTCCAATAAAGATTTAGACTTTAAATTTGACTCAAATAAGATCCATTGGAAAATGAAGGATTCTGAAAAATGGTCCACATTAACTATCACAGAGACTGAACAACCTACTGCTTTAAAATATGAAATTGCAATCAATGGAAACAAACACAATGTAATGGAGTGGAAACTGGTTTCTGCTGGAATGGATACAGAATTGGAATGTACCTTTAAATTAGAATTACCTTGGTTCTTTAGGTTGTTCAAAGAGAGCTTTGAAGTAAAAATGACGAAAAATCTTGAAAAAAATATTGATGACTTTAAAACCTATTTTGAAACTAAGCCTTTTCAAATAGAAGAAGTATAAAAAAAAAGCTCCTCCCAATCCCGAATTTCCGGTATGGCAGGAGCTTTTTTTTTTAAGTATTGTTGTTTAATTTACAGGAATATAAATAACAGTTTTCCAATTAGCGGGATTAGGCTCAGACCCAGGATCTGTTTCATACACTTCCAGAGGTGCTCCTACCGTTTCTAGTTTATTTTCCTTCACATATTCCATGGCAAACTCCCAAGCTTTTGCCAAATGCTTATAATCTCCTTTGAAAACGACCTTTATAGCCTTAAATGGATCGATCTCACCATAAGAATAATTACCTAGGTCCATATTTGGTTTCTTCTCAACAGGAATACAAATTTCAAATTGAGTCGTTTTTGTCTTCTCATCCCAAACATTGTATTTGGTAAATGGCATACCAGCAAACATAATATTATTCATTGAAAAGAACATACCTAATTTTGGCATATAGGTTTGAATATTTACCCCGACTTCTTCCTGCGTTGAATTTCTAGAAATATAAACATATTTCATACCAGGATGTTCTACAGTACCATCCACATTCATATACGTTTTATTTATGGCTTCAATAGACACCTTTTCAATATTCTCCAATCCTCTTTCAAAATCAGGAGCAATCAATTTCTCCATATCTCCTATTGCCAAGGTCATTATTTGCAAAAGCAAATTTTTCTCACCACTGATAGACCACGATACATTTACCCCGGTATCAGATTGAGTCAAATTCCATTCAGTAACACAATCCGCCTGTTGCGGTGCTATAAATTGTAGATTTTGAACCAATTTTTTATTCTTGACATATTCCGTAGTAGTCATTTTACCTTCTCCTATATCGCTATTTTCGTCATCAACCGCTTTCCAGTGATAACTTGATCCTACTCCCATCCCTTCTTTCTCGTAGACATACGTTGCATCCTCAGGATTTTCTATCCAAGGAGACCAAGTTCCCCAATTATTGTAATTTCCAATAAAATCAAATACCACTTCCTTTGGTGCCTGAATAGTTCTTGACCTCTCTACTGTATATGTTCGATCTGTAGTCATAGCCCAAATCAATAGACCAGCAACTGATAATACAATTAGAATTAGTAATGTCTTTAAAACTTTCATCTTAAATAATTTTATGTTTTTAACTTTTTTTGATGGTTTCTAAAGATAATAAAATAACCCGCTAATAAAAAAAGGCTGTTTTGAACGAATCAAAACAGCCTTTTAAAAACTATTATTTAAGTGCTATTACAAGTGTAATGCTCTCTTTTCTGTTGCATCCAAAGCAGCCTCTTTAAAAGCCTCTGTAAAAGAAGGGTGTGCATGACAAATTCTAGCGATATCCTCAGCAGAAGCTCTAAACTCCATAGCAACAACCGCCTCAGCAATCATATCAGCAACACGTGGTCCGATCATATGAACACCTAAAATTTCATCTGTTTGTGCATCAGCAAGTACCTTGATAAACCCATCAACATCCATAGAGGCTCTCGCTCTACCACTGGCCTTGAATGGGAATGATCCAGATTTATACTTAACACCATTGGCTTTCAATTGCTCTTCTGTTTTTCCAACAGCAGCAACCTCTGGCCAAGTGTAAATAACACCAGGAATCAGATTATAATCCATATGTGGTTTTTGTCCTGCTAATAATTCAGCTACATAAACACCTTCTTCCTCAGCTTTATGCGCTAACATAGCACCTTTTATGACATCACCAATTGCATAGATATTAGCAGCAGATGTCTGTAGGTTATGATTTACATCAATACGACCTTTATCATCAACACTAACACCAGCATTTTCCAAATTCAATCCATCAGTATATGGTCTTCGACCAACAGAAACTAAACAATAATCGGACTCAAGAACTACCTCTTCCCCTTTTTTATTGTTTGCTTTAACTGTTACAATATCACCATCTCTGGCAACATCAACTACCCCGTGATTCAAATAGAATTTAAATCCTAATTGCTTAGTAAGAACTTTTTTCAATTCTTTAGCCAAAGATTTATCCATTTCCGGGATAATTGAATCCATAAATTCTACAACACTAACTTTTGAACCAAGTCTAGCGTATACAGAACCTAACTCCAATCCAATAACACCTCCACCTATTACAATAAGGTGTTTTGGTACTTCTTTAAGATGAAGAGCCTCAGTTGAAGTAATGACTCTATCTTTATCCAATTGAATAAACGGTAGACTACTTGGTTTAGAACCTGTAGCTATAATAGTCTTATCCGCTTCAATCTCAGTAGTTTTACCTTCGCTATCTGTTACGATGATATGAGTAGCATCTTTGAAAGACCCCATACCTTGAATAACATCAATCTTGTTCTTTTTCATTAAGAACTCTACCCCATCACAAGTTTGAGATACTACTTCATTCTTACGCCCAATCATTTGAGCAATATCTATAGTAGGCTCATTGATCTGGATACCGTGATCCTTGAACTGATGTTTCGCTTGATGAAAGTGCTCAGAAGAATCCAATAACGCCTTTGAAGGAATACATCCAACATTTAGACAAGTTCCACCAAGTGTACTATATTTTTCAATGATAGCTGTTTTAAAGCCTAATTGTGCACATCTGATAGCAGAAACGTATCCACCGGGTCCGGAACCGATAATTGCTACATCATACTTGCTCATAACATTTTCCTTTTTTAATTATCTAGGCAAATGTAAGAATATTGAACATAACTAAACCCTCTAGTTCAGCTTCTTTTCCTAATTTTTTCAAACAATTTTAATGGTACAAGATCTGTTAGATTCCTTAATCTAAATTCCCTGGAGCTCTTAAATCATTTATAGCGGACTTGGAAAACTTTATAAACTATAAATTCACTGTTGGAACAGAATTATCTACTACTGAAGAAATGGAATACCAGATGGATTTGAATGGTTCAGAATTACACCATACAATAGACATTAGTGAACATGCAAATGGAGTCTATCTCCGTTAAAGTTATTTCTGGTGACCTTCTTTCAACTCAAAAGTTAATTAAATACTTATTACCTAAACTATCCCTGCTTATATTACTTTAGGTTTACTGGTAAACCTAAATAGCCACAAATCTATTTTTAAGGCTTATTCTTTAAATTAAAGAATAAACCTTTTTCATTTAATGCACTATTTATTTAATTTTCCTTTGATTGCGAGAATTATAAAATGCTTATTTTATTGTAATTTCGCAAAAAAAATTTCCATGTATAAAGCGATAATCAGACCACTACTTTTTAAACAAGATCCTGAAAAAATTCACCACTTGGTTTGTAAAACCTTGAAGACGGCTCATAAGATCCCAGGTGTTAAAAGCATCTTGAAGAGTTTGTACAAGGTGTCTGATAAACGCTTGGAAAAAAAGGTATTTGGAATCACCTTCCCTAACCCAGTTGGATTAGCAGCAGGATTTGATAAGGATGCCCTTATGATAAATGAACTAGATTCTCTAGGATTTGGATTCATTGAAATAGGAACCCTAACCCCCAAAGGACAAGATGGAAATCCAAAACCACGTATGTTCCGTTTACCAGAAGACCAAGCGCTTATAAATAGGATGGGCTTTAACAATAAAGGGGTTGATGTAGCCATTGAACATCTTAAGAATAAAGGAAACATAATCGTTGGTGGTAATATTGGTAAAAATAAGGCAACACCTAATGATGAAGCTTTAAATGATTACCTATACGCACTAGAACAGCTATATTCTTATGTGGATTATTTTGTAGTAAATGTAAGCTCTCCAAACACCCCTGGATTAAGAGAATTACAAGACAAGGAGCCACTTAAAAAGTTATTAATAGCTCTACAAGAGAAAAGGGATACTTATAGTGAAAGAAAATCTATTCTATTAAAAATAGCACCGGATTTAACCGATGGTCAATTAAATGATATCGTATCTCTGGCTCAAGAAATAAACCTTGATGGAATTATAGCTACAAATACTACAATTTCAAGAGCTGATTTAAAAACCAGTGACGAGCGAATTGAAGAAATTGGAGCAGGTGGATTAAGTGGTAAACCTGTGAAAGGTAGAAGTACTGAGATAATTAGCTACCTTTCAAAATCACTAGGTTCAGATTTTCCAATTATTGGTGTAGGTGGAATTTACACTGCTGAAGATGCTATAGAGAAATTGGAAGCTGGAGCATGCCTGGTACAGGTGTATAGTGGATTTATCTACGAAGGTCCTGCTATGGTAAAGAGAATAAATAAAGCTTTACTTAAAAAAAAATAAATACATTTTCACTCACAAAAAAAAGGGCATTGAATATTCAATGCCCCTTTTTTTTTGTCTTGTTATTCCACTTCTTCAAAATCAACATACTCTCCCATATCCTTAGTGGACATATTCTGTTTCTGAGTAGATTTTTTCTTATCTAATGTAATTTCCCCTTCCTTTCTTTTATCGAAAGAAGAAGAATTGGATTGTCTATGAGATCCTGCTTGTCCTCCTGCAGCTTGTCTCATTTGCTCTTCCATTTTCTTTTGGATCTTTGACATTGCCGATTTCGCAATAATTGGTCCAATTAGTCTCCAAACAAATTTCCAAGCATAATAAACAATCGCAATAATTAATACTGTCCTAAACAAACCTACCATGTCAATTCTTTACTTTAATACCTTTATGAATATTGAAGTTTATTCAAATTACGATAAACTCCCTTTTCTTGTTCTAATAACTCATAATGAGACCCTGTCTCTACAATTTCACCATCCTCTAACACAAAAATACGATCTACTTTTTTAATAGTAGATAATCTATGCGCAATAATGATGGATGTACGACTCTCCATTAGGCCTTCTAAAGCCCTTTGAACGTACATTTCCGATTCTGAATCTAAAGCCGATGTCGCCTCATCCAAAATCAATATCTTAGGATCCTTTAATATCGCTCGAGCAATAGCAATTCGTTGTCTCTGCCCTCCTGACAATTGTATTCCTCTGTCTCCCACCAGCGTATCAAACCCATCTGGGAATCCCTGGATAAAATCCATAGCATAGGCCTTTTTTGCAGCAAGTTCAATTTCTTCTTTACTTGCATCAGGCCTACCGTAAGCAATGTTTTCATAAATACTTGCAGCGAACAACATCACTTCCTGAGGAACTATTGCAATTTGGTTTCGCAATGAAAATAAGTCGATCGTACGAACGTCCTTCCCGTCAAAACGAATCTCCCCGTCTGCATTATCATACAACTGCATCATCAATGAAATCAGTGTTGATTTCCCTGCTCCAGAACCACCGACCAAGGCTATTTGCTCTCCTTTATCAATTTTAAAATTGATACCATTTAAAACCTGAACTTCAGGTCTCGAAGGATAGGAAAAGTTTACATTGGCAAAACTAATTTCACCCTTTAGCTCTTCGTATTCACCTTCCTGATTTATCGATTCCGGATGCTCATCCAAGATATCCATCAATTTTTCAGATGCCCCAATCGCCTTTTGTACCTGTGCATATAAATTACCAATACTTCCGATACTAGCAGCAATAAAAATTGTCAAAAGCAAAAACTCTGACAATCCACCTACTGTTAAATCACCTGTTTTAATTAATCGAACACCATACCAAACTACACCTACAATGGCCCCAAAAACTCCGAAAACTATAAAAGAAATGAAGGCTCCCTTTAATTTTCCGCCCTTAATTGAAATATCTTCTATGGTATCTACATCCTTTTGGTATCTATTCATCTCAAACAACTCATTGGTAAAAGCCTTAACGTTTGCTATACCTGAGAAAGCTTCTTCAACAACAGCATTTGAATCTGCAATTTTTTCCTGAATATTTTTCGAGTAATTCTTTAACTTTTTACCATAAAATACTGCCAATAAGATGATGATTGGAAGCACTGCCAACATGAATAAAGAAAGTTTTGGAGAAACAAAAAATAACATGACAACACCTCCAAACAAAATGACAATTTGTCTTATAAACTCTGCTGAAGTAGTTGTAAAAGTTTCTTGTAGTAAAGCAACATCTGAAGAAATCCTACTATTTAGCTCACCTACCCTATGCGTATTGAAATAATTCATTGGCAAATGGATAATATGCTCGAAAATGGCCTTCCTAAGTGCAGAAAGGGTTTTTTGCGTAACATTTACAAATAGTACTACTCTGAAATAAGAAAAAACAGATTGAAAGGCAAAAAGCAATAACAATCCCAAGGCAATACTATTGATATTTTCAAATGCCCCAACTCCACTTGTTGCTTCCTGAATAAGGTTTCCCATCAATTTGGGAAAAATTAGAGAGACTGAACTAGATAAAAGCAAAAAGACCAATCCAACAAGGAAAGTCCATTTATGAGGCAACAAAAATTGAAATATTCGCATTGCCTTTCGAACACCTTCCTTTGTTAACTTAATCTTCTCCTTTGATTTATCCCTTTTCTTTCCGAATAACGCCATTCAAATACAATTTTGTAGGCTGCAAATTTAATAAAGTATCCGAAAAAAAATGATTAATTACAGCAAGGCTTTGTTAAATAACATTAGGATCAGACCTCAATACCTTTAGAGAGGACGGTTTTACGGCTATATGAATACTTTTACCTAAATTTTTTGGTTCACCATCCAGGTGTAATCTTCCATTTTCCATTTCCAAGTCAAAGGAATGTGAACGATAGATTTTTACGTAGGGAAATTTATAAAATTGATTGACTAGAAAATAAAAAATTAAAATGGGAGTCAATATTTTAGGGAAACGCTCAAGGACGCATAAATCAAGTAATCCATCATTATCATCAGCCAATGGTGCTACTCTCAAGTCATTACCATATTGTGTCCCATTCGCAAAACTGATAAATATTGCTTGAACACTAACATCCAAGCCTTCTGTTTTTATTCGGTAGTTCTTAGCTTTATAAGTAAACCACTCCTTTAAAATTAATTTACCATAGGTCCATAATCCTCTTCTTCCAGCTACATCAAATTCATGGGCAATGTGGGCATCGAAGCCTACACCAGAAACATTTAAAAAGAACTCTCCATTCAACAAACAAGTATCTATTGGGTGGATTTTAAATTCGTTGATTTGCAAGATCGCTTCTTTAAAATCCATCGAATAGCCAAAATGTCTTGCTAATCCATTACCACTTCCAGCAGGTAATATTCCTAGCGCCACTGCAGATCCTACTATACCTTTAGCTACTTCATTCACTGTACCATCTCCTCCAACGGCGATTACAATATCTTGCCTATCCTTTATTGCATCTTTTGCCAACTCGGTTGCATGATATTTTCTTTCAGTAAAATATACGGAATACTGAAATTTATTCAGATCAAGATATTCCGCTATCAAATCTGCTACATCAACCTGCTTTCCGGTACCAGAAAGGGGATTTACTATAAAACGTATACTTTTCTTATCCATCACTAATTTTCAAGAACTGGCAAAAGATTATTATTTATCAACCTCGATTCATAATCCTGTATTATAGCCTTCAAGGTGTCTTCTCTATTTTCAAAAGAAGGAGAATTCATCTTAATCAAATTATCTTTCAATAAACTATCCGAAAAAATATCAAAAACGCCTACCAATTCATTTCCATCAAATCGAAACAAGGTATCCGCTTTTATATATTGATACGATTCATTGATATAATTTATTGCATAGGCACTTTTTTCCTTTCCGAAAACAGAATTACCAAATGCAACGAATGGCTCTTTACAATTTACGACATCTAATATAGTTGGCATAATATCTATTTGCTGAACTGCTTTATTAGATTCACCATACACTGATTTATCCTTTGGGTAATAAATAGCTAAGGGAATCCTATATTTTCCCAATGTAGTTTTATAATAATCTGAAACTGACCTAAAAGAATGATCTGCAGTGATTATAAATACGGTATTATCAAACCATGTTTGCTTTCTGGCTTTTGCAAAAAATTGCCTCAATACCTCATCAGCATAACCAATACTCTCATGGATTCTCAGTTCACCTTTAGGAAATCTATTTTGATACTCCTTAGGAATTTTATAAGGATGATGTGAAGACAAACTAAACATGGTATAAAAGAATGGTTTTTCTTCTTGATTGAGATGTTCAAGGAAAAATGGAAAAAACTTATCATCGAATATTCCCCATTTGCCATCATCATGTTCCGGGTTTGGATAATCTTCTTTTCCATAATATGCTTGCATTCCTGTTGCCGTACAAAATCCATCAAACCCCATAGTTCCAGTGGCTCCTCCATGAAAAAATGCAGTTGAATACCCCATATCATTTAAATAATGAGGCAAAGCTTTCAATCTATTTCCACCGTAAAAAGAAGTAATAAATGCCTCCGTCGATAAGGCTGGTATAGAAGCAAGTATAGAAGGTAAACTTTCTATAGACCTTGTTCCATTAGCATACGCCTGATTGAAAACGAAAGACTCTTTAAACAAGGAATCCAAGAAGGGCGTATACCCTTTATCATTATAGAAACCGATATATTCCCGTGTAAAACTCTCCATGATAAGTAGTACAACATTTGGCTTTTCATTAAGAGAATCTTCTTTAACAAATTGCTTTTGATGATCCACATATTCCCCCAACTCCTCAGAGTCATAATATTCTCGACCTTGAAGTTCTGTTTTCTTCCAGGTAGAAAATATGCAAAAGGGATTATTCAAAACCAGAGGAATCATTTCCGGACTTGTCCATTGACCGGCATTAATAATTTTTATGGGTTTGTACTGCCACCCTCCTCTAATACCTAGACCTAAAGGAATTAAAGTAATAAGTGCTAATGCAAATTGTATTATAAATGGACTATTTCTTCTTTTTTTAACTGCAAGTGGAAGCGTAGGGTATTTCCACATTATAGCCACCGATATCAAAATAAATATCACCACAAGAAACCAGTTTTGACCTACAAAATCTCCTGCTAATTTTTTGGGTTCATCCCCCATTTGAATAAATGAGAGAAAATCATAAGCTATTCTCCGTCCGGAAAATTTGAAATACACTATATCCGATAAATTTAACATTACTACCAAAAGATGGAGTATAACAAAAATCACTTTTTGGCCTAGCTGAAAAGGTGTATTTAATTGAAACCTAAATGGGATGAATAAGAAACAAAACAAAGGTATATTGAGATAAAAAGAAGCGAAAATGTCAAACCTCAATCCTAAAACAAACGATTTCAAAATTTCTATTAAACCGTTATTGTTAAACTCTGTCCAAAAAAACACTAAGAAAACAAGCCTACATACACCAAATATTCCAAGCGAAAAAAGTAGTCGTTTGATTAGTAGTTTCCATTGAACAAAGTTAGTTCCTCTCATTGCAATTTTTTAGGGCTATAAAAGTAAGTTAAATCATCCATACTTATTGGAAAAAATGGATGATTTATGATTGCCAGATAATGGATTAAATAAAAGTCTAAATCTATCCTTTTTTCATAACTTGCGAGAAATTTAAGACTAGCTTATAAAATCCTGCAAATGCATAGAAAAAATCACAAAAAAGGTTTAAAACAATCGAACGTTAAACTTGGTAAAAATAGACAGACTTTTTTAAAAGTAAAAGAGGCTTCTGAATTGTTGACTTTTCTTTTAGGACACATGCAAGGAAAAAGTAAAAGTGCTCTTAAATCTCAACTATCAAAGGGTCTTATCACAGTTGATGGAAAGATGGTAAAACAATTCAACGAGCCACTAATTGCCGGCCAGCAAGTTGTATTAAATACTCATCTTGAAACAAAACCTGTTGAAGATACTAAAGTTCAAATACTTTTTGAAGACCAAGATGTTATTGTCATACTTAAAAAGGCAGGATACCTATCTATAGCTTCTAATAAGGAAAAGGTAAAGACGGTATATAATTTTTTGACTTCGCATGTAAAAAAGGAAAAGGATTCGAATCGAGTCTTCGTAATCCACAGGTTGGATAGAGAGGTTTCCGGATTGATGGTTTTCGCTAAAACCCAAAAAGCAGAAGCACTTTTACAAACTTCTTGGTTGCAAAATCTAGACAAGCAAGAATACATTGCTGTAGTAGAAGGGGAATTAAAAAAGACCAAAGGAAAAGTAAAATCTTTCCTTAAGGAAAACAAAGCAATGGTGATGTATTCCAGTCCTAGCTCCAATGATGCCTTAGAAGCATTAACAAATTTCGAAGTCCTAAAAAGAACAGACACTCATTCCTTGGTTAAAATACAACCGGCAACCGCTCGGAAAAATCAAATCAGAGTCCATATGAAAGACTTAGGTCATCCAATTGTAGGAGATGAAAAATATGAAGCACTAACCAATCCTATTAAACGTGTTGCCCTACATGCAGGAGTTTTAACCTTTGAACATCCTCGCACTGGAAAAATGATGGAATTTAAAAAAGATACGCCAAATAAGTTCACACGCCTTATGCGTGGAAAAGTAAAACCTACTGAATAAGCCTATTGACATTTCTTACTAACAGATCTTTGGGTATGGTAAATTCCAAAGGGTCTACTTTACTGGAGTCTTAATTTTCACTATATTTACATAAATACCTAATAATTAGAGAATTAAGTACATAGTAGAGTGCGATTAAAAATATGATATACCATTCAAGACATAGTATAAGTTGGGGTATATTATTATGGTTACCTGATGTTTTCCTGTTCCTATCAGGGCAGGAATCAGGCTCCTTATTACTCAATTTTATCGCTATTCTTTACCTAATTTTGGTAGCCACTGCATGGTTTGGCACCAGATATATAATTCAAGGTGAATATTTATTTATCAAGGTAGGACCATTAATTATTAATAAAATTTGGATTCCATCTATTCAAAAGGTCCGTAAAATTCGTTCCAGTATTTTTGCTCCTGCATGGTCCTCAGATAGATTAATAATTTATTATGAAAATGGAAAAACTCAACAATTATCTCCTCGAAACCCTCAACATTTTTTAAAAGATCTCAATTTTTAAAATACCAAAATCTAATAATTCGCGTTTCACTTTTCTCATTAACAAACCAATAATTGAAAGGTCACATGATTATATTAGACATCATGGTGTTATCCGGCTATATTCAGTCCTCTTTTTATCATTAATTTTCCTATTTTTGAGGCTATGAATTTTTCATCCAAAGTATTACAAGAGGCAGTTGATCAATTATCTATTCTACCAGGTATTGGGAAAAAGACAGCGCTAAGACTTGCACTATTTTTATTAAAAAAAGATAAGGAAGTCAGCGTGCGTTTCACCAAGGCCATCATGAATATGAAAGATTCGCTCCATGAATGCAAAAAATGTCACAATGTCTCAGATACGGATATTTGTGAAATTTGCGCTAATCCAAGTCGTGAAGAGGAACTCATCTGTATTGTAGAAGACATCAGAGATGTTATGGCCGTTGAGAATACAGCTGAATTTAAAGGAAAATACCATGTATTAGGTGGTTTAATCTCTCCTATGGATGGAATTGGACCTATGGATCTTCACATCGAAACCTTAAAACACCGCTTGGAAAATAATCCGGAAATAAAGGAAGTAATATTTGCCTTAAGCCCAACTATGGAAGGTGATACTACCCAATTTTATCTTTTTAAGCAACTCGAGAAATTCAATAAAAAAATAAGCACCTTAGCCCGAGGGGTCTCTTTTGGAGAAAACCTCGAATTTGCAGATGAACTCACCCTTGGTAGATCTATTGCAAGAAGGCAACCTTACGATAAAACAATTTAAATCCATTAGTTTCTATGAAGCTATCCATCATCATTGTCAACTATAATGTCAAGTATTTTCTTGAACAGTGCCTAGTATCTGTTCAAAATGCTTGTAAGAACATTTCAGCTGAAATTATTGTTGTAGATAATAATTCCGTTGACGGATCTGTGCAGATGCTTCTCGAAAAATTTCCGAATATTCAGCTTATAGCGAATAAAGACAATACTGGATTTGCGAAAGCCAATAATCAGGCATTGGAAGTCTGTAAAGGTGAATATGCTTTACTGTTAAATCCAGATACTGTAGTACAAGAAGATACCTTTATAAAATGTATCGACTATATGGATGAACATCCTGAAACTGGTGGTCTTGGGGTGAAAATGGTGGATGGAAAAGGACATTTTCTTCCTGAGTCAAAACGAGGCCTTCCAACTCCAACGGTAGCTTTTTATAAAATATTCGGCCTATCGGCTTTGTTCCCTAAATCAAAAAAATTCGGACAATACCATTTAAGTTTTTTAGATAAGGACGAGAACCATGAAATAGAAATCCTATCTGGTGCATACATGTTTATGAGAAAATCGGTTTTAGACAAAATTGGTTTTCTAGATGAAACATTCTTTATGTATGGAGAAGATATAGACCTTTCATATCGCATAATTCTTGATGGAAATAAAAATGTCTACCTTTCTGATACCAGCATAATTCATTATAAAGGAGAAAGTACTAAAAAGGGAAGTCTAAATTATGTCTTTGTATTTTACAATGCCATGATCATTTTTGCGAAGAAGCACTTTTCACAAAAGAATGCAGCTCTTTTTAGCTTATTAATTAACCTGGCCATTTACTTACGGGCTACTATATCCATTTTCAAAAGTTTTGTAAAAAAAGCTAGTTTACCTGTATTTGATACAGGGGTAATAGCTGGGGGTTTTTGGATAATAAAGAATTATTGGGAAGCGAATCACCTGTATGTAATTGGTGGTCAATACCCCGATTTTTTGATGAAATATTTTCTTCCTGGATATATTCTTTTCTGGTTAGGCTCAGTGTTTCTAAATGGAGGTTACGACAAGCCTGTAAGTTTATTGAGAATCTTAAAGGGTGTAAGTATTGGCGCTATTGCAATCCTAGTTGGTTATGCCCTATTAAGTGAAGGATATAGAACCTCCAGGGCCCTTATCATATTAGGATCCGCATGGGCAGCTCTATCTCTGCTGGGAAGTAGAATCCTATTTAATGCTATAGGTTTAAAATCATTTCAATTCCATACGGACAAAAAAAAGAGAGTTCTTATAATTGGGGATGATCAGGAATATAACCGGGTAAATCAATTGCTACAGCAAACCTCCATTAAGGCTTCATTCGTAGGAAAAGTTTCAACAGATAAGAATACGCAAGGAGAGGGTTTTTTGGGATCTATTCATGACTTAAAGGAAATAATAAGGATTTATAAAATTGAGGAAATTATTTTCTGTTCGAAAAACCTAACTTCTAATGAAATAATAGCACTTATGTCTGACATTCAGTTGGGTAATCTAGAATTTAAAATTGCACCAAATGAAAGTCAGTTTATTATTGGAAGTAACAGTATAAATGCTACTGGAGAATTATATTCTCTAGACATCATGGGTATCATGAAAAAGGAAAATAAAAGAGCGAAGCGCATATTTGACATTATAAGCTCGGTACTTTTATTAATGCTTTCTCCAATATTATTTCTGTGGATCTTGGATCCTGTTGAGTTTATCAAAAACTGTATCAACACGCTATTTGGACAAAATTCCTGGTTGGGATTTGCACCTGGCGGAAAGCAAGAAAATATTTTACCAAAAATAAAACCAGGGATCTTATACCCAACTGACATCCTGGATAAAAAAGATATAAATCAGCAAGTTGTAGACAACCTTAACTTGCTTTACTATAAAGAATACCAAGTAGTTAATGATTTTAAATTGCTTATTAAAAATCTACCTAAACTTGGAAGAAAAGTAAACTAAAGATGAATTATTTAGAATTTACAATCCCACTAGGGCAATCGCATAGCTGTGATTCAGACGAAATATTTGCAGATATTCTAACCGCTGAATTAGCTGAATTAGAATTTGAAAGTTTCGTAACAGAAGGAAGTACCCTAAAATGTTATATTCAAATCGACCTGTGGAATGAGGCTAATTTTAACAGCAACGATTTCCTTTCAGGAATTAAAAAGGAGATTAAGGAGATCGAACAACAAAATTGGAATGCAGCTTGGGAAGCAAGTTTTTCACCTATAATTGTTGAAGACAAATGCATTATCAGAGCATCCTTCCAGGAAGTACCAGAAAATATCATTTACGATATTGTAATAGACCCTAAAATGTCTTTTGGAACTGGTCACCATGAAACCACCTATCTCATGTGTTCATTTTTAATGGATGAACCTGTTGAAAACAAGGCCGTTCTTGACATGGGCTGTGGTACAGGAGTACTTGCCATTTTAGCGGCTAAAAAAGGAGCCTCTTATGTTGAAGCCATCGATATTGACAATTGGGCTTACACAAACACAATGGAAAACATTACGAACAATCATACGGAAAGCATTGTTGTAAAAGAAGGTGGTGCAGAAGTATTTGGAGACAAATTTTTTGATGTAATTCTAGCCAATATAAATCGTAATATCCTTTTAATGGATATGGACAAATATGCGGCTAAACTGCTAAAAGGGGGTATATTATTCCTTAGTGGATTTTATGAACAAGATATACCTGTTCTCGAAACTAAAGCCAATGAACTGGGACTTGAAATCATTGATAAAAAGGTAAAAAATCATTGGACCTCTCTCAAACTAGTGAAAATTTGAAAAAAATAATCTGGATATTACTGGTACTCCTTACTGGATTTAACCTCCAGGCTCAAAAAAATATTCCACAACTCACTAACCAAATAAATCAACAATTGATAGGTTATGAAGGAACGGAGTATTTTACTGAAGGAAGGATTTTCATTCAACATATTCATCAAGGAAAATTTGATGAAGCTGAGGAAAAGAACCTGCTTAAATTATTTAAACTGATTCGAAAAAAACGGTTTACAACTGAGCAGGTATACCTAAATTTATTCAGAATTTACAATGCTTATCAGGATGAAATAATTTCTAATGAAGACATTGAAATCCTGAGGTACAATATTGGATTGGATATCCAAGACAATTACTTTGAGCGGGTGTTAATTATTCTAGAAAACATAGGCAATTTTCTCAAAAGTTCTTCACTGTATATTGGGCCAAATTTTAAGTGGACTTGTCAAAGTAATAATTGGCATATTTCAGATAATATTTATTTATCCATAACATTTGATAAAGTAGATATTCAATTAGAAATAGAAGGAGAATTTTTTACTATTCAAGATGCTATAGGTGAGTTCAGATTAGACCAAGGGGTTTTCTTCGGAAAAAAAGGAACGGTAAATTGGAAAAATTATGGCTATTCTAGTTCTCAAAGAAAGACTGAACTAAATCGATTCGAAATCCAAAGTACACAGTCCCGATTCTATGCTGAGGAAGTTCTTTTAATTGACAAAAACTTATCGAAAGAAGAGGTTGCCGGAAATCTTTTTTTCAAAAAAAAATTGAACAGAATAGAAGGAACTACACAACATGAATTGATATTTGAAAGCTACGACATCTACCCTCTAAAGAACTTTCATCCTCAAATTGAAGCAACGACTGGAATTAGATTGAGTAATGGTTTATTTAACCCTTTTGCCCCTAAGTATCATAAAATGCTATTTAAGCTAAATGCAAGTGAGAAAAGGCAAGTAGAAATATCGAGTATCAAATTTAAGCTGGAGGACAATCTATTTATAGCTAAGGATGCAAAATTTAAATTTTCCTATCAGGAAGATTCCATTTGTCATCCTATGATTGACTTTGAATTCAATATGGACGAAGGTCTATTTCATGCTTCTGTCCCAAAAAATCCCATAGGAAGACAAACCCCATTTGAAGATAGCTACCACGGATTACATATCTTAGCGGATCATTGTTTTTGGGATGAATCAACCAACCAACTTATTTTTGAAAATAAAGAAATGTCACAGTTGGTTCCTGTAAAATACCAATCCTTAAAATACTTTCATCCAGACTGGTTTTTGAATATGTTTGGGATGGAAGATATTCATCCTACCTCCTTGTTAAAAAGACTCTCAAAGCAAAACAATTGGGCTAGAAAATTTAATTTAATAGAGGTTCAAGAAATTTACAATGTAGATGTAAACACACTACATACCCTATTGGTAAAATTTACAAATCATGGTTTTATTGACTATGATCCAATTCAAGAGTTCGTTGTTATTAAGGACCGTTTTTTTACTTTTTATGAAGGATTAAAAAAGAAGAAAGATCACGATCAATTACGCATTATTTCAAACATCAATAATCGTCCAAGTGGAATCATTGACCTAGAAACTGGTGTTTTGGATATTTTCAAGGTAAAAGAGGTAAACATCAATTCCAAACAGATGACCTCTATTTATCCTGAAGATGAAATTCTTCATATTTATGATAAAATGGATATGTCCTTCGATGGTACCACTATAAGTTCCAAATTTGCATTCTTTGGTACGGATCAATTTTTTGATTATGATAACTATAGCTTGCGTTTCGAATCCATAGACTCTGTTCGCTATTTATTGGAATTACCTATTAAAGATAGTATTCATATTCAACCATGTAACACAGTTATACAAGAATTCACTGGACTACTCGAAATAGACAGACCCAATAATAAAAGCTCCAAAAAGGATTTAAAACAATATCCAAAATTAACAAGCGTGCAGTCATCTTATGTCTATTACGATGAGGTAAAAGATGGCATTTACCCAAAAGCTATTTTTTATTTTGAATTGGAACCATTCAAGTTGACCAACTTGAAAAAACTGAATACCAATGAATTAACCTTTGATGGGAAATTAGTTAGCGGTGATATTCTTCCTGATATACCGGAAACTTTGGTACTGAATAAGAAACAAGAATTAGGTTTCAAGCATAAAACAAAGGGAAAATATAAACTATACAAAAAAGGTGATTTTTCGAATACCCTTATTCTAGAAAATAGCGGTTTAACAGGTTTTGGTCAGATTAATTATAATGGACTAAACTTAAAATGTGATAGCCTAGATTTCTATCCTACCTATGCCTATGCAGTGGTATCAGAAACAAAATCGAACCCTCTCCTATCTCCTTTTTCAATTCCATACTTAAAAGGTCAAGGCAATAGAATGGACTGGTTCGTGGAGGCATCCGTAATGGAAATTAAAAACCAAACAGATCCTTTCAGTCTATATAATGACCATTTATTGGAAGGTGGATTAGAAATGACAGATACCGCTCTATTGGCATATGGAACCCTTCAAACCGAGAATATTATTTGTCATTCGGGAAATATCCATTTAAAAAATCAAGCATGGAAGTCTATAGATTCTAAATTGAGATTATTTCAAAATCCCGCTGTTTCAGATTTCCATAAGGATGAAGAAATCATTAGACAGGAGGGCGTTCAATTAATATACCTTCCAAATAATCGTAAATTAATTTCTGGTCAAAAAGGCAAAAGTAGATCCTTTGAACTACCTATCAATCATTACCAACTGAACATGGAGAGAATGGTATATGAATTGGACAAAGACCATATTAATTTTGAAACGAGTGACAGTCTATTAATTGGAAGTTTCATCTCTATTCATCCCTTTCAGGATTCACTTGAAATATGGGGAAACAAAGCTCAGCTCAGGCTTTCGGACTTAAAACTTGAATTTGAAGACATTCGAGGGGTCAAAGTTGCCGACGCATTGATAAAACCAAAAAAAGAAATTTTAAAATTAAATGAAATAGGTTTTCTAGATACGTTATCAGATGCAAGTCTACAATTAATAGATGCAGACAACCGGGTCAGATATCAGTTTCAAAAGGCTAGGGTAAATATTTACGGTAAAAATGATTATCAAGCTGCTGCAGATTTTGTTTATACCAATCGAATTGGAGAACAACAATCTGTTCATTTTGAAGACATCCATGTTACAGAAAAAGGCAAGAGTTTTGGAATAGCAGATCTGGATAAAGCGGATGCTTTTTATATAGACCCCCAAATATCATTTGAAGGTTCACTAATAATAGACGATGAACAGGGAACTTTAATGGCCGATGGGAATACACAATTTCATGACCCATGCTCCTATCTTGAAGGTCCTTCATTTACTTTTAAGGATAGCTTAGATAAATTCAATGCCTATCTGGAAGAAGAGGATGACAAAGGCCTAAAACCATTCTGCTCGTTGATGTTCAATCAAGAGAATTATGAGTTGTATCCGGCATTTTGCACCAACAAGAAAAATGAGAACGATCTAGCCTTACTAACTATAGAAGGTAAGTTAGATTATGATTTTGATGAGAATTACTATAAAATAGAAGGAAGTCATACTGATGATAACGCCAGTCTAACTGAAGACTGCAACTATTGGATGGAAGGATTTTTCGAATTAAGTCATTCTAAATTTATTTCAGATTTATCTTATGGCTCCATTCAATGGCAAGCTGACAGTGAAGAACCTGCTAATTTCGAATTGCATTTTGGATTAGATTTACCTATTCCTGATAAGGCTTTAAAATGGATGCGTAAAGATTTTGTTCGAAAATTGAAATATTCAGATCAATCGAATGAAGATCAAATAGGTTATGCCAACTTTCTACGAGCTATGATAGGTGAAGAGCAAAGCCAAAGATACTTCAAAGCTAAATCGAAAGGGAGATATTTCGTGCATCCATCTATGCGAAATGATTTATTTTTTACTGGATTAAATATGGTATGGAATACTAATTCAGAACTATTTGAAAGTACCAACGAATATATTAGTCTAAATCATATAGATGGTACAAAAGTAGACCGAATGGTAAAAGGAAAGATCCAATATAGACCAAATAGTGAAGGTGATTATTGGTATTTTTACTTCGAATTTGAAGAAGGAGGATATTATTTCCTAGAAATCGATGGAAATATATTGTATACCTATTCTTCAGAAGCAAAATATAATCGTCTGATACAGAAAAAGGCAAAAGACAAAAAGAAGAAAGGAGAGCGATTTCAAACAAGCCTTACTCCCGATTTCAAACGGTGAATTCACATAAAAATTAGATAAAAAGTGAATTATTTGTAAATTGCAGCTTAGTTAGAAATTAAACTATGAAGATATTAATGTATCTCCTAGCCTATCTAATTGGTTCTATTCCTACTGCAGTATGGATAGGAAAAGCATTTTATAAAATTGACGTCCGAGAATACGGAAGTGGAAATGCTGGAGCAACCAACACCTTTAGGGTATTAGGAAAAAAAGCGGGAATACCCGTATTATTGCTAGATATTTTAAAAGCATTTGGATCTGTAAATCTTGTTCTATTTATTCAGGAACAGGATAATATCCCTATGAAAGTAACTTTAGGAATTATTGCAGTAATTGGGCATATATTTCCTTTGTACGCGGGATTTAGAGGGGGTAAAGGAATTGCAAGCTTGCTAGGTGTCGTATTGGCGCTTCATCCACTTGCTGCCTTATTTTCACTTTGTATATTTATTATATTATTAAGTATTACACATTATGTATCCTTAAGCTCAATTATTTCTTCTTTTTCATTTCCACTTTGGCTTATATTCGTTTTTGATGTTTCCGATCCTTCCTTATTATTGTTTGCAATTACTATTGCAGCATTGGTATTGGTATCGCACCAAAAAAATATAGAAAGGCTCATTAGAAAAGAAGAGAGTAAGATCTATATTATCAAAAGAAAAAATAAAAATTGATTTAATAGTAATATAATACAGACAAAGTCTAATATACCTACAATGTGCAGATATTTTGACTCTTTCTCGCTAGACTATTCTTTAAATTAATATATTTTATTATATTCCTTTTTTAATAGGGCTGAATAGGTTAATTTCGTTAAACAAAACCTAATTAATTACAACATAAATTGAAATTAATCTTCGACGAGGAAATTTTAGAGAAATTGTACTTTGGAGACAAGGATTTGATCAGCCAAATGTTTAAATTATTTTTGGAACAATTAATTGAATCCAAAAAAATAATTTTAGACGGCTATCAGAGAAAAGATATGGAATCCTTGAAGGGAATTTTCCATAAGATGAGACCTTCTTTTAAAATGGTCGGATTGGTAGAAGTCTTTGATCAGTTTGAAATTCATGAACGCAAAATGAAAGCTAATGATTTAGCGTATATAGAAAGTCATTTTGACAATATTATTTCAACAATTGACAGTGCTTACCAATTTATAGAAAAAAGATTACAAGAGAACTAATAGAAATAGATATGATTAAATGTATTGTTATTGACGATGATAAAATGTCAAGAGAATTAATGTCATCCTACATATCTAAACTAGATAGTTTAGATAAAGTAGGTGAATTTGACAATGCTCTTGATGGAATGAAATTCATTAAAGAAAATGAAGTAGACGTCATATTTCTAGATATTGAAATGCCAGACTTTTCAGGATTAGATATGCTGAAGAGCACCAATGAATTACCACAAGTTATTTTTATTACATCCAACAGGGAATATGCTGTTGAAGCCTTTGAACATAGTGTTTGTGATTTCCTTGTAAAACCAGTAGATTTTTCAAGATTTGTAAAAGCTTCGGAAAGAGTTATTCCTAAACAGGCAGAAGTACAAGAAAACGAAACTGATACAGATAATTCTAATACAAAATACATTTTCATCAAGGTAGATACACGTTTCGTAAAATTGAACCTGGATGATATTTTATATCTGGAGGCAAACGGAGATTATGTAGTCTTTAAAACTGCCAACAAAGGGTATATTGTACATACTACAATGAAAAAGATAAATGATAAATTACCAAATAATAAATTTATCAAGGTTCATAGGTCATATATCGTAAACATTGATAAGATTGTCGATATTGAAGACACCACTCTTTTAATTGACAAAAAGATTATTCCTGTTAGCAGATCTAAAAAGGATGATCTAATGAAAAGCCTAAATCTGTTCAAATAGAATGGTCATATTAGTCGATAAACAGGATAAGGAAATCGGCATAATGGAAAAACTTAAAGCCCATGAGTATGGTTTACTTCATCGGGCTTTTTCTGTTTTTATATTTAATGCTAAAGGAGAAATGCTCATACAGAAAAGAGCCGCTTCAAAGTATCATAGTCCAAATCTATGGACGAATGCTTGTTGTAGTCATCCAAAACCCAATGAAGACTTACAAACCGCCTGTAAAAGACGATTAAAAGAAGAAATAGGTATTCAAACTGACAGCAACCTACTCCATTTAGGACATCTATTATACAAAGCAAACTTTGAAAATGGTCTAACAGAGCATGAATACGACCATATATTAAAACTAAATACAGAGGATACCCCTGTACTAAATCCAGAAGAAGCATCTGAATATAGATATATATCTATAGATCAACTAATGGAAGAATTAGAAAAAAACCCTGAGACATTCACCGTCTGGTTTAAACTGATTATGGAAAAGGATTATTTCCGTTCTGTCTAATCAATCTGGATATTCTATTCTTAGGTGATAAATATTTCTCAACCTTTGTTTTAAGATTTTCTTGATAATATTTATCTCCTTAAAGGTGATATCTGCATTATCAAATTGCCCTTCTTTCATCTGGTGAGCGATAATTTTATCTACCAACACATGTATATCATCCAAGGAAGGGTTTGACAAACTCCTAGAAGCTGCCTCCACCGAATCTGACATCATTAGTATCGCTGTTTCTTTAGAAAATGGCTTAGGGCCAGGATAGCTAAAAGCATTTTGATCTAGTTCACCTTCCGGAAAAGACTTCAAATATTGTCTATAAAAGTACTGAACCGTACTTGTACCATGATGCGTACGTATAAAATCAATAATACGATCTGGTAAATTATATTTCTTGGCAATCTCAATACCACCTATTACATGACCTACAATAACATTCGCACTTTCCTCAAAGGGTAATTCATCATGAGGGTTCACTCCAGTCACCTGATTTTCAATAAAAAACAATGGATTATTCATTTTACCAATATCATGGTAAAGTGCACCTGTTCTAACCAATAGTGCATTCGCTCCAATTTCATGAGCCGCGTTCTCAGCTAAATTTGCCACCTGTAAAGAATGCTGGAAAGTCCCTGGAGCTCTCTCCTGTAATTTTTTAAGTAAAGGACTATTGGTATCCGACAACTCCAATAGAGACACATCAGATATTAAACCAAATACTTTTTCAAATAGATAAATTAAAGGATAGGCCATAACAGTTAATCCACCACCAATTGCCAAGTACATAAAATTCCAATAGTTTATCTCCTGTAAAGAATTGTTTTGAATAATAGCAAGAGCAAAATATGAAACTATATAAACCGTAATGATCTTAGTAGCGGACAAAAATAAATCCGCACGTTTATACATACTACTTACAGCCAAGATCGAAATGATCCCTCCCATCAGCTCTATGTAAATAAACTCAAAACTATTTGGAACCATAAAAGCAATCAATACAGTAGTTATCAAATGGCAAAATAATGCCAAACGTGTATCATAAAAGGCTTTTAATACTAAAGGTAAAACACAAAAAGGCATGGCATAAATTAACTCTGGATTAACCTCTATGCACAGTTTTGCCATTCCAAACATCAATACAACATTGAAAAGGATAAAACGTAGATTATTCGTATCCTCAATGATATCCTCTCTAAATTGATTGATAAAGAAATATAAAATTAAAACACAAATAGACACTAGTAATACTTGCCCTATAATCATTAAGACAATATTGGTATTATTCGTATTCTGCTTAACAAATTGCTGTTTATACGAAATTAACTTCTGGTAAGTTTCACCTGTAATCAATTTCCCTTTTGCTACAATCAAGGAATTCTCTTCTATACTCCCTTTTACCTTGGTGATTTTAGCAAGGGTGGTCTCTAACTCTAACTGACTAACCTCTTCATCATAAAAGATATTATTGGCCAAGGCATCTTGTAACAATGGGATCAAAAACTTCTTTTGCCCCTCTACCATTTCAATATTCAATAAATAATTCGAAGCTTGTTGAAGTGTATAAAATTTGTGAGTACTTGACATCTTAACGACCTTATCGGTACGCAAATAAATATAATCCTTCGCTCCATCATTTAAACCAACAATTCCTTTATTGAAAATATCATTCAAAATACTCCTACCAACTACCTTTAAAGGTTTTAGGTTTTCAATATCTTCTTTTTCACTACCAGAAAATAATGCTTTTAAGCCTTTGGCTTGGGCTCTTTCTTTTTTCTGAATTAATTTATCAAAGTTCTCATTAAATAATAAAAGCTGTTTTTGACTGATCGACCGATCTTTATAATAATACTGTTTGGCATTTTCTCTAATAAGTCCTGCCTCCTCTTCCATTTCTGCCTCAGTTTTCAGAATTGAAAATGGAAAACTTGCATATAGATGGTCATATTGCCAAACTTTACCTTTTGCGAATTCATATTTAAATCGCACCTCTCGTGGTAGCATATATGCCAATAAACCAATAGTAAGCGTAATTACAATAAGTTTATATATAAAAGAATAATATTGACCTATTCTGGCAAAAAATGATTTCATATAAATTCGTTTTTGCTTTGGCTTAGCTTCAAGGTATACTATATAACCCCTTTAACTATTAACATATGAACAACACCAAAGACTCAATAAAGTACTAATATAAAAAAAGTCTTGCTTTCAGCTCAGTGAATAATGTAATTAGTGAGAACAAGTGAAAGATTAGGGCAAAAAAAAAGCAACCTCACGGTTGCTTTAAAATAATAAATTAGCACTTATGCCTCTTCATTTGTATTTTCTACTTCCTCAGTAGTATCTTCTTCAATCAAACCTACATATCCAGCTTCATTTAAAAGATTGTACCAACTAAATACTTTTTTCAAGTCAGAAATGTACACTCTATCTTGATCGTAATCTGGTAAGATACTCTCAAAATATGTTTTCAATTTATCAGAAGATTCTTTATGACTAATGCAATCTTTCCCTTCTTCTTTCTTGAAGATAATTTCCATAACATTTTTCAATGGAACTTCTTCATCATAAGTGAAAATAGCAATATCCTCCAAAGCACTCATGCGAGTTGATCCTGGTACTGGAAAACGCTTAGACTCACCTAATCTTTCAACCAGAACGCCTGATTTGGTTTGACCGATAATTTTGTATAATCCAGGTTTTCCTGCAATAGATAAAATTCCTTGTAACTTCATGTTCGTAGCTTAAAATTGAACGACTAAGGGTATAAAAATTAAGATTTTAATGAGATCATTCTCCTATGCATCCTTTCTAAAAAAAATAAAACCCTTGTTCCTCTTTTCTTTTCAGGGACAAATGTAAAGGTTTCTGATTAGTTTTCAATAATAATTTCCTGTAGAAAAAAGCTATTTTCTGCCTTTAGAATCAAATAATAGGCCCCAGATTTTACTGCCCATTTGAAATTCAATTGATTATCACCTAATTGAAGATTATTCAAATTCCTTTGAACCATTTCTCTTCCCAACAAATCAAACAAATACAACTTGTAATTCTCTAATTTATTAAGCCTAAATTGTAAATTTATTTCTCCATTAGAAGGATTAGGCCATACAATAAAATCACTCAATTCACTAGATTGGTACTCCTGAGAACTAAATATATTCAAGAGTCCGACTCCCATTTTACCTTCAAATTCTACCGATAGATTGGTATTCTCTTTAGCGGCATTGAGAATTCTATCCCTGATAGTAATACTACTTTCCTCCGGAAACACAGATAAAAGCCATGCAGCTGCACCACTAGTAAAAGCACAAGCACTGGAAGTCCCTCCAGAAATCCCATAACCTCCCTCAGGTTTAGCGGCCCAAAGATTCAGACCAGGACTAGCAATATCTATCCAATTACCAAAACTACTTGTATTCGTTTTATTACCAGATTCATTAATAGCACCCACACATAATACATCTGGATGTGAACAGGGATAGGTTGCAGAAGTATTATTAAAATTTCCTGCAGCTCCCACCACTAAAACATCATTTTCTTTAGCGTGAGCAATTACCGATTTTCCGTAATTAGTAATAACCTGTTGTGTCCATGAACAGTTTACAATATCACAACCCATTGCAATCGCATAAGCCACTCCTTCATATGGGTCTCCTATTACACCTTGACTATCTGATATTTTAATTGGAAGGTATTTTACATATCTACCGGCACTTGCAATCCCATGTGAATTATCAGTAGGGGCGGCAGCAAGAGAAGTCATTTGAACACCATGATCTAAACCAATCCCAATTGCTATTTGTGCCTCATTATCCTCATCACCAAAATCCCAACCTCTATAATCGTCTACAAAACCATTCCCATCATCGTCGACTCCATTAATTGGATCCAAAATGTTGGTATAATAATTTTGTAAATCCGGGTGATTAAAATCTGTTCCTGTATCCACAATCCCAATAAGAATAGTATCCTTTTGATCCCTTAAAGCCCAAGCCTCTTCTGCATTGATAAACGGTAAACTCCATTGAACAGGATACAATGTATCATTAGGAGGTAATGAACTTGCAAATGTAGTTTTAGGAACTACTTCCAAGTTTAAAATGCAGGATTCATTTTCAAGGAAATCTAGTATTTTCTTATCTTTTACAGGATCCAACTTCAGGGAGTAGAAGGGATTACTCTTACTTACACCTGGCATTTTTCTTAATAAAGTATTGTTTCTATTTCTTAACTTAAACTCTTTATTCAATTCATAAACACAATTAGGATGTTCAAATTGAAAATTGAATTGTTTTACCTGAGCTTGAAGACCAATTACTACCGAAAATAGAAATCCAAAAAATAACCTTCGCATTATTGCTTATGTTTATACTCTATAAAACAACCTATGGCCTCTGTTCTTTTGATATCAACAATCTTACCATCCAATCGAGCTTTAATGGCATCTTTTAAATAGTATTGATTTACTGACCGTTTTCTACGTCCTAATTCCAAAAGCCAATTATCCAATTTCCCCTGGTATAAGATAGTCCCATCTATATCTACTAAAACACACTCCGGAGTAATTTTGGCCTTAAAGTAGGAGGCCATGTTAAAATCCAAATCCAAAACAGGAATTATTGGAAGCTCATATTCTTCAAAATAACGCAATATGCGATCCTCAGAGTAATAATCTCCGGGAAATATACCGTAAAAGGCTATAGAATCGGAAGAAAATTCATTGTACAAATCCTTGAAGTCCTTTGTATAATTTTCACATAATGGACATTCAGGACTAAGAAAATAGTATACAGACAACTTCCCGGGATTCCGATAATTCAAATCAGCGGAAGACACCATTTTCCCTCCATTTCCGACACAGGAAATGAGGAATAAAAAAATAAAAGTGAAGATATAGCTGAATATTTTACTCATCGTATTCCCAAATGAATCTATTGTTCAAATTTCAAAGTTACATGCTTTTATGTTAAAAAATGTCAGTTTTAATAAAAACTGATATATCTCAGTGTTTAATTTATCGGAATGAACAACATTTGTATTGTAGATAAAATGAATCCAAATAGAATTAGTAGTTTATTAGTTTTAGAGAAACAGAGAACTAACAAATTCTCTATGGAAATAGAAGGGAAATGAAAAAAGACATACAATCCAGAACAGATATAGAATCATTGGTTAATCAATTCTACCTTAAGGTAAGAAAGGATGATTTACTGGGCCCTATTTTTGAGGAGTCTTTCAAGGTTGATTGGGATACACATCTAGTGAAGATGTATAATTTCTGGGAAAGTATTTTATTTCATTCCGGAAACTATAAAGGTAATCCGATGAATCGCCATAAAGAATTGCATAAAAAATGTCCTTTTACCCAATCTTTATTTGAAAGGTGGTTACATTTATTTAATGAAACGGTAAACCAAAATTTTGAAGGGGAAATTGCCAATAAAGCAAAGGTTAGAGGGCTATCAATTGCAACAGTAATGCAAATCAAAATTTTATACCCTACTGATCCACAACAAAATCATTAAGCCCATTGTTATTTTTGGGCTTATTATTTCCTTCTTCAAACAAAATTCATCAAAAAGAAAATTAAAAATAGTAGATTGATTGCTACCAAAACAATTCAAATATGTCTAATACTGATCTTATCGGATTCTTAGCTGCTGCTGTTCTAATGTTTTCGTTTACAAAAAAGGAAATCAGACGCCTTAGATATTGGAATTCTACCGCTTGTATACTTTTCGTGATTTATGGATTTCTACTGGATATTGAATGGCCAATCATAATTAGTAATACATTCATTGTTTGTACGAATTTTTACTACTTATATATAAAAAGGATTCCCAATTGAGGAAAATAAAAAAGGGCACTAATATTAGTGCCCTTTACAATCTATAGTTTCAAGAATTTAAAACCTTCTGTGCTTAGCGCTTAACTCAAACACTGCATCCAAAATTTGCTTTTCTTGGTCGTTCAATTCCAAGCCTCTTCTTTTCATTACAACATCAGCTACTTCGTAGGCCTTACTTGTTCTATATTCCTTCATACCCGCAGCACTTCCCCACGCAAATGATGGAACAAAGTTCCGCGGGAATCCAGCACCATAAATATTGGCATTTACCCCTACTACGGTTCCTGTATTAAACATCGTATTGATACCACACTTAGAATGATCTCCCATTACCAATCCACAAAACTGAAGACCTGTTGGAATGTATCGCTCTGCTCTATAAGACCACAGCCTAACCTCAGCATAATTATTCTTAAGATTAGAATTGTTGGAATCGGCACCAATATTACACCACTCTCCTATTACTGAATTACCCAAAAATCCATCGTGACCTTTATTACTATATCCAAAAATAACTGAATTGTTGACCTCTCCCCCAACTTTTGAATGTGGTCCTACAGTAGTTGGTCCATAAATTTTAGCACCTAATTTTAAGGTAGCATGCTCACATAATGCCAAAGGTCCACGAATTATGGATCCTTCCATAATCTCCGCATCCTTTCCAATATAAACAGGCCCTTTGGTAGCATTAATTATTGTACATTCTACTTTTGCACCTTCTTCAACAAAAACATTTTCTGGTCCCAGTACCGTATTGGTATCACTTAAAAATTGAGAAGTTCTTCCTTCAGTTAATAGATCATAATCTGCTTGAATGGCTTCTCCATTTTTGTTAAAAATATCCCAAGGATAATCAATAGTAAAAATGGATCCTTTATATTCTATCGAGTTCATTTTTTCAGCTAGAAAATTTTCTTTCGAACCTTTGAAAGCAACCAATTTATCATCTAAATAAAGTCCTTCATTTTCATTCAATAAACCTATTTCCGAAACTAATTCTTCATTCGGACATACATTTCCTCTAATAAATAAATTTGATGATGTATCTATATAAGCATACTTATCTTGTAAATAATCGGCTGTAAGAAAACCAATATCCTCTTTGAAATACTGATTCCATTTTTCACGAATAGTTAATATACCTACTCGAATTTCTGAAATTGGTCTTGTATAGGTCAATGGTAATAAGTCGATTCGCTCTTCGCCGTCAAATAAAATGATCGCCATATTTTGTTGAATTTTCATTTAAACCACTAAAATAAGTATATTAATTCTCAAAGCGCTGTATTACCAACAAAGAATATTATTTTTGCATAAACTAATTACGAAAAGACTTCAGTCATGATTACTAAATTAAAAGGAACCGGAATTGCAATTGTTACTCCATTTACATCAAATAGAGAAGTGGATTATCCTGCATTAAAGAAACTGGTAAATTACCTTATTGATGGTGGCGTTGAACATTTGGTAGTAATGGGTACTACCGGTGAAAGTGCCGTTTTGAATGCATCAGAAAAGAAACAGGTACTGGATACCGTTATTGCTGAAAACCAGGGTAGATTACCTATCATTTTAGGAATTGGTGGTAACTGTACGCAAGTTGTTGTCGATCAAATAAAGAGTACTGACTTTACAGGAGTAGATGCTATACTTTCTGTATCTCCAGCATATATTAAACCTACTCAGGAAGGAATTTACAAGCATTTTGAGGCAATAGCTACCGCTTCTCCTCTTCCAATTATCTTATATAATGTACCTGGAAGAACTTCTTCCAATATGTCTGCAGGTGTAACCCTTCGTTTAGCGAATGACTTTGATAATATCATCGCAGTGAAAGAAGCTTCTGGTGATATGATGCAATGCATGGAAATTTTAAGAGATCGTCCAAAAGGATTCCTGGTTTTATCCGGTGATGACGCATTGACTTTACCATTAGTTTTAATGGGTGGTGATGGTGTTATTTCTGTACAAGGAATGGCTTATCCAAGAGAATTCTCGGACATGGTTCGTGAAGGTCTTGCTGGAAACAATGCGAAAGCAAGAGAATTGCACTATATGCAATTAGAAATGATGAACTTGATTTTCGCTGAGGGTAATCCTGGTGGAATCAAAGAGGTATTGAAACAACGCGGTGTTTGTGAAAACTATGTGCGTTTACCGTTGGTTGAAATTTCAACTGATCTTTCTGAAAAGATAAAAGCGGAATTAAATTAATTCCTGGCTTTAAATTAGATTAAAACGCCCTTCTGAATATTCGGAAGGGCGTTTTTTAATTATTAAAATTTATATCATACAATTTAAAGAATATAACCTTGGAAAATTAGGATGGCATTTTGAGATATAATTTGATCATAGAATGCTACTAATTTCCATGGTCAAATTCCCTCCTAAAATCTCAAAAAGCATTAACTTTGTGCTTTCAGAATTTTGACGACTAGAAAAACATGGAAATAGCCAGTAAATACAACCCCGCAAATACGGAAGATAAGTGGTATGCACATTGGATGGAACAGGACTTGTTTAGTTCTACTCCAGACGATAGAGAAGCGTTCACAATTGTGATTCCTCCACCCAATGTAACAGGAATTTTACACATGGGTCATATGTTAAACAATACGATTCAAGATGTCTTGATTCGTAGAGCGCGTATGATGGGAAAAAATGCTTGCTGGGTCCCTGGTACGGACCATGCATCTATTGCTACAGAATCTAAGGTTGTTGCCAAACTGGCAAATGAAGGTATCAAGAAATCGGATCTTACCAGAGATGAATTCTTAAAACATGCCTTTGAATGGAAAGACAAACACGGTGGACTGATTCTTCAACAATTAAAGAAGCTAGGTGCTTCTTGTGATTGGAACAGAACCAACTTCACTATGGATGAAGGTTATTCAGAGCATGTAATCAATGCCTTTATTGACCTTTACAACAAAGGAAAAATATACCGCGGTACCAGAATGATTAACTGGGATCCTGCGGCTCAGACTGCCCTATCTGATGAGGAAGTAATCCACTCAGAAGAGCAATCTAAATTATATTATTTACGTTACCGGATAGCTGGTTCGGATGAGCACCTTAGCATTGCTACTACTCGTCCAGAAACCTTATTAGGAGATACAGCTATTTGTGTTAACCCAAATGATCCACGTTTCCAACACCTGAAAGGTAAAAATGCCATCGTACCTTTAGTAAACCGTGAAATACCTATCATCTTCGATGAATATGTTGACATGGAATTCGGTACAGGTTGTTTGAAGGTGACGCCGGCACACGATATGAATGACCACGAGCTTGGAAAGAAACACAAGCTACAGGTGATCGACATCTTGGATGCCACAGGTAAACTTAATGAGAATGCTCAGGTATTGATTGGTGAAGACCGATTCGTTGCTCGTAAGAAAATCGTTCCAATGCTGGAAGAAATTCAAGCTTTGGAAAAAATGGAAGACTATACAAATAAAGTTGGTCGTTCTGAGCGAAGCAATGCTGTTATAGAACCTAGACTTTCTATGCAGTGGTTCTGTGGAATGGATGAAATGGCTAAGCCAGCATTGGAGAATGTAATGAATGATACCATTCAATTCTTCCCGGAGAATTCAAAAAACACCTATCGCCACTGGATGGAAAACATCCGTGAATGGTGTATTTCTCGCCAATTATGGTGGGGTCATCAGATTCCTGCTTTCTACTATGGTCCTGATACCAACGACTTCGTAGTTGCAAAGACTGCAGAAGAAGCTTTGCCATTGGCAATTGAAAGAACTGGAAACAGTGCATTAACAGTTGCTAACTTGAAGCAAGAAGAAGATGTATTGGATACCTGGTTCTCTTCCTGGTTATGGCCAATTGGTGTTTTCGATGAAAAAGAACTGGATTATTACTATCCTGGTGAGACTATCGTTACCGGACCGGATATCATGTTCTTCTGGATCGCTAGAATGATCATGGCTGGATATGAATACAAGCAAGAAAGACCCTTTAAAACGGTTTATTTTACTGGGTTAATTCGTGATGGATTGGGACGTAAAATGTCGAAATCTTTAGGGAATTCACCTGATGCTCTTGAGTTGATCAAACGATATGGTGCGGACGGAGTTCGTGCAGGTCTTTTATTGACTTCTGCAGCCGGTTTAGATTTGAAGTTCCCAAGTATTGAAAACAAGGACGGTTCTTTTGATTTCCCATTGTGTGAGCAAGGTAGAAACTTCAACAACAAGGTATGGAACGCTATGCGTTTAGTAAAAGGTTGGGAAATAGAAAACAAAACTTGTCCTGAGGCTAGTGAATTAGCCTTCCAATGGTTTGAAAACAAGCTGAACGAAAGCATCATCACTATCAATGATCATTTTGATAAATACCGTATCTCAGATGCGCTAATGTGTATTTACAAATTGATTTGGGATGATTTCTGTGCTCAATATTTGGAGATTGTAAAACCTCCATTTGGAGATGCAATTGACCGCATATCCTATGACAGAACAGTTACTTTCTTCGAACGTTTGATGAAACTGGCTCATCCATTTATGCCATTTATTTCGGAAGAAATCTGGCACTTATTAGGAGATAGGGGTGAAAAAGCATCTATCATGCAAAGAACTTGGCCAACTGCTAATACAGATGCAGTAGACATGGATACGTTGAAAACCTTCGATCATGTTTTCCAGGCAGTAACGCAAATTAGAAGTGTAAGAAGTTCTAAAGGAATGAGTCCAAAAACTGTTTTGGATTTATATATTTCTAATGGAGATAAAATAGCTGGACTTTCATCTGTAATCAAAAAGATGGCAAATATTGGTGAGTTCCATTTCAATGAAGAAAAGCCAAGTCAGGCATTGTCGTTCATGGTAGGAAGTACAGAGTACTTTATCCCAGTAGAAGACAATATCAACATAGAAGAAGAAGTTGCTAAAATCAATGAACAATTGAAATACCAACAAGGCTTCTTGATTTCTGTTGCAAAAAAATTAAGCAATGAACGTTTTGTAAACAATGCACCTGAAAAGGTAATAGCTATTGAAAAACAAAAACAAGCAGATGCTGAAGCTAAAATTAAAGCTTTGGAAGATCAATTGGCTGCACTGGTATAATCAATCAGCTTATATATTTAAAGAGCCCATTTTGATCCCGAAAATTCGGGGTCGGGATGGGCTTTTTTAATTGTAAAAATCGGAAGAAAAAACAAAACTTCAATTCTACTTTTGTCTTTGCTTTTACTTATCGTGCAAATTGTTTATTTTTAGGATTAGACTAAATTTGTAAGGAGTCCATTTGGACTATAATGCATAACTTAATTTGAAAACATGAAAATATTGATGGTATGTCTGGGGAATATTTGTCGATCTCCTCTTGCTGAGGGAATCTTAAAACACAAAGCTGGGAATAGACCAATATTTGTCGACTCAGCAGGTACTTCGGCTTACCATGCAGGAGAACTTCCTGATAGTAGATCAATTCAGGTAGCAAATAAATATAATATAGATATTACAGATCAACGATCCAGACCATTTGTATTGGAAGATTTTAAGATTTTTGATTTCATTTTTGTAATGGACTCCTCCAACTACTCCAATATTATGAAGTTAACCCAAGATGAAAGTTACCGTAAAAAGGTGAAAATGATCCTAAACATGGTTGAACCGGATAAAAATAAAGGGGTACCAGATCCTTATTTCGATGCAAAAAATGGTTTCGAAATAGTTTATAATATGTTGGAAAAGGCTTGTGATGCCATCGTCTACAAGTACGATAAATCCGACTTATAAAGATTCTTTATCAAATCATAAAGAAGATTTAACTTAATTATAGCTTCTAGTTTGCACGGAATGGTAAATTTGCAATCAAGAATTTAGAAAACCAATTAAAAACGAATAACATGGCTGTACTAGTAGGAAGAAAAGCACCTCAATTTAGCGCAAAAGCAATAGTTGATGGATCGAAAGTTGTTGCAGATTTCTCTTTGGAGCAATTCATTGGAAAGAAAAATGTAGTTCTATTTTTCTACCCAAAAGACTTCACTTTTGTTTGTCCAACAGAATTGCATGCATTCCAAGAGAAATTGGAAGAGTTCAAATCTAGAGATACTGAGGTAGTTGCAGTTTCAACTGATACTGAAATGAGCCACTGGGGATGGTTGCAAATGCCTAAAAACCAAGGAGGAATCCAAGGAGTAACTTATCCAGTTGTTGCAGATACTAACAAAACAATCTCTAAAAACTTTGACGTTTTAACAGGAGATTATTTTTACAACGATGCAGATCAATTGGATGCTGATACTGAATTGATCGCATACAGAGGTTTGTTCCTTATCGACAAAAACGGTGTTGTTCAACATCAATTGGTAAACAACTTGCCATTGGGAAGAAATGTAGATGAAGCTATCCGTATGGTAGATGCACTTACTTTCTTTGAAAACAACGGTGAGGTTTGTCCTGCAAACTGGAGCAAAGGTAAAGATGGAATGAAAGCTAGCCACGCAGCTACTGCTGAATATTTGTCTGCAAACTAAGCCAAAAAAAATAGTACCTTTAAACCGTCCCGAGATATTCGGGGCGGTTTTTTTGTTTAATATAATATACAATTATGGCCATTACCCCATCCAATATGTTAGCCTTAGGAACAAAAGCACCCAACTTTGAAGCCTTGGAAGTAGTATCCAATAAAATCAAAAACCTAAGTCAATTGAGTTCTGACAAGGCTACTCTTATATTTTTTATCTGCGCACACTGCCCTTTCGTAATCCACCTCAATGAGGCCCTTGCTCAACTAGCCATGGATTATCAAAAGATGGGTGTTAATTTTATTGCTATTTCGTCCAATGATGTAATAAACTATCCACAAGACAGACCTGAGCTTTTGAAAGCTCAAGCGGTAAAATATGGATTTACTTTTCCTTACCTCTACGATGAAACACAGTCCATAGCGAAAGCTTATGATGCCGCATGTACACCTGACTTTTTCTTATTCGATCGAGATATGAAATTGAACTATCGTGGTCAGTTTGACGATTCCAGACCTGGAAATGGATTACCAATAACAGGTAAAGATTTAAGAAACGCAATAGATGCTACTTTAATGGGGCAATCTATTTCTGAGATTCAAAAGCCAAGTATTGGTTGTAATATTAAGTGGAAAGTTTAAGAAGTAGTATCTAGTGACTAATCACTAACAACATAAACAATTTCCAGTTTGGGATGTAAATTACCATCATAATGATCGCTGGAAGCAAATAACATACGCCTATAGAACTCTTCTGTTACAAGCCTAAACATAAAACCATAGCTAGTTGAAGGATTAGTTACCATATCTTGAACCAGAGCAGTAACATCTATATCAAGATAATGTTCATCGGGCTTAATACTTTCTATCAAAACCACCTGATTTATATTCGTTGTACTAGGACAATTTTCCCAATTTACTTCAATTTCATCCCAATTACTGGTAACCCTTTGTAATAGCGCCTCATTGCTCCCTCCACTTGTAGAATGATTACCGTTAAACAAAGATAACTGCGAATAAAGAGACAATGACGCATGTACTATTCTAGTATTGCTGGTAAAAATTGATAAATCAAATTCAAACAAAGATCTACTTATCACTGCCATCCCTCCAACTGTCCATGCATTCGCTGATAAATCAGAAGCGTTTCCATAATTACTGTCAGACATACAATCATTTATAATTGCATCTTTTCCGGATTCCCAACCTGGCTGTAACACGAGCGTATCCTGAGCGCAAACACTCAAAACACTAAATAACAAAAGAATAGAGAATATTTTTTTCAAATAATTAATCAAAACCCAAATTTTAAAATAAATATACAGTAAATAATTTCCAATTTAGGGAGTAAATGAGCATTTGGATGATTATCCAAAGTAAATACTAAAGTCCTACAAAAAGCTCAGGTCACTAAGTTAAATAAGAATCCAAAATGATATACTCATTTATTTACCATTTCATAAACAAGATGTATAACATTAATATTAGTAAAGTTTTCCTCAGAAAATAAATAAACTTCCTAATATGTAGAACTTGATTAAGTTCGGATGAAGTAGGTAAAGATAATTTTATTCAAATTAACTCAATAAAAAAAAGGCGATCAATTGATCACCTTTTTTTTACCGGTTTAATATTCACATTAAAAATAAACATAAATTACCGCTATAATCCCCATTATTACGATTTTAAATAAATTATTATTACAGTAAACATAACTATTTTTTCTTCCAGAATTTTATCATAATTAGGGAACATACCGTTCTACTTAGTAAACAGTGAATATTTTAAAGTATACTAACAAATAAAGCGTCAATCCCTTTAGAACTAAGACATAGAGTGTTACAACTATTTGTATGATTGATTCAGATTAATTACATTTGGGGCCTATGAAAATTAAATATGTATACTTCACACTTGCCTTATTACTGGTAAGTTCAATGGCATTGGCCACTACTTCCCAAGTGGAACAAGGTTCAGTACCTAGTGTTGACACAACTGGTATTGACCTGTTTAATTCCATATCAGAGGTAGAGTATATAATTGAAAAAAATCCTGAGGAAGCTATTAATCGACTAAATGATTTTATTCCTACTTCGATAAAAATGAACCTTTACAGGCAAACTGGCTATTGCTATATGTTAATGGGACGTAGTTATAAAAATCTTCAAGAGCCAAGCATAGCTCTTCAATATATGAAGTTAGCTAAAGGGCAATTTAACAAAATAGATATCCCAGTAATACTGGATTTTAAAGAGTTTCAAGAAAAAAACACAAGCCCTCCTTTAAAACATTCTATTTTAACATTAAATACTGGTCATGAATTACTGTACCTAAAACTTCCTACTGTCTTTTATAAAGATTGGGCCGAAATTTATAGACAACTTGGGAAATATGATAAAGCAAATGAAATATATGCCATTCTTAAGGAGAAAATTAGAAACACATCTGTTCGAGACGAAATAGACTATATTATAGCGGACAATCATTATAAGTCTACGGATTACAATGCGGCTATTGATATATATACTAAGCTACTAATACACGAAAAGCACAAAAATCAAAACCTAAATATTCGAAATTGTTACCGCCGAATTGCAGATTGTTATCAGGAACTAGGTGATACGAAAAAAGTTCAAGAATATTATAGCTTAGCAAACCTTGGAATAGATCAAACGGTAACTGATTCCACCCTTCAAATAATAAATGCGGATGGTACTTCTGGTAATAGCAATACCATTTCAGGTATTTACACAAATGAACAATTAAAAATAAGAAATGAAATTCTTAAAGATGATAAACTAAATTCATTAGAATATCTCAAATTATCCAAACGGTACTTTAAAAACCAAGAATATTCCAAGGCAGAAAGAGCATTGGATAAATATTTTGCAAATATCTGTTATGCGTTATTTGAGGATACTGAAATTGAAATAATTAGGGATGTAGCACATCACTTAAACAAGAACAATAAGCAAGAAAAGGCACTTAACTATCTTATCTCCTATGAAGCATTGAGGGATACCATTAAAACACACCAACTAAGATTAAATTATAAATCGCACAAATTAGGTTCTGAAGGTCTTCAAAACATCCTAAATGCTAAGGAACTTCAAAGAGACAAGGAATTAAATGATAACAAAATTGATTTCCTTTTGAAGGAGCAAAAGTTCACTAATAATATAAATCTTCTATTGGCCTTATGCCTTTTATTAGTTACTTCCGGAATCCTTTACCTAAGACATATTTCAAAACAGCGTAAAGTTGCCAACCAGCAACTCGCTCTGCGATCTTTACGATCTCAAATGAATCCCCATTTTATATTTAACGCCTTGAATTCAGTTAACAGTTTCATCTCCTTAAATGATGAACGTTCAGCTAATAGCTTTCTCAGTGAATTTTCAAGCCTTATGCGAACGGTCATGGAAAATTCTGAACATGATTTCATCACTTTAACGAAGGAGCTGGAAATCATTCGAATTTATTTAGAATTGGAACATTTTAGATTCAAAGATAAATTCAACTTTTCACTTCATATCGATGAAGAGCTAGACGAAGATCAAATCAAACTTCCTCCTATGCTTATTCAACCTTATATTGAAAATGCTGTCTGGCATGGCCTTAGATATAAAAAAGAACAAGGGCAATTGGATGTTGAAATACTGGACAATTACGGCGATTTAAAAGTTGTCATTAAGGACAACGGTATTGGCCGTAAAAAAAGTAAGATTCTAAAAACCAAAAATCAAAAGAAATCAAAGAGCATTGCTCTAAAAAATATTGATGACCGAATCAAAATATTTAAAGATTTACATAAGATAAGTGTAACTGTAAAAATTGAAGATCTCTACCCTGAAAAGGAAGATACCGGAACTAAAATAACCTTAAATATACCGCTTAGAAATCAGGATTAATCTGAGGATTCAATTTCTTAATTTAAAGTGTATTCAATTTCTAACTTAGGATGCAAATTAGGATTATGATTATCACTAGAGGCAAACAACATACGCCTATAATGAACTTCGGTAACCAATCTCAATATAAATCCAAAACTACATGAAGGATTAGCTACCATGTCCTGAACTAATTGCGTTACATTAATATTGAGATAATCCTCTAGTGAAGATACACTTTCAATTAATTCTACCTGGTTTTCAAAGGTTGTAACAGGTTGATTATTCCAAGTTAAAGTGGATTTATCCCAATCACTAGTTATTCTTTGAAGTAATGCTTCATTCGAACCTCCACTTGTAGAATGATTCCCATCAGCTGGTGAATTAAAAGCATAAAGCGATAAAGTGGCTCGTAGAACCGTTGCATTTTCGGGAATTTGAGACAAATCAAATTCAACCAAGCCTCTGACAATTGTTGGTACACCTTTAATAGTCCAAGCAGCAGCCACAATAGTTTGAAATTGATAATTTTTATCAGGCTTAATACTGTTTATATATCCATCTTTACCATTTTCTGCATCGGGACGCAAAACCAATGTTTGTTGTGCGAATGCCTGAACTAAAAAAACACATGTGAATAAACAGACCAGAACCCAAAAATATCTTCTCATAATGCCTTAAATATAATCAAAAAGACAACCCCATGGGCTGCCTTGATTCTATTTTTCAATATTGATTTGAGGGTTAATATTTATCCTATTCAAATTACATTAGGATTACTAGAACTATTAATTATAACTTAAATATACAGCATTGATTCTATATTTCTCAGCTCAAATAAGTGAACAGCACTTATAAATTAGTCAAAGTATATTATGCTTTAGTTTGAATAAAAAATTAAAATCATTTAGCAAACAATAATTCAAATTTCATATTTGTTGATGTGCAACTTATTATCTAAATTTGAGATGACTGATAGCTAATCACGGGGCTTCTGGAACTTTTGGAGCAGCTATTGAAATAAAAAAGATTAAGTATAACAGAATACAAACATTAATAACCACTAATTGAATCATGAGCAAATTGAGAACCCTTATAATAGAAGATGAAGAAGCCAGTAGAATCACGCTACGTAATTTCCTTGATAAATACTGCCCGGTTGTTGAAATTGTTGGAGAAGCCAGTAATATAAAGGATGGATATAAATTAATAAATAATACCAATCCACAATTGGTTTTCCTGGATGTGGAAATGCCCTATGGTAATGCCTTCGATTTATTGGAGCAGTTCGAAAACCCAAAATTTGAAACCATTTTTGTCACTGCCTTTAGTAGTTATGCAATTCAAGCTATAAATCTTAGTGCCAGCAGTTATTTACTAAAACCTGTTAATATTAATCAGTTAATAGAAGCAGTAGACAACGTTTTCACCCAAATTGAAAACAAGCAGACCGTTCGGACTTCAAGTATCTTATTGGAAAACTTGAATATTGAAAACAAACAATTAAAAAAAGTGGTATTGCCTACTCAGGAAGGATTTGAAGTGATTACCCTAAAAGATATTGTACATTGTAGAGCCAATGACAATTTAACCGATTTCTTTCTAAAAGATGGCTCAAAGCGTACCATTTGCAGAACCCTAAAGTTCTATGAAGAAATACTCTCCGAGTACGACTTTGTTCGTGTACATAAATCACATATCGTGAATATTAATTATGTGAAAAATTATAAAAAAGGAAAGGGAGGTGAAATTATTCTTACCAACGAGGCCAATATTCCTGTGTCTTCCACCCGTAAAAATGACTTCTTGAAATTTTTTAACTAGTAGTGGAATTAGTGGATATTGGATAGTGGAAATTCTTAATTCAAAATTTGTAATTCGTAATTAAAAAAGGGCTGTCTAAATAAATAGAACAGCCCTCAATATACTAATTAAAAATCCTTTTTAAACTGCTACACTGTGATCTCTCAGTGCTTGATTTAATGAAGTCTTTTTATTGGTACTTTCTTTTCGCTTACCAATAATCAATGCACAAGGCACTTGATAATCACCAGCAGGGAAAGATTTAGTATATGATCCTGGAATCACAACAGAACGAGCAGGAACAATTCCTTTATATTCTACTGGCTCATCTCCAGTTATATCAATTATTTTAGTTGAAGCAGTCAACACAACATTTGCACCCAATACGGCTTCTTTCTCTACATGTACTCCTTCAACAACGATACATCTTGATCCAACAAAGGCATCATCTTCAATGATAACAGGGGCAGCTTGTAATGGTTCTAATACACCACCAATTCCAACACCTCCACTTAGGTGAACATTTTTACCAATTTGAGCACAAGACCCAACTGTTGCCCAAGTATCTACCATCGTACCAGCGTCTACATAGGCTCCAATATTTACATAAGAAGGCATCATAATAACACCAGCTGAAAGATACGCACCGTATCTGGCTACCGCATGAGGAACCACACGAACACCTTTTTCAGCATAGTTGGTTTTCAATTTCATCTTGTCATGAAACTCAAATGGACCAACTTCAATAGTTTCCATCTTTTGAATAGGGAAATACATAACAACTGCTTTCTTTACCCATTCATTAACTTGCCAGCCACCTTCTACCGGCTCAGCAACTCGAAGAGTTCCTTTATCCAATAATTCTATTACTTCACGAATAGCATCTTGCACATTCGGTTCCTTAAGCATTTCTTTATTGTCCCAAGCCTTTTCGATGATTTCTCTCAAAGCATTCATATCTCTGGTATTTAAATTTTCTACAAAAATAGTCCTTTAATTCAAATCCTTATCTGATTTATAAAATTCACACAAAATGTTAAAATTTGAAGGAATTTATCACCTCTATACATGATTATTCAAACCATTTGGACAAGAACTCCATTTTTCGGCAATAGCCCTTTCCAATATTTCATCATTTGAAGCCAATTTCCCTCGAGAATTATCTTCGTGAAATATATGGTATTGTATGGCTCCAAATTTCAGTTTTCTTTTCTGCACACCACTATTCATCAATCGTACAGCTAATTCAGTATCTTCCCTACCCCAACCTTGAATATCTTCATTATAACCATTTACAGTTTCCAAATCCGACTTCCAAAAGGCTACATTACAGCCTCTTGTTCCGCTCAGTGAACTCGAGGGTTTATCCAGTAACGTCCTTAAAAAAGGTAGATGCATAGCATTCAACCTATTAACTACCCCTTTGACATAAAAAGGCAATTTAAAATTGAATGATTGTAATGCTCGTTGAGATCTTTCCGGGTTCATAAATACCCTGCTTCCCTGTGCAAAACTCCCGGGTTCTGCAAAATCCATATGATCTTTCACATAATATGGATGACAAACACAATCTCCATCCAATTGAATAATATAATCTCCTTTAGCCTGGTGAATGGCTTCATTCAAAATGATTGTCTTTCTAAAACCATCATCCGGATGCCATACATGCTGTAATGGAATGGGAAATGAAGTTTGATATTTCCGGATCAGCTCATTTGTATCATTTGTAGAACCGTCGTCAACAACCAAAACTTCATCCGGTAATTGAACTTGATTTTGGATACTTTTCAATACCAATTCCAAGGCTTCAGGCCAATTATATGTACAAACCAACAAAGATACCTTCACAATATTATCTATTTTGTTTAAATATTTCCCCCTCTTCAATTCTCCACATCTTCACTGCCCGAATAAAAACGTCGTACGCACTAAGTGAGGATATGATAAAACCTACTCGTCCATCCATAAATCCCAATTTCATGATATAGTGCTTGAAAAATTTGAATGCTGGTTTTGCTACTAAATGAAAAGCCGTAACCTTTTTAGTCTTACGTCTTCTATCATAAGCTTTCCAGGAGGAATAGGTATCTATTTTCTTTAAAATAACAGCAAAATCCTTATAGGCATCATGCTTTATTTTATACTTCAGTCTACCAACTTTTCCAGTTGTTTCAACCTCAGAATGTACATGCTTATCTTGATATTTACAGGTATCACGCTTGAATAATCGAATTACAGCGTCATTTTGCCATCCCGAATATTTCACCCACTTACCCATGTATTTATTTATCCTAGGAATCCAGTAAGCATCACAAGCATCCTTTAATTGGATTGTTTTTTTAACTTCCGCAATCAATTCATCACTAGCCTCCTCATCTGCGTCCAATAGAAATATCCATCCATGTTTGGCTTGTGGAATTATCCAATTCTTTTGTGTAGCCGAATTTACATATTCATGCTCATAAATAGTAACTGGATACTTTTTTGCAATCTCTAAAGTACGATCCGTTGAAAAAGAATCCACTACGATAATTTCATCTGCCCAAAGCACAGATTTTATAGCAGCTTCGATGTTCTTTTCTTCGTTATAGGTAGGTATTATAGCTGTAACTAAATGCATCTTTTTAAAATCTAAAATCAAATTCAACCTAGTTATTCCAAAGGCCTTTATAGACTTTATCCAATTCAACCATTATATTGGCTTCATCAAATTTGCTCACGAAGGTACGACTTTTGTCGATACCCAATTTTCGTTTTTCCTCGTTGTTGTACAGCTCCTCTAACAGACTTGTCATCTCTTGAGGTACAGATAAATCAACATAATATGAATCTGGTCCCCCTGCTTCTGGAAATACACCGTCCTTATTTGTAATAACTGGTACTCCACTGTACAATGCTTCTATGATAGGTATCCCGAATCCTTCAAAAATTGACGGATAACAAAAGGCATGTGCTAATTGATAAATTACTGCTAAATCTTCCATGGATTTAACATCTCTGAAATGCACTCTATCTTCTAGATCATGTGTATTGATGAAGTCTTCCACTTTTTTAATATAATCAGTCTTTCTTCCTATAACAACCAATTGTACATCCTGCAATTCGCAAATAGCCTCTAGGGTATATAAGAGATTTTTTCGCTCCTCAATGGTTCCCACCTGAAGGATAAATTTTTGAGGAAGTTCGTATTTTTCTCTAATTGAATCTTTTTCTTCAGAAGAAGAAGACTTTTTAAAAGCAGCATGACACGATTGATAAACCACGGAAATCTTATCAGAGGAAATTCCAAAAAAATTAACGATATCTTTTTTGGTTTGTTCACTAATAGCAATTATTCTATCCGCATAGTTAGCTGCTGACTTAAACTTAGAATAATATATCAGCTTATCAATAAATGGATACCAACTGGGGTACCGCATAAAGATAAGGTCGTGAATAGTAACTACCTTTTTAAATTTACCAAATTGAATACCTGAAGGCAATTCATTACTCAATCCATGAAAGATTTCTACCTTTTCTTTTTCAGCTAGCTTTACCAAAGAAAACCTGCGCCACAAGGAGGAGAATTTCTTAGACAACCAGGAACTTGGTCTTAATTCTTTTACCTGATCCAATTCTTCCAATTCAGTTAATCGATCTGATTTTTTTGGATTAAAAAGTACCAATTCACTCTCTGGATAATGACTAACCACTCCACGAATCAAGTCTCTACTGTAATTCCCTAATCCACTTGTATTATGATAAGCTCTTTTGGCGTCGTAAGCAATTCGCATGGGCGGTATTTTTTTTAACAAAAATATAATTTAATTGAATGATAGGTATTAAATCATCAAAAATCCATAAAAAAAGGCTATTCCAAAAATTAGGAATAGCCTTTATCATTTTTTCAAACAGCTTTTAATTCTGGTACAATCCTACCAATTGCTCCACTGCATATTCTACATCCTCCTTTGTGCTATACTTAGAGAATGAAAAACGTATAGTTGGTCTGTTAGGGTTTGCATTTATACCTTCTAATACATGAGATCCTTTATTCGCACCAGATGTACAAGCACTTCCTCCTGAACATGAAACACCTAATAGGTCCATATTAAATAGAAGCATAGCACCTATCTCCGTTTCCGGTAAAGAAACACTCAATACAGTGTACAAACTTTCATTTAGATCTTCACTTGTACCGTTAAACCTTACACCTTCAATTTTTTGCTTTAAAAGATCAATCATATGGATCTTTATCGATTCGATATGGGTTCTATGACCATCCAGATCATCATAAGCAACATCCAGTGCTTTAGACAAACCGATAATTCCATGTAGATTTTCTGTACCGCCTCGCATGTTTCTTTCCTGAGCCCCTCCATGAATCAATGGATGGATTTTCACCTTATCATTTACGTATAAGAAACCAACCCCTTTTGGTCCATGAAATTTATGAGCAGCACAAGTAATAAAGTCAATATCAAATGCCTCAAGATCATAAGTATAATGAGCCATTGACTGAACTGTATCCGAATGGAAATAAGCTCCATATTTACGACATAATACACTTACCTCATTTGCAGGTAAAAGATTTCCAATCTCGTTATTTGCGTACATCAGAGAAACTAAGGTTTTCTCTGAGTTATTTTTTAACAAAGATTCCAGATCAGCAAGATCAACATGGCCATTTTCCAAAAGTTTTACATAAGAGACTTTCACACCTTGTTTGGCCTTAAGATCCTCTGCAGTATGACCTACCGCATGGTGTTCAATGGATGAAGTAATAATATGTTTAACTCCCAAATCCATCACAGAACAAGCCAAAGCCATATTATCAGCCTCCGTACCTCCCGAAGTAAAAAATATCTCTCCAGGTTTACAATTCATATGTTTTGCAACATTTTTCCTTGCTCTTTCAATAAGAGATTTACTCTTTCTCCCAAAAAAATGGGTAGAAGAAGGGTTTCCATAGTACTCTCTTAATGTTTCACACATTATGTCAAGTACTTCATCATCCACACGTGTTGTGGCCGCATTGTCAAGATAAACTCTCATCTTTTGGTAATATTTGGAAGCAAATATAATGTTCAGTATTCAAATAATGAAACTAAACATTTCGTAAATCCAAGAAAACAATATGAATACATGAATGTATACAAATTTTCTCTTTCCTAATTAATATATTTCTTAGATGGAAGAACGAATTTCCTCCATGAATCTAATAGCCAAGCTTTCCGCTTTTTCGCTGGATTCTGACTCTGTATAAATTCGAATAATAGGTTCTGTATTTGACTTTCTCAAATGTACCCATTCTTGGTCTAAATAAATTTTTAAACCATCGGCACGGTTACATTCTTCATCCCTATATTTTTGATAAATGGTTTCCAATACAGCATCTACGTCAATAGAAGGTGTTAATTCTATTTTGTTTTTTGAAATTGTGTAAGCAGGGTACGAATCTCTTAAAGCAGTCATACTAAGCTTCTTTTTAGCCAAACTAGTCAAAAATAAAGCTATTCCAACCAGAGCATCTCTTCCATAATGAAGTTCCGGATATATAATTCCACCATTTCCTTCACCACCAATTACAGCATTTTCAGCCTTCATCTTTTTTACAACATTCACCTCTCCTACTTCAGAACTAAAATTAAAACAACCTTCATACCTGTCAGTAATATCTCTCAAGGCTCTAGTAGAAGACATGTTGGATACCGTATTTCCTTTCTTATTCTCAAGAATATAGTCTGCAACTGCAACTAAGGTATATTCTTCACCAAACATAGAACCATCCTCACAAACAAAGGCTAATCTGTCTACATCAGGATCTACAACTATTCCTAGATCTGCATTATTGGTTTTTATTAGAGAAGAAATTTCTGTGAGGTTTTCGGCTAAAGGCTCAGGATTATGTGCAAAATGTCCATTGGCCTCTTCATTGATAACGGTAATGTTATTTACACCAAGAGCTTTCAACATAGCTGGTACTGCAAAAGCGCCAGAAGAATTGATACCATCCACGGCAACACTAAAATTTGCCTGTTCAATCAATTTATTATTAACCAACTCTAAATCCAGTATATCGGCTATATGCTCATCCAAGGAGCTTGTATTCACTGAATAATTACCCAAAGACATTACCTCAGAAAAATCATATGATTCTTCTTCCGCAATATTCATCAAAGCCTCACCATCTTCTGCTGAGATAAATTCACCTTTAGCGTTTAATAATTTTAATGCATTCCATTGTTTCGGATTATGGCTCGCAGTTAATATAATCCCACCTATGGCACCATATTTAACAACCATTACTTCAACGGTTGGAGTAGTTGATAATCCTAAATCTATGACATCCACACCCATCATCTGTAATGTATTGGCTACTAAAGAATTTACCATCTCACCAGATATCCTGGCATCGCGTCCTAAAATAACTTTTTTAGAACCATTCGGGTATTTTCCAAGAAGCCAAGCTGCATACGCAGAAGTATATTTTACAATATCTACAGGAGTAAGTGCATTACCTATTTTTCCACCTATGGTACCTCGGATACCAGATATTGATTTTATTAAAGTCATCGTCTTATATTTTTCACAAATATAAGAAGCCCTTCAGCATAGACAAAAAAATTTGGCAACGTTTCTGTACTATTGAAAAATAACCTTATATTTATCGCATCTCCTTTAAAAATGGAGGAAGTGAATGATACCGTGATTCCCAACTAAGGGTATCTGTATAGTACATAACAACTGTTTAAATAAATAGATATTTTGTCGCTATATTTATTTTTCACTTGTTATAGATAGTGTACATTTGCGGGTATTCCAAAATTGCATGTTAGAAAACAATCAGAGCCCTAACGGTCGTCTTAATGACGATCTTCTTAAACAAGTTGAGATGATGCTTCACTCAAAACAATCGCACTATTTAGACTGCGATCTTTTTGAGGAGGTCATCGATTTTCACTTGGATGAAAACAAGCTTGAAAAGGCTGAGAGAATTATACATGTTGCTTTGGAAATTCACCCAGACACCTGTTCTCTTTTTCTAAGAAAAGCCCAATTGAAATCTATGTTACATGAGGACGATGAAGCAAAAACTTTTTTAGAAAAAGCTGAAGATTTGGAACCATCCAATGGTGATATCCATCTAGCAAAAGGAATGTTATTTTCTAAATCTGGTAATACTCCGGAAGCCATTAGCTCATATAAAAAAGCTATCAGCAACTTAGAATTTCCAGAAGATGCATTTCCATACTTAGCCTTTGAATATAGAAATCAAGGGGAATATGAAAATGCACTTTTGTATTTGGAAAAATACATGGATCTGATCCCAGATGACGAGATGAGCATCAATTTATATTTCGTTTGTTGTGAGATCAGTTCGGCCTACGACAGAGGAATTAAATTCATGCAATCGTTGACCGATGATGCTCCTTATTGCTCAAATGTTTGGTTTCATTTAGGCCTTTTATACAAATACAAGAAGGACTATAAACAAGCATATATTGCTTTTGAATACGCTCAATTAATTGATGATGAATTTATAGCCGCTTTTCACGAGATGGCTTTCATCATGATGGAATTAAAGAAGTATAAAAAGGCAGTAGATATTTTAGAACAGGTAGCTAAACTTGAAGACCCTTACGCTTATACCTATTTACAATTGGCAAAATGTTATCGAGAATTGTCTAATGACAAAAATTGGATGAAATTTTCGGCGCTTGCCAAAAAGGAAGACCCTCAAATGGATGAGGCCTGGTTTGAACTGGGAAAATCTTTCTTAAAATTAAATAGTTACGAAGAGGCTCTAGCGGCATTTGAAAAGGCAATAGAGCTGGATTCTGAAAATCTAGACTACACCTTAAATATTTGCCAAATTCATATCCGAAATAAGGAATGGAATAAGGCCTTTGAATTAATGTCCGTCTTAGAATCTAAAGGACAAGTTTCTATTTCGTTTTACAAATTATTCTTAAGCGTTTTAAGTAAGCTAGAAAAGTTTGAATTAGGTGTGGAAATGGGAGAAAAGGCCTTAAAGCTTTTTGTCAAACCAAACCATATTTTATATTTTCTAACCTACTTATGCTTTATGTCAAATCAAAATGACAAAGCAATTTCATATTTTGAAAAGGTATATTTTGAGTCTCCTGAATTGCTAAGTAAGTATAGTTACTTATTAAAGGACTTTTTATTGAACGAAGAGATTTTTCAAATCATAAACAGAAAAGGAAAAAATGAATTTTGATCTGAGTTTTATTCCTGAACGCCCGGTAAAACCTCGAAGTAAAGGGGTTACCATGATGATGGATAAAGGAATGAGTATCCGTGAAGTTGAGAACTTTATTGATTCTTCAGCCAATTATACCGACTTGGTAAAACTAGGTTTTGGAACTTCTTATTTAACCAATAACCTCGAAGACAAGATACGCCTTTACAGAGAGGCTGGTATGAAAATTTACCTCGGCGGGACCCTCTTTGAGGCATTTATAGTTAGAGATAAATTTGATGACTATATTCGCCTAATAGATAAATTTGGTTTAAACACTGCTGAAGTATCAGATGGCTCGATATATATCAATCACGAGCAGAAATGTGAATATATTACCAAACTATCCAATTATGTAACTGTATTGTCTGAAGTTGGTTCAAAGGATGAGAATGTATTAATTCCTCCGCATAAATGGATTGAAATGATTCAGAAAGAATTGGAAGCAGGAGCATGGAAAGTGACTGCTGAAGCTAGAGAAGGTGGAAATGTAGGAATATTTAATAATAGTGGAGAAATCCGCTCAGACCTTATCGAAGAGATTAATAGAAATATTGCACCTGAAGACATTCTCTGGGAAGCACCTAAAAAATCTCAACAAGTTTGGTTTATCAAATTCTTAGGAGCCAATGTAAACCTTGGAAATATTGCTCCTTTTGAAGTAATTCCTTTGGAAAGTTTACGTTTAGGATTGAGAGGTGATACTTTCTTCCAATTCCTTCCAAAAGAATTGCAACCGTAGATTAAAGAATATAACACACAATAAAATACCTCGTGCCACATAAGATTTATTCCTATGTGGCACGACTAACATATACACCTATGAAGAATATCAGCGCATCCGAGCTTAAGAATAAATTGGAAGCAAAGGAATCACTTCAAATCATCGATATTCGCGAAAACTTTGAATTTGAAGATGGTTCTATTACAGAATTAAATATTCCAATGGATGAACTTGCGAATGATATCTCAAAAGTAAATAAAGATCAAAAGGTTATAATAATGTGTCAAACAGGACGTAGAGCAAGTGCTTTGATTTATATCCTTGAAAAAAAACACCAGTTAAACAACTTGTACTGTCTTGAAGGTGGCTATGATGCCATCTTGAAATAATTGACTCCAAATAGAAACTAATAATTAACCAATCGCCCCCCCTTATTATAACGTTATGTCACGAACTATAAAAGAGTATATGCTCATCAGCATTAAGGGAATAGCCATGGGTGCTGCGGATATAGTACCGGGAGTATCTGGAGGAACTATCGCCTTTATTACCGGTATCTACGAAGAATTAATAGAATCCATAGATAATATAAATCTTGGATTATTCAATACCCTTAGAAAAGACGGATTCAAAAAGTTTTGGACTGCCCTAAATGGTAATTTTCTACTTAGCCTTTTCCTTGGTATTATAATCAGTATTCTTTCCCTGGCCAATTTAATGAAATACCTTTTAGAACATCAAGCTGTGATGACATGGTCTTTCTTTTTTGGACTTATTTTAGGTTCTGCCTGGCTGATTGGGAAATCTGAAAAAGGCTGGAAATTAAAAGAATACATTGCCTTAATTGTTGGTTCTTCTATAGCCTACTACATTACTGTATCAGATAGTATACAGAGCCCTAATAGTTATCCATTTTTAATACTTGCAGGTGCAATTGCTTCTTGCGCAATGATTTTACCCGGTATATCTGGTAGCTTTATATTGCTATTATTAGGTAAATATAAATACATCATGCAAGCGATAAGTGATATCAAAATATTGGACATTTTGAGTGTTGCTCTGGGAGTGGTTATAGGTTTATTGAGCTTTTCTAAATTTTTAAATTGGTTATTTAAAACTCAGAAAAAAACCACCATGGCTTTACTTACAGGCTTTATGATTGGTTCACTCAACAAAGTTTGGCCGTGGAGAAACACTATTACTACGGCGCTAAATAGACATGGAATAGAGATTCCAGTTCTTCAAAAAAGTGTATTACCACAACATTTTGAACAGGATCCTCAAATAATTCTTGCTATATTGTGTAGTGCATTAGGATTAGTCCTAATATTTTTTGTGCAATATGGATCGAAAGCAAAAGAAGAAAAAATATAGTTCCAGAAAGAGAATTGATTACTTTTTCCTGGTATTGAAGGGAATTCTGATGGGAACTGCTAATAAAATCCCTGGGGTTTCTGGGGGTACCATTGCCATCATCTTAGATTTTTATGAAGAATTAATCAATTCCTTAAAAAAGCTAAATCTTAAAAGCATTTTAGTTTTAAGGAAAAGAGGATTTAAAAGTTTTTCTCAAAGAATTAATGCCCCTTTTTTAACAGCCATTTTTACTGGAACTATCATTAGCTATTTCAGTGTTTCCCTGCTTTTAGATTACCTTTTTATACATTATGGTAATTGGGTATGGAGTTTTTTCTTTGGCTTAATATTTGGCACGGCTTATTCTATTTGGTATAAATTGCCCCCCACTAAAAAAACGATTTCACTTGGACTTCTTGGTGCACTTATTGGCCTGGGAATTTCCTTTTTGGACCCCCTACCTGAGAATGCAAATTATTTTTTTATATTTTTCTGTGGCTTTATTTCCGTTTGTGGCATGACCTTACCAGGACTTTCTGGCTCATTCCTGTTGATATTATTAGGGAATTATGCACTATGTATGGTATACGCTGTCAACGAATTGTATGCAAGCCTTGGGGATATTATTCAATGGGACTTTTCACATTTTAGTGACGAGAGCAGGCAACATTTATTAACCGTAATGCTCCTATTTATTACAGGTTCTATATGTGGAATAGTATTACTTGCCCAAATGCTTTCCCATTTTATACGGAAATATGAAAACAACACACTTTCATTAATTGCTGGATTTTTATTAGGATCACTAGGAACAGTCTGGCCATGGAAACTGGAAAAATACCTTATGGATGCAAGTGGAAATCCGGTTAGATCTAAAACGGGTAGAAATATTATCAATAAATACCAGAGATATCTGCCAGAGGTAGATTCCGAATTATTCATCAATATAGGGCTTATCTGTATTGGTTTTTTAATTATTTATTTAATCGATAAGTTTCAAAAAGCACCAAAACTAAAAACGGAACATAATCCATGAAAAAATATGGCTTATTGGGTAAAAGTTTAAAACATTCTTTTTCACCCGATTTTTTCACAAATAAATTTCACGAATTAAAACTTTCAGATCATAGTTACGAAACAATTGAAGTAGAAAATTTAGACTCTATAGTTTCAATTATCAACGAATTGGACCTTTCGGGTTTTAATATTACCATTCCTTATAAAGAGGCGATAATTCCCTATTTGGATGAGTTAAGTCCAGAAGCAACAGCCATCCAAGCTGTAAATTGTGTTCTAATCAAGGATGGTAAATGGATAGGTTATAATACAGATGCTTCCGGTTTTGGTCAATCAATAAAACCATTCTTACACTACAGCCATGAAAGAGCACTTATTTTAGGCTCTGGTGGTGCATCAAAAGCTATCATATATCAACTGGAGAAACTTGGATTAAAATGCCTGGTAGTTAGTAGAGAGCCGAAAGCAGGTCAAATAGCCTATTCAGATTTAAATGAATTCGTATTGAAACATCATCCTGTAATTGTCAATACAACACCATTAGGGATGTTCCCGGCAATAGAAGAATGTCCTAAAATACCATTTCAATTTATTGGATCGAATCACTTCTGTATCGACTTAATATATAATCCAGAGATAACTAATTTTTTGGATATATCAAGGAAGCAACAAGCCATGATCCTCAATGGTAAGGACATGTTGTATTGGCAAGCTGAAAAATCTTGGGAAATTTGGAATGAAAATGGTTAAATAATGTTGATTTAGTCTCAGGTTCACAAGAATAAATGAAAATGTGAGCAATTTTTTTAAGTAACTTTACGCAGTCGAAAAACAGACTATTAATATTTACAATTAAGATGGAAAACCCAATGGAACAGGATCAATTGAATCCTGAGAATCTAGAAGTCGTTCACGAAGGTAGCAACGAAAATGTAGAAGTAAGTAAAGAAGTAGAAATTCTTGTAAAGTATCAAGATAGTTTCTCTGGCTTAAGTCCGGAAGAAATGTTAGCAGTACTGGAAGAAATAAAAGCAAGTGTTTCTATTCCTAAATTGAAATTCTTTTTTGACGAAGCGAGTAAAGCTTTTAGAAATTTATTTCAAACGGAGAAGGAAGCAGTATTTAATAAGTTTATTGAAGAAGGAGGCAAAGAAGAAGAATTCAAATTCCAGTCCCCTATTCAAGACCAATTTAAAAACCTTTTTCAAGATTATAAAAAACAGCGTTCCAATCACTATCAACAGATAGAAGCTGACCAAAATCAAAATCTGAAAGATAAGACCGAAATTGTTGATAGTTTAAAAGCTCTAATCGACAAAAATGAGTCTACAACTTTCCAAGAGTTTAAAGTACTTCAAGAAAGATGGAAAAGCATAGGTAATGTACCATCTAAAGATGCAGATACTTTATATAAAAATTACCACCACCACGTAGAACGTTTTTTCGATTACCTAAATCTGGATAGAGAACTACGTGATGTTGAATTCCGACGTAACCTCAAAAAGAAGGAGGAATTGTGTGTAGCAGCTGAGGCCCTATTGACAAGAGAAGATTTTCATCCTGCATTTGAAGAATTGCAAGGACTACATAGAATTTGGAAAGAAGAGGTTGGTCCGGTAGCAAAAGACTTCAGAGAAGAAATTTGGAATAGATTTCAGGCAGCAACACGTACAATGCACAGTAAAAAGCAAGCATTCTATGAAGCGCAAAAAGCCCAAATGGAGATCCATTACCAGGAGAGACTTGCATTGGTTGAAAAGGTTAAATCTATTGATATAAATCAATTGGATAACCATAAGGCATGGCAAGAAAAAATTCAAGAAATAAATAACTTAAGAGAGGAGTGGAAAAGCATTGGGCACCTTAATAAAGCTCAAAGTCAGGAAAGTTGGAATCTATTTATTGATGCTATTAAAGAATTCAATCACCATAAAAATGAATTCTATAAAAAGATAAAAGCCCGTCAAAAAGACGCTTTAAATATTAAACAGGCCATTCTTGAAAAAGCTGAAAAGCTGAAAGAAAGTGATGATTGGAAAGGTACAGCTGAAAAGTTAAAGAACTTACAAAAAGAATGGAAAAACAGCCCAAAACCATATAGCAAAGATGCGGATATTATTTGGGGGAAATTCCGAACTGCCTGTAACCATTTCTTTGATAGAAGATCTGAGCACTTCGATGGAATGATGAAAGACTTTAAAGTCAATTATGAAGCTAAGAAGTTGCTTTTAGAAGAATTCCAAAGCATAGAACTTGGTGATGATAATAAAAAGAATTTGCAATTATTGTCTGAATGTAACAACCGTTGGAAAGCTATAGGTTCTGTACCTCGTGAAAACAAAAATGAGATAGAAAACACCTATCACGGTTTAATGGATAGCCTTTACGGTAAGTTAAGGTTGGAAGAAAAAGAAAAACGCCAGATTCAATTCAAAATGAAGATTGAATCTATGTTGACTGGTGAAAATGCAGATTACAAAATTCAGAAAGAACGACAATTCCTACGTACAAAAATTGATCAGTTAAATAAGGAGCTGAATCTATATGAAACCAATAGGATGATGATATCTGGAGGAAGTAATAATCCATTTTATAAAGAAGTGGACAAGCTCATCCAAAAACATCAAAGACAAATTCAAAATATTCGAGAAGATTTGAAATTAATCAAATCGATCGAAGAAAACGAAGCTTAATTATATAGGACCAACTGGAAACAGTTGGTCCTTTTTTATTCTCAATTGTATTCCGAAGGATACCCAAACATATCAAATGATGCAGCGGCTTCTATGACGAGCGGAAAGTATGATGCGACGAATCGAATCATTTCATTAAGTACCAATAGTCAAGGAAATCTTGAAGGGACTTGGGATATTGTTTTAGATTGATTTTGAACTCCTCTTGGGTTAAATGATATACATCTTCAAATTGGAATGATCTATCAAGCTAGTCCTATACCATTCTCAGATAGCCATGGTATATTCAAAGAATCAAAAGTTAGTTTATCTGTTTTTGATCTTCATGGACGACAAGTAGCAACATTAGATGAAAAATTACTTCAACCGGAGAAATATGAAGTGACTTGGAATCAAGAAAATGAATTACCCAATGGTTATTATTTTATTGCCCTAAAAATAAACGATCTTCAAGTACACTACATTAAAGTTATAAGAAACAAAAGTATAGGTTATTAATCCTCTTTAGTACTAATTAAAAAAAGCTTCTCAATTGAGAAGCTTTTTTTAATATATTTTGAATCAATATTACTAATTCAAACTTAAGATATTCTACACTGTACCAATGAAATAAGCATCCTCATCTGCTCCTCAGGATTTAAGTTACTGTTATCAAATAAAACAGCATCATCCGTTTGAATAAGTGGGCTTTCTTTTCTTGTAGAATCCATTGAATCGCGCTTCTCAATATTATCACAGACAGTAGCATAATCTACAGTTACTCCTTTACCTTTTAATTCATCGAATCTTCTCCTAGCTCTAATCTTTGGACTAGCGGTTATAAACAATTTCAAATCGGCCTCAGGAAAAACTACTGAACCAATATCTCTACCATCCATAACAACCCCTTTATCTTTTCCTAATTCCTGCTGGAGGTGCACCAAATATTCACGAACCTCTTTTATTTGACTAATGACACTAACCTTTTGAGATACCTCCATGGAACGTATTTCCTCACTTACATCCTCATCATTAAGGTATACTAAGCTCTTACCTTTAGAATTATTAAAGGATATTTTTACTTGATTCAAATTAGAACAAATAGCATTTTCATCAATAGCTTTATCATTTATCCAGCCCTTTCTCATTCCAAAAAGGGTTAAACAACGATACATAGCACCTGTATCGATATAAGTATACGAAAAATAATTTGCTATAAGTTTTGCAATGGTACTCTTACCTGTTGAAGAGAATCCATCTATGGCTATATTTATCTTCGACATGAATATCTTTTTTTGTAAAAGTAGCAATATTCCAAAATCATGAACATATAAAAAGGAGATTGTTATTAACAATCTCCTTCCTTAATCTATTTATTTCAAATTACTTCACTACAAAATCAACTCTTCTGTTAATATTATTGAATGTTGAAATTTGTTGTGTTTCACCTTTCCAATCAAGTATAAATCTAGCACCATCGATGGCAAATGATTCGACTAACAATCGTTTGACTTCTGCAACTCTTCGTTGTGACAATGCTTCATTGTATTCATTCGAACCTGTTTGATCAGCATGTCCTACCAGAATAATATTAGCCTCTGGATTGTCATTCATGTAAAGTGCAACTGCTGCCAAATGCTCATGGAACTTAGGCTCCAGATTGCTCTTGTCAAATTTGAAGAATACTGGATTGAAAGCCATGATACCAGCAGATCCTTCTGGTATTTCTATACCCTGGAAGTTCACCATAGCTCCTTCACGAGTATCTGGTTCCAAATCGTCCGCATCATGAACACCATCTCCATCTGAATCCACCCATGTACGTTTTATCTGCAGTTCTTTAACATCTGAGGATAAATCTTTCAATTTTGACGCATGATCAGCTAATAGCGATTCTAGCCCCATCATTTTTTCCTTATCTTCTACATAGGAATTATACCACTTATATCCCGTTTCTCTATTAGGTCCAAATCTATAAGCCACTCCTGCCTTACCAGAAACAATTGCATCATCTCCATTATTTGCTACTATATCTATATTTGGATTTCCATCCACAAAATCATCGTTAATAATAAATGCATTAATACTAAAATCTAAATAAAATTTATCCGTTAAGAACTTTTCCATACCAATACCTATAGAATAAGCCCAAGCCGTAAAACTATGATTTAATCCATAGCTATGATTTTCTATTTGTAAGAATTGATTCTCTCTACCTGACAAATGATATTCATAATCCAAGTAAGCTATTCCACCTCTTAAATAATAATTTGCTTTGGGATGCCTTCCAAAATGCTCCTGGAATCTATTAACGTATAACTTAGCCATGATAGTAGACATGGAAAAATCTGTTTCAACATTAAATCTGTAATCTTCTGAAAAACCACTCGGGTCAGAACCTGATACTTTATCTCCAAAATATTCAAATCCCAATTCTAAGGTTGGACTAACTTGCTTACTTAAGTGAACCCCAAAACCAAAATCCAGATCATCATCACTATGGGCTAATGACCTTAAATCTGCTGCTAAGTAGTTATAGTGCAAACCTATTCCAAGGGATATATCTTCAAGTAAACCCCGTCTTTCTGGCTCAAAGAAGACCTCATTTATCTCCTGTCCATTAACCGGTCCGATACAGAACAGCAGTAAACCTGCGAATAATAATCCTATTTTTTTCATCTTCTAATATGCTTTATGCTACAGCGTAACAATTAATAAATACCATTAATTATTCCTAGATAAGGTACAAAATTATCGTTCAAATGGCTTTATTTTTCGTTCAGCTGCTTGATTTTAAATTATTTAATCTTTCAATGATTGTATACAAAAATAGTAAAAATGAGGGGTTTTTACTATTTATATATGATTATTATGCGTACCAAACAATTGATAACCAACACAACTACAACATATTAATTCATTCATCGTAGCTGTAATTAGTAGAATAATGATCAAATAAAACTCTCTGAATCACCTTGAAAACCATATAGGTTTCAATACATAAGGATTGCCAAGGAACTATTATAGGTTTAAATAGGACAAAAAAAAAGGGACTGCAAATGCAGTCCCTTTTGTCGTAAATTTATATAATCTTATCTATTGAAGAAAAAAGTCTACTCTTCTATTTAAACTTCGATCAGTCGAAATTTGATCATTCTCACCTTTCCAATCTACAGATAATCGGGAAGAATCAACACCAAAATCTTTTACCAAAATTCGATTTACTTCTAATACCCTTTTTCTAGATAATTCGAGATTATGACTTTCTCCACCTGAGGTATCAGCATATCCGACCAGTTTCAATTTTTCATTCTGATGATTCCTTAGGTAGGTCACTACACTTATCAACTGTTCGATATACTTATCTTCCATAACAGTGCTATTTAACCTAAAAAATACAGGGTGAAAGGTAGCCATACCATTGATGTGATTAACAATTTGACCATCACTCTTTATGGTTATTCCCTGAAAATTAACCATAGCTCCTTCCTTCGTATTTGGCTCCAAATCGTCCGCATCATGAACACCATCATTATCCTTATCAACCCACTCTCTAACTGGTTGTTTCAAAGATTTTAAATCATTCTCCAAATTACTTAATCTTGATCCAAGACTACTAATTTCGGATTCAAACTCTCTCGTTTCTACAGTATTTGCCCCTGAACGGAAGCTATTGTGCCATTTAAATCCTCTTTCCCTTTTCTTTCCAAAACCGTAAGACAAACCTATTTTGGTAGAGAATAAAATATCATCTCCATTGTTCTCTTTAACGAAAGCAGTTGGATTGCCATCCAAATAATCATTGTTTGTTATTGAAGCGGTTATACCAAAATCCAAATAAAGTCTTTCTGTTAACTTTCTCTCCAAACCTAATCCTAAAGAATAAGCCCAGGTGTCATAAGTATCTTGTTGTCTTTCATGCACTGGTATTAATTTTGAATCCACCCTTCCTACAAGACTATATTCAAAATCAATAAAAGAAATCCCCCCCCGAACATACACATTTGTTTTAGGTTGTCTTTCGAGATGCTCCTGTAAACGGTTAATATAAAATTTCCCTACCAATGAATACATAGAAAAATCCGTTTCAAAATTAAAACGGTAATCCTCAATAAAATATTCATATGGGTCTGAACCACTAACTTTATTTCCAAGGTATTCAAATCCCAATTCTAAATAGGGACTTAACTGCTTGTTAACTTGTAATCCAAATCCAAGATCCAAATCATCCTCCTTATGGGTCAAAGACATCAAATCACCTATCAGGTAATTGTGATTTAATCCTATACCAATAGACCAGTCCTCCCAAAAACCGTGTCTCTTCACAGTTAGTGTATCATCATTTATATTTTGTGCTTTTACACTGGCTCCCAACATTATCAAAAGAAGTATTAATACCAAATTTCGCTTTTCCATAACTATATAATCGTTTAAAATCACATGCAAAAAACAAAGCAATTTTCAATGATTATTAAAATTTTGGTCAAGGAATAATTTATCTCGTTGGAGTAGTAATTTTTATCGATGAAGAATTAAAAAAAAAATGCATACCCATTCTTATTTATAGAATGAACTTATGCATAATTATTAAAAGTAATCGGAAGCCTATTTTAACTTCTTATGTTCAATGGGGAATAACTTTATAAGCGGAGCAGCGGTTAGTATACTAACAACAACCATAACGACAATTGCCACAAAAAATTCTTGGGTAATAAACCCCATATTAAGTGCAACTGTACCCAAAATAATTTCCAATGCACCATGAGTATTCATAGCCATTCCAATAGTAAGTGATTCTTTTTTAGGCATTCCTCCTAGTCTCGCACCAATAGTAGCACCCGAAATTTTACTTATATAAGCTAAGACTAAAAGTGTAAGCACTAATTCAAAATCAAAACTTTCTATAAAATTAATGTACAGTCCAATTGACACAAAGAATAATGGAGCAAAGATATTCATTACAAATTGCATAATAATTTCACGTGTATTCTCACGTAGATTCGAAGAATCTCCAATAGCAACTCCAACAATAAACGCTCCCAAAACAGAGTGAATTCCAATTGATTCAGTGAATGCTGCACCTAAAAATGCAAGCCCTAAGGAAATAGATAGCACGCCACCTGGCCAAGAAAACTTTGATTGTATCCAAGGCAGTGCTTTATCAAATAACTTAGTACCAATGGTTAACAATAACACCATAAAAATAACAACAGATACCACGGTCATTAATACGTTGCTATCCTTCGAATCATCCATCATAGTTAACAATACTGAAAACACCAACCATCCCAAGAGATCGATTAACATGGCCGATGCAATAATTACCATCCCTATCTCTGTTTTGAACATTTTCAGATCCATCAAAATACGAGCTATCACTGGTAATGCCGTAATAGATAGGATTACCCCTATAAAGAAACCATATACCACAATGTCTGTATCGCCATTCACCTCCAGGTATTGAGGAAATAACCATACACCTAAAAAACCTACAGCTATTGGAATTAACATTCCAAATAAGGTAATCGTTAGTGCAACTTTACCTTGTCGAATAACCACTGGTAATTGAACCTCTAATCCAGCAACAAAAAGTAACATAATAATGGCCAATTCGGTAATTGTACCCATTCCAATTTGCACTTGTGCATACGCTGGATTTTCAGAAATAAATGGAAATACCGTTTGAAAGGTATCTGGAAAATAATAACCAAAAAACGTTGGTCCAATTATAATACCGAAAACAATTTCACCTAATACCGTTGGCAAATGAAACTTCTTGAATAACTCAGCAAGCAGACGTGACCCTATCAAAATAATAGATAGAGCAACAAGAATATTAATTATATCTTGATGTGTTAAGCTTGCCATATTAATTTCTTCTTGAATGAACAATTAATAAATTACATGGTATTCTAGACAATAAGTGTTCTAGGTCATGGGTGAAAACACGATCTAAAAAACCCATCTTTTTATCAGGTGAATTTATGATCAACAAATCAGCTTGATAGTTTTTCGCAAAATTTCGAATACTATATCCTGGTTTTCCATGAATAGTTCTTTTTTTAATCAATATATCTTTAAATCCCTTTATAGTTCTTAATGCTTCACCACTCTTACTTATAGCCTCGTCCAAATACTTCTTTTTAATATCATCTGATTCTTCATCAGTTGCATCAGTTAAGCCTGCATCCATTAGGGGCAAATAAACCTCACTCACTACAAATATCTCTTCCGCAGATTCATTTTCAGCTAAATACAATGCTGTTTCAATAGTAGGAATGGTTTTAGAATTCTCAATGCCATTCACAACAATCCTTTCAAATGGTATTGGATTTTCACTAGGCTCAGTCAACATCAACAAACTACATTTCGCTCTTCTTGATAAATTTCTGGCAATTGAGCCCATATAATAATCAAAAATATTTTCCTTTCGAAGTGCTCCTATAACCAATAGGTCAATTAGTTGTTCTTTACATATTTCTAAAATGTTTGATTCAACAGCGCTAGATTCTTTATGTATAATAACAAAATCTTCATTCGTCTTATTTGCCTCTTTTATTTTAGTCTCTAAAGAATGTTCTTGTTCTTCTGACCATGCACCAATATGAATAATCACTAATTTATTGGCCCCAAATTTGACCACCATTCTGAAAGCTTCCGCCAAAACACCTAACAGCCTAGGTGAAAAACTAACTGCTACTGCAATATGTTCAAATGGATATGCTTTTTTTCTATATATTTCAGACATTCCTGCTTCTTCCAATTTCATCAATAGTAACCAATACTTGAATTAATAATCATTTTAACAATATGTATTGACATAAAGTTAAAAAAAAAAAGGCCGTTCAAAAATGAACGGCCTTTTTTTTTTATTTTGATCAATTACTCCCACTCTATTGTAGCAGGTGGCTTTGAACTGATATCGTAAACTACTCTATTTACACCTTTTACGCGATTGATAATTTGATTTGACACCTCTGCCATAAATTCATATGGTAAGTGTACCCAATCAGCTGTCATACCATCAGTAGACTCAACGGCTCTAAGTGCAACTACTCTTTCATAGGTTCTTTCATCCCCCATAACACCAACAGTCTGAACCGGCAACAATATTGCTCCTGCCTGCCATACATCATCGTATAATCCAGCGTCTTTCAATCCTTGAATAAAAATATGATCTACCTCCTGTAGAATACTAACTTTCTCTTTAGTAATATCACCTAGGATACGGATAGCTAAACCAGGTCCTGGGAAAGGATGCCTTCCCAATAACTCAGGATCTATTCCCAATGATTTACCTACACGACGTACCTCATCTTTGAATATTTTACGAAGTGGTTCAACAATCTTTAATTTCATATAGTCTGGTAAACCACCCACATTGTGATGTGATTTAATCGTAGCGGAAGGTCCTCCTGTTGCTGAAACCGATTCAATAACATCAGGGTAAATGGTTCCTTGACCCAACCATTTTACACCTTCCAATTTATGTGATTCTTCGTCGAAAACTTCAATAAATGTTTTCCCAATTGCTTTACGTTTTGCTTCAGGATCAGATAATCCTTCCAAAGCATTTAAGAATTTATCTTCAGCATCTACTCCAATAACATTTAAGCCCATGTGCCCATAGTTATCTAAAACACTTTCGAATTCATTCTTACGTAAAAGACCATTGTTTACAAATACACAATATAAATTATCACCAATAGCTTTGTTCAACAAAACAGCAGTAACTGTTGAGTCAACTCCTCCAGACAATCCTAAAACAACCTTATCGTTTCCGATTTTCTCTTTTAACTCAGCTACTGTTTCTTCAATAAATGAATCTGGAGTCCAATCTTGACTAAATCCAGCAATATCCACTAAAAAGTTTTTCAACAAAGTAGCCCCATCTGTAGAATGATAAACTTCAGGGTGGAATTGAATAGCGTAGGTATTTTCCTCTTCAATTTTGAAGGCAGCACATTGTACATCTCTGGTACTTGCTATTACATTAAATGATTCTGGAAGCTTAGTAATAGTATCTCCATGACTCATCCATACTTGTGAATCAGTTGGAACATCTTTTAACAACGCAGAACTGTGATCAACATAACTAAGATTGGCTCTACCGTATTCACGAATTTTAGAAGGCATAATTACTCCACCAGCCTTTGCAGCTAAAAACTGAGCTCCATAACAAACACCTAATAAAGGATATTTACCTTTTATCTCAGATAAATCTGGATTTGGTGCATTCTCTTCACGTACAGAATATGGACTTCCTGATAGGATTACTGCTTTTACATTTCCATCCAATTCAGGTATTTTATTGAATGGGTGTATTTCACTGTAAATATTCAGCTCTCTAACTCTTCTTGCAATTAGCTGAGTGTACTGAGATCCGAAATCTAAAATGATAACTTTTTCTTGCATAATAGTCTGCTTAACTGGCTAAAATTCGCCGCAATTTACTTCTTTAAACTGGATTGAACCACAAATAGAACTAGGAATCTTTCTTTTCAGATAATATCCAGAATTTCTTTTCTAATGGGTCTAGCTCCTCAATAAGGCCATCAATAAAAGCATCGCCCCATTTCTGATAGAATATTGAAAAATTCTGATGCCGTTCTTGCAAGTTTCCATTTGGAAATAATCGATCTTTAAAATTAACCAATTGTGTTTCTAAATCCTGATTCTTACGTTTCTCAGCTCTAATAATTTTCCCTTTAAGTTGCTCGAATCCTTTCAAGAATTTATTTATATCTGTTTGAACAGATTGCTGCAAATTTTTATCCACTACAGCCACCTTTTCTTTAATTAGATCATATTGAGAAAGAATATTTAACCGTTCTTTTTCTAAATCAATTTTACCATCCAATAGTTCAGTAGCATGCTCCTTTAATACTTTATGAGGATCTGCAAACAAATCTTCATCCGACAAGCCTAATTTCTCTTGTCTTGCTGAAGCTCCATTGTCCAATATCAAAACAGAATCACGAACAACTAAAATTGGAAAATCAACTTCCATTTCTTCAAATATCTCCTTCAACAACATCCAGTAAGCTATTTCTCCTCCTCCTCCAATGTAGGCAACATTCGGAAGAATTGTTTCCTGATACAAGGGCCGTAATATCACATTAGGACTAAATCGTTCCGGAAAACTTGCTAACTCCTCAAAAATCCCTTCTTTAGAAAAAGTATAATCGGAATTCAATACTTTATAACCATTTTCTGATTGAACAATTCGCCCACGAATATCTTTATTTACATAAAACAAATTTATTTCTCTTGGCTTTGCTTGTACTTTGTAATCCTTCGGCCATTTAGCAAGCTGCTTTTGAAATGCCTTTTCTGCAAAACTATTCTCTAACTCATGCTTCATCCATGAACTAGCCTGACGTTTTAATCGAGTATCAGCAGCATCTATTACTACTAATCCGTATTTTCCAAACAGATTATTTACCAATTTCCGAGTTGCTTCTGCCAAAGTATTAGAAGCATTATAACATGTTTTAAATAATTGAATAAGTTTTTCCCCTTGAGGTAATCCAGAAAATAAATTTTCGATTTGTGTATTCAGCTCTCCTATTTCTGCTAAGTTGAATGAACCCACCATTCCAGTTTGGTTATTGTCCCAAACCACCTTATCCTTAAAATAATTGAAATGATTGATCTCTTCGAAATCATGATCTTCGGTAGCCATCCAGTATACTGGAACAAATTTCTTATCAGAATACCTTTCATTCATCTGTTTGCACAATTGAATCGTGCTGGCAATTTTATATATAAAATATAAAGGACCTGTAAACAAACAAATTTGATGGCCAGTTACAATAGTAAATGTGTCTGTATTTCCTAAGTTCCGGATATTATTCTGGGTAAATTCACTACAATCGATCCCCTTATACTGATCAGACAATACCTCCGTAAGCAGGCTTCTTTTATCTTTGGAAAAAGACAAATGATCTGCCCGTTTATTCAAGTTTTCCAAACTAGGAAAATCCGATATAAAAGGTCTTATTTTTTCAGCGTTCGCCTGATAATCTAATATGACTTTATTGAATGCTCCCGTTTCAGGGAAACTTAATGATCTTTTTATAAACATAATTTCTATTAATCGTAATTGTATCTACCCTTCCACTTCACTTTCAATTGATCGCGCCATTGATTTTCTCGTGCATTGTTTCCTGGCTTATAATAGGTCGACCCTGAAAGGGAATCTGGTAAAAATTCTTGTTGAACAAAATTCCCGGAATGATTATGAGCATATTGATAATTGTCTCCATACCCCAGTTCTTTCATCAATTTGGTAGGAGCATTTCTCAAATGTAAAGGAACTGACTGGTGTCCCGATTTTTTAACTTCTTGTTGAGCCAAATTAATAGCCATATAGGAAGCGTTGCTCTTTGGTGAATTAGCCAAATATATAACACATTGAGACAATATTATTCTACTTTCAGGAAACCCGATGGCTTGAACAGCCTGAAAACAATTATTAGCCATAATTAAAGCGGTGGGATTCGCATTTCCAATATCTTCCGATGCCAATATTAAAAGTCTTCTAGCTATAAATTTGGGATCTTCTCCTCCTTCAACCATTCTAGCTAACCAATATACAGCAGCATTAGGATCTGAACCTCTGATAGATTTAATTAGGGCAGATACAACGTCATAATGCATCTCTCCATTTTTATCGTACAGATACAGTTGACCTTGAATACTCTTGGCTACTTGATCATTATCAATAACGACAATATCTCCTTGACAACTATTCACCACCAATTCAAGAACATTCATCAATTTTCTGGCATCACCACCAGAATAACGAATCATTGTTTCTGTTTCCTTCAGTTCTATTTGTTTTTTACTAAGTAATTCATCCGTCGCTATAGCACGTTGTAGTATGGATTCTAAATGAGCCCGTTCAAGATGTTTCAACGTGTATACCTGACACCTGGATAATAAGGCGGATATTACTTCAAATGATGGATTCTCTGTAGTAGCTCCAACGAGAATAACATCTCCCTTTTCTACAGCCGATAACAAAGAATCTTGTTGCGTTTTGGAAAAACGATGAATCTCGTCAATAAAAAGAATGGGGGTCTGGTGAAACATATCCCGAGAAGATGCTTGCTTGATAACTTCTCTAACCTCCTTAACACCCGAATTAATCGCACTGACCAAATGAATGGGTCTTCCTATATATTTCGCCAATAAATAAGCCAATGTAGTTTTACCTACACCAGGTGGTCCCCACAAGATAATAGAAGGTAGTATCCCCGCATTCAACACTTTAAGTAAGCTTCCTTCTTCTCCTATAATATGTTCTTGCCCTACATAATCTTTGAGATCATTAGGACGCATTCTTTCTGCTAATGGTTTTAAAGCCATAGTCTCTTATTTTTTAACAAAAATAATAGATTCTATTTAAATCAATACTAGTTTTTTTTTGCTAATTTTATCTGAATTTTGTCTGAATATTTGTTTAACCTCAAAGCCAAAGCTATGCTGAGGAACATTGTTATCCCAATTACGCGTATTTTATGCGTATTTTTTATTTTCTTTTCATTTCAAACACATGGTCAACAATCCTTTTTTCAATTGGATTTGGAACCAAATATTAGACCTCAAGGGAAAAGGCTAATAATTCCAAACAAGTTCCAGCTTGCACAAATTTCTCATAACAGTATAAGAGATTACCTATTGAGTGCTCCTCATGAAGATCAGGTCAGTGCAAAAAATAGCAAATATTATTTAGAGCTACCAGCTCCGGATGGGACCATGATGAAATTTAGCATTGTTGAATCACCCATTTTTGAACCTGGATTAGCAGAGAAATTTCCAAATATAAAAACCTATTTGGGACAAGGTATTACAGATGGAACAGCAAGTGTCCGTTTAGATATTTCCCCGTCAGGATTCCATGCCATGATACGATCTCAAAAGGGAACCATTTATATTGACCCTTATTCACAACACAATACGGAATATTCTATTTCTTATTTTAGAAAAGATTTCCAGGAGCAAGGAGGCCGAAGTTTTGTGTGTGATTCTGAGAATGAACTAATTGTAGGTTCTATCCCCCAAATTGCACCTATTTCACCAGAAGATCAAGGAACTACTGCTGAACTTACCATCCCTACAGGGACAGAATTGCGAAAATATCGTTTGGCTTTGGCTGCTGTTGGAGAATATACCGTTTTTCATGGAGGTACCGTGCCTTTAGCACTAGCTGCAATGACTACAGCCATCAATAGAGTAAACGAAATATATGAAAATGACATTGCAGTACGTTTTATATTGATTGCCAATACAAATATCCTTATTGAAACAAATCCATTGACTGACCCATATACAAATGGAACCACAAACATAATGATCAACGAAGCTCAGGCAGAGATAACTACAGCAATTGGATCATCAAACTTCGATATTGGTCATCTTTTTGGAAAAGATATAGGTGGTCTTGCTCAAGTTTCTTCTGTTTGTAATGATAGCGGGAAAGCTAGAAGTGTAGCCGGGCACTTCAATCCGGTAGGAGATCCATTCGTAGATGTTGTTTGCCATGAAATAGGACATCAGTTTGGTGCCTTGCATGCACAAAATAATACCTGTGCTCGTTCCGCTATTTCTGCTTATGAAGTAGCTAGTGGATCAACTATCATGAGTTATGCCGGTGTTTGTGTACCGAACCTTCAAAACAGTGGTGATCTACTGTTCAACTCGTTTAGTTATGAACAAATGCAAAATTTTATTGATGGGAATGGGAGTACTTGTGCCGAAACCATCCCAACTACCAACAACTCTCCTGTTGCCGATGCAGGTATTGGTGGGTACATCATTCCTATTTCAACTCCATTTGAATTGACAGGTACAGGAACGGATGTAGATGGTGATACATTAACGTATCTATGGGAACAACATGATTTGGGACCAGAGACTGTGACAGCAGCAGATGTTAATAACCCAACAGGAAATGCACCTATTTTTAGAATATGGACACCTACAGAAGATCCAACTCGTGTTTTCCCAAGAATACAAGACTTGGTAAATAATACTACCTCCTTTGGAGAAACTTTACCTACCTACTCTCGTTCTTTACAATTTAGATTTGTTGTTCGAGATAACCATGCCGGAACTGGTGGATTAGATTATGACAGTCTTAATTTATCTGTTGTTGCTACTGCCGGACCATTTGTGGTAAATGATTTGAATGGTGGAGAGATCGTAGCTGAAAATGAAACAGTAACTATAAACTGGAACGTAGCCAATACAGACATTGCACCTGTAAACTGCTCTCAAGTAAGCATTTTCTTATCAACAGATGCAGGATTCACTTATCCTATTACATTGGCAACTAACGAACCAAATGATGGAACAGCTGATGTTACAATTCCACTCGGCATTCTTCCAACAGGTGTTACAAGTCTTGGAACCTGTAGAATTAAAATAAAAGCTCAAAACAATGTTTTCTTTGATATTTCAAATGGAAACTTTGCGATCACATCTCCTACCACTCCGGACTTTACTTTAAATCCGGATACAAACACGGTTCCTGTTTGTTCGCCAACAGCAGTTATCAATACTTTAAACGTTGGTCAGGTTTTGAACTTTACAGATACAGTACAATTAACAGTTTCTGGAGTTCCAGCCGGAGCTACATTTACTTTTGGTAATACAGAAGTTATTCCAGGGAACAGTACTACAATGACTTTTGATCCAAACACCGTTGCTCCTGGAAATTACAACATCACAGTAACAGGAACAAGAGACACCATTGTTCATACAACAGATATTCTATATCAAGTTTCAAACATTGCTCCAACTGTAACTACTTTGACGTATCCTAATGATAACGAATTTGAAGTTCCTGTAGGTGCAACGCTTACCTGGTCTGTAATTGACTTTATACAATTCTATAACATAGAAATTGCCTCGGATTCTACCTTTAACAATATTGTTAGAACTGCAACAGCAACAGACACCAATTATATAATAAGCCCAGGTCTTGCCCTTGAGACAGAATACTTTTGGAGAGTCAAATCTCAAAATGCCTGTGGAACTTCGGACTGGTCTGATACTTTAAGTTTTTCAACTACTGGATTACCGCAAATATTCGGTTGTACCGATTCTACGGCTTTCAACTATAATCCAGATGCCAACACTGAAGACGGGTCTTGCGAACCATTCATTTATGGATGTCTCAACCCAGCTGCTATCAATTTCGACACTCTTGTAAATACAGATGATGGATCTTGTATTATTTTAGGCTGTACCGACCCTACTGCATTCAACTATAACGAAGATGCAACCCTAGACGATGGCACCTGTATCATTTTTGGATGTACGGATTCAACATCGTTCAACTATAATCCTGATGCTACCAATGACGATGGCTCTTGTGTAGGTTTTATCCTTGGATGTATTGATTCCACTGCTTTGAATTTTGATCCTAATGCAAATACGGATAATGGATTATGTGTTGAGGAAATATTAGGTTGTACAGATTCTACAGCTTACAACTATAATCCTAATGCGATCATTTATGATGCTTCATGTATTTATCTACCTAGTGGATGTACAGATAGTACCTACAATAATTATGATCCTTTAGCTGGTATTGATGACGGATCATGTTCAAATGATATCGTATTCTTATATTATGAACATCTTTCAGATAGTACATATAACTTCTGGATTGAAGGATCTCCGGGGGTATCGATTACTTCTGTTACCTGGACCTTTGGCGATAGTACAGCAAATATAATTGGAAATCCACAGCAACATTCTTTCAGTCAAAATGGATTGTACCATGTTGAAGCTCTTGTAACCACAAACGTACCAAATGTGTTGTACTATGCTGACACTCTATTGAATTTAACTTTTTGGGGTTGTACAGATGCCTATGCTGCAAACTTCAATTTGAATGCCTCTGTTGATGATGGATCCTGTATCGATGCAATTTATGGATGTATTGATTCAACAGCTATCAATTTCAACCCAACTGCTAACAGTTCTGATGCATCCTGTCAGTATGATATTTCAGGATGTACAGATTCTACAGCATTAAACTACAATGCTTCAGCGAATATTGACGATGGATCGTGTATTCCAGTTATTTTAGGATGTACAGATTCGACAGCTTTAAACTACAACGCTAATGCAAATGTTGATGATGGATCATGTATTGGTGTAATAAGTGGTTGTACAGATTCTACAGCCCTTAATTATAATCCTGCAGCAACTATCGATGACGGTAGTTGTATTGAAATTGTATTAGGATGTACAGACTCCACCGCACTTAACTTTGATCCTACCGCAAATACAGATGATGCATCATGTGAGTACCCTCCTTCTACAGATTCTATATGGCAGGTAACTACTACATCTGAAAACCACACCATTCTAATTCCAACAACAGCATTAATGGATATTAATGGTGGTACACTTTCAAATGGAGATTATATTGGTGTATTCTATGATCAATCCGGAGTTTTACAATGTGGTGGATTTATTATTTGGAACGGTGTGAATGCTACCATCACCGCTTATGGTGCTGAAGATGCTGAAGACAATGGATTCCAAGATTCGGAAAATTTCATTTGGCAAGTATGGGATGTATCTGCCTTAACAACCTTAAGTGCAGAAGTTACCTACGATACAAACATGCCAAACCTTGGTGAATATGCCGATGATGGAATTAGCGCTATAACTGGATTAGAAGCTAGTAGTGGACATGCAATTGAATTGATTACAGGATGGAATTTCGTTTCTACCTATATCAATCCAAATGATGCTAACATAGCTGTATCTATGGCTCCAATTGCAGAAGACATATTCTTAGCAAAAGACGAAGACGGTCTTGTATATTGGCCTACTTTCAATATAAATAATATTGGAGACCTTACTATTGGAAAAGCATACAAGGTAAAAATGGATGATGATGCTACCTGGATTGTAGAAGGGGAAATTGTAAACCCTACGGACTACGCTTTAGCATTAGAAGAAGGATGGTCGTACTTAGGATACTTACGAACTCAAGAGGCATTGGTAAGTTCAGCATTATCGGATATAACTGCAAATATTTGGTTGGTTAAGGATGGTGAAGGAAATGTCTACTGGCCACAGTTCAATATCAACAATATTGGTAATATGGAGCCTGGACAAGGATATCAAATCAATATGAACAATTCAGATACCTTAACCTATGCATCAAACGCAATCACTTTACCTTCTGCGAAGATAGCTATAAATGAAGTTCCAATATTCTACCCTACTCCAACAAGGTCAGGTTCTAATATGACCTTGGCCTTGCCATTCGATCAATTGAATGAACTAGCAAAAATCGGAGATGAAATTGCTGCTTTCAATGAGCAAGGTCAGTTAATAGGTTCAGTAATTTACCAAGGGTCTAATACTGCTCTTACAATTTGGGGAGATGACAGCAGTACTGAAGAAGTGGAATATATTGCTTCAGATGATGCCTACACTTTAAAATTATGGAGTACTGCTACCAATGTAGAATATGCATTAGAATTTGATTTAAACACAGGAGAGGTCGTATATGCCAAGGATCTAATAACCATTGCTACCAACCTTCGAAAATCAATTATTTTAGAAGCTTGGAGCACTAGCATATTCCCTAACCCTACTAGCGATATACTAACGGTTCAGATCTTCAACAAAATACCATCTGACTTTACTCTAAGTATTTATAATCAATTGGGAGTAAAAGTAATTGACCTGAACGAATCCGGATTAACCGAAGGGCAACCTATTATAAACGTAAATGTACAAGCATTAACTAATGGATTGTATTATATCCTTATAGAGGATACCGCTGGTAATTCAAGTATAAATAGTATTTCAATACTCCATTAAAATAAAGAGCCTTTCAACTGAAAGGCTCTTTATTTGAACTTATTGGACAAAAAAAAAGCGTGGTATAAACCACGCTTTTTTTTTGAATATAATTGAATTAACCTCTTCTTCTTCGAGAGAAGCTTTTTTCTCCACCTTCTCGGCGATCAAAACGACCACCCGATTTACGAGGACCTCTGTCTCCACGATCACCTCTGTCTCCACGATCACCTCTATCTCCACGATCTCTACGGTCTCCACCGCCATCTCTTCGTCCGTAACTAGGTCTACTTTTACGTCTTCTGTCTCCACCGCTTCCACCGCTTCCACCGCTTCCACCTGGATCAGTAGATAATTGAAGAACGATTTTTCTACCCTGGAATTTTTGATCTTGAAAATCAGCAACCAATTTGTCTGCCAATTCATTCTTAACATTGAAGAAAGAAAATTTATTCTTTACGTCAACACCGTTTATACCTTCTTTATCAAGTCCAGTAATAGAGCGAACGTAATCTTTTAAACTCATCCAATCAACATTATCTTGAGTCCCTATGTTGATGAAAATACGTTTCGTATCTTTATTTGAACTCTGAGAGCCGGCCTCATTTAGGTTTCCAGAATTTTTATACTCCTCAGCAAACTTGTTAAATTCTAGAGAAATCAGTTGTTTTAAAACTTCTTCTTTAGTTTTAGATTCAAAGGCTTCATAAACCTTATCCATGTACTTATCAACCGTAGAATCTTCTACCTGAACTTCCTGGATTTTTTGGATGATGTTAAACAATTGTTTTTCACATACTTCCTCTCCACTTGGTAGTTTTCCTTCTGAAAACTTCTTATTGATGATTCGTTCTATTTGACGAATTCTATATTTCTCACGTGGAGTAATTAAACAATAAGAAAATCCTTCATTACCAGCACGACCTGTTCTACCCGAACGGTGTGTATATGATTCAATATCATCTGGTAATTGATAGTTAATTACGTGCGATACATTGCTTACATCAATACCTCTAGCAGCTACATCTGTTGCTACTAAAAATTGTAAACTACGTTTTCTATACAAATTCATTACAACGTCTCTTTGCTTTTGAGACAAATCACCGTGTAATGCTCCTGCATTATATCCTCCTGCGATCAACTTTTCTGCTACTTCTTGAGTTTCAGAACGTGTTCTACAGAATACAATAGCAAACATGGAAGGATCAAAATCAATCAATCGCTTTAATGCTGCATATTTATTATAGCCTTTTGCCGTAAAATATACGTGTTCAACTGTACTTACACCTTCATTTTTTCTTCCACAAGTGATATCTTGTGGATTAGTCATGTAGGTTCTTGCAATGCTGGATACTTCTTTAGGCATAGTTGCAGAGAACAACCATGTAAACTTAGTAGTTGGAGTATGTGATAAAATTGAATCAATATCCTCCTTGAACCCCATGTTTAACATTTCATCTGCCTCATCCAGTACAACATACTGAACATCCTCAAGCTGAACATATTTTCTACGGATCATATCTTTGATACGTCCAGGAGTTGCAACAATTACCTGAGCACCTTTTCTTAATGCTCTAGCTTGATCACTAATACTTGCACCACCATAAACAGTTACAACATTAAGTCCTTTGATGTACTTTGAAAACTTTTTTAAATCTTCAGATATTTGAATAGCAAGTTCTCTCGTTGGAGACAATATAACAGCTTGCGTCTTTCTACTTTTAACGTCAATCAGTTGTAGTAGAGGTAAACCAAATGCCGCCGTTTTTCCAGTTCCTGTTTGTGCTAATGCTACAAGGTCTCCCTTGTCTTCCAACAAAATTGGAATAGCTTTTTCTTGCACTTCGGATGGTTTCTCATAATTAAGATCGGTGACAGCGTTTACTAGCTCGTCTACTAATCCCAATTCCTTAAAAGGATTTTCCATATTTTTATTTCGTCAAATGAGCCGCAAAAATACGATAATATCTTTGATATACATCACCTAAATAAATAAAAATATTTCCCTAACTAAAAGGATTAAGAATAAAGTATGGTTTTGATTTTCAATTACTTGCGTAATTTCTTTAAGGAATTTATTAATCTCTTATTATGTGCATTCCAACCATAGCTCTCTTTAACGAATGATTTCGCCGCCTCTAACTGATCAATAAACTCACTATTTTTTGAATTCAACAAGAATAAAATTTCATCCGAAAATTCGATCGCATTATTAGCTATCTTAATCTCTTTCGTTGAGGCCTTAAGAGAATTATTAGCCAAATCTGAGGTAATACATGGCAAGCCAACAGCCATAGCCTCCAACAATTTATTTTGAAGTCCAGAACCTAGAAACATGGGAGCAGCAAAAATCTTACTCTGCCAGTATGCCATTCTTATATCTTCCATCCAACCGCTGACTGTAACTTTCCCTCCATGAAACTTTTGGATAGATTTATCAGGACTCGCACCGGCAATTAAAACGGTGCATTCTGGCTTTCTTCGCCAGACCAAAGGCATTACTTTTTCAATTAGAAATTTAACAGCTGCGATATTTGGTGGATAACTCATATTACCTACAAACAACACATCATATTTTGCATCAATTAAATCATTTGATTTAAAGAAATCGGTATCCACACCATTCGCTAACAGTTCTATTTTATTAGCTTCAGCACCAAATATATATTGCCGATCAGCATCTGCAATAATACTATGACTATTAAATGATGAGAAAATTTTTCTTTCATATTTTTTAACCCTAGTATATTCAATGCTCAAAATTGGTTTTAACCAAAAAGCATTTTCCTTTCTTCTTCGAACGCCCATCGAAAAGGCATCCATATAATCCAGGTGTTTTTCAAGGGGTATATCCTTGATATATTCTGTCATTCTTATCAATTGACAATACACCTTTTCTATACCAAATTCATTAATATATTTACTTAATGATCTTTTTACTCTAGGGGAATAAAAATAAGCTACCTGAAGCGGTAGTGCTTTAAATATTGTACCAATAATTAGATGGAGATAACAATTCCATTTGGCTATTCTTTCAACCTTAATTTCCTTACAAAAAGGTTTTATTTTTTTTAGGTCCTGATCAGCAACATTTACTTCCGACAAAGAAAATAAATAAATATCAAAGCTTTCAGAAAGCGAAACTATCTGATGATACAGTCTCAATTTATCCCCTTTTTCCAAAGGGTATGGAAACCTTGAGGACAAAATGAGTAATTTATCTCTTTCCTGATTAATCATGAACCTATGTAAATACTAATTTTTATTCATTACACTATTGAAAAAAACCTCCAGCTTTGGAACAATTGATGCTTTCGAGAAATTAGTCCGTGCAAGCAACAAGGATTTTTCATTAAGTCCCTCAAGTAATTCTGGAGTTTTAGCAATTTCAATCATTCTCTTCGCAAAATCGTCAACTGTATCTGCAATAAGAATATCTTCATTTGGGGTACAGTGAATTCCTTCTGCACCAATACTTGTACTAATTATAGGCACACCATTACACAAACCATCTATTATCTTTATACGAACCCCACCACCAGAAAATAACGGAACCACCATAGTACCATTTTCTCGCATATAAGCATCTCCATTTGCTATATAATCCTTGACAAAAATACCTTCATCTTCACGATTGAAATATTCATTGGGCATATCCTTACCAGCCAAATGCAAGGTGGCATGAGGAACTTCTTTACGCACCATTGGCCAAACGTTCGTTAACAACCATTGTATTCCATTTTTATTTGGTTTCCAGTCCATGGAACCTAAATGAAAAAAGGAAGCAGGCTTCACTGCCAATTTTGAATCATTAATATTTCTTACAAATGGAATTACAGTTGATGGGACATTTATGAAATTAAAATAAGATTGGTCCAAGTTTGAAATATACATGATACCATCTAAGCGATTAATGGTTTCTTCCTCGTATTTTTTTAATCGTCGACATAAATGTTCCAGATACTTCTTTTTCAAAAAGGAAGTCTCCTCATTAGCTAATCGTTCCCATATTTTAAACTCCACGTTATGACTACGCATTATTATGGGGCAAGTAATTAATCCTCTTACTATGGAAAGATAACTCGTCGAAAATAGGCTTTCTAAAATAACCAGATCATAGTTATTCTCATTGATCAACTCTTTTATCTTTTGTACAAAAGCATCTGATCTAAACCTATCAACATTATAACTTCCTTTTCTAAACAAGCCAATAAAAGCTTCATGGATTTTGATATCAGTATCCTTGAATACTGTTTCTACTTTAATATTTTTCGGGAAACTTTCTGGAGGTAAAAAAGGATGTTTTTTAGTCTCAAAACACAAAACATCTACTTCATGGCCTATATCTGCCATGGTCTCCATCAAATTGCGAATAGCAAGAACTCCCCCATCTATATAGGTATAAGGAGGCTTATGTGTTAAGATCAATATCCTCATTCAATATTTGACTTATATTTCTTTATAATCCTCTTGAATAATAAGCTGTATGAATCCTTATCAAATAAGGATGAATCTGTTGCAGAATTGTACATAAAGAAAATACCAAAAGGAGTAAAACATATATTGGCCAACCATAGGCCAACAAAAGAATTCATTTCACTCTTTATAACACTCTTTTCACCATAGATACTAAGTATATAATAGATGATAAAAAACACAAGTGAAATTACAACAGGTAATCCAACCCCTCCTCTTTTAATAATTGCACCTAATGGAGCACCCACGAGGAAAAGCACTAAACAAGCATAAGAAAGGGTAAATTTCTTATGCCATTCAATTTGATTACGATTGTATTTCTTTTCTCTATCCTTTATCTTACTGTAACTTGTTCGAAGTCGGGAAATGGTATTATTCACCTCATTTGTCGCCATTCCCAAAATCAACTTCTCATCCTGTCCTTTTATGACATCCTTCCATTCTCCTAAAACAAATCCTGCGGTATTTACACTAGAAACCGTCGTATCCACAAGATCGAAACGTAAATTTGAACGAAGCCTTTTAGGTATTTCCTCATAAGCTGCTATAAATCTTTGTTTGAGGCTATCTTCAATATTCGACAATTGAGATAAAGACATCATAACTGCTTTATTCTTATAGCGATCCTCATCATTTAATTTAAGCTGAAACGAACTCAGGTTAAATCTAAATCTTTGGTGTTCAAAATAAGTTCTTTGATGAGGCATGTCGTCTTCTGCACTCTGATCACGAGAAACTTTAGCTTTTTTATTTAAGATTTCTTCATAGCTATTCCCATCATAAAGATCCAATAGTAAAAATTGATTATTTGGGGTGATAGTCATTCGTCCAGACTTTGCCTTTATAACATGTGTATTCCCTTTTACACTTTGCTTATAAATCAACACATCTTTCAGTTTGTTTCCATCCTTCTCTTTTTTTCCTACACGAATACTAAATCCATCAATTTCAGTAAAGAATATTCCTTCTTGAATATTTACTTCTAACTTTTTATCTAAAATATCTCGAAGTAAGGATTTTTGTTTCAATGCAGCCCATGGCATAGCATAATTAGAAAATATAAAAGCCATTCCCGACATCAAAAAAGAAACAATCAACAAGGGTCGTAAAGTCCTCAAAAACGAGACCCCAGAAGCCTTTAAAGCAGTTAATTCCAGGTTCTCAGATAAATTTCCTAAAGACATTATAGCAGATAATAATACTGCAAGAGGGAGGGTTAATGGAATAAGAACAAAAAGAGTATAAAAAAGTAATTTAAAAATAATAATAGCATCCAATCCCTTTCCAACAAGATCCTCCAAATATTTCCACAAAAATTGCATCAGAAATATAAACTGAAGAATAGAAAGCGTAGCCAAAAATGGCCCGAAATATGTCTTAAGAATAAGTTTATCTACTGTTTTCAACCAAAAATAATTTGTACAAATATACTGCTCAAGACCTAATTTTTCATCAAAAATTGAAAAATTAATGACAGTTCTTAAAGACTGCTTATTGAGTCATAAACCTCAATTGACAAAAATTGATCCCACCTTAAAACGCAAAGGCTGAATCAAAAGTATGATTCAGCCTTATGTATTTTTTATAAAAACGTACCGAATTAAGATCCAATACAACCTCTCAAGCCATTTATTTGGTTAGCCCAGAGTAATTTAGCATCCTCAACATCATCTTCATCTTCTGCAAAATCAGTAACAATTAATGAAACATCATTGGTAATATCATCAATTTGGATCTTTAATTCAAAATAGGTATCCTCTTCATCGTCTTCCCAATGAAACCGAATAGACTGATTATTTCTTTTTGAAAGAACCTTCGCTACTTGTTTCGCTTCATCCCAAATAAATATATAGCAATCTCCCTTTATATTGACATCATCAGCAAACCATTCGGACAATCCACTTGGCGTACTTAAAATGTTATAAAGAACCTTAACCGAAGAGCGGATAGGAAATTCCAACTCATATTTTATTTTAGATGACATATTTTTCATGTTTTCTTACATCGCAATATTGAAAAATAATACTTGATATCCAAGGAATGGCAACTAAATATATTATTTAACAATCCTATACTCGATTAAAAATTATATTAGATCAGAACTATCCTAAAAAAGAATTTTTTTCTAAAAATCTAACTCCAAAAAGATGGGATATTTATTAATTTTGATCAAAATTCAAGAAAATGTCTTACACAACTTTTCGAAAACTTATTGTACTTGGTTTTATCAGTGTTTTTTTAGTCATCATTGCAGGTTCAGTAGTTCGAATGACTGGCTCAGGAATGGGTTGTCCGGATTGGCCAAAGTGTTTTGGTTATTATATTCCACCGACAGATATTTCTCAACTCGAATGGAAGCCTGATCACTGGTTCAATAAAGGTCAAATAATAATTTTTGATGAGGCCTTATGGACTGCAAATTCTGATTTTAAATCAGGTAGCTTCTACCAATCTTTTAATTGGGAAAAATATACCAAGCACGATTATGCAGTTTTCAATCCATATCATACCTGGACCGAATATATCAACAGGCTGTTCGGAGCACTTTCTGGACTTATCTGTTTAGTGATTCTATTTGCTTCTTTTAAATTGAAAAACAGTAAACGCTATATTGGCTTAAGCACTTTGATCGTATTGGGGATGGGTTTTCAGGCATGGCTAGGCGCTACCGTTGTCTATTCAGTTTTAGCACCTGCAAAGATTACAATCCATATGCTAATGGCACTAATCATTCTTATATTTTTCATTTTACTTTATGAGAAAATGCCCGATAATTCCAAATTAGAATTATCGTATACGAAAAAGGCAAAATTATGGGCAATTGGGCTTTTCACCTTATCCATTGTTCAAGTTGTGTTAGGGACAAAAGTAAGACAGGAAACAGACCATCTAATTGAACAATTTCCTGCACTTGAACGATCTGAATGGATTACAAATATTCAAGATATTTTTAACATTCATGGTACCTTTGCCTGGCTGATTGTAATTTTTGCGGTCGGATTATTCTATAGTCTGTATAAGGGTAAGATCAATTCAAAATTGGCAAAATATATACTCGTAATAATTGGCTTAGAATTCCTTGTAGGATTAAGCTTTAAATACCTGGATTATCCAGCAATATCACAACCAGCACACTTAATTTTAGCCTCTTTGCTATTTTGCCTAAGTTATTTGGTAATACATAGAATGAATGCAAGAAAGAGAGTTTAAAGACATAAAAAAGAAAAGCCAAAGACATTGGATGATTATTCTTATAAGTGTCTGTTTGGTATCCTTAGCTATGTATTTGATTTTAAATTATTAAACATAAAAAAGGCTTACCTAATGGGTAAGCCTTTTTTTTACTTGAATTTATTAAAGCTATATATTTATAGCTCCAAGTTTTTGCTGAACAGATCGAAAATCTTGCATCATTTCTTCAACGATTTCACCTGCCGGTTTCACATCATGGATTAATCCTGAAATCTGACCAATTTCTAGTTCACCTGAATCCAAATCGCCTTCAAACATTCCTTTCTTAGCACGAGCCTTGCCCAGAAGTATCTTCAAATCTTCCACACTAGCTTTTGCATCATAGGCAGATTTCACTTGCATATAAAATGGATTCTTCAACATCCTAACCGGAGTTAATTCCTTAAGTGTCAATTCCGTATCTCCATCTTTAGCTGCGATGATCGCTTGCTTAAAGTTATCGTGTGCGGAGGACTCCTTTGAAGCTACAAATCGACTACCCACCTGTACTCCATCTGCGCCTAACACCATAGCAGCAGCCATAGCTTTACCAGTAGATATACCACCAGCAGCAATAACAGGAATATTTACTGCCTCACATACCATTGGAATTAAACAAAGTGTAGTTGTTTCTTCTCTACCATTATGCCCACCAGCTTCAAATCCTTCAGCTACAATAGCATCTACACCAGCCTCCTCTGATTTAAGAGCGAATTTAACATTGGATATTACATGTACTACCTTAATCCCATTTTCTTTAAGAAGAGGTGTCCATTTTTTTGGCGACCCTGCAGAAGTAAACACGATTGGAACCTTATAATCCAAAATAGTTTGAATATGTTTATCTAAATCAGGATATAATAGTGGTAAATTTACTGCAAATGGCTTATCAGTTGCTTGCTTGCATTTTGCAACATGTTCTCTAAATACCTCCGGATACATAGAACCTGCACCAATTATACCTAAGCCACCAGCATTACTAACCGCAGAAGCCAATTCCCAGCCACTACACCAAATCATACCTGCCTGAATTATTGGGTATTTAATACCGAATAAACTAGTAATCTTATTATTCATTTATTTAATAAGTTTTTTTACGATACTACCGTTCGCTGTTTCAATTGTCAGAAGGTAATTCCCACGAGATACTGTGGATGGTATTTGGATATCCAAAACCCTCACAGCTTCTTCCATCCTATCTTGAAAAATTATACGACCATAGAGATCTACCAACTGATAGGCAAAGATTCCTTGCTTATCCATTTCAACATGGATATTATTTTTAAATGGATTTGGGAAAACCTCTACAAATCCTTGGTCAAACTCATTTAAAGACAATAGAGCGCTTGCTAATTCAAAATTTGGAATCCCAAATCCCAAATCAGGATTTGAAAACGGAAACAAGGAACTAGAATTTTCAATTAAAGAAATGATGTCCATATTTCCAATTGATACAGCTACACTATCTCTTTTATATTGCCATAGACAAGCTGCCATCCCGGTAATTACTGGAGCTGAAAAAGAAGTTCCCTGGCTTGGATAAAAAGCACTATCTATACTGATAGTAAATATATTTTGCCCGTGTGCAGCTACATTTGGTTTTATCCTATTATCTGCAGTTGGACCATGAGAACTAAATGGGGAAGACACCCCAAGTCCATCTACGGAACCAACAGTCAACACACTATCAGCATCCGCTGGGGCCGAAATATAATGCCATGCCCTAGCACCAGAATTTCCGGCACTGTTTACAACCAAAATTCCTTTTGAGGCAGCCATATCTGCTGCATTAGTTATCAAGGTAGTGTTACCATCCAAATCCTCATAGGTATGATTTTGTAAACTATCATCGAAAGTAGTGTATCCCAGAGATGAATTAATTAAATCCACTCCAAGACTATCTGCATACTCTGCACCTGCTAACCAGCAATGTTCTTCTACTATATTTTCAGTTGGAGCATTTTCAGTACGAATTAATACATAATCAGCAAGAGGGGCTGTCCCAACGTACATATTTTCCAATTCACTTGCCATAAACCCAAGAACAAAAGTTCCATGATTGCTATGGCTGAAGTCCACCAATGTATCATTTCCTCGAACGAAATCCGGACCTATCTTAATTCGATTGGCATTCCATGCATTTTCAAAAACTGGTAATATATCTGCACTATTAAAACCAGCATCTAAAACAGCAATCGTCATTCCCTGTCCTTTATAGTCCAAATTATGTAAATCAATACCACTTAACATTTTAATCTGATTTATTGCAAAACCATAATATTCATCTACTAAAATTAACGAAGTATCGAAATCCGAGACAAAGACATTTTCCACCCTGTCATTCTTCTTAAAACCGTGTTGCTTTGTAATTTCACTTATAAATTCCAATTGTTTTAGGTTACGAATATCTTCTTCGTTCATTAAGACTGAAACCATATTAAACCACCTGGAAGCAAAGACTGTATGTATCCCTAAACCTCTAACTGCTGTTAAATAAATTTCTGAAACAGGTAAATCTGAATGATCAATTGGAATGCCTTGTAAATTTCGTCTTGAAATAGCCTGTTCCGACAAAAATACAGATGGCCTATCTAACAAATTGACTTGTTCATTTTTATCTTTAAAATGAATCCAGTAGGCATCCTTTTCTTGAGCTATTAAACCAAAACTTAATATAAAACACGAAATAAAAAATAGCGCTATTCTCATCTTTTTATAGGTCTTGTCTTATCTACTAAATTATCTTGATTAACCTTTTTAATTATTTTTCCGTTCAAATCAAAAGTAAGCCAGATGCCCTTTTTAACCCCCATAGTATATTGTCCTTTCTTCCTAACTTCTCCATTGGGATAATAGTATACAATAGGTCCATTTAGTTTATCATCCTTATAAATTCCCTTAACATTTACCTTTCCATCCGAATAAAACTCAATCCATTCACCTTCCTTTATTCCCTTATTATAGGTAATTATTTCAGTCGGATTGCCATTTTCGAAATAGGTATATTGCTTACCGTGTAACAAACCATCTACATAGGTCTCTTTTCCTATGGTATCTCTCTCATCATTTGCGAAAAAGTACCAGATACCCAATTTCTTCTTTCCTAAAAGTTCACCTTTGGCATGAACCAGTTCATCATAATCAAACATTATACAAACAGCCTTTCCTCCAGGGGTTTGATATTCTCGTATGCTTAATAGTTTCCCACTTTGATCATAAAACTTAAAAGTTCCCACTTCCAAATCATCCTTAAACTCTCCGGTATAGCGAGTAGTACCCCAGTCATATTTTTTTTCCCATTTACCTTGTTTCAATCCATTTTCATCAACTAGGTTCTGAGCACACAAACTTGAAAAGGTCAGAATTAAAAAACTTACAATATAATTTTTCACAAGCGTACATTTATTTTACCGAACAAATTTATCGAAAATTGGTGGAATTCACCCTCCCTTAACCTTACTGATATTACATAAAAAAAGGCAGATTAGATTAATAAGGCCTTTTTAAATAGGTTGCAATAATAAATTAATTTCAAACTGAAAATGCATTCTTTCCAAAACAGTATGAATTATTTGTATTTTTGGAAAAATATGAAGACAGAAATTCACGAGAAATATATGAAACGCTGCCTACAACTTGCAGTGCAAGCAAGGGCCTTTGTTGGACATAATCCAATGGTTGGTGCAGTCATAGTTCACAATGATAAAATAATTGGCGAGGGATACCATAGACAATTTGGAAAAGAACATGCTGAGGTAATGGCCATCCAGAGTGTAAAGGATAAAAACCTTCTTTCAGATAGTTCGATATATGTCAGTTTAGAACCCTGCGCGCATGTAGGGAAAACACCTCCCTGTGCAGACCTTATAATAAAACACAAAATTCCGAGGGTTTATATTGCCTGTAAAGATTCCTTCTCCCTGGTCTCTGGAAAAGGGATTAAAAAATTAAAAAAAACTTGTCAAGTAGTTAAAGTAGGTATTTTAGAAAAGGAAGCCATAGCACTCAATCGGTCTTTTTTCAATTATCAAGAAAAACAAAGGCCATTTATCATTTTAAAATGGGCGGAAAGTCTAGACAGCTTTATTGATGTTGAAAGAGCTGCAAACCATAAAGGCTCCTTTCAAATCTCGAATCTCGAAAGCAAATTTTACAACCACTATTGGAGAGCAGAAGAAAGTGCGATATTAATTGGAAAACAAACTGCTCTAATTGACAACCCAAAACTTTCTGTCAGAAAGGTAGAAGGAAACAATCCTATCAGAATGGTTATTGATAAAAATTTAGCGATACCTTCTTCGAATCATCTTTTTGATCAGAGTCAGGAAACTTGGATTTTCAATTCTATCCAAACGAAAATGGAAGGAATAAATCATTATGTAAAGCTTGATTTCACTCGAGACATCATAAGCCAAATGATGGATTATTGTTTTAATCAGAATATTAAATCCATTATTATTGAAGGTGGGAAAACTACTATTGAAGGATTTATTAAGGCCAAAGTGTGGGATGAAATAAGAGTGTTTAAATCAGACTCCTTACTTAACCGAGGTCTTGAAGCTCCCAATATTATAGGTATGGAACCATCAGAGATTAAATCTATTGGAAATAATAAAATTTACCTATTCCATCCTGAAAACAACGTAAAATAAGTACGCAGCTTCATGGAAAAAGACTTTTATAAAACCATACAAGCTGAAACGAAAGGCTTTTACAAAGAAAAAGGAAGTAAGTTTTTTGCTTATGCTTATTTCGTTAGTTCACTTGAAGATGTTAAAGGAAAGTTAGATTTACTAAAAAAAGAACATTTCTCAGCAAGACATCATTGCTATGCCTATAAAATTGGGCCTTTCGGAAAACTAGTTAGAGCCAACGATGACGGTGAGCCATCCAATAGTGCTGGAAATCCTATCTTAGGACAAATCAAAGCTTTCGATCTTACAAATACACTCGTAGTAGTGGTTCGATATTTTGGAGGAACAAAACTAGGTGTGGGAGGATTAATTCAAGCCTATAAAAGCAGTGCACATGAAGCCTTAGAACAGGCTGTTATTCTTGAAAAAACCATTGATACAAAATTTGAAGTTAGTTTTGGCTATCCAGAACTAAACCTGATCATGAGAAAACTAAAAGATTTGGGCATTCAAAATTACGATCAAGATTTTCAAGAAACTTGCCTTATTCGATTCAACATACGAAAAGGAGATGCTGAAAAAGCACTTGTCAATTTCAGCAACCTAAAAAACATTTCCATCACAGAAATATAATTATGGATCTACTTAAAAAATTGCAGGACATATATGCTCCCGCAGGAGAAGAGGACGCTTTAAAAGAATTTATCCTCCAGTATATAGAACAAAATAAAAGTCATTGGAATGCTCAGCCTGAAATATTCTCAGGTGATGACTTTCAAAATTGTATTGTCCTGGTTTTTGGTAAACCAAGAACTGCAGTTTTTGCCCATATGGATTCTATAGGATATACTGTTAGGTACGACAACCATCTTATTAAGTTAGGTGGGCCAGTTACAGATTCAGGAATTCAAATTTTCGGATACGATAAGGACGGCTACATAGAAACGGAGTTAATAAAAGATGAAGGTAACCAAAGTTTACGTTGTGAATACCCAAGAACGATAGAACCAGGTACCAACTTGGTTTTCAAATCCAACTGGATAGAGGATGAAGACAGCATTAGCAACTGCTATATGGACAATAGATTGGGCTGTTATAATGCATTAAAATTGGCGGAAACTTTGTCTGATGGAATCATAGTTTTCAGTTGTTGGGAAGAAACTGGTGGAGGCTCTGTGGGTTATCTTGCTAAATTCATCTATGAAAATTATGATGTAAAGCAAGCCTTAATCTCAGATATTACCTGGGCTACTGAAGGTGTACTCCCAGGAAAAGGGGTAGCCATTTCTATGAGGGATTCCGGAATACCAAGAAAGAACTACATCAACAAAATTAAAGACATCGCAAATAAAAGTGATATTCCTTATCAACTGGAAGTTGAATCTAGTGGAGGTTCTGATGGTAATCAGCTTCAAAAAAGCCCCTATCCTATTGACTGGTGTTTTATTGGAGCACCAGAGGAAAATGTACACAGTCCTCAGGAAAAAGTACACAAAGAAGATATTCGCACTATGCTTGAACTCTACGAAGTTCTTATGGAAAAATTATAAAAGAAGGCGGTTATGAAACCGCCTTCTTTTGTTTACTTTTTTGCAACAAATATATTCCCAATGCAATAAATGGCATACTCAACCATTGACCTGTTGAAAGCAGCTCCCAACTTTCTTCAAATCCTCCTTGACTTTTCTTTACAAATTCAATTAAGAACCTAGCGGTAAAAATGGACAATACCATAAAGCCAAAAAGCTTCCCAGGATAAGACAACCAATCCTTTTTCTTCAAGCCTTTATACAATACTAAAAAGATAATGAGATAACTTAATGCTTCATACAATTGTGCAGGATGCCTTGGAATATTGTCTATCTGTGTGAAAACAAAACCCCATGGTAGTTCTGTAGGGTTACCTATAATTTCTGAATTCATTAAATTACCAGTACGGATAAAGCAAGATGCTAAAGCAATTGCAGGTGCTACTCGGTCTAGAATCCACAACATCGGTTTCTTTGATATTTTTTTTGAGAAAAAATAAAGCGCTATTAATATCCCTATTGCACCTCCATGACTTGCCAGACCAGAAAATCCAGTAAATTCAAACTCAGGATAAATTCTAAATGGTAAAAAAGTTTCAATAGGATGAGAAACTATAAAGGAAAGTCCTTCATAAAATATCACATGCCCTAACCTTGCCCCTAATACGGTTGCAATAACCATATACATCAAAAGCTTATCTAGCACACTTTCTTCTATTTTCTCCTTATCGAAAATACCCTTTACTATCTTATAACCCAGATAAAAAGCTAAAGCAAAGCATAGACTATACCAGCGCAATTCAAATCCTCCTATTTGGAATAGGTAGCTTTTTGGCCCCCACTCTATATATTGTGCAATCATTTTTACAATTTTGATGGCTAAAAATACAGAAAGAATTCTTATCACCTTTCCTATTAACCAAAAAAGCACCTCATTATTTTAATGAGGTGCTTTTTGTACTATAAATTTATATCAATTACCTATGGACAAACATAAGTATAAGAATTAACATAAGTTTGATTTTGACCATCCGTAGTCATAATACTTGTTATTTCGGAAATATTCCCATCAGCATCATAAGTATATTCAAATTCATGATCGATTTGCATAGAGTTACCCAAACCATCGAAAGTAACTGCTTCCCATGATGTAGGTAAGGCATATACATTAGACATAATCAAAAAAGCTTCTGGTGTTGCTGGAGAAATATTTAAATCCGGAACAGCTACCATATTCAATTTTTCAGTTCCGGATAATTGACCAGCTTGATAAATTGTCTTTAAATAAGAACAATTGTTATCAAGATATTCTATATCCCAATTAAAAGTTGTGGTCATCCCCATCTGAACTTGTGTACCATTCATTCCAATAATACCACAACTAACTGCAGGATCATATATATAGTCTTGGTTTAGCTCTGAAGCAATTCCCATTTGATCCATGGTTGTTAGAGCATTATCCAATCTATTTTGACTATCATAGGTAAAAACTGTATGTGCTGTAGATCCCATTCCAGATCCTAAATCACTGATTTGATCCATTGAAACTAAAACACCACCATCATAATTATAAATATGACGAATAAGGGTTCCAATTAATGGCATATACAAATGCATAGAATCCATTTGAATGTACAATGAATCATAAAAATATTCTGCAGACAATTCACCATCTAGATACTGCTTAGAAACAAAGCAAGTTCCATCACCGAATCCATTTCCGCTAGTTGTTCCGTTACCACCGTTACCACCGTTGCCACCAGTACCACCAGTACCACCAGTACCACCAGCACCATCAGTTTCTTCTGTGGTTGTATAATAATCAAATTCATCCTCACAGGATACTAAAGCGATGCTAGTCATGCTAAGAATAGCGATAAAACTAAGTAACTTTTTCATCTATTTTATTTGTTAAGGTTCTGTTAAACAGCGGCAAATATAATGATTCATTTATAGCGACTAAAGTATAATTCAAAAAAAAAGCTGCTTTAAACAAATAAAGCAGCTTTAAAATATATAGTGTAAAAGATTACATATGAATAACTTCGTCGTATGCATCGGCTACAGCTTCCATCACTGCTTCACTCATTGTTGGGTGTGGATGTACTGACTTAAGAATTTCATGACCAGTAGTTTCCAATTTTCGTGCTACAACCGCCTCAGCAATCATTTCTGTAACATTGGCTCCAATCATATGACATCCTAACCATTCTCCGTATTTAGCATCGAAGATAACTTTTACGAAACCATCTTTATGTCCTGCTGCACTAGCTTTACCAGATGCAGAGAATGGGAATTTCCCAACTTTGATTTCATACCCAGCTTCCTTCGCCGCTGCTTCAGTATAACCTACTGATGCGATCTCTGGTGAACAGTAAGTACAACCAGGAATATTATTATAGTCTAGCGCCTCTGGATTTTGACCAGCAATTTTCTCAACGCAGATAATTCCTTCTGCAGAGGCAACATGTGCCAAAGCTTGACCAGGAACGATATCTCCAATCGCATAATAACCAGGAATATTTGTTTGATAAAAATCATTTACCAAAACTTGTCCTCTATCAGTAGCAATTCCTACCTCTTCAAGACCAATGTTTTCAATATTTGGTGTAATACCAACAGCCGAAAGAACAATATCACATTCGATAGTTTGTTCACCCTTCTTCCCGTTAACAGTTGCTATACATCCATCTCCAGAAGTATCTACCTTATCTACACTGGCATTAGTGATAACTTTAATACCTGCTTTTTTCAATGAACGTTGCAATTGCTTAGATATATCTGCATCTTCAACAGGCACAACACTTGGCATAAATTCTACTAAAGTAACTTCTGTACCCATAGTAGCATAAAAATATGCAAACTCTACTCCGATAGCTCCTGAACCAACAATAACCATTTTCTTTGGTTGTTCCGGTAAAGTCAATGCTTCACGGTATCCAATTACCTTCTTACCATCTTGTGGAAGACTTGGTAATACTTTAGAACGAGCACCAGTAGCCAAAATGATGTTATTGGCAGAATACTCCGTTACTTTACCATCAGCATCTGTTACATCAATCTTTTTTCCAGGCTTTACCTTTCCATATCCATTGATTACCTCAATCTTGTTTTTCTTCATCAAGAAAGAGATTCCAGTGCTCATACCATCAGCTACGCCACGACTACGCTTAACTACAGCAGAGAAGTCATGTTCAGCATCCTTTACGGTGATTCCGTAATCAGAGGCATGTTTTATATATTCGAAAACCTGGGCACTTTTCAATAGTGCTTTCGTTGGGATACATCCCCAATTCAAACAAACACCACCAAGGTTTTCTTTTTCTACGATTGCGGTTTTAAGACCAAGTTGAGAAGCTCTAATAGCAGTTACATAACCACCAGGACCGCTTCCTACTACGATAACATCAAAATTCATATCTATCGGTATTTTATCTTGTGCGAATTTAATTTATTTCTTCCTAATTTTCTATTAATTTTCAAAGAGAAATACCTGTGTTTTTTCTACTCCTTTTTTGAAGCCTCTAAACATCCCATTTGTATTAAAATCCATAAGGACATTTCCATCCTTATCAATCCCTATCATTCCTCCTTTTCCACCTTGTTGGCGCAGCACTTCATGAAGTATTTGATGAGCAGCATCCGTCATATTTTGATTAGCATATTTCATCCTTGCGATTAGATCATAAGCAACAGCATTTCGAATAAAATACTCACCATGCCCAGTACAACTGATTCCTGCATACTGATTATTGGCATAGGTTCCGGCTCCAATTATTGGGCTATCCCCTATTCTACCCCATTTCTTTTTATGCATTCCTCCAGTAGAAGTTCCCGCAGCAATATTTCCATTTTTATCACGCACTACACAACCAACCGTCCCATATTTTTTATTCTCGCGAAGTATTTCATCTCTTTGTTTTCTTCGCTTATTGGTCATATAATAGGTCTGACCTACTCGAATTACCCCCATTTTATCTGCAAAAACTGAGGCCCCATTACCAGATAACATGACATGTTTTGTGGAATCCATTACAAACTTTGCCAACTCAATTGGATTTTTCACATTTGAAACAGAAGCCACTGCACCAGCATTTAATGTACGCCCATCCATTATTGAAGCGTCATTTTCAACCATGCCTTTTGCATTTAAAACAGATCCTTTCCCAGCATTAAATAAAGAATCATTCTCCAATAACTGAATAGTTAGACTGACCACATCTATAACTGGAACTCCTTGATCTAATAATTTATATCCTGCATTAAGCACCTTCTCCAGACTATTTTCATATAATGCAATCTTGTCTTTTGAAAAATTTTCCTTCAATATATATCCAGCTCCACCATGTATCACAATAATGGGATGCTCAATTGTTTCTTCAGTAGAACTAGGAGAAGTACAAGCCATCACAAGTAGGCTTATTGCTATTATACACAATTTTTTAACCATCGTAAAAGTAGTTTTATGAGTCCTTCTTTTCTCAAATATATTACAAAAAAAAGATCCTCACTATGGAGGATCTTTTCATTAATAGGTTGCTAAAAAATAATATTCTTTACCTTGATAAAACAATTGTACAAATTCTTCCTTTTCCAATTGCTTTTTATTCTTGAGTCGACCTTGCAATGTGTAAATCGACATTCCATAATCATCTACCAATAAATTATACATCATTTCAGGACTAATACCATAACAATCTGCAGCCCCTAAACCATGTTCAAAAACAATAACTGGCTTCCATTTTGTAATCGTATTTTTTGCACCCGATAGCACTGCATATTCACCTCCTTCTACATCAATTTTAATGAAATCGACTTTATGATCCAATGGCAATACATCATCAAGTCTATCTGTTTCAACTTGAATCTGCTCTATATCTTCATGACTACGTGCATATGTTCTCTTTTGGAGACCACTATAGGCCGGATTCGATTTAACCCACTGAAACTCAACAAATCCTTTCTTATCTGACAATGCTAAGTTTAAAACCTTACAGTTAGTATACTTTTCCTTTAAGGCTTTGTATAGTTCAGGAATTGGTTCAAAGGCATAATGGAATCCATTTGGTGCCGAAGCTAACATTTCGTCTAAAACCTCTCCTTTATGAGCACCTATATCCAAACAATTGGACTCTTTCTTACACCAATTCTTCATGACCTTTTTTGTTAGTCGGTCATATTGGATATTTTTAGTTAGGGCAATCGGAAAATGGTAAACTATTTTTCTTAAAAAAGACCTCATATACCTTTTTAAAAATTATATCTGTGGTGATATATACCATTAAGCAAGGACTATCTAAAAACTAAATAACCTACTCAACTGGCTGAATGTTGAACAAAAATAACTTTTTCACAACGATATTTAACCATTCCTTAAATTATTTCACCTTCTATACCCGGAAGTTTTGATAAAATTAAATATTGGATGTATTATTGATGAACATAAATGATCAAATTAGGCGCATGGAACCAATTAGTATAATACATATTGTAGAACAACTTAAAACATTGGATCTACCTGGTGCAAGTGCTCACCAAGAGGTGGCCCCTGAAGGAAGATTGTCAATTTCAGACGCCCAAATACAAAGTAGAGATCCAAAGATGGCTGCTGTAGTAGCAGTCATCTATCAAAAACACAATGGACCTAATATTATCCTTACCAAAAGAAAACCATACAATGGGGTACATAGCTCCCAAATTAGTTTCCCAGGGGGTAAGAAAGAAGAAGGAGATATTGACTTTTGGGCCTGTGCACAGAGGGAATGTTATGAAGAAATAGGTATTCAAATACCCAACAACAACCTTATAAGGCCTCTCAGCCCAATTTATATCCCTCCCAGTAACTTTTTTGTCCATCCATTTTTAGCCATTCTAAATGAACCCCCGAACTACCTTTTAGACGATAAAGAGGTTGACTATATCATCGACTTACCTTTAAGCTCTCTTTTAGACGACTCCATTTTAAGAGACGTTAAAGTTGAAACACAACAGGGTATTAAATTAGATGTTAAAGCCTATGTACATGAGCAGGAAATTATTTGGGGAGCTACGGCAATCATTCTTAGTGAACTAAAATACTTATTAAAAAAACTGCTATAAAAAAAGGTGAAGGATTTTTTATCCTTCACCTTAATCCATCAAATGATTTTAGCATCCCCTAAAGTTATTCTTTCACAAATCTTGCCACTTTCAATCCATCTGGGGTTTCAAAATAGGCTATATAAGAACCTAATTCAACTTCTGAAAGATCAATTCTAATTAAACTTGTTTCACAATACTTTCTACTATATACCTCGTATCCTAGAATATTATTAATTTTTACTTTCACCGTATTATATTCTTCCGGAAACTCAATACTTAACAAACCACTTGTAGGATTTGGGTAAACATAAATATTCGTTTCATTTGACACCTGATTATACCCTGTACTTTGCGAAGGTACATTTTCCCACCTTGCGCAATTCCCTATGGGACCTGCACCATTCAGTACAGCGTAGTTAATTGGATTAAACGGTTCAGAATCGTTCAAATCCACTATACCATCACCATCGGAATCTCTTGCCTCCTCTTGCTCTCCAACTACAATACTTCCCAACACCGAAATCCCCGAACACTCTAAATAAGGTACTTGATTTGCAAATCTTACGGCATATGTTTCCGGTTGATCAGTTAAGGCCGTGTTTAAATCTGGTAACACGATTCCTATTTTATAAATACCCTTGGCTAACCCATCCAATGGTAATGCCCCTTTTAAAGTATAAACGTAAGGATCATAACTAATATCTAAAGGAGTTTTGTGCCAGTTAGAATTAAACTCCCCCAAAGGAATACCACCAATAATAACCTCATCGAGTGAAGCATAATCGCTATAATAATTTAAGTTATTGGTATTGTCATGTGCAACAGCAAAATCGTCAGGTTGCCAATCTCTCCAATCGTATGGCAATTCTATATGACTTAAAACCTCATTTTGTTCGCTTAACAGTACATAATAAATATTTCTAGGATTCTGAGGGGCTGCAAAACCTCTATTGATTATATCAGTTTCCACAGTAACTTTCCCTCCTACTTGTGTAAATACTGCCTTCTGTAACTCTAACCTATAACCTAAATGATCTCTTATAAACTCATAACAAGTTCTATCTGTAGGTTGTCCATCATCATTAAGAAAGTACCGATCTGAAATTGGTAAATGCCAATTCTTAGCGTCTTCCAGACTTATTTTTTTATCCTTCCATTTACTAATTCCAGTATTTTTCATATTAGGAATACCATCACCAATAAGACCATTATCATATCCATCTGTCATTTCAAATGGACTTCTTCCATCCAACAAGTTATTATGCATAATTCCAAAACTTGTAAAATTGAAGTACCTCATTTTAACAGCTGAAAGTATACCATCCTGTAATCGTCCACTCGAAATCCCTTCCCCAATTTCATAATCAAACATAGGGTTTGGATCTCCGGTAGTTAAGTCAGGGTACCAATTTTGAAAATAAGAGTGATGCTGAGTAAAAGATGAAGTATTCCAAGAACCAGCAGCTGTCCATTCGTTAATATTTACATCTTCAGTTTCATAAACAGGCATTTCACCATGCATCCAAAAGTTATGTCTATACTTTCTTAGATTATGAGCATCCACATTATATTTATTATCGCCATAATCCATTCCAAGCTGTATAATATCTGATTTGTACGTCTTAAACCAATGAATATCATTCACCTGGCCACCCGGTAAACTCCAGGCATGTGAATAAGATTCCCCGGCAAATGCTCTATCGTAATAACCGGCTCTTAAATATTTATCTTCATGCTTTAAATTATGAATTCTACATTTATGCCCCGATTCTGAAAAAGGACCTAAAAAGATTTCATTCACTATCTTTTCTTGAACTTTAGTCGCATCTATTGAAGAACCAATATAGTTTGCCCATGGTAAAGTAGAGTTAAGCACCACCTTCTGATAAGGAAAATCATCCAAAATATTATCCAGAATTTTCATTCGAAGAATATTCAAATCAGACCAATAATTTTTAGGACCATGACTTCCATGATAGGAGCCCCAATCAGTTCTTTGAACACTTTCCCTCTTTTCTGCATGGAAATTTAAAGGTTCCTCATATTGGGCATATGGAGCATTATTAACGGTACCAACTGGATACACCGACCAAATGTCATAATTCTGTGTTTTCCATTTAGAAGAGTGTCTATAGGAATTGTAATCCCAAGGAGAGTAAACCCAACCTAAATGAGCCACTGCCACAAGGGGACTTATCTCTTCATAAAACTCGCTCATTTCTGCCATATAATTCATAAGGCCTTTAAATCGAGGAGTTGTATGTCTTATTTGGTTTAAATTATTATCACGTGCAAAATATTTAAATGAAGAATTCATAATAAAATGAGCCTTTACCCCAACTTCCTTCAGGTCCAAAAATAGATCTTCAGCACGTGAAATGTGATCTTTATTAATAGGGTTTTGTTGAAGTAAATCCGATTCCGTGAAATGAACATATTGCTCCAACTCAACCACACTGATACCGTCATCTTCAAATTGATACAAATAATCAGTAAGGCTACTTAGCCCCTTATTCATGTCCCCATTTACATCTTCATAAAATTCTGCATCCTCTCCATCTGTATTTTGATATCCCATTGTATAGATATCCATTAACCCAGCGCGCACGCTAAATCCTCTTTCTGGATTATGTATACCAATTGAACCTAACCTATCCATCTTATGGGGAGAATTATCGTCTGGAGAAATTCCGTTATACTTAACAGTAAAAGAACTGTTTTGTGCAAAACCACTTATACCAATAAGTGATATCAGTATGAATTGAATAAATTTCATAACTATATATTTTAGGCTAAATCTAACAGAGCAGGCCCAGCCTATTGAATAAGATAAATTTTTACTATAATCTAATAGGAAATCCTCTTTAAAGGACCTCTAATAATGCTCCAATATAGTTTATTTTTTCTATCCATAAAGAATATTTTTCTTCAATTCATCCAGTTTTAAAGCAATTAAAGATAAAACTATGATTAATAGTTTAAATGTTAGGTTTACATTGTAACAACTGAAAAAAGACCTTTTCTTTTTTAATAATTCGTCGAAAAAGAAGAAAAAATACCTTGATAGTTTTTGTACATTTGCTCAAAACAATTTAGGTGAAGCAAATTCTCGCATTACTTCAAAAAGATTTTAAACTGGAATGGAAAAATAAAAGTTCTGCTTTTGGATTAATTTTATTTGCCTTCTCAGCAACCTATACTGCTTACCATATTTTTGGTCAAAATATAGATGGCACAGTTTGGATATCTATTTTTTGGCTTATTTCCATTTTCGGGAGCATCCATGCCACCGCTCATAGTTTTACCAAAGAAAGTTCTGAAGAGTTTTTATTTTTCTATTGTTTAGTAAAACCTCAAATTATTCTCATTGAAAAATTAATCTACAACAACATTTGGATAGTGACATTGGCTATCGTCAATATTGCTCTTTTCAGTTTATTTTTCGGAAATCCTGTCGAATCTCTTCCAGTATTTATTGCTGCAGGAGTTATAGGTTCAATGAGTATAACAACCGTATTAACGGTTGTATCTGCTATTGCAGCCAAGCTTAAAAACAACTTCACCCTAATGACCATATTAAGCTTGCCACTGTTGATTCCTGCTATTTTAATTGGACTAAATATTAGTTTAGATTCTTTACAGGTCATCAGCTTTTCAGAAGTTTTACAACCACTTCTATCTGGGTCATTATTTATACTTTTATGTTCAGTAATATCATATGTGTTAATTCCCTACCTTTGGCAGGATTAAATTATTTATAGTACTATGGCAAAAAATTGGTGGAAAGCATTGGGAGCACTGCTACTAACCTATACAATGATTGCAGGAATTCTTGGGGATGTACCTCGCTTAAACATTCTAAATGAGACGATCCGAAATCTTTACTTCCATGTAGGTATTTGGTTTGCAATGATCGTTACCATGTTGTATTCCAGTGTTTATAGCGTCAAGTTCTTAAACAGTGGAAATATACTTCATGATATTAAAGCCTCCGAATCTGCAAGAGTTGGTTTATTCTTAGGTGTAATTGGTATCTTAACTGGTATGGTTTGGGCAAATTTCACCTGGGGAACGTTCTGGACTGGAGACCCTCAATTAAACGGTGCAGCAATTACCTTAGCCATATATTTTGCCTATTTCCTGCTTAGAAACGCAATGGAAGAGGCAGAAAAGAGAGGCAGAATAAGTGGTATTTACAACATCTTAGCCTTTGTAATGATGATCGTATTCATCGGTATTATTCCAAGGATGCAAGATAGTTTACATCCAGGTAAAGGTGGAAATCCAGGATTTGGAAATTACGATTTAGACAGTGGGATGAAAATGGTATTCTACCCTGCAGTTCTAGGTTATATTTTAATATCCATGTGGATCACACAAATTAGAGTACGCATAAGTAAAATAAACGAACACCTTGAAGACAGATAATATGGATAACTTAAAGAAATACTTCAGTAGGCTATTTTTCCTTATATCTACTTTAGCACTTGCTCAAGATAATCAGGTTGAGATGGCCGATATAATGAGGTCTAACGGAAAGATCTATGTTGTTTTGGCCGTTATATTAATTGTATTTTTCGGCTTTATCTTTTACCTAATACACTTAGACAGAAAGATTTCCAAACTAGAAAAGGAAATTAAAGAATAAAAAAAGAGGAGCAAATGCTCCTCTTTTTTTTTATTTATACCCCAAAAACTATTCACTTTTACCTCTTTATTAGTTTTATTACTTCATTATTTTCTGGCCCTGAAACATTCATCATATAAGTCCCTGTTTCTAGATAGTGTAAATCAATATCAATCTTTTCAATTCCAAAGAACTCCTTTGAGAAAACACGCTGTCCAAGAATATTAAAAATCTCGATATTCACCTCTGCTACCATTCCTGCAAAATCTAAACTAAAAAGACCTTTTGATGGATTTGGATATACCTTTAAATCAGAAAATCCAACAGCTTCTTCCCCTGCTTCAGAAAACTCTACAACAGGAATATTCAACCAGTCCTCACATTCTGACATCGGTCCACTGTTATTCTCTACATATTCAATTGGGTTAAAAGGATGATTATCCAATTCATCTGATACACCATCGGCATCAGAGTCTAATTCTCCATTTCCAATTTGAATTGATCCTAACAAAGTAATACCAGAGCAATCCAGATAAGGTGCAGCATTCGCAAATCGTACAGCATAATCTTCAGGTTGATTAAATAACTCCTGATTAATATCTGGCATGCACAAACCTACTTTGTACTTTCCTTCCTCTAACCCGATCAAAGAAAATCTAGCCCCAATAGTATGCACATTTGGTGAATACTCAATATTCAATGGTGTATGGTGCCAATTAGAATTAAAATCACCTAAAGGTATACCACCAATCTTTACATCATCCAATGAAGCAAAGTTGGTATTATAATCCAAATTGGTTTCATTATCATGAGCTACCGCGAAATCGTCTGGTTGCCAACTTCTCCAATCTTCACTAATTGAAATATGATCGATTACCTCGTTATCCTGGTTCAATAGAACATAATAAGCTCTTCGTGGGTTTTGTGGGGCCGCAAATCCTCTATTAATTAACTTTGTTTCAACTACCAAAGATTCTTCACTCTTCTCGAAGGTAGACTCTTGTAGCTCTATTCTATATCCTAAATGATCTCTGATATACTCATAAGCAGTTCGATCGATAACATTACCATTTTCATCTGTAAAATAGTGATCTGAAATCGGAAGATGCCATTTCTCTGCATCAGACAAACTAATCATAGTCTCTTTCCATCTACTAACTGCTGTACTATCCTTTTTGGGAACTCCATTTCCAGTTAATCCTGAACCATCATACCCATCATTCATTTCATAAGGACTACGACCATCCAATAAATTGTTATGAGCTATACTGAAGCTAGAAAAATTAAAATAACGCAATTTTAATGCAGACATTAATCCACCTTGTAGTCGACCACTTGAAATACCTTCGGCAATTTCATAATCAAAAGTTGAATTTCTCTCTCCAGTAGATTGATTTGGATACCAATTCTGAAAAAATGAATGATGTTGTGTAAATGAAGAAGTAGACCAAGACCATGGATTTGTCCAATCATTTTCCATAGGATCTGCAGTTTCAAATACAGGTAATTCGCCATGCATCCAAAAGTTATGTCTATATTTTCTAAGAACGTACGAATCTAGGTTGTACTTATTATCTTTCCAATCAGAACCCAAAGTTATCTCAGAATTTTTATATCCTTTATGCCAGTGAATTTTAGAAACTTCTCCATCAGGTATACTCCACCCATGAGAATAAGAATCTCCAGCAAAAGCTTCATCATAGTACCCAATACGTGTATAACTGTTCCCATCTTTCAACCTGCTTAAAGCAAAATTGTGATTTCCTGGAGCATATCTAGACATATATGTTCTATGAACCGCATTATTGTTTAAATTATTACTTCCCATAGTAGTCCCAATATAATTGGTCCAAGGAAATGTAGAATTGGTTATTATTTTCTGGTAAGGGAAATAATCCAATACATTGTCGATAATCACCTTTCTAACCTTATTCAAATCAGAACCAAGATTCCAAGGTCCATCACCACTTCCGTGGTATGCCCCCCAATCTGTACGCTGAACGCTTTCTCTATTTTCGTTATGATAATTAGGAATCTCCTGATAACCATCATACGGCACTTCAGGAATATTTCCTACGGGGTATACCTTCCATATATCGTAATTTTGGTTTTTCCACTTATTAGAAAGTCGATATGAATTATAGTCCCACGGTGAATACATCCACCCCAAATGAGCAACAGCCACCATTGGACTGATTTCTTTGTAGAAATCGCTCATCTCTTCCATATAATGCTTCAATCCAGCATTTCTAGCAGAATTTTCACCAACCTGATTAAAGGAATTCCCATTAGAATAAAAATTAAATGAAGAATTCATAATTAAATGAGCCTTCACTCCTTGGTCCCTAAGATCAAAAACCACATTTTTTGCCATAGCTAAATGGTTGGCATCTATAGGGTCTTTGTTAACCAAGTTTTCTTCAGAAAAGTGCAAATAATGCTCTAATTCCACTAGGCTTATACCATCATCTGCAAAATTCTTCAAATAATCTGACACTGAGAGAATACCATTACCTTTCATATCATCTCCGGTAACATCTTCATAAAATGCAGGTTCGGCAACATCCCAAGGAAATTGCTTCGCATAAATATCCATTAGTCCGGCACGTACAGTAAACCCTCTTTCAGGGTTATGTATTCCGATTTCACCTGATTTATTTTTAACGTGTGGGGAATTTTGGGAGGGAGAGATACCGTCATAAAAGACGGTAAATTTATTCGATTGAGCAGATACACCTATACCTACAAACACTAAAATACCAAAAATAAGGTGCTTCATAAATAACCAACAATTAATCATTCGACAAAAAAAATAAACAGCAAGCTCAACCATCATGCTATTTATTCATACATAAATTTCAAAACCGCAGGCAAGATACTATAATATTTTAATCTAACAAGCTATCTTACATTGTTTTAACAAACTATGTAAATACTGTTGAATTATCTCAAAATCATAAATAAAACTCATTTTACTTATATTTCATTAGATTTAATAAGTCAAAAAATATTTGGTAATTTCGTACTCTGGTCAAACAAACTATTACCTATGCAAAAAACAACACTGAGCGACAACAAATCCTTATTACTAGCGCTAGTCCCGATTACCATCCTAATTGTATTATTAAGTATCAACGTTTATTTATTTGGAGATAATTCTTCAGGTGGAGCCAACCAAATAGCCCTGTTGTTTTCTGCATTCATAGCTGCCCTTATAGGTATCAAAATGGGGCAACCCTGGACCGATTCTTTCAAAGGAGCCATTCAAAGTATATCCAGCGCTAAAAAAGCAATATTTATTTTATTTATAATAGGAGGATTAGCCGGAACATGGATGATTAGTGGCGTAGTCCCAACCATGATATATTATGGACTGCAATTATTAGATCCTACTATTTTCCTTTTCGCTTCCTGTTTTATTAGCGCAATAATTTCCCTTGCCACAGGAAGCTCCTGGTCTACCATTGCAACCGTTGGTGTAGCTCTTCTAACCATTGGAGAAACCTTAGGATTCTCTTCTGGTCTTACCGCCGGTGCGATTATCTCTGGCGCATATTTCGGAGATAAAATGTCACCGTTATCTGACACAACAAACCTTGCACCCGCAATGGCTGGAACAGATCTTTTTACACATATACGCTATATGATGTACACCACAATTCCATCTATTCTTATAAGTCTAGTAATTTTTTTAATTATTGGATTCTATTATACACCAGAGCCAAATGGAAATCAAATGGACCCCGTATTGACTGCTCTTGATTCACTTTTCTTTATAAGTCCAATACTATTTATTGTACCTGGGGTAGTCATCCTTTTAATAATCAAAAAGGTGGACGCCCTTCCTGCACTAATTATTGGAACACTGACTGGAGGGGTCTTTGCCCTATTTTTTCAACCTGAAATAATCAATCAAATTGGTGCTGAAATTTCCAATGAGTGGTTACAAAACTTAAAAGTATTATTTCAATCCATAACCTATGATACCGTAATCCATACGGACAACAATACTGTGAACAATTTATTGCAAACAGGTGGAATGAAAGGAATGATAAATACAATTTACTTAATTGTATGTGCAATGTCTTTTGGAGGAGTAATGGAAAAGATGGGACTCCTAAATATTATCACACAAAAGATTATTTCACGCACAAAATCAGACAGCTCACTAGTAGGTTCTACCGTATTCACGTGTATATTTTTTAATGTAACTGCATCCGACCAGTATCTTGCAATTGTTGTTCCTGGTAGAATGTTTGCTAAAACATATAAAGATAGAGGGCTTGCCCCTGAAAATCTTAGTAGGACTTTAGAAGATTCAGGTACTGTAACATCTGTACTAATCCCTTGGAACACTTGTGGAGTATACCAATCTGGAGTTCTGGGAGTAAGTACACTTACCTATTTACCTTTCTGCTTTTTCAACCTACTTAGTCCTATTATGACAATGATTTTTATCTATTTCCGCATAAAAATAAAAACCCTAATCAAAAAAGAAGCCGCCTTTGCCTAAACAAAGGAAATAGGACCATATTTGTCTTCATATAGACTGGTCAATATACAATTGATAACTGACCCTAATTGGATTAATTATTTTATGAGAACAAACGCTGTGGATATTTCTAAAAACCTAGAAAACCTAAATCAATCTTTACCAAAGGATGTTTGCTTAGTAGCAGTTTCTAAAACTAAACCGAGTGAACTAATTAGTCAAGCTTACGAACATGGGCAAAGAGATTTTGGAGAAAATAAAATCCAGGAAATGTGTGAAAAACACGAAGAACTTCCAAAGGATATTCGTTGGCACATGATAGGACATATCCAACGAAACAAGGTGAAATATATGGCTCCTTTTGTTCATCTTATACATGGAGTAGATAGTCTAAAACTACTGAGTGAAATAAATAAAAGAGCAGCTCAGAACAATCGTACAATAGCCTGTTTGCTTCAGGTACATATAGCACAAGAAACTACTAAGTTTGGATTTAGCTTAGAGGAAATAAACCACTTCTTTGAAGAAAAAAAGTACGAAGATTTCCAAAATGTAAAAATCAAAGGACTTATGGGAATGGGAACGAATGGAGTATCAGAAGAACAAACTAGACTGGAATTTTTCAACCTAAAATCCTGTTTTAATCACAATTCTAAATTATTCCCACTAAATACATTATCAATGGGAATGTCTAATGATTATAAACTTGCCATTGACGAAGGTTCTAATATGGTACGAATAGGGTCAGCCATCTTCGGAAGAAGAAATTACCCTCAAAGCACAAATCAATAAATTAGACTTACAACAAATGAAAATAATTCAAAATCTACTTTTACTTTTCTGTTTTTTCACTTTTTTCAACAATCTTCAAGCCCAGGAAGACAAGGCGTCAAAAAAAAGAAAGGTTCATCAAGTAAAGGAACTTCTATTTGGAATTAGAGCCGGATTCAATTCATCAACAGCAACTGGATTAGCAGTAGAAACTGAAAGTTCATTCTTGGGGTTTCATGCAGGAGCCTATGCTCAAAAACCTATTCAAAAAGGACAATTACTTCTTGAAGTTGGAGCATTTTACTCACAAAAAGGCTACGATAAAGCCATCCTATTCGGAGACGCTGCCGCCTTCACTTTTCAGGCAGACACCGTAGGTGGTTCAGCTCCTGGGACACTTACAGTAAATTACTTAGACATTCCGATAATTATTAAAGATAATCAGCATGAAAGATTCAGTCCTTTTGCAGGTCTGGAATGGAATATACTACTCAACTCAAAATACAAGTACTCTTATACCAAAATAACAGAAGAATTGGCAGAAGATATGACTGTTGTTGAAATAGAGGAATTAATAGAAGATACCCAATCCAACCTTAGCGACTTAAAAAATGTAAACATGTCTGCAATAATCGGTTTAGAATATCATGTCAATCACTTTTTCAATCTCAACATTGCCTATTCCTACGGGTTGAGTACAATTGATAAGGGGAACAATGTAAAACTAAAGTTAAATACAATACGACTAAGTGGTGGATTTTCTTTTTAAACAATAAAAACTATATTTGTTATACATAACAATTATTCAATTATATAATTTTGGTGAAATATTATTCAACTATACTTTTAGTCCTTGCAATAATTTTCACAAAAAATATTGCCTCGGGAGAAAATCATGACCAAGAAAGCATTTCGAATCTTCTAGTCATAAACGACTCAAATAATCATAACCCAGATGAGTCAACTTCTAGTATGACTCTAGATTTGGGGCCAGACCTTACCTTCTGCGAAGGAGACAGTGCGATTTTAGACGCCACAACACCAGGAAGCACGTACTTATGGCAAGACGGTAGCACTTCCCCAACTTTTACTGTTACAGAATCGGGAACTTATTGGGTAACTGTCAATACTTCTGGAAATATTGAAACAGATAGTATAGATGTTACCGTTAACAATACTTCCAATTTCAGCTTTGGTCCGGATTTAGTGATATGCGAAGGGACAATTATAGTTCTTTCAGGATTCACCCCCAACGCTACCTACCTTTGGCAAAATGGAAGTACTGCCAGTTTTCTTAGTGTAAATCAAGCAGGAACTTATAGCCTGGAGGTAAACTTAAACGGATGTCTTCATTCAGACACAATAACTATAAGTTACGTTCCAAATATTGATGTAGACCTTGGTCCTGATCAAAATATTTGCCTAGGTGATCAAGTAAATTTGAATGCCTTTATAAATGATCCAACTGTAACCTATACCTGGCAAGACGGAACTACCACTTCCACGTACACAATTACCCAAACCGGAACCTATCATGTTACCTTAGACAATGGAGTCTGCCCAGTCTCAGATACTATTGAGGTTTTTGTAAACTCAACCTCCTCTGTCGATTTAGGTCCAGACACCTCCATTTGCTCTGGTGAATCCATACTTTTAGATGCAAACACTTCCGGAGCAAGCTATTTATGGCAAGATGGATCAACTGGTGCTACATTGATCGCGAACCAATCAGGGTGGTATTGGGTAAATGTCACTATAGGTAGCTGCTCAGATACAGACTCCATATTCATCACAGAAACACCAACCCCTGTAATTGACCTTGGCTTAGATCAAACAATTTGCGATGGAGATTCAACAGAATTAAATGCGTTTTATTCTGGAGCAACTTATACATGGCAAGATGGCTCCAACAATGCAACTTTATGGGCTAGTCAACCCGGCACCTATATTGTTACAGTAGACCTTAATGGTTGTACTTTTGTTGATAGTACACATATATTTACACAAAACTTCTCCACTTTTAATTTTGGTCCCGACACAACGCTATGTCAAGGAGAAACTTTGGTTCTTTCTGGCCTTACTCCAGGAGCTACCTACCTATGGCAAGACGGAAGTACAAATAGTTTCCTCAATATTACTCAAACAGGTCAATATAGCTTGACGGTAGACCTCAATGGATGCTTAACAAATGACACCATTCAAGTTGATTTTACACCCAGTCCAATTATTAGCCTTGGTCCCGATCAATTTATATGTCAAGGTGATTCTACTTTATTAGATGCCTTTTACCTAGGCGCAACTTATCTTTGGCAAGATGGAAGTACTGGATCCAGTATTTATGTAAGTCAAACAGGATTATATTATGTTGACTTAGATTTTAATGGATGTACCTATTCTGACAGTATTCAAATTACAGTAGGAAATGTTTCCAATTTCAGCCTAGGTAATGACACCACATTATGTCAAGGTGAAATATTGGTTCTATCGGGACTTACTCCAGGAGCAACCTACCAATGGCAAGACGGAAGCACAAATAGTTTTCTCAATATTACTCAAACAGGTCAATATAGCTTGACGGTAGACCTCAATGGATGTATTACCAACGATACTATTCAAGTTGATTTTACTCCAAGTCCAATTATTAGTCTTGGTCCCGATCAATTTATATGTCAAGGTGATTCTACTTTTTTAGATGCCTTTTACCAGGGTGCAACCTACATTTGGCAAGATGGAAGTACTGGATCCAGTATTTACGTAAGTCAAACAGGATTATATTATGTTGACTTAGCTTTTAACGGATGTACCTATTCCGATAGTATTCAAATTACGGTGGGAAACGTTTCCAATTTCAGTTTAGGTAATGACACCATCTTATGTCAAGGTGAAATACTGGTTCTTTCAGGCCTTACTCCAGGTGCCACCTACCTATGGCAAGATGGAAGTACAAATAGTTTTCTCAATATTACTCAAACAGGTCAATATAGCTTGACGGTAGACCTTAATGGATGTATTACCAACGATACTATACAAGTTGATTTTACACCCAGTCCAATTATTAGTCTTGGTCCCAATCAATTTATTTGTCAAGGTGATTCTACTTTATTAGATGCCTTTTACCTAGGTGCAACTTATCTTTGGCAAGATGGAAGTACCGGATCCAGTATTTACGTAAGTCAAACAGGATTATATTATGTTGACTTAGAATTTAATGGATGTGCCTATTCCGACAGTATTCAAATTACAGTAGGAAATGTTTCCAATTTCAGTTTAGGTAATGACACCACATTATGTCAAGGTGAAATATTGGTTCTATCGGGACTTACTCCAGGAGCAACCTACCTATGGCAAGACGGAAGCACAAATAGTTTTCTCAATATTACTCAAAC